>WNGJ01005291.1_pt1 | contig 13526 bp, 10 predicted proteins | sample 5400611 | NCBI WGS metagenome assembly WNGJ01 (sample SAMN13153375, study PRJNA577476) | soil metagenome | isolation source: 40 cm soil or saprolite under Garry oak tree replicate 1 | place: USA:California | collected 2016-06-15 | reverse complement strand
CGGCAGCTCGTTGCGGATCGCCCGGGTCGCGGCAATCCCATCCAGGACCGGCATAAGCAAGTCCATGATCACGACATTGGGGCGCAGTTGTTTGGCCTGCTCAATCGCCTCGGCTCCATCTGCCGCCTCCCCCACCACCTCCAGGTCCGGGTCGCGGGTGAGGAACATGCGCAAGCCCTCCCGCACGACGCTGTGGTCGTCCACAATCAGCACGCGAATCCCCATCGCTGCTCTCCTTTCGAGTGAGTGGCTTCTCCCCTTTCTCCTTTTCTTACTGGGAGTCTGTTTGGTACACTGACGGCATAAGAGTCTTCACTACCGCGACCTTCATTTCAATTCAATGAGGAAGACTGTGCATTCACGTGCTGAGAAATTATATCACATCCGCTTCATCACTATTGAAACGCTCAGCATAGAACCTTTTCTCATATGGATTTCTCCTCAGTTTGTGCTAATTTGAATGATCACCATAGAAGCGGATGTGATATGAGGGGCTTCCCCCCAAAAGTGGAGGCCCGAACGCTCCCTTCGAGTGATGTCGTCAGAAGCTCAACCTGCTCTCCTTGAAGAGAGCTATTTTTTTCATTTCTGACTGGGAGCCTATTTGGTACACTCACGGGATAAGAGTCTTTACTACGGTGATGTCAATATCAAGTATACCTTAGCATTGTTAATGCTGTGTTAACGACATCACGGTCATGTCTCGATACTTAAATTGATACCGTTGGCGAACTCCTTCCTCGAGTACATACCCGGCACGTTTTCACTCTACAGGAAAGCGGAAGAACAGGGTTCGCCAACGGTATCAAAATTCGTGATGACTCATGTACCTCTACGATTACTACGTTTAATCACCAGAATTATCAGTAGTAGCTAGCATTTACTGCGCGACTGCTGGCTTGGGTGTCGAGGGCGCTTCTGGTCTAGCCACCCGCATGGTTCGATTGGCGTTAACCAAAAGCCGTATGAACAACCAGACTGTAACAATCGCTACACCAGCCAACGAGAGCCACATGATCCACAGCGCGACTACAGGATTCGTATTGCTTGTCAAGTTAGTGATGAACCAGGACAGGTAATCCTGGCTGGCTGCCTCGACTGAAAAGACCAGCGGGATATAGTAGAGGCTAGCGCCTAATACCAGGAATACAGTTGCCAGCCTATAGGCATTGACATCGTCATCTACCCGGCGTGAGAGCTTCACGGCCAGCGTCAGCAGCAAACATAGCGTTGCAAGTGGAGCTGTGATCGGAAAAGCCATATTCACCACCAGGTTTGGGTTGAAGAAGATGAAGCTCAGCGCAAAAGTGATGAGCAACAGAGCATCACGTATGATCAAGTAGGACATCCACCAGATGTCAGCGCCGAGTCGCAGTCCGCAACGGCGTAATGTGCGCAGTACATAAGGGCGACCCAGGTGAAACATCAGGGTCATCGTCCAGAGGGCGGGCAGAAAGGCTACAATGGTGGCAATCAACCACGATGAACCGCCCTGTACAAGTGCGTTTGAGATTGCTGTTGTGACATCATCAGGTTTCATTGAATAACTCCTTGTCTCTCTGAAGCATCCGCCATTCGGTTGACGGGATGCGTTGCGTTACCGTTTCGTATAAGAGCCAGTGACCACGCTCGCCATTCAGGGCGATCATGATCATGTATATAGCATTGGGGGCATTAGTTATTTGGCGGAGGTGGCCTCCGGTACTTCTGCCCGTCCACCTGTAATAAGGGTATAGCCAGTTGCGATAGCACCCATGATCGCAAACAGGGCGGTGGTAACATAGGCTAATCCGACAGCCCAGTTCGCATTGGTGCTCGTGACCAGCAAATTGCTGATGGCTGTGAACTGCCCCGGCGCAACTGCATTGAACTGAACGCCGAAGACGTAGGGCACGAAGTAGAACAAGGCCCCCAGGGCTAGTAAGCCAGTCACGATGCGAAATTCACGCAGGTTGTGATCCGGGTCGCCCATCAATTTGACCAGTAGCACAGCAAACAAACAGGCAGCGGCCAATCCACCGGTGATTGGTAGACTGTCGGCTGTCACAACATCCGGGAATAAGAACATAAAGCTCATGACAACACCCGAGACGATCAGAAAGTCACGTAGACCGACGTAGATAAGCCAGAGCAGATCTGCGCCAAGCCGCAGGGTGAAACGCTCGATCATATCCAGGATATAGGGGCGACCCAGGTGCAGCCCCAACAGGGCCAGCCAGATAACTGGCAGAATAGCAGCGAGCGTTCCTTCCAGAAACTGCTCTAACCCTGCATTCATACCACCGACGATTGCGTTTGTAAGGTCAGTAACTGACATGTTAAAATCTCCTCACTATTGCTATTGTTCTTGGGCGCGATGAATCGCGCCCCTACGGTTCAACTGTTCGAGGGCGCGATTCATTGCGCCCCCTACGGTTCAAATGCCGACCTTTTCAGACACGATATGGTCAGCGCCGATTACTTTGATTGAAGGACAAAGGTAAGCCAGGTCACAGCGCAGGCAGCGGCTGGCCTCGTGTCGCGCCTGTTCCTCGGTGAAACCCAAAGCGAATTCAATCGACCGATCTCTTGAAGCTTCTTTGCCTTCTCTCAATGGCATCACTTCACGTGGTGTAGGTCGCAGGTCCAGTGTTATGTGACCATCAGACGGCAGCGTAGAGATCGTCTGGTATTCATCCTCCGGCAGCTCAGTAATTTCCCGCAGCGCGATATGACTGAGATAGGAATGAATAGATTTGGCGGCAAGCCTACCATGCGCAGCAGCATGAATAATTGACTTCGGGCCGTAGGTGACATCACCTGCTGCAAAGACTCCTGGCGCGCCTGTAGCCAGGGTCTGCGGGTTGATCAGAAGACCACCCCACGGAGCTACACCGACGCTCGTTCCCTCGGGCAAGAAGGATGGATCAGGCGCCTCACCAATTGCGACAAGCACGATATCAATCGGGATGTCAAATTCGGTACCGAGCACGGGTACAGGCTTGCGGCGTCCCTTTTCATCCGGTTCGCTCAGAGCCATGCGCTGGCAGCGCACGCCTTTCACAAGTCCTTCGGATGAGAGAATCTGCACAGGCGCAACCAGTTCGTGTAACTCGATACCCTCAGCGATTGCCGCGCGTACTTCTTCAGCCTGGGCCGGCATCTCAACGCGGGTACGACGATAGAGAATGTGAACATTACGCGCGCCAGCACGCAAGGCTGAACGTGCAGCATCCATGGCTGTACTACCACCACCTACAACAGCAACATCACCTTCAAGTTTTGTTTCAGGATTGAGATTGAAGTCCTTGAGGAAATTGGTTGCCGGAATAACTCCGCGCATATCTTCACCAGGTACGCCTAAGCGCTGGCTGCGTTGCGCACCTACGGCCAGCAACACGGCATCATATTCTCGCTCCAATTCTTCGAATTCGACGTCACGTCCAATGGCAGTGTTGAGCCGGATCTCTACACCAAGTTCGCGCATGGAATCGATGTCGTGATTCAATTCCTCTCGCGGCAGACGGTAATCAGGAATACCAATAGACATCATGCCTCCCGCGACCGGCATGGCATCAAAGACGGTTACCCTGTAGCCCCGGCGCGCGAGGTAGTAGGCAGCGCTGAGGCCGGTAGGGCCCCCGCCGACAATCGCTATGCGCTCAGCAAGCCACTTTTTCGGTGGAGTAATCTTGCGCGCCTTCTGCGTGGCATGATCCTTTGCAAAACGCTTCAGATCGCGGATGGCGATGGGCAAGTCAAACTCTCCACGGCGGCACTCATCCTCACAAGGCGCAGTGCAGACTCGCCCGCAGATTGCTGGGAAGGGGTTGGGTTCGGACGCTACCTTATATGCTTCGTCGTAACGTCCCTCGGCAATCAGGCTGACATATAAGCCCGCATTGGTACCAACGGGACAGGCAGCCTGGCAGGGCGCCCGCAAGTCTTCTTTCCGCTCACCAAGCCAGGTGCGCCAGCTTTGCCAGGTCGCCTGCCGTTCGGCAACGTGCCAGTCGTGCCCCTCGCCCCACGGCTGTTCGCCTGGTTCTTCAGGGAAAGCGCGCGTGTAGGCATCGAGCGGCTGCCAGCCGTCATCTGGCGGCAGATAGGACACAGGACCTGGTTTGGCAAATGCCAGTTCCTGCACGCTGCTCTCAATGGTGATTGCATTGGTAGGACATTCCTGTGCACAGACCTGGCATCCAATGCATTGCGACACCTGAACTGGCGCCAGCATCATCCACGAACGGGCTGCATAGTCACCAGGAATAGGAGTGAGCAGTTCTTCCGGCAGCCCCAGTTCTCCTTCACCTGATGGGCGCGTCATATCCAGACAACGCACAGGGCAAAGGTCCATACAAATACCACAATTGATACACGTTTGTAGATTGACCTGAAAACGATAGGCCATTCCGACCTCCTTCAGGAAGGATAGCAACTCACCCTTGTGATACCTGAGTATGTGGGAATGAGTGCTGTTTTCCTAAAACTTTTAAGTACAATTGCTTACTTGTGTAAGAATAGAGTGATGACATCACAAACCAGTCACGACAAATGGGAAGAGTATCACAAACAGCACACAGCGATGTGATTTTTGTTACAGTTTGATCCTGCTCACGCGCAAGGCATTCAGGATTACAATCACGTCAATACCTTCCTGTAAAATGGCTCCTGCCGCAGGGGCAATGAAGCCAAACGCGGCGAAGAGCATTGCAATCGCGCTCAATGCCATCCCAACCCAGATACCCTGTAAAGCCACACGCATTACCCAACGTCCCAGGCGGACCGCTCTGACTACGCGCAGGATATCTGTTGAGAGCAGCACCGTGTCGGCGGCAGTCGCTGCAGCAGTCAATCCCTGAGAGCCAAGAGCCATACCGACCGTGGCTGTTGCCAGCGCAGGGGCATCGTTAATTCCATCGCCGACCATCAGTACACGATGACCCTGTGCCTCCAACTCCTGCACGATACGCAGTTTGTCGTCGGGCAAACAACGGGCGACAACTCGATCAACCTGGGCCACTTCTCCAATCTGATGAGCCACAACCTCGCTATCTCCGGTCAGCAGTATGGTTTCCTTGATACCGGCTGACTTCAAGTTTGACGAGAGTTGTGATAATTCTGCGCGAGGAACGTCCTCGAGGACGAGCAGCCCCGCGATCTGCTTATCGACAGCGATGAAGCTGCAGATCTGGCCTGCATCGACCCTATGCTTTCGTTCAGAGAGCAAGGATAAGGGAATAGGGATGTCTAGTTGCTGCATGAACGTGCGATTGCCAACCGCGACAGCCACAAAATCATTCACGCTGTGCCATTCCACCTGGCAATCCTCAGCGATGATGGGGACACGACCTTGCACACCTTTCCCAAAGGTCTCTTCAAAATTGGTCGCAAGGCTGAGAGGCAAATCACGCTCTAACGCAGCTTCGACAACTGCACGCGCCAGTATATGTGTTGAGAGTTGTTCAACCGAGGCGGCAAAGCGCAGGAGTGTATTCTCGTCATAAGCGGCAGCAAATGGATCCCCCCATCCAGGGGGAGCAGAAGGGTGAGCATCATGATCAGGGAGGATGATGGCGGTTACTTTGGGGATCCCCAGGGTGAGTGTGCCTGTTTTGTCAAAGACAGCGATGTCTACTTCACCGAGTTGTTCGATGGCGGCTCCGCTTTTGGCGATGATGCCGTTACGCGCAGCCAGGTCAATGCCAGACATAATGGCAATCGGCGTCGCTAAGATAAGTGGGCACGGAGTCGCCACGACAAGCACAGCCAGGGCAAAGACGCTATCTCTCGAAAGAGCCCATGATAGGCCAGCCAGCGCAATCGCCGCTATGGTAAATCCAACGGCATAGCGATCAGCCAGGCGGTGGATGGGAGCCTTCTGCTTCTGGGCTGCCTCTACCAGGCGTACAATCTGAGCATATTTGCTCTCGGCGCTGCGTTTGCTGGCACGCACTTCCAGCACGCCATCCAGATTCACACTGCCGGAGAGAACCAGCATGCCGGGAGTTTTGCGTACCGGGATGGGTTCACCCGTAAGGTCAGCCTCACTAATACTGGACGAGCCAGTGATGACGATCCCATCAACGGGGATTAACTCACCAGGTTTGACGACAATCACCATATCCACCTCGACAGCCTCTGCCGGAATACTGATGAGCTGGTCACCTTGCCAGATATGTGCCGTGCGGGGAGCGCGTTCGGCAAGCGCCGATAAAGATGTGCGCGCCCGTCGTAGCGCAAACGCTTCAAGCGCCTCGCCGCCAGAAAGCATGAGCACGATGAAAGCGCCTGCAAGATATTCGTTCAAAAGGAGGGAACCAGTGATAGCAAGAATGGCGATAAAATCGACGCTAAACTCCCTATGGATGATATGCTTCAACGTATCCCATAGCAGTGGGATGCCTCCCATCAGTACAATCACCAGGAGCGTCCAGTTGGCAAGATCGGCATGCCCAACGAGCCATAGCACGAGGCTTACCAGCAATAGCACCAATGCGGCAAGAGGAATGGGATAGTTCTTGATAGCTTGCCGGATTCGATGCGGCCACGACGTTCGAGTAACTACTGTGCTCATCTGCTCCGTAGCGTTCTCGATGACTTTCCCTGCTTGAGTTGTAGGTTTATTGCTGGGATCTATATTGATCAAGAGAGGTAACCTCTTTCGTCGTTAAGATGTGCGAATCTAATGGTTCCACAACAAACCGAGGGCTATGTAGATGCTCTACCAATGGGCGACGCAAGCGTCCCTTCGCGATTCCCAATGGGCGACGCAAGCGTCCCCACTCCTCTCCACACCACACCCGCCCCTACGCGATTCAAGGCAGCCTGGCTCCCGGTTTGTGGTGGATGCTGATAAGCTGTTAGTGAGCATTGTTGCCTACTATACTCAGTGTAGTATCATGAAATCACAGATGACTTACAACACTTTGAGCAGAAGTCACAATCGACTCACGGAAGCAGGAAGAAGGAGAAAATATGATGATTAAACGAATACTTGTTCCCCTTGATGGTTCACCTCTGGCAGAGCGCGCCCTGGCTGTAGCTGCACGCATTGCACGCGCTTCTGATGGCACAATCGTGCTACTACAGGTGATGGGTATACCAGCAGCGTATACCCCGTATGTATATGGTGCTGACATGGTACAGACTCCGACGGATACGCAGGAAATTCTAGATACGGAACAGGTATATGCAGAGAAATACCTGGCAGGAATCGCTCAATCAGATACGCTGGCCGGCATTAAGGTTGAGACAACAGTTATTCCGGGCACAGCGGGAATGACTATCGTCGATATTGCAAGTGAGGAACACGTTGACTTAATAGTGATGTGCAGTCACGGGGAAACAGGCTTCAAGCGATTGGCTTTGGGAAGTGTGACGCAGCATGTATCGCGGCATAGTTCTGTGCCTGTCCTGGTGCTACGCGAGGATGGAACAGTGCCTACCAGCTCATTCCCTGATCCTACACGTCCTCTGCGTTCGATAACAGCGTTGGTGGCTTTGGATGGCTCAAAGCTGGCTGAGGCATCGCTTGAACCGGCGGCCTACCTGGTTGCAGCGCTGGCAGCACCGGCGCGAGGCACATTACTACTCAGCATGGTGACGAACACTCAAACAGCAAGGAGCAAGACTGAGGCTGAAGAATATATGCTAGATAAGGCGAGAACGTACCTGAAAGGCATTGCGGAATGGCTACAGGGTAGCGAGATAGCGAAACTCAATCTTGCGATTGAATGGGCTATAGAAGATAGCAAGGATGTGGCGGATGCACTCATAAATGCAGCGGAAAACGGCAAATTAACTGAAAGCTCTCACGAGTTCAGCGGCTGTGACGTGATAGCTATTGCTACACATGGCCGGAGAGGTCTGCAACGCCTGGTGATGGGTAGCGTGACCGAGCAAGTGCTTGGCACAACAACGTTGCCAATGCTGATCGTGAGGCCAAAGGCCCAGTAAACCTTATTTTTTATCGGTCATTAAAACTCACCGCCGAATACATCCCACCGAAAAAACGACTTGGCACTGTCGCCAGCAACTGTGTTTGTGTAAACCCATTCTGACGTGCCAACACTTCCCATGTTCCGTAGGAGAGCGGATAGGGTACCCACATGTTGCCACTGTCGGCATTGTATTCTACCAGGATGAAGCGTCCGCCGGGGCGAAGATAGCTACGTATCAACTGCAAAACGGGGTCTTTGTGGCGCACGAAATGGAGTGAGTTGGCCATGACGATGCCGTCAAGCGATGGAAGATCAAGCCGCCGGGTAAAGTCTGCGCTTATGTAGTGGACGGTTGTGGCGGGAAAGCTGGCTCGCATGGTTCTTTCTTGATCTTTAAGCGCTCGTTGATCTTTGTCAATGGAGTAGATGTGGCCTGTTGGTCCGATCAGGTCGGCCAATGCGAGAGTGAAAGCGCCTGTGCCTGAGCCGAGGTCGGCCCATGTGCCGCCTTGCTCAGGCACGCCTTTTTGTAGTAGATAGACGTGATCTTTGTGGTTCATAATGGTCTGCTTTCGCTTTATCTGTGTTTTCGCGCCGCCTACGGCGGCGAATAAAAAGTAAAAAAGAAATTTTCGGGGACACCCCGAACCCCGGCAAAGGACTTCGTCCTCTGCACTCCTGTTAGAGAGCCAGACGATAGCTTATAAATTAGCCAATCATCTACCGGCAAAGGACTTCGTCCTCTGCACTCCTGTTAGAGTCAGACAATGGTTCATACTATTATAAAACTTTATACATGTTGGACATAATCGTCGTATTTATGATTACTCTATTTTCTTGACAGCAGGCTTTATGGCGTATAGTATTGAAGTGAGGGCGGGTGATGAGACCTGCCAAACCCATCGCTTCTGGGAGGTGCAACGTTGCCCCAAAAAGAGTGTTTCCTCATCCTGGGCGGCGCGGGCCTGGTTGGTAAACAAATTGCGCACCGCATTGCAACTGATGCCAACCTGTCCCCTCGCAAAATCGTCATTGCTTCATTGTTCAGTCAGGAACTTGAGAATGCGCTCTCATATTTAAGTAAAGCGCCTGGTGACAGGCCGATTGAGTGGGTTGGGGAACATGGCAACATATTCGTGCGTAACGAGTATGCCGACGTAAACCCCAAAGAGTTACTTGTAGACCCCGCATATCGAGAAGCATTATTCGCGGACCTGTTCGACAAAATTGAGAATGCCTACGAGCAGTCTCGCCTCGTCACCATTATTCGTAGACATCAACCGGACGTTATCATAGACAGCATCAACACGGCAACCGCTATCAGCTATCAAAACGTTTATACGGCTTCGAACCAGGCCAGGAAAGACGTGCAAGACCTCTTAGAGACAGTTCATGCGGGCGATATGCAATGCGCTCGCAATAAGACTGAGCAGGCCAGCCTGGCACTGTACGAACTGCTGTTGAGTCAATCCTTGCCGGAACTTATCCGCCACGTCTTACTGTTGCATAAAGCGATGGTTGAGGTAGGCACACGTCTTTACCTGAAGATCGGTACGACGGGCACCGGCGGAATGGGTTTGAATATCCCGTACACCCATAGCGAGGATAAGCCCTCCAGCCAGTTAATCACCAAAACGGCGGTGGGTTTTGCCCATACTGGCCTCTTGTTCTTGATGGCTCGCACGGCGGGCGGCCCAATTGTGAAGGAGATCAAACCCGGGGGTCTAATCGGCTATGCTGACGTTATCTGTCGTAAGATACCGGAGCGTGGCGAACGCGGCAGGTTTATGTACCGCTATACCAGTAAAACTGAAAGGTTGGATGAATACCTGGAGCTACATCAGCCTGAGAGCATGTATCGCAACCTGGGAGAACTCGAACTGCCGATCATTGACACTGGCGAGAACGGCCTGTTCACTAAAGGTGAATTTGAAACGATTACGGCCATGGGCCAGATGGAGTTCATCACACCGGAAGAGATCGCACACGAAGTCGCAATGGAGATTCAGGGCAGCAACACGGGACGGGATGTGATCGCTGCCATTGACGGCGCGGTGATGAACCCCACCTATCGAGCAGGTTATCTACGTCACCGGGCGCTGGCTGATCTCGAACGTTTAGAAGCAGAGACAAGTACGCATAGCGTGGCATTAGGGCAATTAGGACCTCCGGAGCTTTCCAAGTTGCTCTGGGAGGCAGAGTTGCTGAAACTTCGATACGAAACTCTACGAGCTGTGCTGAAGCATACGCCCGAGGAACTCTCTGAGGAACTCTCTGAACTCATCCAGTCACAGGAGTTTGATCAAATGTGTCAAACGATCATTTCACTCGGATTGCCCATTCTGTTGCCCGATGGCAGGCAGATTATTCGTGGCCCTCGTATTAGCATTCCCGAAAGAATCGAGCCTGATGTGAGGATCACAAAAGAGGATATGGATGCGTGGGCGCAGAAGGGCTGGGTTGATTTGCGTCCCCAAAACATGGCTCTCTGGCTAGAGCGCTTAGAGAAGATGGAGAAGAGCCGGCAGGATATCCGCGGTCGTGGGTCGGCAGCCGTTACCATCGAGGGGTATATCTATGATAACATTAGCATTGGCGAGGTTGTCGGCTGGATCTTCAATAACGAGCAAGACGGATACAGGATTAAGTACGGGCATAGGATAAAGTGACACTGAAAATGCTGGTGCCGGTTCGATTCAGTCCCCGGCACTTATAGAAGCCTCAAGCCATCTGAAAGGCTTGAAGCTTCTTGCTTTTTGGTTCTGGTTGATGTTAGAACTGCTAGAATTATCGCGGTTATAACACTTATAACGGTTGTAACAGTTGCATCAGTTGTAACGGTTGCATCAGGTGCTGCTGGCGAATACGATATTCAGCGATTCCCACCCCACTCCAGGACGGCCGCAAGGGTACGCCCCCACTATACCTGAACGAGCCTGGAAAGCCATCCGACCGTATATAGAGATCCAACCAGGAGCCAAAGGTTCTACCAAAAATGCGGCAAGAGGGCCACTGCTGCAGAAGCAGGTGGGTGAATTGCCGCCCGCCCACAGGCGGTACAAACTGTTGACAGACGTTTGCTCATGGACTATGGTAGTGAACATGAAAACATTTGAGTACAGACTGTACGTGAAGAAGGATCAAACCCGTTTGCTCATGGCTTGCTTGGCTGAGTCTCGCCAGATCTATAATAGTATGCTCGAGATGGTCAAACAGCAGTATGAGGATACAGGCACGTTCCCCAGTAAGTATGATCTGGAACATGCTTTCAAAGGTCATGGGCGTGAGCATGTGCCTGCCACCACTATCCAGATGCTTGCTGACCGTCTCTCCAAGTCGCTCAAACGCTTCCTTGCCGCCAAAGAGAACACCATTCCTGGGATTGGATTCCCGCGTTTCAAGAAACCAAACAGGTGGCATTCCATTCAACTCAGGCAATACGGGAAAGACTGCTACCTGCATGAGGAGAAGAAACATCTCATTGTCCCCAAGAAACTGGGACACTTCCTCAAGATTAAGTTGCACCGACCCATTGAAGGGACTCCTAAGACCGTACATCTTGTTTTGCGTGCAGATGGGCACTGGTACGCGCTCATCCTCTGCGAGACGGAGCCACAGCACGAACATCTCAAGAGCCTGTGCGAACATCCTGCTATCGGCATTGATGTTGGGCTGAAATCGTTCTTGACGGATAGTGAGGGCCATAGCATTGAGAACCCGCGCTATTATCGTACCTCGAAGCGTACCTTGCGGCGCAAGCAGCGTCAATTGTGCAGGCGCAAGAAAGGCAGTCATCGACGAAGTCTCGCTGCTAAGAACGTAGCAAAGACTCATCTCAAGATCAATCGACAACGGCGCGATCACCATTTCAAGACGGCCAAGCCCTATGCCGAAGGCTATCAACGCATTATGGTAGAAGACCTGGCTATCTGTAATATGGTGAAAAATCACCATCTCGCTCAATCCATCATGGACGCCAGCTGGGGCGCGTTCCTCGATATTCTCAGTGCAAAGGCTGCAAGTGCTGGGCACCAGGTCATACGAGTGAACCCGCGTTTCACCAGCCAGAAGTGTCACCAGTGTGGAGAGATCGTACAAAAGAGCCTGTCGATACGAACTCATATCTGTCCTTTCTGTGGCTATGTGGCAGATCGTGATGTCAATGCCGCTCAGAATATCTTACAGGCGGGGGCACCGCCTTCAGGGACGGTCTCCGTTGGGAGTCCGGTCGAACTGAGAAGCCCCCAGCTTTAGCTGTGGGGAGTTGTCACTTTGTAACCTTTCCTGCCTTTTCTGTGTCCTTATGTATTGAAGCGAAAAAACAGCGCGGAAGGAAAAACATGGATCAGGGCGATCAGGAACTGCTCTCTCTGCTGGCTACCGATCTGGACGGCCATTTTCGGCTGCTCGTTGAGGCCTATCAGCAGCGACTCTATCTCTTTGTTCTGCGCCTGGTAGGTCGTCCAGACGAGGCTGAAGACATCGTTCAGGAAGCTTTCCTGCGCGCCTATTATGCCCTCAAAGGTACGCCTACACGCAAGGTCCGCATCCTGAACCTTCGGAAGTGGCTGTACACCATTACCCTGAATATCTTTCGTAACGGTACGCGCAAGCATGAGCAAGACGTCATCTCGCTGGATCTGCCCGAGAACAGCACGGCGCTCGACATAGCGGATCAAGCTCTTGGACCCGACGAGGAGGCACACTGGCACGAATGGCGACATGAGCTCGAGGCGCATGTCGCCTCACTTCCAGAAAGCTATCGTGAGGCAGTCACCCTCTATTTATTTGAAGAGCTCAGCTACGCTGAGATAGCTGAACTTCTTCATCAACCTATCAATACTGTCAAAGTCTACATCTTTCGTGCGAAAAAACTGCTACGGCAACTACTGGAACCTGGGACGGAGTGACATACAGCTATGGAGTACAAAGACGACGAACGACCCTCATTGAACGGTCACGGCACTGGACAACTAGAGAGCCCACAGCATACGGCTGTTTCCGCCACTCTTCTCCCCACCATCTTGAGCCACCTTGGGCTAGGAGACAGGCTGATGGCGGGAGGTGACCAGGCAGTAGCAGCCCTACGGGATAAGAAAAGTCATGTGAGAGTGGCAGCCGTTCGCAGCTTAGGAGCACGCAGAGAGGACTCTTCGTTGCAGTTCCTGGTGTCTGCTCTGCACGATCCTGCTTGGGAAGTACGGGCAGCAGCAGTATGGGCACTCAGCGCATTCGGGAGACAAGCTCCTGTTGAGGCCTTGATAGAAGCTTTGGCCGATGAGGATGGCGCGGTGCGAGCGGCGGCGCTTCGTGTGCTTGCTGGGGTAAAAGGACAGGTACCGCCAGAGCCATTGGCACGTATGCTCCACGATACAGACTGGCAGGTACGTGAAGCCGCGGCATTGACCGTAGAGGAACTTGGGGAGCAGGAGCCGCCGGGGCCTTTGGTAGCCAGATTGCCTGACGAGAAGGTAGTTGAGCGCGAGGCTGCTCAGATACCACATCAGCAATCGCATCCTGATGTCCTCCCCTCTCTACCTTTCACTTTGCAGATCGAAGTTCTGGGAGATCGCTACCAGTTACAGGATCCCATCGGGAAAGGTG
>WNGJ01010778.1_pt1 | contig 13527 bp, 13 predicted proteins | sample 5400611 | NCBI WGS metagenome assembly WNGJ01 (sample SAMN13153375, study PRJNA577476) | soil metagenome | isolation source: 40 cm soil or saprolite under Garry oak tree replicate 1 | place: USA:California | collected 2016-06-15 | reverse complement strand
TACTTCATTTTCACCTTGCCAGGAGGGGCGCTCATCGATCGCTGGAATCGCAAGCGAGTCATGATTCTCTGTGATGCTGGACGAGCCATAAGCCTGTCCAGTATTCCAGTGGCGCTTGTTCTTGGGCACCTGACAATTGTACAACTCTATCTTGTCTCCTTGATCGAGGGTTCGCTCTACGTCTTTTTCGACCTGGCAGAGACGGCGAGCTTGCCGCGCGTGGTTCCTAAGGAACAACTTCCTGCCGCTATCTCACAGAATCAAGTTACCTCTGGTATTACCAATCTACTCGGCCCACCTCTTGGTGGCGTGCTCTATGCTATAGGCCGTGCTGTCCCGTTTTTGGCCGATGCTATTTCCTACCTGGTTTCAGTTCTCTCCTTGCTCTTCATCAAAACGAAGTTTCAGATGGAGCGAGTCGCTGCCCCTCGCAAGTTATGGGTGGAGATTGCGGAGGGCATGAAGTGGATGTGGCACCGCGCTGGTGGTGATCGTACTGGCTCAAGGACAACATCTATCGCCTCCTTACATCGGTGCCCTTTTCGCCATTGGAGGTGTTAGCAGTATTCTCGGCGCTCTGGTAGCCCCACTGATTCAGAAACGATTGAGGTATGGGCAAGCCATTATTGGCTTATGGTGGCTGTATGTTCTGGTGTGGTTGCTCGTGGTGGTAGCTCGCACGCCAATTGCCCTTGGGATAATCGTAGCCTGCTTCTTTCTGATTGACTCGATCTACAATATTGTGCAGTTTAGTTACCGGCTGGCGCTGATACCAGATGAGTTACAGGGTCGTGTAAACAGCGCCTTCCGTCTCATTTCATACAGCCTTCGACCGGTAGGCATCGCTTTGACCGGAGTGCTCTTGCAGTCGATTGGTATCGTGCAAACAGCAGTAGTGTTCGCGATGGTCCTGCTTGTGCTGGCAATAGTAGCCTCTCTCAATACGCATATTCGTAATGCGCCGCCCATAGCATAGGTGCGAAATGAGTAACTGGGTATTAGGCTAAGTTCCTGTTCCGCCATTGCCTGTACTCCTTTGCTGGTGCTAAACTATGAGAAAACTCAAAGTTCTAGGACGTGACTATGAGAGCATTGATTCAGCGAGTAAGCCGCGCCAGCGTCACCGTCGACCAACAAGTCGTTGGCCAGATAGGTCAGGGACTCCTGGTTCTGCTTGGAGTCGGGCAGAATGATAGCGAAGTACAGGTTAGGACACTGGTAGATAAGATTGTCTACCTGCGCATTTTTGGCGACGATGAAGGCAAGATGAACCGTTCGCTTCTCGATATTGGCGGGGAGGTTCTGGTTGTATCGCAATTTACGCTCTACGCTGACACACGCAGGGGTCGTCGTCCTGGCTTTACCAATGCCGCGCCGCCTTCAATAGCGGAACCCCTGGTCGAGCGTTTCAAAGCGGCCATTGCTGCTTATGGTCTGACCGTGGCAGGCGGGATTTTTGGCGCGTATATGGAGGTTGAGCTAGTAAATGACGGGCCTGTCACGATCTGGCTTGATAGCGAGGAGTTGTAATGCCACTGGTGTCGCCCGTTAAACCATTCACACTCGTTCTACTGCTGCTGTTGAGGGACAATCTGCTGCTGAGACTGGTCTCGTTCATCCATCAACTCGGCTGAAGGCAACCAGGTAGAAGGCTCCAGTGGTAATTCATCGGTGAGGGCCCACTGTGTGGGAGCTATGCGTACGGTGACGGCCAGCTCGCTCTCGGCTTTTCCCCGAAATACGCCGCGCGTGGGGGGGACGTCGGCGTAGTCCCGGCCAATAGCAACACGCACGTGTCGCTCATCGATGATGGTATTGTTGGTGGGGTCGAAGCCGACCCAGCCAAGGTCGGGTAAATACGTCTCAACCCAGGCGTGAGTAGCTTCACCGGTGAAACGTCCCTCGCCGCGATACAGGTAGCCGCTGACGTAGCGACATGGTATCTTCAGGTGATGGGCCAGCGCAATCATGATATGCGCCAGGTCCTGGCACACTCCCTTACGCAAGCTCAAAGCCTCATCAATTGGTGAATCGACACGCGTCGTTTTAGGTGAGTACTCAAAAGTTCGGTAAATGGCGCTGTTCAAATCACGCAATACCGTCAGTGGATCATCTCGCCGCCGCACATCCAGTTCATGTGCCAGCTCATAGAGAAGCTCGCTCGGATTGGCAAAGCGGCTCGGCATCAAGGTATCCCAATAGTCGTCACTCCCGGTAAGTGCGTCCAGTTCATCCCAGGCCTGCGGGGTCAGCGCCTCAGGTAGCGGCGAAGGTGCGGTTACATCGACCAGCGCCTGGGCAGTGATGGTGAGTTGATTATGGGAATTGGGGATGTCGAAATGATGTACGCGGTTGCCAAATTCTCCCCGGTAGTTCATAATGTGCGCGCGGGGGCTGGTATGTAGTTGAAAATCCAGGCAATACTGATTGCCCTCACTGCGTGGCTGGATGCGCACTTCCATGATACTTTCGTTGATTGGTGCGCTATAGCGAAAGCGTGTCGTGTGGCGAATGGTGTAATACATTTGTTTGTCTCCTGTCCCTACGCTTGAGCCGCGCCGCGAGATGTGAGGGCGACCTCAATTGGATAGGCAATATAGACCTGGTAGATGCCACTATGAATAAGCGCACACTGGCGCTGGATGCTCTCCAGGTACTCGTGTATATCGCCGCTGAGAATCTCCTCGATCTGGTCGTAGTCGAGCGTTGCGCGCAGGCGACCGGCGAGACGCTCGGCGCGTCCTGGGTTGCGCGCGGCGGTTGTTTTTGCGATTGCTTGAAGCGCCCCCTGCATCATCGCGCAAGCAAAACGAATCGAACGCGGAGCTTCGGCATTTAACAGCAGGAACTCGGCGATCTGGGCGGGACGAATCGTTGCCGTATAGACTTTGCAATATGCTTCAAACGAGGCGCACGAACGCAGCAATTCCACCCAACTCAGGTAGTCGAGGGGCTCACCCTCATCTTCGGTTTGTTCGGTCAGGAATACAGAGAAGTGCGTATCCAGCAAGGCGGCGGTAGCTGTAGTGCGTTCGAGAAAGCGCCCGACGCGAATAAAGTGCCAGCCCTCGCTGTGGCTCATAGTCGCATCGGTAATGCCCTGGAAGAGATAAATGTTCTCTTTCACGCTGTTCAGGAATCTGTGTGGCTCCGCGTGCCAGATCTGTTCCATACTGGTCTGTTTCACCCGCAAGAAGAGGCGGTTGAGCTGCTCCCACATCTCAGAGCTGATCTGCTCGCGCACCTGCCGTGCATTTTCGCGTGCGGATTCGATGCAGGACTCAATGGACGAGGTGTTGGCCTCATCAAAGGTCAGTGCGTGCGTAATGCTATAGGCATCGATTTCCCCTGCGGGCTGTGGTGTGCGCAGGCTACGTAGGAGTCGCTGCCAGCGCAGGCTAGCATCTCCGCCTGCATGGTCGAGCATCTGGGTCAGATGTACATCGATGAGGCGCGCTGTGTGTTCCGCTCGTTCCAGGTAGCGGCTCATCCAGTAGAGACTTTCGGCGACTCTTGAAAGCATGATCTCACCTCACTGATTGACTTCTGTTACAGGTCCTACCAGCACCCATGTATCTTTGCTCCCTCCACCTTGGGAGGAATTCACCACCAAAGAGCCTCGCTTGAGGGCGACACGGGTCAGGCCCCCGGCGACAATGGTAACTTGCTCGCCAAAGAGTACAAAGGGGCGGAGATCGACATGGCGCGGCTCAATTTGATTATCAATAATACAGGGCGCGCGCGAAAGAGCCAGCGTTGGCTGGGCGATGTAGTTACGTGGGTTGGCGATTACCCGCTGGCGGAAGGCTGCGCGCTGAGCAGCTGTACTGTATGGGCCGATCAACATGCCATAGCCGCCGGATTCTCCAACCGCTTTGATAACGAGTTCCTCAAAGTGTTCAAGGACATATTTTTGCTGCTTTTCGTCGCTCAGCAGATAGGTCTCGACGTTTGGAAGAATGGGTTCTTCGCCGAGGTAGTAGTGAATGATGGCTGGGACATAGGCGTAGATGGCCTTATCGTCGGCGACTCCTGTGCCGATGGCATTAGCCAGCGCGACGTTCCCCGCGCGATAGGCATTCAACAGGCCTGGTACCCCCAATGTAGAGTCAGGTTGAAAGGCAAGCGGGTCAAGGTAGTCGTCATCAATGCGCCTGTAGATCACGTCAATGCGCCTCAGACCAGCGGTTGTGCGCATATAAACAATGTTATCATGTACGAGCAGATCGCGTCCCTCGACCAGTTCGATGCCCATCTGGCGCGCGAGAAAGGCATGTTCAAAATACGCGGAATTATAGACGCCCGGAGTGAGCAACACGATCACTGGATCAGGCCGCCCAGTCGGGGCCAGTGACAGCAGCGTGCTGAGCAACGCCTGTCCATAGTGGTCGATGGGAAGGACGTCGTAACTGCCAAATAGTGAGGGGAAGGTGCGTTTCATAACCTGCCGATTGGCAAGCATGTAAGAGACGCCGCTCGGTACGCGCAGATTATCCTCTAAGACGGTGAAACGCCCATCGGGCAAACGTACAAGGTCTGTCCCATCAACTGCAACGTAGATGTCGTGTGGAACGTGTATGCCGCGCATTTCACGCCGGAAGTGTTTGCAGCTATAGATAAGCCAGCGCGGTACGACTTCGTCAGACAGTATGCGCCCATCAAAGTAAATATCTTTAAGAAACAGGTTGAGGGCGGTGATACGCTGCGTTAAGCCCCGCTCGATGGTTTGCCACTCTTCGCTGGTGATGATGCGAGGCAACAGATCATAGGGCCAGATACGTTCCGTTCCCTCGTCATTCCCATAAACGGTAAAGGTGATACCCTGATTCATGAATGCAGTATTCGCTGCTTGCTGCCTCTGGTAGAGCGTCTCGGCAGGCATCTCCAGCAGACGATGAAACAACTCCTGGTAATGAGGTCGCGGCCTGCCATCAGAGCCTAGCATCTCGTCGTAGGCAGCATCCAGTGTATAATTCGAGAAAGGAGGCGGCAACATGGGCTGTCCTGTAGTATCAGGTGTATCAGGCACTATCATGAGCGAGGTTCCTATGCTTTCTGACCGACGAAATAAATGCTTGCTATCACGGGTTCAGGGGCACCAGCGCCGGAGAGTCTCCATCGGACGGGATATCAGTATAGTGTCAATAGTACCTTGCAATTGATGAGGGTGTCAAGCTTGAGGCAAGCTAGCTTTGCTATCCGCCAATAGCGTATAATCGAGAAAGTGTGAACTATTATCGAGGTAAGAGAAGGGATCGGAAAAACGATGCAAGTCAGAGTTGGGTGCGAATTTCGTTACGAGGCTACCTGGCCCACGCCAGCTACCATGCAGGTGCAGCCGCATCAAGATGCGGAGCAGCGTATTCTGCATGAGGCATGGCAGCTCACGCCGCCGCTCGCTCTCCATGCCTTTACTGATCTGTATGGCAATAGCTGCCAGCGCATGGTGATACCTTCAGGCAGCCAGGTACTTCACTACGATGCTACGATTGAGGTAGCAGGGCTTGTGGACGAGGTCGCGCCTGACGCTGTGGAGCTTCCCGTGGAAGCGCTGCCCGATGAGGTACTTCACTACACGTTACCAAGCCGCTTCTGCCTTTCGGATGTACTCTCGGATATGGCCTGGCAACTTTTCGGCGCTATAGAACCCGGTTGGGCGCGCGTGCAGGCTGTCTGCGACTGGGTACACGGCAATATACGCTTCCAGTATGGCACCAGTAACTCACTCACAACTGCCGCAGATGTGTGCGCGGCAGGGGTTGGCGTATGCCGCGATTTCGCGCACCTGGCAGTGACATTTTGCCGGGCGCTCAACATTCCTGCTCGTTATGTGTTCGGCTACCTGCCAGATATAGGAGTTCCACCGCCGGATGCTCCTATGGATTTCTGTGCCTGGATGGAGGTATACCTTTCGGGGCGCTGGTGGACCTTCGATCCGCGCAACAATGAACCCCGCATGGGACGCGTGCTGGTTGGTCGAGGGCGTGACGCCCTGGATGTGGCAATGGTGACGACCTACGGGTCGCCGCGTCTCGCGCAAATGACGGTATGGGCCGATGAGGCACTTCCCGATCACGATGGTGCGGTAGGGGATGAGGGGGCTAGGATGACCGCAAGGGTCATCCCTACTATACACGAGGACGAACGATGATAAAATTGATCCGTGGTTTGTAATAGAAGCATGAATCAAGAACCAGTGGACATTGAAACGCAGATTGCTGCCCTTGATCTCCTGGACATCCAGGGGATCGAGTGGGAGCGTGTACAACGCACAGCGTACCTCATTCACCAGCACTTTCGCTATGATTACCCTGGTCCTGTCCGCGATCTCAAGCAGCATTTATTGATTGTTCCACGAGAGATTTACGGTGATCAGAGGTGTATCGTGCATCGCCTGGATGTTTCTGCCGATGTTGCCGAGACAAACAGCGAGGTTGATGAGTATGCAAATCGGGTGATAAACCTGTACATTCCCTCCATTGAACGTTCCATTGACTTTGAAGCGTGGATCGTCGTCGAACGATTTGCAGATCATGGGCCGCACTTTCTTCCCGGCGCTGCGCTTTCGGATCCACGTTACCTTGTGCCTTCGGCGCTTACGCAGCCCGATGATGCCCTCCGAAAGGTTAGGGCTGCACTGGGCGATGGGGATTATGCGCGACAGCAGCCAGCGGCCCTGGCCAGGCGCATCAACGACTGGGTCCACAACGCGCTCAGCTATGAGCATGGTGTGACAGATATCCATACGACGGCTGCACAGACGCTCTCGCTGGGGCGCGGAGTCTGCCAGGACTACGCCCATGTCATGCTGACGCTCTGTCGCCTCTGCGGACTGCCGGCGCGCTATGTCTCCGGCCACCTGTTGGGTGAAGGGGGTACACATGCCTGGGTCGAGGCGCTGCTACCCGCGCCCGATCGTCCGGGAGAAGCCATTGCGCTGGCATTGGACCCGACGCATGGCTGCGAGACTGATCTGCACTATATTACTGTCGCCGTTGGGCGAGATTACTATGATGTTGCCCCTACATCGGGGACATATCGAGCGCCTTATCGCGGCCAGCTTACAGCAAGCAAGCGGGTTGGGCCGATTTCGTTGGAGTATCACTAACATTCGCAAGAAACATAGCGAATAAGTGACTATCCTGGACAATCCTTGTGTGTTTCTGCTATACTCGGAGCATGAAGTTAAGTGACTATGCTAAACAACAAGGAGTTCGCTACGAGACCGCCTGGCGCTGGTTTCGCGACGGCAAAATTACAGGGCATCGTGTTGGAGAACACACCATTCTGGTGGATGAAGGCTCCCCATCACCTGCCCCCATCGGTCGGGTGGCGGTCTATGCGCGTGTCTCCTCAGCAGAGCAGAAGTCCACCCTCGATAGTCAGGCAGAGCGGCTCGTTGCCTATTGTACCGCCAAAGGCTATCCGACGGCCAAAGTCGTCAAGGAAGTCGGCTCCGGCATCACTGATAGCCGCCCAAAGCTCTTGGCTTTGTTGGAAGATCAAGGCATCACGCTCATTGTGGTGGAGCATCAAGACCGACTCACCCGCTTTGGTTTCCGCTATCTGGAAACGCTCTTGCGTGGACAAGGACGTAGCATTGAAGTCGTCAATCTGGCGGAGAATGGCACGGAGGACCTGCTGGCTGATCTCAGGGCGATTGTCTATAGCTTCTGTGCCAGACTCTATGGGCCACGCCGCGCCAAACGCCAGACAGAGAAGCTTGTCCAGGAATTGGAGGCCGAGCATGCAGGTAGTTGAACAGCATGTCCTGCGCAAAAGGGATCCCCGCTACGAGGTGATCGATCAAGCGGCCTTTGCCTCCAAGAACCTCTATAATGCGGCCCTCTATGAGATGCGTCAGGCGTTCATCTTCCAGCAGGTTCGTTTCACCTATCCTGAGATGCACGCTCGCATGAAGAGCCATGATGCCTACAAGGCGCTCCCTGCCAAAGTCGCCCAACAGGTTCTTCGTCTGCTGGACAAGAATTGGCAAGCCTGGGAAGAGGCGATGGAGGCATGGGACGCGGACCCCTCCCAGTTCTTAGGCCGCCCAGGACTGCCGAAGTACAAAGAGAAACAGCAGGGGCGCAATATCCTGGTCTATACCATGCAAGCCCTCTCGAAACGCGCCTTGCAACGTGGGATGATTGCCCCATCGGGCTTGCCCATCACCGTCCAGACCAGGCAAACGAACGTCAAACAAGTGCGCATTGTACCCAGGATGGGCTACTACGTGGTAGAAGTCGTCTACGAACGGCAAGAACAGCCTCAGCCCGTCAATCCCACCTTGCTAGCCAGTATGGATATTGGCGTGAATAACCTGGCGGCGATAACTGCAAACAAAGAGGGGTTCATCCCTCGCCTCGTTAACGGTCGTCCCCTCAAAAGCGTCAATCAGTACTACAACAAGCGCAAGGCGGAGCTTCAGAAGTGGAGCAAGCATGACCATTTCACCCAGCGGATGCATCGCATGATGACGAAACGAACTCGCCGTATCGATCACTACTTGCATACCTCCTCCAAACGGATTATTGCTTTGCTCGTCTGCGAAGGCATTGGCACGCTTATCATCGGCAAGAACCCGTTCTGGAAGCAAGCAGTCGAGATGCGCAAGAAGGAGAAGCAACACTTTGTGCAGTTGCCGCATGCCCGGTTCGTAGACATGCTCTGCTACAAAGCCAAACTCGTCGGGATACAGGTCGTGCTGCAAGAAGAGAGCTACACCAGCAAGGCCAGCTTCCTGGATGGGGATGCGATCCCCACGTACGGCAAAGAGCAGGAAGAGCGAAAGTTTAGTGGCAGACGGGTGAAGCGTGGCTTATACCAGGCAGGCAACGGACGCAAGCTCAACGCCGACATCAATGGCAGCCTGAATATCCTGCGCAAAGCATCCCCAAACGCTTTTAGCAATGGGGTAGAGGATGCTGTAGTGCATCCAGTACGGCTTGCCGTACAAAGCTTAACGTCTAGGATTGTCTAGACTTTGGGAACTATACCGAAGTGGACTCCGGCTCTGACGTATAATGAGGAATGCGAGTCCAACTATCCACCGCACTTGTTCTGAGGAGAGGAAAGAACCCGCAAGAACGACCAAAAAGGCGGCTTGGGCAAGGGGCACTAAAGCTGCTTTTTGGGTAGAAAGGAAGGTCCTCAACTCATTATTTTGTCATGTGACTAGACAGTCGTATCAAGTTGTGTGCCGCACTCAGGGCACCACCTGGCATCTGGTAGGGTCCTGGCATAACATGCTGGACAGATGCGAGGCTGTTCCACCACTCTTTCCCTGCAGTAGACACAAAACTCTGCGCCCAATTGCAGTGGCTGATGACATTTGTGACAGTTACCATCGGTTTGCGGAATCATCCCAAGCGCGGCTTCTTGCTTGGCTATCCTGAGTTTCTGTCTTAATGGCTCTAACTGCCAGTAGTAACGGTACTTTTGGTACGCTTGCAGTAAGTAAACACCGAGAAAGAATACATTCAACACTACAAAAAGGCATCCGACAAAAAGCCTTTGCTGACCTGTCAGAGACTTCCATTTCAGAAATCCATTCATAGTTAGAAAACCACGCCAGTCAACTACCGTGATGGCAGCAATTACCAGCAGGTAGATTGTGAAGCCCATGATGGCTAACGGACCGCTTGCCCAGCTGAGGCTACTCAGAAAGACAAAATCACCAGAGATCAGAAGCATCGAGACTACAGAAGCAATAGCAAGTGTTGCAAGCAGTTTCACGGGGTAAAGGTGACGCTGAGACATTGTTTGTGACTGCTGCTGCGATTGAAATGTGTTCATTTTTTTACACCCCCTTTCGCCGACTATCGGGAAGTGTTACAGGCTTTACTATAATGTTTACTGAAATGTTACACCAATAACAGTTAGATCCTTACCACCTTCTATTGTTATTGACGTAATTCAAGCCTCCTTCTAAATTTTTCTAGCTGCAGCGTCCCGACGGCACACAGACACCACTCTTCCTGGTCGAGGGGGCGTCAGGTGTTTTCCAGGCCAGCACGGTTGCGCCTTTTCAGGGCGTGTATCGCTTCCATGTGGTTGTCTCAGGCGTAACGAGCAGTTGCTGTCAGGGGCAGTTGTGACGGGTGGTGACAATCCATTCCCAAAGAGTGGTCCTTCCACACGAGGCCAGGACGAGGCGTTGTGCCGACTCCTGCAATGTCTCCTGAGGCCAGAAGCGTTGGGACGTTTGCTTGCCGAACAGCACGTTGATCCCAACTCACTGCTGAAGTGCGTTGAGAGCTGGTGCGAAATACGTCTGGCACCGCCTTCGGAGGAGGAGCTTCGCCAAAGGGAAGGCGTGTAGATGGTCGAAGAGCAGATCCTTGCCCTGGCGGTCGAGCGAGATCTTCATAGAAGTCAAGGATCTGCTTTAAACACTTCAGCACCGGTTGGCTCTATCCTTGCTTCTTTATTCATAGATTGCCGGAGTCCTGACAATTCGTAATAAATAGATTTCCTGGCTCTGCTCTGGTTTCCTAATGGACGGTGCTCCGCTATGCAATGCCATGGGTTGTATGATAAGTTCTCGGCGAAAGTAAGTTGATCTCTCGAATCAAATCGCTGCTCTGGTAGGCGCAACCTTGCAACTGGTATAAAAGGCGACAGCTTTTCCGGCCACTCCACGGATGCATTTTCAATTGGCATCCTGTAGGCATCGGTCTGGAATTGAATCATGAAATCGAAGTATACTTCTTTTGTGCTAAGAGTGTTAACCATTGCTTCTCTTAGATAATTGGCTGACGGTTTCCCGGGTATCTTACTTTTCTCATCGGAACAAGGTTTGATCGAGTAGTGAATGGCCTGTCCATCGCCAAACAGGTAGGCCACACAACTAAAATATGGCACTTCTAAGGGGCTGGTTTGGGTCTTGGAATACAGACCTTGCATGATTGCATCTAAAAAGTGGGAATCAAAGGGATTGATAAAGTAGAAAAGAGGCGTTCCTTCGTATACATGCCTCTGCAATTTGAGATTCTCTACGATGTTTGGCGTCGTAAAGGTTGGCGCGCTGATACCGGTGAAATCCTGCGTCCATTTTTCGTCGTCGAGGAGTTTATCGCCCTCTACACCCATGAGTTTTATTCCTATACTCAGTACTCCGTTATCCTTCATATCGGGAGGCGCTAAAGGTCCTGGTCCAGCGAATCTTACCCAGGCAGGATATGTTTTGGGGTATCTAAAAACACCTTGTCGCAAGTTGTCGGCGAGGTCAGGCAGAACCTCGAACTCTCCCTTTACAACACCATACGTTTTCGTATTCCCGGCACGCAGGGCAAAGCTATGTTTATAATGTTCGTACGTGAACAAAGCCATCTGTTTGATGATCAAGTCAGTAATTTCTTTTTCATTGGGCAAGAGCTTTTCTTCGCTTATCTGCAAATGGTCGTCTTTTCTCTTAAAATTGATAAGGGCCTGCGCCAGTGCAGAGATCGGTTTCCTGAAAATTTATCAAAGGTATCCCGGTAATAGGGATCGATCCGGCGCTCAAAATAGAAGAGCACGAGGAACAAATCGTTGATGCGTTTTTTAATACTCATAGCCGCTGCTCCATTTGACTTTTGCTTTATCACCCAAGTCCATTCGTGAGAATATAACCCAGGCTCGTCAAGGTCACATCTTCACGATAGAAGTCGCCATGCTTATTTGCGTGCGAGGAGAGGCCGTCCCCTCCGTCTATCAGAGACCAGACGTTGTTGTTTTGGGAGACGCTCAGGTAGGCAAAAGTGAGCGGAATCTCCGGCCACTTGTTAAAGGGCGCTTCGGTGCTGAAGAAGCGCTGCATCCCCAAGATGGGGGTATCGGGAGCGTCTTCGAAGAGGCCGGATACCAGGTAGAGTAGTGAGCGCGAATAAACACCCGGCACGATCACATCGGCCTGTTCCAGCTGGTCATTCATCGCAAAAATGCGGATTGACGCAATACGATCTTTACAGGCTTGCAGCGTATCGGCGAAAAGTTTGTAGGTGCAGGCCGGCGCAAGAAGCACGACGTCAAATGTTACTTCCGGCGGCAGCAATTTGTCCGCGTACTGCAAAAACTCGCAGATGTAGATCGAACCGGCGCTATGTCCAACGAGGGTAATATGCGGATGGTGATCACTTTGATAATAGGCATTGAGGTCCTGTAAGAACACCAAACCGCCACGATCTGACTGGTTAAAGGCGTCGGCCACCCCTTGTTTGATATGATCCCAAACATTCTTACCAATGTTGGAGAGGTAGAACGCGCGCAGAATCTCCTCGACGACCGTTGGGTACAGGCCATGATCGGTCTTCTGGGAAAAGCGTTCAACAACATGTGACAGGACCTCAATGGCCTGCCCGATAACAAAATCGAATGCTGGTGCCCCTATACCGCGCGCTGTCGCCTCGTTTGACTGCTGGTCCATCTGCTCCAGGACAGAGGGAGAAATGAGCGTGGACGTGGCAGCTTTTGGGTCTCCGCCCTCTATCCCACGTGTTGCGCCCCCTGGAGTTGAGCCGTTTGCCTGTTTTGTCAAACGATATCCATTCGCAATTTTCTGTACTTCATTTTGCAGGGTTGGATTGGGGTCGTGGGCCAGCGTATTGTAGAACTGCTGCTTTTCCACGTCTTGTAGTTGCTCATGATCCGGAAGCGCAGGATGAACATCCGAGAATGGCTCCCGGCCATCCTTTGGGGCGTGTATTTCTTGCCAAACGCCTGCTTCATCAGGAAGGTCCATCCCTCCATCTATCGAGCGCAACTCACCCGCATTGACACTGTCGACTTTTGCCCTGGCAAACTGGAGGACGCGCAAGAGCAGTTGTTGGAAGATCTCTTCCTTCCCCACCTGTCCAAGCTGCGTTTCGATAAAACCAAGCACCCCTCCCTCCTGCTGAATGACATCGGTGACTCCCGTCTCCCAGATGAAAAATACCTGGTATGTATTTATTCCCTGGTAGCGCTGTATGAGGTTCTCAGCAGTCTGCATCGCACTCGCCGCGTTAACGAGTCCACCGTGAAAGTGAAGAACAATGCTATCTCGATGAGCATCTGTCGCGAGGGTCTTGAAGAGATTGTCCAGGTCGTCCTTCGAGGTGACATCGAAGGCGCCATCTTTTAGCTGGATGTAGTGGTCTTTTGTCAGTACCATGTATTTCCTCCAATTCAGACAATTGTGTTTGGCCACGGCGTGAAAGCATTATCGACGCCGCGCAGGGCGGAACGCAGGTGCGGGTAGTGACGCAGCAGGACCGTTGACATCGTATTGTCGCTGATCCAATCCATGCCGACCTGGGTGTAGACCTCTGGCGTGAAGTCCTCGGCCAGGAAGCGATCGCTGTTCAGTCGACGCGATCAAGCTCGTTGTTGTACACGCGTCGCATCTTCTCTGCCAGGGCCGCGTTACCAGCCAGGTCCTCGAAGCTGCTGGCCGGAGGGAGGTGCAACAGTGTGCGGAACTGGTTATAGCGCGGCACCCCCAGCTCCCGCGTCCGCAAGATATCCGTGGCCGCCAGGTCCATGAAGTACCCATCAGGTCGCTCG
>WNGJ01016940.1_pt1 | contig 13528 bp, 11 predicted proteins | sample 5400611 | NCBI WGS metagenome assembly WNGJ01 (sample SAMN13153375, study PRJNA577476) | soil metagenome | isolation source: 40 cm soil or saprolite under Garry oak tree replicate 1 | place: USA:California | collected 2016-06-15 | reverse complement strand
TACACGATCTTCAACCTGCCGCTGGCGATCTGGATGCTGCGCGGGTTCCTGGACGAGATCCCGATCGAGATCGAGGAAGCTGCCCTGGTGGACGGGGCGAGCCGCTGGTATGCGTTCCGGGCGATCCTCCTGCCGCTGTCGCGGACAGGGATCCTGGCGGTGGTGATCATCGTCTTCGCGTTCGACTGGGCAGAATTCCTGTTCGCCTTCATCCTCACCGCGACCCCCCAGGCGATGACGTTCCCGGTCGGCGTCCAGGGCCTCGTCACCCAGTTCGAGATCATCTGGAACGACATGGCGGCCGGCGGGGTCATCGCGATCCTCATCCCGCTCAGCCTGATGATCCTCGCCCGGCGCCACGTGATGACCGGACTGACGTTCGGCGTGATCCGCGAGAAATGAGAACCGGATGACGGCGAGCACGGATAAGGGGCCGGGGGCGGGGATCTATCTCAACGGGGCCACGATCATGACGACGCCGACCGATCGGCACGTGCGGATCGCACGCGAGACCGGCTACGACGGCGTCGAGGTTCGGGCAGAGCGGCTCCTGGCGGACCCAGCGGAGGTCGCGACCGCGGGCGGCCTTGTCCGGCCGTCGGAGGTGTGGAGCCTCAACGGCATCCAGCTCCAACTGACGCCCAAGGGAGGGCTCGATCACGACCGCCTGGCCTTGGAAATGACGCCTCGCCTCGATGTCTGCCGGCGCCTGGCAGCCGCCTACCTGCTCGTGGTGCCGCCGCGGGCGGCGGGCGCCGACAGCGAGCGCGCGATCGAGGCGATGCGCGACGGCCTGGCGATCCTCCGCGATGCGGCCGCGCGCGATGGGATCGGGGTCGCCTTCGAGTTCCTGGGCTTCGCCGACTGCCCGATCGATACGCCCGAGTTGGCCGGGCGAGTGGTCGCGGACCTGCCGGGCGTGGATCTTGTCCTCGATTCGTGCCACTGGCACGCCAGCGGCGCGGGCTCGCTCGACGCGTTCCCGATCGATCGAGTGGCGATGGTCCACCTGAACGATGCTCCGGCCAAGCCGCCGCGCGACATCGAGGACGCCGACCGGCTGGTGCCAGGTCGCGGGGTCATTCGCCTGGCCGAGCTGATCGCGATGCTGCGCGCTGGCGGCTATGGCGGGCCGTGGAGCCTCGAGACGTTCAATCCGGAGTACTGGGCGGGGCCGCCCGAAGAGATCGCGACGGAGGGCCGCGCCGCGATCGCCCAGCTGCTCGCCGCGCTGGCGGACACGGAGTAGCTGGCCGGCATTCCTGTGCGTCTGCGGCCGGGATCAGGTCTTGATCGAGCCTGACAGGACGCCGCGGATGAACTGGCGCTGCGAGAACACGTAGATCACGAGGATCGGCAACGCGACCAGGATGGCCGCCGCGGACACCGCCGGCACGTCGAGCCCGTAGCGGCTCTTGAACACAGACAGGCCCAGTGGCGCCGTCCGGTGCGCCTCGTCCGAGATCATGACGAGCGCCAGCAGGAAGTCATTCCACGACCACGTGAAAACGAGCAGCACGAGCGTGAACACCGCCGGCCGGCCAATCGGAATGAGGACCCGCCAGAGGACCTGCCACGTGGACGCCCCGTCGATCCTGGCGGCCTCGATCAGCTCGATCGGCGCCGCCCGGAAGAACGCGCGCATCCAGAACGTCCCGAAGCAGACCTGGAGTCCTGCCTGGGGCAGGATCAGCGACCAATAGGTATTGGTAAGTCCGAGCGCTCGGAACGAGTAGTAGAGCGGGACGATGACGGCCTCGAATGGGATGATGATCCCCGCGATCAGGACGTAGAAGAGCACGTTGGCGAACGGGAAGCGAATGACCCCGAACGCGTAGCCGGCCGGGATCGACGTGAGCGTCGTCAGCGTCACGACCGCCCCGGAGACGATCAGACTCGAGGCCATGAGCGTCGCGAACGAGCCGCGCTCCCAGGCGGTGGCGAAGGTGTCGAGGCTCAGATTCTCGGGCAGGCTGATCCCCGACAGCAGCGCGCCGGGCGGATGGAGCGCCGCCAGCAGGACGCCCGCGAGCGGCGCGATCGACGCCACCGCGAACAGGACCGCGACGATGTACGTCAGCGTCCGCTCGGCGCGGGAGGTAATCATCCCTCGCGCGCCTCTTCGAGCCGCCGGATGCCAACCGACACCAGGAGCACCAGCGCGGTGAGGATCGTGGCGATGGCGGCCGCAGACCCCACTTCGCCGCTGACGAACGCGCGCTTGTAGATGAGCAGCGTCGGCACGTAGGTCTCGGTCCCGGGCCCGCCCTTCGTCGTGACAAAAATGACATCGAATGCCCGCAGCGCCGCGATGACCGTGAGCAAGAGCGCGACGACGATCTCGTTCCGGAGTCCGGGCAGGGTCACGGCGAAGAACTCGCGAACGGCGCCGGCGCCGTCGACCCGCGCAGCGTCGTAGCGGTCCATCGGGATCTGCTGCACGCCGGCGATGAAGAGCACGGCGCACAGGCCGGTCGTGACCCACGTGCCGATGATCCCGACTGCCGGCAGGGCTACCCCGAAGTCCCCAAGCCAGGCGCGCGTGAACCCCTCAAGCCCGAGCGCGGTGAGCGCCGCGTTCACTGGCCCCTGCGGGTCGTACATCCACTGCCACGCGACACCGATGACCACGGCAGCGAGGACCTGCGGCAAGAAGACGATCGTCCGAAAGGCGGTCAGTCCGCGTATGGGGTGGCGCGACAGCGCGGCCGTGACAAGCAGGCCCAGGCAGACGGGCGCCAGCGCGTAGAAGATGATCAGGACGACCGCATGGAAGAACGCCTGCTGCACGAGCCCGTCGGCCAATGCGTCGGCGTAGTTGCCGACGCCCACCCACTGTGCGAGCGTGACCCCGTCCCATCTGAAGAGCGAGATCCACGCGCCGTCAATCGCGGGGATCAGGACGAAGAGCCCGTAGAGCGCGAACGCGGGGAGGATGTAGAAGAAGCCGACCAGGCGAGGCTCGCCCGGGCGCCGGCCGGAGACGGCAAGCCGCCCCTGCCGGCGTCCGAGCCGGAGCCCCTCATGGGCCAGGATGGGCCTTGCTCCAGTCCTTCTGGACGTCGGCCGTGAACTCGGCGGGGCTCAACTTACTGGCCGTCAGCTTCTGGAGGTCACCGAACAGCGTGTCGCCCATTGTCGGCGAGGCCCAGTCGAGGTACGGCGTCAGCAGCCCCGCCTTGGACTTGTCGTTGAAGCCCTGAATGATCTCACCAAGGGAGGACTGAGGGTCCACCACCGTTGGCGTCGCGAGCGGCGCGGCGGGCAGGTCGCCCTTGCCGGCCACGACATCAGCCGCCTGCGAGCTTGTGATGAAGTCGATGTAGGCGGCGTCGATGTCCGGATACTTGGACGCTTTGCTGATGTGGTAGGGGATCGACAGCGAACCGGTCGTGGGGCTCGGCGTCCCGACGGTCGGCCCAGGCAGCGCGAACCAGCCGACGTTCGGCCCCATCGGCGAAAAGGTGCCGTTCTCCCACGGCCCGGTGAGGAAATACAGCCCATTGCCCGTAGCGAACCGGGCAGCCGCATTGTCCTGCCCGACCCCGCTGAAGCCCTTGAAGAAGTAGCCCTTTTTCGCCCAATCCTGCATTACCTGGGCCGCCTGTTGCGTGCCCTGGTCGTCGAAGGTCGAGCCAGCGACGGCGAACGTCCAGTTCGTGATCTGCTGCGGCGGTTCATAGAGGGCCTGGAGCATCATGAAGATATGGCCCAGCGGCCAGCCGTCGAGACCACCGACGACGATCGGGTCGACCCCGCCGGCCTTCGCCGACGCGAGGGTCTGCTGGAACTCGTCGAAGGTCGTCGGCATGCTGAGGCCGAGCTTCTGAAACGTTGCCTTGTTGTAGAAGACGCCGAGCACCTCGGCCTTCTGCGCAACACCCCACAGCGGCCCTTTGGTCCACGTCGTGCCGTCGGCCGACCAGCGCAGCACGTCGAGCGTCGCCGGCGAGCCGAAGCGGGCTTCCCATCCGTACGTCTTCGCGTAGTCGTCGAGGGGGACGATCAGCCCGGCCTTGACGAGCGCGGCGTCCACCGAGTAGCCCTCGTTGCCCTGGTACACGTCCGGCGCGTCGGGCGCCGACGCCGCGAGCTTGATCGTAGCGACGTAGTCATCGAAGGACTTGGACGTCCGCTTGATCGTCACGTTCGGATACATGTCGTGAAAGGCCTTGTTCAGCGCGTCCATCTCGCCCGACGGGCCGGCCGAGGTCTCAGTATCCCACTCGGCTAGCGTCACGGGGGTCGATGTATCCAGCGTGGGCGCAGCCGACCCGGCGGCTGTCGCCGACGACGCCGCGCTCTCGACCGGGCTCGCGGCGGTCGATGCCGTGGCCACTGGGCCACTGCCCGGCACGCAGCCAACGAGGATCGCGCCAACCGCGATGAGCGCCGTCAGGCGCCTGAATCCGATCATGGTCATGCCTCCTCCACCCACAAGTGTGACTGTCCTCGTTCAGCCAGTGCCAGCCCGAATTGGTCACGGGTCACGCCCTTCTGGCGGCTCCCCGCCGCGACCAGGGAGAGCGACGCATACGCGCATGCCAATGCCAGCCGGTCCTCGAGAGTACGGCCGGCGAGGTCGGCCCAGACGTAGGCCGCAGTGAAGAGGTCGCCGGCACCTGTCGGGTCATCGACCTCGACGATCGGCGCTTCCACGCGAACAATGCGACCATCGGGCTCGGTCGCAAATGCCCCCGACCGGCCACACGTCACGACGACAATGGTGCCGAGCGTCGCCAGGCGGGCGGCAGCCTCGTCCAGGTCCTCCGCACCACTCAGACCGCGCGCCTCCCGATCATTGAGGATCAGGGCCCGCAGGACCGCGAGCGATCGGGGCAGGTTCTCGGCGAGCCCGCGCACCTCCGGATCGCCGACGACGGCATAGACGATCGGCAGCGGCGGCAGCAGCTCCACGCTCGGCAGGTCGACGACTACGGCGCGCGGCTCGAGCGCAGTGAGCGCATCAATATCGACCGACGGCGGCGGGCCGGCGGTCACGAAGGCGCGGTCGCCGTCGACGGGCAGCGCGACGGAAACCGGCGTCGCCTCTGCCGACCGCCCCACCCAGCGCACGCCCGCGTCGGCCATCAGCTCGCCCAGGAGCCGCCCGGCCGGGTCGCGCCCGACCGGCGCGCACACGACCGCGTCGAGCCCAAGGCGATTGAGCGCGTAGGCGACGTTCGCGATCGCTCCCGGGACGATCACGAGCTCACGAGCAAGCTGTTCCGCGCCTGGCTGTGGGATGGCCGGCAGGCCGCGAAAGATCAGGTCGAGGAACGGCGAGCCGACGCATGCGACGTCGATCGTCATGGGATCGCGTGCGTCATCTAAGGGCCTCGCGGAGCTCAGGCTGGCCCGCGACGTAGCCATCGAGGATCCTGGTCGCAACGTCGACCGACGGAACGAGCGGGTGGAGGGCGAGCGCCCGTATGGCGAGCTGCCTCGAGCCGGAGAGCGCCGCGTCGATGGCCGCCCGCTCCGCGGCGCGCACCTGGAGGATCAGACCCTGGGCCTCGAGAGGCACGCCACCCATCGCGACCGGGACGATCGCGCCGCGGCCCACGACGCACGGCACCTCCACTACGGCCTCGGCATCAAGGAACGGCAGGCTCGAGCGGTTCGCGACGTCGAGGATGCGGACTGTGTGGCCCTCGGAATGCAGCGCATCGACTAAACCGAGCGCGAGGCCGCCGTAGCCACCGGGTTCGCGGGCGGCGACGATCCCTTTCCTCTCCTCCTCGCGACCGTCCCAGGCCTCCTCCATGTAGTGCGCCTCGCGCTCGGCGAGCGTCTGCTCCCACAGCGCTAGCGCGTCGCCTGGCGTGCCGTCGCCATTGTAAAACCCCGCCTGCCGGGCGCCGAGGTAGGCCGCCCGGACGTGGCCGCCACGCATCGCCTCGAGCGCCTCCCGCTCAAAGTAGTAGTAGTAGAGGTATTCGTTCGGGATCATCCCAACGGAGCGGATCCACTCGGCGCCAAAGAGCCGGCCTTCCTCGATCGACTCAAGGCGCTCGGGATCGGCGAGGAGTTCGGGCAGAAGATCGCGGTTGTCGTGGAAGACGCCCCGCAGCCAGCCCAGGTGGTTGATCCCGAAGTAGTCGAACCACAGCTCCTCGGGCGCACGGCCGAGCGCGCGCGCGACGCGGCGGCAGAGATCTTCGGGGGCATCGCAGATCCCGACGACGCGGTCGCCCAGGACCAGCCGGATGGCCTCGGTGACGAGACCCACCGGATTCGTGAAGTTGATGAACAGGGCGTTCGGCGCCCGGCGCTCTACGACCCGCGCGATCTCGGTGACGACCGGCACGGTCCGCAGGGCGAACCCGATGCCGCCTGCGCCGGCCGTTTCCTGACCGATCGCGCCGGCTTCGATCGCGACCGTTTCGTCGACCAACCGGCCACCGAGTCCGCCGACACGGACGGCGCAGTAGACGACGTCGGCGCCATCGACGGCCTCCTCGAGCCGCGTGGTGGTCCGGTGGGGCACGTTGGAGCCGTGGGCTTCGTCGATCCCCCGGAAGACCGACTCGATCCGTTCCAGTCGAGCCAAATCGACGTCATACAATGCGAGCTCGTCGTACTGAGTGCGCGTCTGGCCGGACGCGATCGCCCGGTATATGGCCGGAGTCCGGAACCCTCCACCACCAACAACCGCGAGCTTCACAGGCGAGAGACTGAACCAAACATGAACCACCGTCAAGGGTATCAAGGCCAGGTGTGGGCCTGATGTCTGCTGAGGTCGGTCGCCGCGTCGACGTCCACGGGGAGGGCCTGCGTTATGCCACGGTGTTCCACCGGCTCGAGACCGACATCCTGACCGGTCGCCTCGCGCCCGGCGAGCGGCTGGCGCCCGAGCGGGAGCTTGGCGCACGGCTGGGGGTCGCCCGGAACACGCTCCGCCGGGCACTGTCCCTGCTGGAGTCGCGGGGCCTGGTCGAGCCGCAAGGACGTCGCGGGTGGGTGGTGACGGCGGTGCTCACCGAGCGGGTCGACGGACCGCAGGGCCTGACGGACTGGGGCGCGCGCCACGGCTTCCTCATCACGTCAAGCGTCCGCACAAGCCGCATCCGCCGTGCGACCGCGGCAGAGGCAGCGCGACTCCGGGTCGCGACTGGAGCGGCAGTGTTCGAGCTCGAGCGCGTACGGCTGGTCGACGGGGTGCCGCTGTCACTCGACCGCTCGATCCTCCATCCGCGACTGGCGCTGGGGCTCGGGGAGGTCGACTTCTCGACGGCGTCGCTCTACGCGACGCTGCGCGACCGAGCGGGCGTTGTCCCGAGCCGTGTGGACGTCGTGCTCCGCGCGGTTCGAGCCGACCGCCCCGCTGCGGAGCTGCTCGAGATGGAGGAGGGAGGCGCGCTACTCGAGCTCTCGGAGACCGTGTTCGACCAATACGGCGAGCCGTTCGAGACCGCGACGTTGTTCAATCGGGGCGACCGCTACGCGTTCGGCACGACTCTCACCGCCGACACCGGACTGCCGCGAGTTGAACTGCGCCGCGACTGACTGGACCCTGAAGCAGGACCGCGGGCTAAGGATGAACTCCGCCAGGCACTCGGTGTCTTCGTTCGGTCGAGCTCTTCGGCGGACGACGAGCCAGGCTCGGCTCGGCAAGCCGGCACCGGTTCGCCGTTCCGGACTTCACGCTGGCGTCAGGGATGGGTCGCCGGATCCCGGTCTATCCCAGGACAACGGCCAGCTTGCCCATGACATGCCGCGTACCCTGCCGCCGCGCTGCACAAGCTCCGCAAAGCCCAACGATAGCTCGGGGATGCCGACGAGGTCGATCAGGGCGTCGATCCCTTCCGGGTGGGCCTCGCGGACCGCCTCGATCGCCCCGGTCGCGGTGTAATCGATGACTTCCGCTGCACCGAGGGCACGGGCGTATTCCGCATAATCACCGCGGGTCACCGCAATCTCATGAATATCCGCCATTTTGGCCAGTTGGGTGGCGTAGCTGCCGACGCCTCCCGTCGCTCCGAGGACTACCAGGCGGTCACCCGGTCCTACCGCGGCCGCGTCCATCGCGGCGGTGGCAGTCAGCGCGCAGTGTGCTATGACCGCCGTTTGCTCGTGGCTGAACGTCGCCGGTTTGCGAACGATGCCACCAACGGGCAGCGCGACAAGCTCTGCCCATGTACCGAGACCCATGACAGGACGTTGAACGAACCCGTAGACCTCGTCGCCCTCTCGGTACCCGTCAACGCCAGGCCCGATTCCCTCCACAACGCCGGAGGCATCGATGCCGGGCACGAGCGGAAACCTGTGCTCGAGGTAGTCCTTCAGGGCCCCTGCCATGACCGCGATGTCGGTCGTGCTCACTCCTGCGGCCTTTACCCGGACCAGCACCTCGCCCTTGCCCGGGATCGGGTCAGGCAGCTCCCGGATACTGCCGGCCTCTCCGAATCCATCGATAGCGAACGCGCGCATCTCCGCCTCCTCCCTCGCCGCGCACAGACGGGGACGCCGCTAGCGGCGTCCGTCTGCATCGACCAAGCCGCCCGGGCCAGGCGCCGACGAACGGGCGCCCTGTTCGGACCGCTGACGCTACGCCGCAGATGAGCGCAGCGTCAAGATGCGGGGACACATAGCGCAAGCGTGCCCATCGGGACGCGACGGCGATCTGATTCATGAGCGCATCTGGGCCAGGTCGGATAAGGCACCCGGCGGCGTCTGCGGCGTGCCTTTAAGGCGCCAGTCCACGCTGGGTTGGGCATCTGCCCGATGGCGGCGAGGTCCTTCGAATCGAGGATGCGGACATCGAAGGACTCCGGTCCTCGGGCGCCGAACAACTCGGGGCCGGGCCGGATCCACAGGAGGGACCGATGTCCGCTTCCACTCGCACCGTCCAGCAGACGCTGGGCACCCGCCAGCTCGGGGCCGCGCTCGTCGCCATCGCGCTGGTCATCGTATTCGCTGTCGCTCTGGCCGCCAGCCAGACCGTGGCAACGAAGTCCCAGACCGCGCCGGCAGCTCGCACGGCTCCGGCCTTCATCGATCACGGCTCGCGTGACGAGATCGGGCCCGGCGCTGCCATCAGCGCGGCACCCGTGTACAACGACTATCGCTGGTCCGGCTACACGGATGCCGCGGCTGCCGCGGCTGCCAAGGCCGCCGGTAAGGCGCCTGTGTACAACGATCACGGGCTGCACTCGCGGCTCCTGCGCGGTTCCAAGTCAACCAGCGCCGGCGGCCCGCGCCTCCTCCCGCAGTGATCACCCGGCGGGCCGATCGCCAAGATCGGCCCGCCAGCCCCCTCGCGAATTTCTCTGGGGAATCGGACGACCGCCGGACGAACGTTCGGCGGTCGTTCGTGCTTTGACGGGGGCAAGGGCGCTGAACCGCACGGTTGAGAACCCGGTACCCTCGACGACCTACCGACGCATCGGCGAGGTGTGTAGATTGGCCTCCAGCGATAGGGCCGGCAAGCCGGCCGAACCTGCAACCCTGGTCGATGTCGACGCCCTTCTGCGCGCGTACGACGACATCATCCCGGACCCATCCGACCCGACCCAGCGCGTGGCCTTCGGGACGTCGGGCCACCGCGGCTCGTCGTTCCGCGGCGCATTCAACGAGAATCACATCCTCGCGATCACCGAGGCGATCTGTCGCTACCGCGCGGCGAAGGGCTACGACGGCCCGCTGTTCATCGGCCGCGACACCCATGCCCTATCCGAGCCGGCGACCCGGACCGCGGTTGAGGTCCTGGCCGCGCACGACGTCGATGTCCGCGTCGACTTGGCCGATGGCTTCACCCCGACCCCCGCCATCTCGCACGCGATCATCGTCGCCAACCGGGGCCGCAGAACGAGCGGCGAGGGGCAGCGGCTCGCCGACGGGATCGTCGTGACGCCATCGCACAACCCGCCTGACGATGGCGGCTTCAAGTACAACCCGCCGAACGGCGGCCCGGCCGACACGGACGTCACGCGCTGGATCCAGGACGAGGCCAACCGACTCCTCGAGGGCAGCGGACGCGACGGCGTGGCCGGCATCAAACGCCTCCCGTACGAGCGGGCGCGCGCGAGCGCGAAGCCTTACGACTTCACTGCGTCATACGTCGCGGACCTTTCCAACGTCATCGACATGGACGCCATCCGGGCATCCGGGCTGCGGATCGGGGTCGACCCGATGGGCGGCGCCTCGGTCGGCTACTGGCCGGCGATTGCTGAACGCTACGGCGTCGACCTGACGGTCACGAACGACAAGGTCGACCCGACGTTCGGGTTCATGACCTACGACTGGGACGGCAAGATCCGGATGGACCCGTCGTCGCCCAGCGCGATGGCCGGCCTGATCGCGCTGCGCGACCGCTTCGACGTCGCGCTCGGCAACGACGCCGACGCCGACCGTCATGGTGTCGTCACGCCGGCGGCCGGGCTCCTCAACCCGAACCATTTCCTGAGCGCCGCGATCGCATACCTGTTCGGCGGGGCGCGCGACTGGGGCTCCGAGGTCGGCGTCGGCAAGACGCTCGTATCGTCGTCGATGATCGACCGCGTCGTCGCCGATCTCGGCCGGCGGCTGATCGAGGTGCCGGTCGGCTTCAAGTGGTTCGTCGATGGCCTCGTCGACGGCTCGATCGGCTTCGGCGGTGAGGAGAGTGCCGGCGCCTCGTTCCTTCGCCGAGACGGCTCCGTCTGGACCACCGACAAGGACGGCATCATCGCCGACCTGCTCGCCTGCGAGCTGACCGGGCGAACCGGCCGCGATCCCGGCGTCGCCTATCGCGAGCTCACGTCGCGGTTCGGCGAACCGGCCTATCGCCGGGTGGACGCGCCGGCGTCACCGGCGCAGAAGGCCGCCCTTGGTCGCCTGTCACCGGCCGACGTGACCGCGTCGACCCTCGCCGGCGACCCGATCACAGCGATCCTCACCCGCGCACCCGGCAATGACGCCCCGATCGGCGGGCTGAAGCTCGTCACCGCAAACGGCTGGTTCGCCGCCCGGCCATCGGGCACTGAGAACGTGGCCAAGGTCTACGCCGAGAGCTTCCGCGGCGAGGAGCATCTCGCGCAGCTGCTCGACGAGGCGCAGGCGCTCGTTGCATCGGTGACGGGTGGTGCCGGCTAGCGGTCTCGTCACGCTCGAGGTCGACACGCCCCTCATCGGCGCCGGCGTGTCGCTCATGCGCGGCGGCCATCGATCTTGGGAGCCGGCGACGGCGCTCGCGGACGATGCCGCCCGATAGAGGCCACGAGACGCGGTAAAGACGGGCGCCGTATAGAACAGACAGGAAATGGTGCGAGGGGCGTTCGAGACCGACTCCTCCCGCGGTCGTCAGTGAGTCGGTCGAGCCCAGGGGCGAGACCGACCCGCACCAGGGAGATCGGCCGGTGTTCGTCATGACACCCCCGACATGAGGAGGGCGATGTGATTCTCGTTGTTGGTGCCGCCGGAAATCTCGGCCGCGACGTCGTTCACGAGCTGGCGTCGCGTGGCATCCCTGTCCGGGCGATGTACCGCGAGTTCGCGGACAAGGAGGAGGCGCCGCCACCGGGCGTGACGCTCGTCGAGGGCGACTTCCGCAAGCTGGAGACGCTGGTCCGGGCGCTCGACGGCGTCGACGCTGCCTTCCTGGTTTCGAAGGAGATGCCCGGCGTCATCGAACGCGAGGGGGCCTTCATCGAGGCCGCTCGGCGCGCCGGAACGAGGCGGATCGTCAAGCTGGCGCGGCTGTTCGCGGCGCCCGACGCATCTTCGATCCTCCATCGTCTCCAGTGGCAGATCGTCGAGGAGCTCCGCGCGTCCGGTGTTCCGTACACGGTCGTGCGACCGCAGGCCTTCATGCAGAACGTCCTGCTGGACGCACCGACGATCCAGGCCACCGATGTCATCTACTCGGCGATGGGCCCGGCGCGGCTGGCCTACATGGATCGGCGGGATGTGGCCGCGGCGGTGGCCACGGTCCTGCTCGAGGACGGGCATACCGGCGAGGACTACGCGGTCAGCGGGCCCGCCCTGCTCGACTATGCGGAGATCACCGCTCAACTCGCGAAAGCCATCGGCCGTCCCCTGACCTGCATCGACGTGCCGGTCGAGGCAGCGCTGCAGGGCATGCTTGGGATGGGCCTTCCGGGGTGGTTCGCCGAGGCGTATGCGGGGATCATCCAGTTCGCCAAGGTCGTTTGCCCAGTTCGCAAGCGCGCAACGGTCCGCGTTCATGCCGCTGGCGGCCGTGACGTCCTAGTCCTCACGGAAGCGGCGAGAGGCGTTCTTCACAGCTCGATCCGGCGGGCGATCTCGGGCTGCGGGCGTTACGGGGTCGTGATCCGAGCGACGATCTGCTGCTGGTGGAAGAACTCGTTTTCGCCGGCGTTGTTGAATGTCGAGACCGATGTGGTGAAGGTGTAGCCGCCGCCGGAGTCGACGCCGAAATAGTCGCCGAGGAACGTCCCCGACGAGCAGATGCAGCTCTGGTGCGGCGCCGATAGCTGGGGATCCCACGTGTGCGCCGAGAGACGCACGTTCCGGCCGATGGGCGCGAGGTTCGGGCGGTAGAACTGGATCGTCGAGTTGACGCAGTAGTTCGCGCGGCCCCAGGGGGTCCCTGGCGACGCGCTCGTCCCAGGGTCGTGGGCGATACCCGAGCCGGCCGCCTCGGCGCTGCCCGCTGTGGGACAGGCCAGACGCCGATCGTAGAAGGCGACGGTCACGGTCCCGTTGGGCGCAACGGCGAGGTTCGGCTGCAGCTCGTCGACCGCCCCAACGTTGTCGTTGACAAGGATCGGCGACGACCACACGTGACCGCCGTCGTAGGAGGCCGTCACGTAGACGTTCGAGAGGCCGCTCGACCCGTCTTCGTACGCGACGTACAGCGGGTAGAAGCCTTTCGAACCCCGGGTCGTTCCCACCGCGAACGTGTTGACGATGCCCTCGCGGAAAGTCGTGTTCTGGTAGGTCGGCGTGATGACATCCTGAGCCACGGGGAGTGGTCCCTGCCAGGTCGCTCCGCCGTCCGTCGACCAGATGAGGCTGATGTCGTTGTGTGAGAAGTCCTGGGCGACCGGGTTCAGCGTGGTAGTCGTCCAGACCGTCCCATCCGGCGCGACATGCGGCAGGAGGTACGTGTCGAAGCGCTTGCCCGAGACGGTCGGAAGCACCTGTGGGGCCGTCCAATCCGTGTGCGTCCCATCGGGACGGGCGTCGGCATGCGATTCGTAGATGACACCGGGGTTCAGGACGAACACCGTCCACATCGCATAGACGCGGCCGTAATGAGGGCTCGTCGGATTGGTGTCGATAGCGATCCATTGCTTGTCAGGATCGTTCGTCGCCGCGTTCGAGGCCGTCATCAGGTAGTCGGGCCCGCCGTTGTGGGTCGTGATCCAGCTCGCCGCTGCCGTCGTGCCCTTCAGCTTCTTGGCCGGGTGCACTGACACCGCGACAGCCTCCTGCGGGACCGCCGGATTGACCTGGTTCGAGCCGTTGTCGTACTTGTGGGACCCGAACTTGTCGTAATAGAACTGGTACGGGAGGACCAGTGCGTAGAAATTGTCCCACGGGTCGAACGCGCCAACCGGAT
>WNGJ01007824.1_pt1 | contig 13532 bp, 8 predicted proteins | sample 5400611 | NCBI WGS metagenome assembly WNGJ01 (sample SAMN13153375, study PRJNA577476) | soil metagenome | isolation source: 40 cm soil or saprolite under Garry oak tree replicate 1 | place: USA:California | collected 2016-06-15 | reverse complement strand
CGCTGACGACGCCGTCCTGGTCCAGGAGGCGTCGATCATCGCCGGCATGCGGATGCTCCTCGACCACGCTGGCCTCGTCGTCGAACCGTCGGCCGCGCTCGGCATCGCGGCGATCCTCGAAGACCGTGACCGCTTCGCCAGCCGGCACGTAGTCACCATCGTGTGCGGCAGCAACGTCGACCCAGACGCCTATCACCGCTGGGTCGGCGCGGCTCCCATCCACAGGTCCTGACAATTGCTCTCGGCCGGCCCGCAACGGGGAGCGACAGCACGATCCCGCGGAGCGGCCGCCAAGGTCCTCCGCTACCCGACACCGATCTGGCGCGGGCTGCCGGTTCTAACTTCTTGTCTGAGATCTCGTTAGAACCTGGTAGGACAGGTTACGCAGAGAGCCTGGTCAGGCTACAGGCCCAGGCCGCGGGCGATGATTTCTTTGAGGATCTCGGTGGTGCCGCCGAAGATCGACTGGACGCGGCTGAGCCGCCAGAGCTCACAATCGCGCTGGAGCAGCGGACTAGGGCCTGTATCAAACTCGGCCGCCCGCGCTGCCTCGGCCGCCTCCCGCCGCGCCAGGTCCGCGGCATGGGCCGCGACGGCCCGGTTACGCCGCGTCGCCCACTCCCGGTCCGCATCCACCCTCCGAGGGTACGGGCGAGCCGTCCCGGGCATGATGAGCGGTGACTCAGGAGGAGTGTCCGATGATCGGCACGTTGCGCACGGTGGTGCTCGACGCACCCGACGCCCGGCGGCTCGCCGCGTTCTACACCGCCCTCGGCGGGTGGACCGAGCAGTACTCCGACGACGACTGGATCACGATGGAGACCGGGGACGGGTGGCGCATCGCCGCCCAGCGCAGCCCCGGCCACGTACTGCCGCGGTGGCCCGATCCGGCGTACCCGCAGCAGGCGCACCTCGACCTGCGCGTGCCGGACCTCGACGCCGGCTCGGCGAAGGCGGCCGGGCTGGGCGCCGAACTGCTGCGCAAGAACGAGAACTGGTACACGCTGGCCGACCCGGCCGGGCACCCGTTCGACCTGTGCCTGTTCCCTGCGAAGCAGGAGACCACGCTCATGGCCGTGATGCTCGACTGCCCGGACGCCAAGGAGCTGAGCACGTTCTACGCGAAACTCCTCGGCAAGCCCGTCACGTACGAGGGCGAGGGCGTGGCGATGATCGGCGAGGACGGGACGCAGCCGGTGATGTTCCAGCAGATCACCGAGTACCACGCGCCGCGGTGGCCCGACCCCGCGTATCCGCAGCAGTTCCATCTCGACGTCACGGTCGACGGCGTCGACGCGGCCGAGGCGGCGGTGCTGAAGCTCGGCGCCACCTCGCTGTCCTCCGGCGGGGTGAACTGGCGGGTCTACGCCGACCCGGCCGGCAAGCCGTTCTGCCTCTGCTGGGACTAGTGCTCCCGCCGGTCAGAGCCCGGTTCCATCTGGTCAGCGCGAGCCGCGGCGTTCGCGCGGTGCGATCTGAGCGGCGATCACGCGCCAGGGGATCGTCTCGCCGCGCCGCAGCTCCTCGAGTCGGGGCGTGGCCCCGGACTCGGGGCCGAACCAGCGGCCGTGCTCCCGCGAGCCGCCGCGCAGCGATGTGTATCTCGGCCGGGGTCAGGATGCTTACCACGCCAGCATGAGCACGTGCGGCGCTCGATGACCACCGCGGCGGCCAGGGCCGTCGTGCACAGGGTGGGGCAGCCCTCCAGATGCGGGCCTTCGGCGAGCGCTGCGCCCTCCCCTTCCGTCGCGTCCGGCAGCACGAGGCTCCTGACTCGACCGAAGTTACGTCCGCCGGAACCCCTGTCTTGCAGGGGGGCTCAAGCAGCGCCGACCTTGCGGACGGGCTGGTACTGGACGTGCAGAAGCTGACTGAGAAGGCATAGGACCTAGACTTCAGGAAAGCTGACCGGAACCACGTCCACGAGAGGCAGCTAGAGCAGGGGGGAGAGCTCGATGGCCAGGACATCGAAGATCGCGAGGAGGCTGCTGGCGGGAGCGGTCCTTCTCGGGACGGTGCTCGCCGGGGCGGCTTTCGCGGAGGGGTCGGCTAGCGCCAGCTCTGCGCCCGTCGTGTACGCCGCACGGAACAACGGGTGGCACGGGTACACGAGGCCCGGCACGTTCATTTTCGGGAACGGAGGCGCCCCGTACTTCACCGCGCTGCAGTGGAAGTCGTGGGGCTCCGGCAGCGCCTGGGGCACGGGCAAGCTCTGGACCCAGAAGCCGGGCTGCTCTCCCAGCTACAAGTGCACGTACAGCTCGCGCTGGGTCGGCGTCTACCTGAGCACGGTCAGGACGCACGACGGCGTCAAGTACTACGCGCGGATGGCTGTCGAGTTCTTCGTCTCGGGCAAAGCGCGCTGGGTCGTCGGGTGGTTCGGGATTCACGGAGGCACGGTGCCCTACTGGCAGTTCCCGGCGGTGTTCCCGTACTTGTAGCGCGCCTATCTCTTGACCGCCTGGGCGAGTTGGCTCAATGACGCGTGCTCGTGAGTCTCCTGCCTCGCAGGTCCGCGGGCGCTCTGGTCTGCGTCGGGGCTTGAGGTGCGTTGGAACCCGTGCACGGACGCGCGGAGGCAGGAGCAAGTATTCGGCGTCAAGTGCGGAATTACCACTGGCGGGTACGTCGCTCCGGTGACGCTGGGTTACTCGGAAAGTGGTCATCAGGATACGGGAGTCGCGGTACCGCCGGGTCGGCAGGGCCAGTCAGGGGCTACAAACCCACAGAAACCCCACAACTCCGCGACACGGTGCCTGATCCCCACAGGAATCCCACGGACGAAACGGCACACCCCGGTACACTTGTTATGCGTGTTAAAGGCACGGAGAACAGCCGGTCAGCAGCGCCTATGCGCATGAGCTGGGCTGTTGGAGCCTTTTCCAGGTAAGCGCTCTCGGAGTGATAGAGCTCCTGAAAAGCGGAAGCTCAATAGCATAATCTGTTGTGCCGGAATCCCGCTCGTAGGAGAGATCAACACACCGATAACACGAACAAGACGGCATTACCCGGTACATGGCGACACGACCGCCGCGATGACCTAAAGTCCAGTGAGCAGTGAAGATACGAGTGAGATAGACTGAGTTATCTTGCTGGCGATGATGACCTCGGGCGTGGACGACCGCCTTGTAAACGGTAGGTCACATCATCGACCGGGATCCAGGTGGGGTCACAACAGGCTCGGTCAGCGCTCCCCGCGGTCGCGTAGCGTGACAAGCGGGACATTGTTATTAGCTCGAACAATTACAGATCGCCGACTCGGCGCGCATGACTGACATGCCGCCCACCTCCGTCGCCACATGCAGAACGTCCCGTTATGGACACCTTGTCCGCCGCCCTGGCAGCATCATCGTCGGCCGTATGCGAGACTGGTACCGTCTGGCTTGATACTAATCCTCTGTATTTACGGAAAACGGATGGACAGTGCAGACTGGACACAGATACCGCGTCCTCCGGGTCCTCCGGGATATGAGCCTGCATCTTCACCAGCCGGCTGCGGCGGATGCCTAACGAGGCGTAGGCCTGAGGGCGCCGACCGACATCGGGCGATCTGTGTGCGACATGGCCGGCGGAACGCTCTGCTGGCTGCTTTGACAGCGCGTTGCCACGCTGGATTCGCGCTCAGCGGGAGTTGCGCGGGTCTGCCCCATCTGTCTGCCCGATGCCTCACTTGATTACGGAACGTTCACCGAGATCACCGTCCGGCGCCGGCGTGGGTCCAGGCGGGGATACCCACCTGAGAGGAGGCGCGGCGTGCTTGGCGGCATCAAGGACCGCGGCCATGCCGAGTTGCTGATAAGCCTCGAACTCGGTGGCGTCATACAGTTGCTGTAGCGTGCTATCAGACGGGTACGTGGGATGGTCCCTGGCATATGCAAGGACGTCCCACGGCGCGCCGGTCCACCAGCCGAGCTTGCACACCCAGATCTCACCCTGCTGTGATGGTGCGGACGCCTCTCGGTACTCCGGGAGCTGCTGGAACCGGCCATACGCCCACGGACGCACTACCTGGCCGTGTGCCAGATCGCGGCCGCCCCGAACCATCGCGGTCGGGTCTAGCTCGATTGCCACTCCGGCATCGGCTCTCGCCAGGCCGATTGCGCCGCCGAGCGTGAACCATGTGTTTGCCTTGTCCCCGGAGGCGTCGAGCACCACGATGTGACTGGCACCGCGGTGCAGCGCTTCGACCAAGCCAAGATTGTCGTAATGTCCGCCGTCGGTCACGTACATCCAGGTCGCGCGATAGCTCAGGCTGCCAACTGCCTCCGCCCACAGCAGGCCAAGAGTGGGCTGCATGGCTCGGTACCAAAATGCGCTGACCAGCCCTCCGCGGCGCCTGAGGGTCAGCACGTGAGCCCAGAGCCGGGCCTCCCGGTCGGAGTTCCTGTCCTCATCGCGGTCCCAGAATAGGTGCGGAAACTGGTACCAGAACAGCAAAAGCAGCGGATGCCGCTCCCACCAGCTACCCCAGGTACCTTCCGCCAACGCATACCGGTCGACCCACTGACTTGCCTTCTGGACCAAAGCCGGATGGGGTAGCCAGACGCCGAGGCGGACATTAGTCGCGGTCAGCAGGATCCGGTAGGCATGCCGCGTCGCCGCGCCCATCAGAGGTGAGATCGCCGCCCCGCTGATCGCGGACACGTCGAACAAGGTGAACCTACCGTAACCCTCGAGAGATTCGTAGTCGGAGGTGCGCGCCCGGACACTATCCGCTGGACCGTTCCCGCCGTGCAGAGTGACGTGCTCTGAATCGAAGCTAATGCAGAAACCTCCCTGCCCAGGTGGAACCTCCCGCACTGCGTTGATGTTGGCCGTGCCGCAGATCACCAGGCGAGGGTCGGAACCGTCCTGCAAGTCAGACAGGCGGGTAGCGGCAGCCGCGTTGAACAGTGTCCGGGCCTTCGCGAGGTTCTGTGCGTCTGCCGCCCGGCGAGTGACGGCAAAGGCATCGGCCAGCCTCCACCGGTAATAATCATGCATCGACATGCGGTTGACGTTCACGGCGACGCGGGTAATCAGCATCACTGCCAGCGCAAGACCCACCGGCAGAAGCTGGCCTGCCGTGAAGCCAGCCCTGGCACCGTCGCTTGTCCATAGCAGCGCTAGGACAACGCCGACGAGCACGACCACGGCACTGCCCAGCCACGGCAGCAACTTCTGCCGCAGCCAGCCGGCCAGCAGCGTGAACAATCCCGGCTGCGCCCCGGCGGTTCCCTGGCCCCCGCCGACAAGCGCATTCCACTTGGCCAACCCCGCCTGGCTGAACCGGGCCACCGCCGCTACTGCGGCGATCAGGCCAGCCAACGCCGACAGGGACAACGACGGCCTCGCGCCAAAACCAACAAAGTGCGCGATCGTGTCGTATGAACCCGTGCTGCGAGTCAGCCACGAGATCAGCAGGGGAACAGCGAGCATGGCCAGGGCCAGGCCAGCAGTCAGAAAGGCAGCCCAGTTCACCAGCCTGGCACGGTTGGCACCGTAGTCACGGTCATCTGGTTTCAGGAACTCCCACCTCGGCGCCCGACCCGTCCCGCGATAACCGCCAGGTATCAGCGTCAGCCACCAGAACACGAACAGGGCGAGCATTATCGCGGCAGCGATCACCGAGGGCAACCACCAGCCCGGCCCGGTCACCGCGGCCGTCAGATTATGTGGCCCGGACGGAACCAGCACCCCTTGCCAGCGCAGCAACCAGCCCCAGGCATGCGCCAGCGCGTACAGCGGAGCGAGCGCGAGAATGAACGTGATCGCTGCCCCGAGCAGAAGCGAGAGGATGCCGACCAGCGCCGTCGCGCTGTTAGGTGCGGTGTAGTGGGTGTTGTAACGGAGGTTGCGCTCTTCCGGGGTCCCGGGAGCGTAGGCGGGGGGTCTTTCTCCGGGGGGGATATCGTGCGCGACAAGCGCACGCGAGGTGGCGATATAACTCCCCCCTGATACGCCGAAGATCCAGCTGGCCTTCGGGAGCAGCCCAGTCTCAGCGAGGCTCTGCAGCGCTCCCAGGCAGTAGGCGGCAGAACGGATGCCGCCGCCGGAACAGCAGATGGCCCACTTACCCCCTCCTCGTGGCTGCGCACCACCCGTTGCGTCCGGATCCTGCCCAGCCAGCTCCAGTGCCGTTTGGACGCCGGGCATCGCGCCGCCTGATTCGGATGAATTCATGCCATAACCCCCCAAATTTGATCCGGGGCGATCCAGGTCGCTTTGGATATGCGCCACCGGAAACTGAAGGAATGGTCTACGCGGCACACGTTCCTGTCAAGCGTCCGGAGTCAAGGACTGGCATGCCACCCGTCCGGGCGCACCGATCTGACGGCCGCGGACGGAGCCGAGACGGGGTGCTCTTGCGGATGCGGTCGTGCCTGCGACATGCTACAACCTTGTTATGGCGGGGATAGTGGGGATCCATGGCATCGCCCAGCAGTTCGGGGGCGGTTACCAGTTGAGAAGCGTGTGGTATGACACGGTGCGCGATGGCCTGGTGGCCGCCGGTCACGCGCCGGTGGCGGGAACACTTGCCCCCACCGACTTGCAGGTGGCGTTCTTCGGTGATTTGTTCCGGCCGCCTAGAACAATGGCCGCGGGCGAGCCGCCATTCTCGGCCGCAGACGTTCAGCCCGGCCCAGAACGGGACCTCCTGACGGCCTTTTACGAAGCGGCGGTTGCCCAGGACTCGACTCTCGGCCCGCCGCCAGGGGCGTTGGGCGCCGGAAGGGCGGCTGTCCAGGTCATGCTGAACCGGCTGGCCCGCTCGGCGACCTTCGCCAAGATCACCGAGCGCGCCTTCATCGGGAACCTGAAACAGGTGACAGCGTTCCTCACCAACCCAAAGGTCAAGCAGGACGTGCTTGGCAGAGTGCGGGATGAGATCGGCTCGGATACGAAGGTGGTGATCGGTCATTCGCTGGGGTCAGTGGTTGCCTATGAGTACCTGTGCCACGACCGGCCGCCGTCAGTAGAACTGCTGGTCACGCTTGGTTCACCACTTGGAATACCCAACGTTGTCTTCGACAAGCTCACTCCCGCGCCGGTCGGCGGGGCGGGGGCCTGGCCTGGCACGGCGGCTGCCTGGGTGAACGTCGCTGACCCCAACGACATCGTGGCCCTGCGCAAGGACCTGGCTCCGCTCTTCCCGGGTTCCGCGCCGGAGCAGACGATCGCCGATCGGCTGGTGGATAACGGGAAAGAGCCCCATGCCATCGAGCGCTACCTGAACAGCCGCCAGACCGGAAGCGCGCTCGGTGATGTCCTCGGTTGACAGGCCAGCTCCGATGAAACGGGCGCTGCTCGCGGCGGGGACCGCGTCCTATGAGCATGCCTGGAACCAAATGAAGATCTTGGATAAGGTTCCCCTGGCTCTGCGGGACATGGTGGCCGCATTGACCGGGCTGGGTTTCTCCGCCGTCACAAAGCCGCCAGGCTACAACATCGACCTGACGAAGCACGCCCTGAGCGCGGCCGTCAAGAAGGCTGCGGCCGCGGCTCCCGTGGTCGTCATGTACTACACCGGTCACGGCGCTGATCAGGATCGCGGCACCTACTATCTGGTGACCAGGAAATCACGGCCCCGCACCCTGGACACGTCGGCACTGGCCGCGCGGGAGTTGCTGGGGTTGTTCACCCTTCGCGATGACGACGGGATGATGCTCCTGGACCAGCCTACGGTGCTGGTCATTCTCGATTGCTGCTATTCCGGCTCCGCCGGGATGAAGATGCTCAAAGAGGCGCTGTCCGGGATCGGCAACCCGAACACGTGGGTAATCGCCAGCGCCGGCCCGCTGGAGTACGCCCAAGAGGGTGTGTTCGCCAGAGCCTTCCGCGAGGCGCTGGTGCAGCAGTGGGTCGGACCCTCCCAGGAGTTCCTGAGTCTGGACACCATGATCCAGGCCGTCAAGGACGCCATCGTTCGTGAAGTCAAACGAGGCACCCTCGCCGGCCTCATCGAGCAAGAGCCAAGGCTCTTCCCGCCTGCGACGGGCGTGACCGGAATCATGCCGTTCTTCCCCAACCCGCGCTACCGGCTGGGGCTGGCGGGCATGACCGTCGACGAGCAGCAGCACTGGCTGTCTCGCGTGCGTGGCGGCCCGGACGGCTCCCAGGCTGGGTTCTACCTCACCGGCACGACCGGGCGTCTGCTGGCCGCCGAGCACCTCGCGAAGTGGATGACCGATCCCCGCGACAGGGGTCTGGCGGTGGTCACAGGCAGCCCGGGCACTGGAAAGTCGGCGCTGCTCGCCCTGCCCGCGTTGCTGGCAAATCCGACCCAGCGGGAAGACCTGCTGCGTGCCAACAGGCCAAGCCCCTTGATCAAGCACATGGCGGTCGTGTTCCCCGCCGAGACGCCTGTCACGGCGATCCACGCCCGTGGACTCAACACCGATGAGACGGCGAGAGTGATAGCTGAGGCGCTCGACAGGACGGCCGGGACTGCTTCAGCGCTGCTAGAAGATCTCGAGAAGACTCCTGAGCGGCATCACCGGGTCGTCATCGTTGACGGGATCGACGAGGTTGCCGCACCTGCCACTCTGCTTGAGAGCCTGCTGGTTCCCCTGTCACGTCGGCTCGGTGTGCGGGTGGTCGTGGGAGCGCGCCATCACGTTCTGGCCCGGATTGCTGATCGCGACATGACTATCGATCTCGATGCGGCTGACTACCGGGACCGGAAGGCACTGACCACCTACATTCATCGGTTGCTGATAGCTGAGGAAGAGCCCGGCGTCACAACTTGCTACCAGGCCGGGAGTGATACCGCCGATGGTGCGCGTGGTGTAGTTGAAGCGGCGGCTGACGCGATCGCCGAGCGCGCCACCGTCGGCGGTCAGGGAGCAGAGTCGTTCCTCGTCGGCAGGCTGCTGGCACTGGCAGTTCGCGCCCAGCCCAAGCCAGCCGATATCATCAGCCCGGAGTGGCTGCCGGCCAGCGTGGCCGTGGCCGTCGACGAAGAGCTGGGACGACTCGGGTCCAACCCGTACCCGGCGCGGGTGCTTCTTCAGGCGCTAGCCTGGGCCAAGGGCCCCGGGTTGCCCTGGGAGACGATCTGGGCGCCGGTGGCCACGGCATTGGCGGGGGAAAGCGGGGAACCGAGCCCGCCATCCAACGAAGACATCAGGCAGCTGCTGCTGAAGGCAGGTGCCTACGTGATTGAGGATCGCGGTCCCGGTCGGCGCTCTGTTTACCGGCCATTTCATGACTTGTTCGCCGCTCACCTGCGTGGCGAACCAAGTCCCGAGCAGATCAGTTCCGACCGGCGCGCTGTCGAGAGGATCTGGGAACCGCGCCGCCGCCAGACCGAGAAAGCTATCTATGACGCCTTGCTGGCCGTCGTGCCCTCTGATGGGCAGACCACGCGGGACTGGATCAACGCGCATCCATACCTGCGGACCTACCTTGCCCAGCACGCGGCGGCGGCCGGGAGAGCGACGCTCGCGGCGCTCGCGGCGGACATCGGCTTCCTCTCCGTGGCCGACCCCGTGACACTTAGCCCCCTGCTCTCGCCCGCAATCGCGGAACTGCGCGACGTGGCCTGCATCTACCGGCACGCCCGGCCATGGCTCGGCGAAGACACGCGGGCGAATGCCGGTTACCTGCAAGAAGCGAGCCGGGCGCTGAAGGGCGCGGTCGGCAACGTGGATCTAATTAACGCGGTGGCGTTCGGCGCCACGGCCGGCGGTCAGCTGCTGCTCGCCTCCGCCAGCTGGGACGGGACGGTGCGGCTGTGGGATCCGGTCACCGGCGCTCTCGCCGACGAGCTCATCGGTCATACCGGTGGCGTGAGCTCGGTGGCGTTCGGCACCACGCCCGGCGGTCAGCTGCTGCTCGCCTCCGGCGATGACGAGGGGATGGTCCGGCTATGGGACCCAGCCACCGGCGTTCCCGTCGGCAAGTTCCTCGGTCATACCGGTGGCGTGAGCTCGGTGGCGTTCGGCACCACGCCCGGCGGTCAGCTGCTGCTCGCCTCCGGCGGCGAGGGGGGGATGGTGCGGCTGTGGGACCCCGCCACCGGCGCTGCGGCCGGCGACCCCCTCCCCGGCCATACCGGCTGGGTGAACGCCCTGGCGTTCGGCGCCACGGCCGGCGGTCAGCTGCTGCTCGCCTCCGCCGACTGGGACGGGACAGTACGTATGTGGGATCCGGTCACAGGCGCTGCAGCCGGCGACCCCCTCCCCGGCCACACCGGCGGAATGAACGCGGTGGCGTTCGGCACCACGCCCGGCGGTCAGCTGCTGCTCGCCTCCGGCGGCGAGGGGGGGATGGTGCGGCTGTGGGACCCTGCCACCGGCGCTGCGGCCGGCGACCCCCTCCCCGGCCATACCGGCTGGGTGAACGCGGTGGCGTTCGGCACCACGGCCAGCGGGCAGCTGCTGCTGGCATCCTCTGGTGACGCCGGGATGGTACGGCTGTGGGACCCGCTCACCGGCGCGTACTCTCCGGCAACAGCGGTTGGATCGAGGTCGCTTTAAGCAACCTCATATCGCGCTTTTTCCAGTACCGCGAATGAATGAGAGCCCGGATCGGGGGCCACGCGCCCTATGGTCGCCAATTTAACGGTGAGGGGATAGAGCATAACTGGACCTCCGCAGCGCCCGATCACCCTGTTCTGCGCAGCTCAGCTGGCGGACACTGAAACTTCTGCAGCCGCTCCGAACGGCGGGAGTGTGCGCGTTCTCCGTGGCTTTTCGTGGTCACTCAGCGTGCTGTCGACCGCCGACCCCGATGCCTGTCGATCCGGCCTCAACTGCTCTGTGGCCGCAAGACAGAAGCCCTGGACTGCACGGTCCTGCACTGCCCGACACGGATTTCCGCAACAGGGCCAGTTCTAACTTTTCGTCTAACATCGTGTCAGAATCCGGGAGCACGAACTTCGTAGAAGACCTGGTCAGGCTACAGTCCGAGGCTGCGGCCGATGATCTCCTTCATGATCTCGGTGGTGCCGCCGAAGATGTACCGGACCCAGCTCGGTTCTGGCCCGGGCTTGTGGCGTACTCCTGCCTGTATCCGTAGCCGCTGCAGCTGAACGAAGTGGTCTGTGACCTGGTTGCAAGCTCGGTGTCTCACCGTTGACCATGACGGGCCTCGCGCTGGCGAGCCGGGCGAGCACCGTTCAGTGATGGTGCGGTCTATCCGGTTCGGCTGGCCTTCTTGGAGCTTCGGCTCTCAGCTGGGTGCGTACCAGGTCGGCCAAAGGCGCGGTTCCGGTCTTATCGACCGGCTCGTTTCCCCGGACCGCTATGCTCCTGCGTTGGGTTCCACGCAGCGCAGCCAGCTACCGCACTTGCGTCCCAGGCGCGGCAGTCTTCCGACCATTCTTTGCAAAATCGTCATTAGCCCAATCCCTGTAGGCCGCCGCTGAGTAACGGGCTTGCTCTAGCAATTCACCAGTAGCGTCCCTGAATCGGACCCACTGACCGGGACTATCCCTGAGAGCCTTATCGATATCCATCGTCCCTGAAACCTTTTTAGGAAATGGTGCGGCTTGCATACATTCGTCGGCCAGCGGCGAGGCGCCACTCGCAAGACCTGTTCTGTCGGGACCAATCGCCGCTGATGGCATGAATCGTAGCGCAATTGAAACCATATCAAGATAGTGAGCTTCTTTGTTAATTTGGTAACCAGCAACACTTGAAATTGAAAGCACGTTACGCATTGATTGCGCCATGACGAGAAACCACTTTGCTATGGCGACGCTCATGGTCTTGAAGAAGGTCTCCGAATCCCACGCCTTCGCCGTTTCGACTGTGTACTGAAGGGCGCCGAAGCAAGCATGGAATTCTACCGCGAAATCCCCGCACCTATCTAGGTTGCTCTCTAGGACCTTCAAAAGTTTATCGAGCGTATCGTTGGCGAAATTTACTTGGTCCAGACGAGAAGTAAGGAACAGGCTCCATGGTCCGCGCTGTCGTTGCTGTAGCCCGCACAGCTGATAAATCGCGTTGTAATAATTCGGATCTATCGCAGGCTCGTCGCGCGCCATGTGACCACACAAATCAAGATTAATTATGTCGAATGGTCCTAGTCGCTGAGCTAGCTCCCACGCAATTGATTGGTCGTCACTCAGCCGACGGAAGTCATCACCCACGACGTCAGACCTCTCGTCAATATGCTCGAAACGGCGAACTTCGTTCAATGAGACGTTCAATGCGTCCCGGTAAGTTGACCCGGGCTTGGCCGACTCATCGAACCCTCGAAAGGTGAGATAGTGCTCTCCTCCGCGACAGAAGCGGCTATAGAAGTATCGAATATCTAGCAGATCCGCGCCAGGCAACCCCAAGTAGCGAAGGGACAAGTCCTCAGGCGATTTTTGACTAAGGAGCCATTCAATTTCGGAGCCCCACTGAATCTGCCGTACAACTTGCTTTCGTGGCCTGTGCCAGGCCGCAAACTCTCGCCGAGTTCGAACTGGCTGGCTGTAGGAGGTTTCGTTGAAGACGTCAGCCAAGTTCAGCGACGATTCGCTTTCGGGAACCTCCGACTCGTTCTCGTCGTTAACATTCATCACTCGTATGCCTGCAAAATTTCGCGGATTGCAGTTAGCATGTTTGCCTGCTCGTCGGTCGATAGAAAGTCAAGGCAGTCGTATGCGGCAAGGATCTGAACGATTTTCTCAAGCCGCGCCTCAGTAGCCTCGCGGCGTTGCCTGGAGTTGGGACCCGAGAAGTCGCCGACTACTCGCGAACGCGGGAAAAGATACGTATCGTCCGTAGACGCTTGCACCTGTCGATCGGAAAAAACCACCACAGGAGGCTGTGTACCATCATCTCCTCTTCTTTTACGCCAGACGCCTCCCGTGATCTCATCAGCCAAGCTCTCCTGTTGCTTCGCGCCCTCGCTTCGACGCTCGCTCAGAGCAGCTGCCGCAACCCTTTTTTGGACAGCAATGAGACGGCGCAAGGCAGTATGGAGCCACTTTGTAAGTGTGACAACATGTGGATGGGCGTAGTTGAAAGACTCTCTGTCAATATTAATTGCGCCGTCGAATCCTTGGGTAACGAAGACTTCACACGTAATTTGAGTCAGGCGACGTTGCTCGGCTGCAGGAAAGTTTAGGAATGTCGGATCGAAGAGTGCCCCAGTCGCATCGTGCACCCGGATTAGCACGCCTTGATTGTCATTAGGGACTATTTTTGGCGCCCACATTAGGTAAGCCTGGAACGCTAGATTGCCGCCGCTCATCTCGATGTCGACGCCTGTAAACTGTTCGAGCTCATTCGCCACGAAGAGAAGTGGAGCCTTGACTGCGCTTGAAGTAGCCGGCAAATTACGCATTCGTATCGGACGTCGGAGTTCAAGATCATCTATAATTACCGTGAAATCAGAAGTTGACTGGACACTGTTTCCGAGGCCGGCTGCCTGCCTTACTGATTCTTGAGGCGACAGGTGGAGCTCCATTTCTTGCCCTTGACGTGTAAGCCTGAAGACCCTTGTTCGATCATCGGCTTTTATGTCGAACGGGTGAACGTCAATGTAAGGCAGTGGACACCAAAGGCTTAGATCCCAGGCCATTTGCAGATAGTAATCAAAGAGCTGTTCTAGTC
>WNGJ01013518.1_pt1 | contig 13534 bp, 12 predicted proteins | sample 5400611 | NCBI WGS metagenome assembly WNGJ01 (sample SAMN13153375, study PRJNA577476) | soil metagenome | isolation source: 40 cm soil or saprolite under Garry oak tree replicate 1 | place: USA:California | collected 2016-06-15 | reverse complement strand
CCGCAGCCACCGCCATAGCCGTAAATCGGCGCGTATCCGTAAGATCCGCATCCGCCGTAGCCGCCGCCCCATCCACCGCCGTAACCGAAGACCGGCGCGTATCCGTAACCGCCGCACCCGCCCCAGCCACCCCCGTAACCGGCGTAACCATACCCGCCTCCCCAACCGAATCCGCAAGCCGAAGCCGGACTGGCGGCGGCAACTGCGAGACCCACGCCGAGGACTGCTATCGCTGAGTACTTCTTAGAGTTCCACATGCTTATATCTCCTGCGGAATTCGTTCCGCTTTCCTGTTGAGTGGTTGGTTAACGTACAAAGGCGTTTAATGTTCTTTGTAGGTTAGTTGTTTTTTTTGGTTGGCTGGCAGCATTTGGAACTGGCGGCCGGAAAACGAATAACGCGCCGCGCCGCGTGCAGCGCCGCCTTCGGGTCAAGATTGGTGGGCCAGCGCCAACAACCCGATGCAAAATGTCGGCGTGGGTAATGCAATCCGGAATACGGAATGCAGAAATCGATGGTCGCCGCATTGGCCGTCAGCGCGACGCCCGTCGTGGGAATTATCGCCACCGAAGGCAGGGCTTAAACGGAACGGAATTCGATTTGCGGACTTTTCCGCCTGAAGTGCAGCCCACGCGCCGATATGAGGCGCCGTAATTCGCCCGACGATCATGAGCTATGCCTGCAGCCGCGATATGATTTACGGTCGCCGTATTTGGCGAGCGTCCTGTTTGGTCGCTTTTCTATTGCTCGCTCTTCCATCTGCCTCACACTGCGTCGAGTTCAAGCCGAAGATCGTCGTTGCAGCGTTCGGACTTTACGGCGATCAGGGCGTGTTCGAGAGTGAGGCGAAGGGCGCGGCGCGGATCGTGGCCGACCGTTTCGGCGGCAGTCCCGTCATCGTGCGCGCCAATACGAAGCGCCGCGAGGATGCCAATTTGGAGATGGTCGAGGCCGCATTGCAGTCGGCCTCCAAGGCAATGGACATTGAAAACGACATCCTGTTTCTGATCCTGACATCTCATGGCGCCCAGGCCGGCCTTGAAGTGAAGGCCGGGACCCGTCAGGAGATGTTGTCACCGTTAAAACTCGTCACCTTGCTGAACGATACGCTGGTTCGACACCGCGTCGTGATCATTTCAGCGTGCTATTCAGGAGTTTTCATCCGCCCGCTCGCTGATCCCGACACCTTGATAATCACCGCAGCGGACACCGATCACACATCGTTCGGCTGCAAAAATGGGAACGATTGGACCTACTTCGGCGACGCTTTTTTCAACACCGCGCTGCGCCATACGCAGAATCTGCGTGATGCATTTGTTTTGGCAGGTTCGCTCATCCGCAAACGCGAACGGCAAAGCGGCCTTACTCCCTCCAATCCCCAGATGGCTGGGGGCGAGAATATAGAGCATCTTCTGAAGGGCGAGTTCGAGCGCGTTACCGGTTATTCCAGGGAGGACACCGGGCTCGATCCGAAGTATGCATTCTCCCGCGGTTTCGCGTATGGCGCCAAGGGCGACAATGACCACGCCATCGTCGAGTATAGCGACGCTATAAGGTTCGATCCCAAGTACCCGATCGCCTACAATAATCGCGGTGTCGCGTACGGCGCCAAGGGCGATAATGACCATGCTATCGCCGATTATACGGAAGCGATCAGGCTCAATCCCAAGGTTGCGGGCGCCTACGCCAATCGTGGACGCGCATACCGCGCCAAGGGCGACAATGACCACGCCATCGCCGACTATACCAAGGCGATCAGGCTCGATCCCAAGTACGCTGCCTTTTATAGCAATCGTGGTTTGGCCTACGGCGCCAAAGGCGACAACGATCATGCCATCGCCGACTACACCGAGGCGATCCGGCTCGATCCGAAGCTGGCGAATGCTTACGACAATCGCGGACGCGCGTACCGCGCAAAGGGTGAAAAGGACCGCGCCGTCCGTGACTTCAAAGAGGCGATCCGGCTCGATCCCAAACTCGCGCCCGCGCTCAAAGCGCTTGGCATCGAGCTTTGAACCAACCTAGACCATTTTTCGATCAGGTTGACCTCCCTCTGTGCTGTCATCGCCCGGCTTGACCGGGCGATCCAGTAACCAACGATTGGGGTTACTGGATTGCCCGGTCAAGCCGGGCAATGACACTGGCAAGGTCAACCTAGACTATGGAAAAAATGCGCTCGACTATCTGCGAAGGCGCGATGAAAGAAATCGCTGGGTGCGGCCGATTGCGTCGGCCGTCGCCGCGGCGTCGTAAGCGAGGCGGTGTCCGAGATAGGTTCGCTCCGGTCGCGCTGCGTCGAAGGCGTGAGTTGCCCCCGCATAGACTTTCAGGTTCCCGCCTTGGCACCGGCTCGCGGGTGTCCAATCGTCGGCGCTGCCAATCAAAACCAAGGCATTGCTGGGCCGGCTGCCCGTACACAAAGGATAAAATGCCACGATGGCGCCGAATGCGGCGCCTGGCAGAGTTGCGGCCGCCAATGCCGCATTGGCGCCGTGAGAAAATCCAATCAGGCCGATTCGACCTTTTGCGATGTTGGGCAGGCTCCTCAAATAGTTCTTCGCTTCGAGTGCATCATGGGCACGAACTGCTGGCGGGAGTGCGCCGCCCATTGCCGCAGACATTGCTCAAACCGCGCGAACGAAAACTATCGACAATCAGCGCGGCATAGCCCCAGCCGACCAGGCGACCAGCCCAACGCCGTGTGTTGTCGCTCACTCCACTGCAGGGGTGCATGACAATAACAGCCGGAAACGGCCCGGCACCTTGAGGTGTCAGCAGTTCGTAATTCCCGCTGTTACCTTGACCCAAAGCGGCGCCTTGCGCATTTCCCGCGTCGGGCAGGATCAGTGAATATCCAAGAACAGCTGCGACGGCGGTCATCGCACGGAGATTTGGCCGCGATTTCATGAACGACCTCCTTCGACGCCAGGGCGAGACGTCTCTCATTCATTCACCGGCGCATTTGTGCCGCCGATCACTTCGGCGGTTGCCCCTGCTTGAAATATCTCAAATCCGGCGGTGCCTGATCCCTCTTGGTGGGCATCAGGAACCCATCGCCGCTGAGGAAATACGTGTCCGCTCCGACGACCACATAGTTGTTGCCCTCGGCGCAGGAAATTCGGCTCCAGTGGGGATAAGGATTCGAATTGCGCCGATAGGTCTTGTCGACGCTCCACGGCCGCGTCAGCGCGTTATCGAATACGGTGATTTCCTCATGAAGGATGTTCGGGTCGTTCTTGTCGAGATGAAACCGCTCCTTGAAGGTCGACTCGTTGTCGAAGTGCAGAGGCAGCCCGGTTGCGTCATAGGCGCGGGGCCCTTTGAAGGGGCCACGCGTCTCGACTTCAAGCACGTCGTAGACGCCGTCGCCGTCTTCGTCGATCCAACGGCCGATCGAATACCCCTGATAGGTCGGCTCCACATTCGTGGGCCAGGGGCGGCCATCGGTGAAAATGCGGCGAAGGTCGGTGTTAACCGAAATATAGGTGGTCTCCGGCGTGACGATGTACTCTTGCGCCGGCGCCGACATCATGCTCGGCATGCCCCCCGGGACGCACTTCGCATGGTCGATGAAATTGCCCTGCCCGCCCTTGGCTTGGTCGGCCATGCTTTCCTCATGGATCTTCTGGTACTCCGGCGTCAGCGGCGCCTGTTGCGCCGGCCCAAAGGGCTTGGTCGGATCGAACTTGACGCCCTGCCCTCCGAGGCGGGGGTTGATCGCGTCCCATTGACCTTTCCAGTTGGGATATTTCGGCGCATCGGCCGCCTGGGCGCTGCCAATCGTTGCCGCCAGCGTGACGGCGAGCGCGAACCCTCTAGTAGTGCCTCTACCAATCATTGATCTAGCCTCCCTGTCATCGGCATTTTCTCCAATGCGAGAAACATGAACCTAGTATGAGGATACATGGTCGGGACAAGCCCGGCCATGACTCCGAGGAAAAAGTTCAATATGAGTGGAACGTGCTCATAGCTCATCCTCGCGCGAGTGTCGGCGCGGGCAAAAATCGTCACGCCGCCGTCTCGGCAAGTGGAGGGCTATCACAGCGACCAGTCGAATTCCTCGGAGTAAACGCCTCAATGCCAAGCAAGACGATCGACATTCATCCACACGTCATCACCGATGACGATAAGCGTTATCCGCGGGCGCCGCTCGGCGGCCATCAATCCGACTGGTCGCGGCTGCGGCCCGTCACGGTCGACCAGATGATCGCCGCCATGGACGAGGCCGACGTCGACAAGTCGGCGATCGTGCAGGCCTCGACCTGCTACGGCTACGATAACTCCTACGTGGCAGATGCGGTCGCGGCTCACCCGAACCGCTTCACCGGGGTGTTCTCGGTGGACGTGCTCGCAGCCGATGCGCCCGAACGGATGCGCCATTGGTTTAGTCGCGGACTGACCGGCATGCGGCTGTTCACGATCGGCAGCACCATGACCACCCAGGCGGCCTGGATCGACGACCCGCGCGTCTATCCGGCGTGGGAGACTGCGAGCGAACTCGGCATTCCGATCTGCATGCAGATGTCCAGCCAGGCGTTCCCGCAACTCATCAACCTGCTGAAACGTTTCCCGCACGCGAAGGTCATTCTCGATCACCTGTCGCGGCCGGTGCTCGACGACGGGCCACCTTATGCGGCCGCGGCGAGCCTGTTCGAGCTTGCCCGATTTCCGACCATCTACCTCAAGGTGACGCCCCGCACGTTCGCGGAATGCCGCAATGGCAAGGCAACGCCGGAGACGTTCTTTCCCAAGCTGGTGGACGAATTCGGCGCCTCCCGGGTCGCCTGGGGATCCAACTACCCTGCCTCGGAGGGCCCGCTCAAAAACCTGCTGGCGGTCGCCCGCGCTTGCGTTGCGTGCCTGCCGCAGTCCGATCAGGACTGGATTTTCGCCAGGACCGCGCAATCGCTCTATCCGGCGTTACGCGACAGGTAGGCGCAACATGGCCATCATCGGCCCCTACATCGCGTTCCGGTCATACGGAAGCGTACAAGGGTGGGCAAAGTCGCCTGCCGCAGCTGATGACATTGTACACCGACCTCGCGCGACTTTGCCAACGCTGTCAAGCGGCGAGGTCGGACAGCGTGGGCAAAGGCGCATAACCGCCGTGCCAATAGCCCTGCGCTGCGCGATGCGCCTTTGCCCACCCTACCCGCATCCTTCCCGTCAGCTCTTCTCCGGGTCGACGAAAAGCTCTTCAATCGGCATACGTCGGGGCGTCAGGTTCTGCTTGAATGCCGTGTCTTCGAGGGCTTCAATCGTTGCTAGATTTTGTTTCATCCCAAAGGGCAGAGGATCCTCGCCGACGATTTTTGCGTGCTGACGATATTTTTTATCGCCCGCGGTATTGGGCTCTCCGGAGCTGAGCCTTGTGAGCCACAGCGCTTTCGCTTGGGAGAAGGCGCCGAAGAGCGACTGCGCTATCCAGGGGTGCGCCTTGAGAATCTCATCTTTCACCACGATGGTGCCGTGCATCGGGTAGATGCCGGTTTTCTTGTACCAGGCCGCTTCAAGCTCCTCAGCATTGGGGAACAGCTCGGGATAATTCGCTTCAAGCTGTTTCCAAGCGCCCGTCGGTGAACCCGACCGACCAATTCCCGCGTTTGCAGCAAACCCGGCTGACAGCTCGCCCGCCGCCATCATGTCCGCGAGCGAACGACCCTCGGGTGCATGAACCACGTTGGGCGGGAGTTTGAGCTGCGTTACATGTTCCTCATCATCGACAACCCAGGTGACCTTGGACGAGTCGAGTCCATATTCGTCGATCAGTATGCCACGCGTCCATACGCCTGTTGTTACCGAATAGGCGCGCACGCCCACCTTTGTGCCCTCCAGGTCCTTCGGATGTTTGATCCCCGCATCGGGGCGGACCAGCAGCCCGCTGTGGTGGAAGCGACGAGTGACGAAGATCGGCAGCGCGACAAAAGGTGCCCCACAGGCGCGGGCGATGATGTACGTCGTGGGCGCAATCTCGCACACGTCGAATTCGACCTGACGGGCCATCCGCCGGTATGCGGCGATCTGTGGAACCACCTGAATGAAATTCGCAATGACACCTTCGATCGGGATCTCCCCGCTCAGAAGGGCCGCGGTATGAGGATAGCTCGCAATTGCGATGTCCAATTTGACGTGATCGGCCAAGGATGTCCCCTCGTTTCTATGCGACGCGCGAGCGCCCGCTCCGTTTCAGCCTGCAACGATCCTAGAGCGAATTTTGGTCAAGTTGGAGTATTTGGGCCTCTGTCGCCGGTTGTGGCCGGGCTTGTCCCGGCCATCTGCGTCTTGGTCGCGGAATATGGCGGTGGGCCACAATGCCAAGGGTTGGCTTCGTGACCGCATGAATGTAGGTTACGACCCGGTCATCCATCAGTTAGAATTCGCCAAAGAATTTGATCCAAGCTGGCATGCGCGAGCCGATCGTTTGATCGATCGTGCCGCTGGATACAAGGCTTTCCGGAAGACGATGGGGATCAGGGTCGTGGCATCGCGCAAGCATCTCCTCAAGGTCACCATGCCGCTCGGTTGGATTGTAAACTGGGGCGCAGCATGCCTTGTTGCCGGGCTTGCTTTTGTGGCGGAGATTTCCATCCCCGCCGCCGCGCAAACGTGGCCGTCCCGCCCCGTCCGCCTGATCGTGCCGTTCGCGGCGGGCGGCGCCAACGACATCGTGGCGCGGCTCATCCAGCCGGACCTCGAACGGGCGCTGGGACAGCCGATCATCATCGAGAACAAGCCGGCGGCAAGCGGCACGGTGGGCACCGACCAGGTGGCGAAAGCACCCCCCGACGGTCACTCGCTGCTGATGGCCTTCACCACCCACACAGTCAATCCGGCCGTGAACGCCAAACTGCCCTATGACACCGAGCGCGACCTCGCTCCGATCGCGCTGATCGGCAAGAGCCCCCTATTGTTCATTGTCAACCCAACGGTGCCGGCGAAGACTCTTTCGGAGTTCGTCGCCCTCGCAAGACAGAACCCCGGCAAGTTCAACTACGGCACGCCCGGTGCGGCAAGCCAGGCGCATCTCTTGGTCGCGTTGTGGAGCAAGCTCGCCGGCATCGAGATCCAGCACATTCCCTACCGCGGCGGCGCGCCCGCAGTGCTCGGCACGGTGACGGGCGAAGTGCAACTCACCCTGATGTCGCCGATCGCGTCGCTCGCCCAGATCAATGCCGGGGCGCTGCGGCCGCTCGCGACCGGCAGCGCCGAGCGCGATCCGCATTTTCCCGACTTGCCAAGCATCGCGGAGGGCGGCTTCCCGGGTTTCGAAGCGGTGGCTTGGGCCGGCATGTTCACGACTGCGGGAACGCCGGCGGCGATCATCGGCCGGCTCAATGCCGAAGTGAATCGCATTATCCACTTGCCGGCCATTGCCATAAAGTTCGACGAACAAGGCATGACGCCCGTGGGCGGCAGCCCGGCGGAATTCGGCGCGTTCATCTCCCGCGAGCTGCGCCGATGGAAGGATGCCGCACGGGCCGCCAATGTGAGAGCGGAGTAGTGCAAAGTAGGATGGGTTCTCTGCTATAGTGCTCCATGATAGATCTACCGCCGGCTGATCGAACAGTCGAGCGTTGCTGATTCCCGATCCAGTTCCAGGCTTCAGAAGTCGCGCAAGTAGTGGTACCCTAAATGTAACCGAAGGAAGGGAGGACTCCTATGGAACAGACGAAGAAAATTCCCGCGGAAGCGGTAGAACTGTACACACGCTATATTCATGGCGAGATCAGTCGCCGTGACTTTTTCAATGGGGTGCAGCGTTTCGCCGTCGCCGGTCTCACTGCCACGGCGATTGCCGAGGCATTGATGCCGAACTACGCCTTGGGGCAGCAGGTTCGCAAGGACGACGAGCGCATCAAGGCGAGCTATGAGACCGTGCCCTCGCCGAATGGGAATGGGTATATCCGGGGCTATTTCGTCCGGCCGTTCAGCGCCGATTCACGCAGCGAGACGGCAGCGAAACTGCCTGGAATCATCATCGTCCACGAGAATCGTGGACTCAATCCGCACACGGAGGACGTTGCACGGCGCTTTGCCCTGGAGAATTTCATGGCATTTGCGCCAGACGCGCTGTCGTCAGTCGGCGGTTATCCGGGCGACGACTACAAGGGCGGCCAGCTATTTAGCAAGATCGACGGCGCCAAGCGGACCCAGGATTTCGTCGCCGCCGCGCAGTGGTTGAAATCGCGTCCGGACTGCACCGGAAAAATCGGCGCCACCGGCTTTTGCTTTGGCGGCAGTATGGCCAATAACTTGGCCGTTCTGCTGGGCCCGGATCTGGCGGCGGCCGCCCCGTTCTACGGTGGCGCGCCCAAGCCGGAAGACGTGCCGAAGATCAAGGCGGCGATCCTCATCCACCACGGCGCCCTCGATAAGAACTTGTCGGAGGCCTATCCGGCGCAGGAAGCTGAGCTGAAGAAAAACAACATCCGGTATGAAGGCCACATTTATCCGAATTCGGTTCATGGGTTCTTCAATGACGCGACGCCGGAACGCTACAACAAGGCCACGGCCCAGCAGGCATGGACGCGCACCATTGAGTGGTTCAACCTGTATGTGCGCGGACAAGGGGTCTAGGCTATCAGGGATAATCCGATAGGGTCGGGTGGTTTCCGAAGGCGCACCTGCTGCGGTGAGGGCATCGGGAACCATCCCGCTTCGCCGCGCGCCCGAAGCGGTGGCCTGGGCCGGCGTGTTTACGACCGCGGGAACGCCGGCCGAGATCATCGGCCGGCTCAATGCCGAGGTGAATCGGAGAATTCGGCGTGTTCATCTCCCGCGAGTTGCGCCGATGGAAGGACACCGCACGGGCCGCGAATGTGAGCGCGGAGTAGCGTAGCGTAGGATGGGGTTGAGCGAAGCGAGACCCATCAACGGCCTTTGAGCCAGATGTAGTCTACTATAACCGTCTCACATACATTGGATCTGCCTAGGCTGGATCGGCAGCTCGAGTCTCGGCCAACGCCTATAGCACGCTATTCCATCGAGACCGTCGGTCAGATGTTGCCGTTAGCGCCAGACGACGTCCGCCAAAAAATGTCCGGTCCACCCCTTCTCGAACGTCTAACCCTGCAAGGTAGTGGAAGGAACAGCCCAGATGTCCGAGTTTCTATTCGTATTTCGCGGCAGCAATCTGCACGCGCGATCGCCTGACCAAATGCAGAAGTCGATGCATAAATGGGTCGCCTGGTTCAAGGACCTCGACGAAAAGGGTGTCGTCAAGGATCCCGGAAATCCGCTAGACCGTTCCGGCAAGGTAGTGCGGGGTCACAGCAAGGAGATCCATGACGGACCGTACGCTGAGGCCAAGGATCTGGTTAACGGCTATGTGCTAATCGAGACGGCGACAATCGATCACGCGGTTGAGCTTTCCAAGGGCTGCCCGATCCTCGAAGACGGCGGGTCCGTCGAGGTCCGCCCTATCATGAAATTCTAGATGGACATCGACGACCATCTCTTCCGGCGTGAGGCTGGACGCATGGTCTCCGCGCTGACGCGGATATTCGGCGTCCATAACCTCGCGCTCGCCGAGGATGTCGTGCAGGACGCCTTTTGCCGGGCCTTAGAGGTGTGGCGCATGCGCGGTGTGCCTGACAATCCGTCGGCGTGGCTGATGACGACGGCGCGCAATCGCGCACTCGACGTTCTGCGCCGCCAGCGCACAGCGACCACGTTCGCGCCCGAACTGGGCCTGCTGCTCGAGAGCGAATGGACGCTCGCACCAGTCGTTGATCAGATTCTTGCTGCCGATGCCATACACGACAGCATGCTCCACATGATGTTCTCCTGCTGTCACCCGCGTTTGTCCGAAGCGGCGCAGGTCGCGCTCATACTGAACATCCTATGCGGGTTCAGCGTCGATGAAATCGCCAGCGCCTTCACAAGCGGCTATGCCGCGGTCGAAAAACGCATCGTGCGCGGAAAGAAAGTGCTGGCCGAATCGAAGCGCCTGTTCGACATGACGGTGCCCCCCGACTTCTCCAACCGCCTTCCCGCCGTCCAAAGGGCCCTCTATTTGTTGTTCAACGAGGGCTATCACGGGGCGTCGCCGACGGCCTGCGTGCGCTTGGAGCTATGCAATGAAGCGATCCGCCTCATTGCCGCCCTGCTCCAGCATCCGCTTGGCAAGACACCGGCTAGCTGCGCGCTCGCCGCCCTGATGACGCTCACAGCGGCAAGGCTGCCGGCGCGCACCGACTCCTCCGGCAACTTGATTGCCCTATTCGATCAGGATCGCACGCTCTGGGATCGTATGCGTCTCGACGAAGGCATGCACCTTCTGGAGCTATCGGCTTTCGGCACAGAGCTCACCGCCTATCACGTCGAAGCGGCGATCGCATCGGTTCATGCCGTGGCGCGTCGCCCCGACGATACCGACTGGAGCAAGATAATATCGCTCTACGATTCCCTCATGCGGATCAATGCATCGCCCATCGTTGAGCTGAACCGCGCCATCGCCATTGCGCAGCGCGACGGGCCAGAACGCGGCCTCGACGTGATCAAGGGGATTGCGCACCTTGACCGACTTGCGAGCTATCCGTTCCATCCGGCTACCCTTGGGGAGCTTGAGCTTCGCCGCGGCAACTGCGAGCGGGCTCGCGAGCATTTTCAGGAAGCACTCGGAAGAGCCCGTAGTTCGGTGGAGCAACGGTTCTTTGAGCGGCGGCTCGCGGCATGCGACCTGCCGAACGTGCGGTCAGCAGCGGCGCCGTTCTGGGAATCAAGCCTTGAACCCAGGTGAGACCGGCAACCAGGAGAGAGCCGCCTTGCGCCAGGAATTTGTCCGCCATTTCGAGCATGGGCCGTCTTACCCGCGAAGCACCGGGCAGGCGGTGCCTCAATGCCAACAACCGGTGTTCAAGTGGAGGATTTCTATATCGCAGATCGGTCTTAATCATCGCCTGGACGTCGCCAACTCGCACAAGCAAAAGACGCGTGCCCTGTGGAAGGGGCGCTTGGGCAACCGCGACGTCGCCACGCCCTGAGGTCGAAATCTTCACCTTTGTCAACGGTTCGGGGATCGGGGTGTTCTTCTATGTCGATCCTGATCAAGTGCTCACGCCCGAGCAGCACCTGAAGGCAATCTGGCTGGAATTCGAGGTCGAAGACGAAAACGCCACAGCCGCCAAACTGGAAGCACTCGGCATGCGGTCGTTCGAATATTTCGACAGGGCACACAAGTACCTCCAGGCGCCTGGTGGACAAGTCTTCCGTCTCGCCCAGCACTAGGCGTCGCCCCAGCACTGACGTCTAGGATTGGACCGCACAAGACGACAAAAGCTGTCAGGCCTGGTCTCCTTCGAACGTCGTTAAAGCAGGACGAGCACCAGACCGGGCGGCCTATTCAAGATCGGCCGCCCCCTGAATGGAGGAAAAAATGACGATCCATGCCGAATGTGCGAAGCTTCCCTGCAGAGTGATGGTTACCGCGCATATCATCGCGCTCGCTCTCCAATTCACAATGGCGCGGGATGCTGCCGCGCAATCGGCGACGACGCAGCCGATATCTCTCATGGATCGGCAACGCGAGATCGCACTTGCACTCAGCGCCTGTCCATCCACACTTGCCGAAAAAGCCGGCGTCTATGTGCTCGAGGCTCCCGGCTATGTGAAGGTCCGTGAGAGCCAAAACGGCTTCACGGCGATCGTGCAGCACTCTGTGCCCCGTGCACAAGAGCCACAATGCATGGACGCCGAGGGCACGCGCACAATTCTCCCGCGCATTCTGAAGGTCGCGGAGTTGCGTGCTCAAGGGAGAACTCCCGAGGAGATCAGGCGTTTTGTGGCAGATGCATTCAGCAAGGGTATCTTTCAGCCGCCGCGCCGCGTCGGCATCGATTACATGCTGTCCACCGAGAACGTCGTGCCCGACGACAATGGCGTCATCGCGCCCTTTCCACCGCATGTCATGTTTTATGCGCCGTTCATGACCAACGCCGAGATCGGCTCCGAGGGCCAGGCTGCAGGCGGCCCCGCATTTGTCGCAGCTCAAGGCACCCCCTACGCCCTCATCATCGTTCCCGTTCCTCCCGGGGCACAGCAGACGGGCCCAGGTCATCACCATCAGTAATGTGCGCGAAGCTGCGATCAAGCAGAAAGCTTGGCCGTCAACGATGCGGGCCAAGCTTTTGCTCGTTCCGACCGGCGGGCTCTTCGTAGATCGCGCGGCTCACTGATGAGCCTCGGCACGAACGCCACGCCACGCGCTCAATCGCCTTCGAGCGCCCCAAGGCGTGGTGCCGGAGTGTCGCCACGCCACCCCGCTCTTCCGGGCGATAAGTGTCCGTAGCCGTTCCCTTCGAGCGTCTCCGTTCTGCGTAACCCCGAAGGCGTGGATGCACCACGCCGGCGCTTCACGAGAGATGGAGAACACTATGAACACGCGTGTCTTGCAGGACAAGAATGCCGTCGTTTTCGGGGCTGGAGGCTCCATTGGCGCCGCCGTCGCCAAGGAGTTTGCGGCGGAAGGCGCGCGAGTCTTTATGGCGGGCCGGACGAAGGCCAGCCTGGAAGCCGTAGCCAAACAAATCACCGCGAGCGGCGGCGAAGCGCGGACGGCTGTGATCGACACTCTCGATGACGCCAGCACTGACCAATACATCGACGGCATCGTGAAACAAGCTGGGAGAATCGACATTGTCCTCGATGCCGCCGGTCCTCTCGCCAAAGAATACGGAAATGGCAAGAACGCTGTAAATCTGCCGATTGAGGAGTTCATGATGCCGCTGGCGACGATGGTAAGGTCGCGCTTTATCACCGCTCGTGCAGCGGCACGCCATATGATCAAGTGGCACTCTGGCGTGATCATTTTCGTAACGGGTAGCCCGGCCCGGGCACACGTGCCGGGCGCGACCGCGATTGGCGCAGCATTTGGCGCTATCGAGAATCTCACCGAGAATCTCGCCTTCGAGGTCAGCCCATTCGGCGTCCGAGTCGTCTGCCTTCGAACTTTGGCCAACACAGACAGCCGATCCATTCAGGATACGATGGACTTTCTGGCCGGCCAATTGAACATCACAAAAGACCAAGCGATGGCGCACGTCGCGCAGTCCAGTTTTCTCAAGGTCTCAGCGACTGTCCAGGACACGGCGAATGCGGTGGTGTTGATCGCCTCAGACCGCGCGCGCATGCTGACCGGAACAGTGGTGAACGCGACAGCTGGCGCCGCCTTGGATTGATGCTTGCGATGGACAACGATCTGTTCGTCCATGTGGCTGTCGAAAAGTGTGAACCTGCCCTACTGGCCCTTTTCGTCCGAACCGAGGTCGTTGGGGCGCTTCACGCCTCGATGGTATGCGCAAAGAAGACCGTGGTCTGCTACGGATCAGATTCACCCGTCGCGCCGTACTACCGGCGACGGTCGGTCTGCCTCCGGCAGCGGAAGTATGCGCGGCTTTGTTGTAGTGCGTAGCGCGACCAGAAGGGCGGCGCGACTGTGATGGGTTTCGCTTCGCTCAACCCATCCTACAGCACTGGATCGCGCGAGTTCCCTCACCCCCGGTTCTGCGTGGTCACGTTGAGGAGCGCCGGCGTG
>WNGJ01013247.1_pt1 | contig 13534 bp, 11 predicted proteins | sample 5400611 | NCBI WGS metagenome assembly WNGJ01 (sample SAMN13153375, study PRJNA577476) | soil metagenome | isolation source: 40 cm soil or saprolite under Garry oak tree replicate 1 | place: USA:California | collected 2016-06-15 | reverse complement strand
TGAAAATTGAATCGCGCTGCGGCTCGGTGTTCCCACACAGCCGAAACAGCACTTGGCTCGTGTCATGCACGTCCACGTCGTCGTTCCTCAACCAGGACGGTCTGCTGGGGCAGATGATGTTCACCAAATACATCGTGGTGGTGGACGACGACGTGGACGTGCATGACACGAGCCAAGTGCTGTTTCGGCTGTGTGGGAACACCGAGCCGCAGCGCGATTCAATTTTCACCAAAGGGCCAGCGGATGTTTTGGACCATGCTACGTCTGAAATCGCGATTGGAACGAAGCTGGGAATTGACACCACGCGCAAAATGGCGGGTGAAGGATTCAAGAGACCGTGGCCACCGTTGATTCGGATAGATGAAGCCACGCGAAAGAAGATAGATGCGCTCTGCAACAAATGAAAAGGGGAATGGACCGAGCCGCAACGCGACAACATTTTCACCAAAGGGTCGGCCGTGAAGGCGAGGGTGGAAAAACTTTTCGGTCCGTAGCATGAGTAGCAGGCAACGTGAGGAATCTCTCATTGAAACGGATGAAGCAATCAAGCAAAATGCGGGGAAAAAGTTCAATGTTCTGTGAAAAACTTTCCGCACCAAATCAACCAATTGCCCAGACTTGCTCGCGCACTTGGCGTATTTGCAAGGCTGATTGAACAGAACCAAGATTTGGATGGTGACGGTGTCGTGGGAGACGCGCTTGCGAGAGCTGAAGTTTATACCTTCAGAACTCCCGGCAACAGAACGATTGAGAAACTTCTCCAAACTGAGCACCAGAAAACTCCAGCGAATCAAGGAACACGAACCTGTGCTCGCGAATTGCGCAGGTTCTTTAGTTTGCTAGGGTTCATTCGCCAAGCACGTAGCCGCTCCTGGGAGATTTCTTCATCCGCAAGATCATTGCTGGCGCTAAATCGCGAGGATCAGCGAGCGGCGGCAAATGATATTTGGCGACAAGCATTGCTTGGAATGGAACTGACAGACGCGAGCGGCTCTTCGCATCCTTATCAGATTCTGTTGCGGTTGGTTGTCGCGATTCCCGGATTGCCGAAGCCATATTCCGGGCTGTGTCTTGAAGCGCGAAATAACAGCGACACAGAGTTTGATCGGATTCGACGGATTGCAACTCGCTCAAATCCGTCCGAAACGATGAACGCTCTCGCCGGTGCACACATGGCGAAGAATTCAATCAAAATTCTTCCTTCGATTGCGCAGCAACTCGGAGACATTCAGGATCGGAAAGGCCGACTCTTCATCAGCGAGCGAGTTGCGGATGCGCTTGCACCTGATGACGAACCGGAGTCTAGTGAAAGAGTTGTTCAGAGATTGGTTCGCCGACCGTATGCGCCACGACGGAGGGAAAGCGGCGGACAAAGACGCGCACAAGGTGAGGCGCGGCCAGCGATGCGTTGTTATGACCCTGATAGAGTTGGGGCGCGGTTCAATGCGCACGAAGATTGCCTTGATCGTCTATCGAGGCTTTTTCCGTCTGCAGTTGACCGACTGCAAGCAACATATGACCTGCTGCTTGTTGTCCCGACTACGGCGATGCTGATCGAAGCCAAAACAATCAGGAACGATGCACGCCGTCAGATTCGAGCCGCTCTCGGACAATTGTTTTATTACGAACACTTCGATGTCGGTCCTCTGTATTTAGACAAAGAGATTCTCCGGGTCGTTTTGACTGATCAAGAGCTGACGGACGATTTACAGGCTTTCCTGACGAAGCATCGAATAGGGGTCGTTTGGATTTTGGAAAGCGGCAGAGTCGGCGGAAGTGAATTGGCTCTCGCGCACTTGCGGAGAATCGGTGCGAGGCTGTGACAGGGACGCGAATCGGAATCTCATTCAGACGAGAGCCATTTGTTGCGGGTATTCGGCTGAAAGGCGAATGTCTGCAATCTTCACATATTCAGGATTGATCTCGAATCCGATGAACTCTCTCCCAGTCAACTTCGAAGCCAGGCACTCCGAGCCGCTCCCAGCAAACGGGACGATGACCAGATCATCGTGATTTGAGAAATGATTCACGATGCGTGTCGAGATCGACAGCGGCTTCTGCGTCGGATGCGCCACCTTTTCATCGCGGAAACGCCTTCCCGCCAATACGGGAAAACGCCACACATCTCCCGCCATCCGTCCTTCCGGATGCGGTTTCCAGACGCGGCCATTTTTGGTGATGCGATGTTTCAAACGGTCCGTGCTTTTGTAAGGCTCGCGAATGGGGTGATAGGTGAAACTCTCGCCTTTGGAGAACCACAACAGCGGTTCGTAGTGCGCAGCAAGTGTTTTGGTGTAACCGGCAAAGCCGTTCTCGTAGTGCCAGATGATTTGCCGCCGATAGTTCAGGCCGAGTTCGTAAAGATGACACTGAATCCAGCAAAGGTGGTGGTGAATTCCGTAGACGAAAATGCTGCCGCCTGATTTCAGAACACGCTTGCACTCGCCCAACCACTCGCGACACCACGGCAGCCATTCCTGCTTTCGTTTTTTCTCGTTCCAAACGCCAAAATCCTTCTCGAGATTGTAGGGCGGATCGGCAATAATGAGATCGGCACAGTCCGCTGGCAATGCGCGCAACCCTTGAACGCAATCGCCCGGCACAATCCGTCCGCGCCATTCTGCTAAACGCGTTTGCGCATCACTTTTTGAAGTTTTGCAGGATAAGGATGAATTGGTGATGGATGTTCGGCACGTAAGCATACGGGTAGCCGTAAGGAAAAACTCTTTTGTGTCGTTGGTAAAGCACGCTCAAGCCGCGCATCTCGAAACCGTATGGCTCGAGCGCGCGCGCCAAATCCGCGTGAAATAGAACGAATCGCGACTTGTCTCGAAAGTCGCTCACGATAACCGCCATATATTTCTTCGGCTTTAGAGCGCGACCGCACCCGCCAAGAATGCCGGCGAGCTCAGACAAGAAGGTCTCGTATTTGGGAATGTTTCCTAAGTCGTGTTTATGATCACTGTAGCGCGTGTCGAGATCACGACTCACACGCTCTTGTTTCGCTTTGTGGTCCTCTTTGTGCAGAATATTCCAGTAAGGCGGACTCGTGACCACGAAATCGAGCGAACTTTCCGGCAACTCACACACAAGTGTTCGCGCATCGCCAATGCGCACTTCCTGCATATCAGCGGTAGCCCAAAGTTCGCGGACTTCCGTGCGCAACCGCTGCTTGGCGAGTACCGCATATTTCGGATTGAGTTCAAATCCGATGCCTTTCCGTCCTTCGAGCGCGCACGCCTTTAGCGTCGAACCCACGCCAACGAACGGGTCAAGCACGGCATCCCCGCTCTTTGTAAAGAACCGGATCAAGCGGCTAACATCCGTGAATGAAAAAGGCGCGGGATGCTGTCTTTCTATCTGCGCATCAGGATGCCCAGCCCCCAATCCGCGCTGCGTCCACACAGAAACGGTCTCTGGCAGCCATTCTGATGAGGTCAAATCGTTGAGTTGATTTCGTGGGTCAGGCTTTGACGGTTTCGCATGTCCGTTTGTCGATAGCAATTCCGGGACGGGATGCCCATTTCGCGAACCGTTGACCTTCTTGCCGTTGACAGCTTTGGGCCACTCGTTTGGCAGAATGATTGTTTGTTTATTCATGGATTGGTCGGTCGTTGAGCATCTGGACGGCCCTTCCTACAGCCGGGTTGTCTGCAAAATCCTGACGAAACTTTTCGGCAATGCGGCTAGCTTCCATGTCCTGGGCATCCACGCCAAAATAACGAGCCAACGCTGCCGCTTGTTTCTCTGTAGGAACGCGCCGCCCCAGTTCGACCTTGCTCAAGTGAGCTTGGTCCATATCAGCGGCAGCGGCGACGGTGCGCAGCGGAACGCCCTTTTCTTCGCGCATCTTTCGCAGCCGCTCGCCAAAAGTCTGCGTGGCCACCCGATAGCCAGCCTTTTTTTGTCTAGCCATTTGATAGCTAGATACATCTTGGCTGGCGTCAATGCAACAAAAAAATTCCACAATTTTCAAAGGCCCTCGCGTGCATCGGTCAGCGCCAGGCTGACCGAACCGGGCGTCGAGCGGGAAAATGGTTTCGACGAGGGCGTCGAAACCGGCACGCGAGGGCGCGTGCGCTCCCCACACCGAGCCGCAAGGCGACGGCATTTTCGTCACCTATTTCAAATTCGCCGGATTGAGCGGCTTCAAGTCTCTGGGCAGGAACAAGCCGTCCTTGCGGATCAGCTCGCCGTCGAACCAAATCTCGCCGCCGCCCCATTGCGGCCGCTGAATCAGAACCATGTCCCAATGCACCGCTGAGCGGTTGCCGTTGTCGCATTCTTCGTAGGCCTGGCCGGGCGTCAGATGCAGTGAGCCGGCGATCTTTTCGTCGAACAAAATGTCGCACATGGGATTGAGGATGTAGGGGTTAAAACCCAGTGAAAACTCACCCGTGTAACGCGCGCCGGAATCGGTATCGAGGATTTCGTTGAGCCGCCTGGTATTATTTGAACTCGCCCTGACAACTTTGCCGTCTTTGAACTCCAGGCAAACATTTTCAAACTTCATCCCCGAGTAAAGCGTCGGCGCATTGAACTGGATGCGGCCCTGGATCGAGTTTTTGACCGGGCACGAAAACACCTCGCCATCGGGGATGTTGCGGTCGCCCTTGCACATCTTGGCGCCAATGCCTTTGATGCTAAACGTGAGGTCCGTGCCGGGCGCTTTGATATGGACGCGGTCGGTTTTTTTCATGCGCCTCTCCAACGGGACCGCGGCGCGGGCCATCCTGCGATAATCCATCGTGCAGACCTCAAAAAACAAATTCTCGAATGCCTCGGTGCTCATGCCGGCCGCCTGGGCCATGCCCGGCGTGGGCCAGCGCAACACGCACCAGCGGGTCTTGTTGACGCGCTGGTCGAGCACAGGTCGCATGATGCGCGAATACAGCGCCATGCGCTCGCCGGGCACGTCGGCATTTTCGTTGGCGTTATCGCTGCCGCGAATGGCAATGTAGGCCTGCATCTTTTTCATGCGAAACAACTCCAGGTCGCGCACCAGGCCGGCATGCTGGCCGTTGGTGTCGCGCAGCAGCTCGCGGTTGATGCGCGTGTGGCGGACTTCGATGACCGGCAGGGCGCCCGCGGCGCGGGCCACCCGCATCAATTCGATGGAAAACTCGTCGGGCACATCAATCATGTCGAGCAGCACCCGGTCGTTCTTCTTCAGTTCAGTAGAATACTCGACCAGCAGCTTGGCCAATTTTTTGTAACGTGGATCGGTCATAACCGGCTGGGGAGCCTAAACCAGAATGACATTTTGTCGAGTCGCTTGTGGTGAGGACTCGTCGTTATTACGCGCCTCTGCAGTTACCGGGCCAGTCAGTCCCATTTCACAGTTACATCGTTACCTGAGTGCGCCGCGCCGCTGGCCTTTGTAACCCTGTAACTCCTGTGAGGACTTAACCCTGTGACTACTTTAGCCCGCGCTCAGAGAGACCGCCGGCAGGTAGAGGGTGAAGGTGGTCCCTTCGCCGAGCCGGGTGCGGACGTGCAAAGCGCCCTTGGCCTCCTTGACCAATCGCTGAACGATGTTCAATCCCAAGCCGGTGCCTTCGCGAGCAGTTTTGGTCGTAAAAAACGGCTGGAAAATCTTTGGCAGAAGTTCCGGTGCAATACCGGGTCCGGTGTCGCGGACCGACAGGGCCAGCAGCGGCGGTTTGTTATGGAGGGTTTCCACGTTCAGGAACCGTTCTTGCGGACCGTCCTTGAAGGCGGCCAAATCCAGCGAATGAGGCAAGACGCGACCCTCAATTTCGACGGCATGAACCTTGGGGGTGCATTGCAAGGCATTGACCGTGAGGTTCAGCAGGGCCTGGATCACATCGGTGCCGTTCATGCGGGCGGCAACGTCCTGGGCCAAAGGGCGAAGGGTAAACTGATGTTGGTGCAGACTGGGGTGGGCGCGGACCAGATGGTTCAAGTCGGTGAGCAGTTGGTTGACGCTGACGCGCGGCGCGTCGTCGGTTTGGCGGCGCAAGAAGCCCAGGTATCTGCGGGAGATGTCGATGCAATTGGTCACCTGCCGGGTGATGGTTTTGAGCCGGTCCTTGATAAACTCCAAATCTTCCAAGCCCAGCCGCGTGGAGTTGCCGATGCGCTGGTTCATCAATTGCACAAAACCCGAAATCACCGTCAGCGGGCCGTTGATATCGTGGATGATGCTGGCGTAGATTTCGCCGCGGGTCTGGGACATCTGCTCTTCAATTTTTTGGTTCTGCAATTCGGCGATGAGTTGCTGGAGTTTCTCGGCGTTGTTGTGGATTTCGCTTTCGAGGGTGCGCCGCTGCATGGCGTTGGCGACAGCGGCGCGCATGGTGGAGATGTCGAAGGGTTTGTTGATGTAATCGCAAGCCCGCAGGCGCAGCGCCTGGCGCATCGTGTCAGTCGTCTCGAAGGCGGTCATCATCACCGCCTCGATCGTGGGATCGACGTATTTGAGCCGCTCCAGCACTTCAATGCCCGACATGCCCGCCATGCGAATGTCCAGCACCGCCACGTCGATGCTGTTATTTTGGGCCAGTTCGATCGCGGTGGCGCCGTCGCTGGCCATCAGGATTTCGTAGTCGTCCTTAAAAATGACCCGCAGCGACTGGCGCGGCCCATCTTCGTCGTCCACGACCAGCAACTTCCCTCTGTGTCTGGGCAGAGCGACAGGCTCAGCCGGCGGCAAGGCTGGTTCCATTGGCAGCGAGTAAGTCATCATCCTATGCTGATTTGGTCATCTAACAGGTCAAGCATTAACCCTAAAAAGTCCAGCACGTTTATTGGAGCCTACAGGATTCGACGGGTTCGACAAGTAGAAAGAATGGCCCACGATTTGCTCCTCTCGGTGAGTCCGTGTGACAAAACCCCAAATCGCAGGCTCCAGGCTCCAGACCAGCACTCAGCTCCAAATGCCAAGAGCCGTTGCAGAGGAGCGCTCGGCGCAGGAGCCACCAATGCCAGCTTGGTCAACCCGATTACAAATGCTCCGGCATCGGAGCTTGGAATTTGGAGTTTCCGTGGAGCTTGATGCTTGGGGCTTGGTCCACAATTCGTCTGCGAGCCGTACCGACGTCAACGCCGCGTTCCGGTCCCGGTGGCCATCCGCAGGAACCGACTCACCCTTGCGCGGGTCCGGACGCCTGCAGCGGGAGTGAAATGCGCACGATGCCGGCCTCGCCGGTCTTGGGTGCAAGGAACTCCAGCTTGCCGTGATGGGTCTCGATGATCTTGCGTGTGACGGTCAGTCCGAGGCCCAAACCCACATTGCGAGTTGTGAAAAACGGCGCCGAGGCCTTCTGGACCGCTTCAGGGCTGAAACCCTGTCCGGTGTCTTGCACCTCGATTTGCAACCCCTGACGGCCATTGCCATCGGATTCGGCCAGGAGGCGCACCCCGATTTTGGGATTGGTCGGATTGGCCTGGAGGGCATTGAGGAGCACCTCAGCCAGTGCGTGCTTCAAGGCGGCGCGGTCGCCGGTCACGACGACGGGTTTGTTGCCGGTGTCGCATTTGAGTTGTGCCTTGTTGACAGGCTGGTACTTGACAGCCTCCTGAAAGGCTTCCTGGATCAAAGGCGCCAGCGGGAAGGCCTCTTGCGAGATCATTGCGTCGCGGGCCAGGAAGCGCATCTGGTTGATAAGCCGAGTGACCCGTTTGACGCCGTCCGCCAGCGCGCCGTCAAGCGAGGCGCGGAATTCCGGGTCCTGATATTTGTCGGCCAGCAACTGTTGATGGGTGGAAAGGGGCACCATGGCATTGCCGACCTCATGGGCCAGGCGGTCAGCCATAGCTTTGACCAGGCGCAGATTGGCGGCCTCGATCTCCAGGCGCCGCAACTGTTCGCTTTGGGTCAGGTCCTCGACCATCAGCAAGGCCGAGGCGGGCAGGCCGGCTGGCTGCCTTTGAAACGGAACGATATTGACGTTATAGATAGTGGCGGGCGCCGCCTCCGGCTCATACTTGAAGTTGGGAATGGCCGTGCCGGTCTTAAGCACCTGATAGACCTTGGCGCCGATGCTTTGGGGCAGGTCGCTGAACTCCAACTCGCCGCTGCGGCGGTCGGCACGGGCAAAATATTTGCGGGCCGTCTTGTTGGCGTGAAGAATGATCAAATCGCGGCTGACCACCACGCAAGCGCCGCTCAGCTCGCGCAATATCTCAGCCATCATTTGGTGGTTGCCGGCCAACTGATCGTGGAGCCAGATGTTTTTTAGGGCCAGCCCCAATTGCTCCAGCAAACGGAAAATCAACTCCAATTCCGAGTTGGCCAGCGCTTCGCCGGTGATGCGCCCGTCGAAGACCGCCACGCCCAACACCGCCTCTCGATCCAGAAGCGGCACCGCCACCTGCCCACCCAGCAACTCAAATTCCTTCTGGGTCTGCTCGTCGTTTCGGGCTTCCTCACTATTGCGCCGCAGGATGCGACCCGTGCGAAAGAGGTGTCCGCCTATGCCTGAGTCAAAAGACAACTCGAGATGCTCCAGCAAGCCCGTCGTCAGCCCAACCGCACAAGCGGCCCGCAGCCGCTGGCTGGTCTCCGCGTCGGAAGCGCCGCCGAACGAGGCCAGCGGCTGCCTGGTCTCGGCGGGCTTCATGATTTCCCGAGGCAGTGGGAACGTCGCCGGCAGGAGGGAGCGCAGGGCGGGCGCCGGCCAAAGCCGGTCCAGCAGGGCGGTGAGCATGCGCGCGCGCACCGGCTTGGTCAGCACATGAGTGGCGCCCTGCAAATAAGCTTCTTCCTCCCATTCCCATTGTTTAACGCCGGTATAGACGATGACCGGGCACTTGGGTGCGCGGCGGCGCAGTCTCTCCAGGAACCAAACTCCCTGAACGCTGGTCAATTCGACGTCAACGATACAGGCATCCGCCAGGCCCTGCGCCAACAACGGCTCCGCCTCCTCGACGCCTGCCCGATGCAGAACGCGGTACTGCTCGGCATTGAGCCCCGCTCTAATCGTCTCGGCTAAATCAGGATGCTGAGCCAGCACTAACAAAGTTTTCATCGCACTAGAATCGCGGACAATGACAGTGAGTTTTCTTGAAGTCAGTTCGGCAACGACACCAATCCAGCGCAGTGCGAGGGACGATTCTCTTCTTCGGCAATCGGGAGATGGTCCGGGAGGAAATAGCTTCTTCTGACGGGTATCACTATCGTTAGATGATCCATAATTTTGTGCTCAAGTCAATTCAATCTTCGTGTAGCAGCATGACACCTCCTGTGCCCGGATACAACAACGGGGAGTACTGATTTTCGCTGCGGGCGGCTCCCAACCGCAGACCGAGGGTTTATCCGGGGGGGAAATCAGTCAGTAAACGCCCTCGACAATATTCTTCTCCATGGCCCCGAATGGGCGCACTTCGGCCACGCCATCCCAGGCATACGGGGCCCGGGGCGGGCGGCGTAGCGCTTCGTCGCGCTCCAGAAAACGCGGCATGAAGAATTCCTTTGTCAGCGTGGTCAGCTCGACGCGGCCCCATTCGCCGTAATTGACGAGGAGCTCCGTCTTGTTGGGGTTGACGACGCACAGGACTGCGCGCGGCTGGGGCGCGTAGTAAGTGACCGAATAATTGTCTTCGGCGCGCAGCGGCAAGCTGGCGGCAAGACCCATTAACGTGTTGCCGTAGGTGGGATAGAAACCGATGCGCTTTTCCAGGACTTCCTCGATCAGGAACCGGACGTGCTGCGGCGTCATGGTCGTGCCGCCGCAGAACACGCCGCGGATGCCGCTCTGGTACAGGTTGACCTTCTCGCCCAACGCCTCCAGCAGTTTCGGCGTGGTAAACAGCGCACTGATGCGGCGGTGCTTGAGGATCGTGACCGCCTGCTCGACGACGTGATCCATATACGCCCGGGCGACTTCCGATTTTTTTTCTGCGATGACTTTTTTCACCCAACGCGGATCCAGATCGATGAAATAACAAACGCTGCCGCGGTAGTTGGCCAAGTGCTCGATCGCCAGGCGCAGGCGGCGCGGGCCGGTCGGGCCGGCCATCAGCCAGGCGCCGCCACGCGGAAAATGTTCGTCAGATATTTTTGAGGAGAACTCCTCGTAATCGGTCTTGTAATCGTCCCAACCGATGCGTTGCTTGGGCATGCCGGTGGTGCCGCCAGTTTCGAAGATGTTGAACGGGCGGCCCTGATATGCTTTAGGGACCCAAACCTCAGGTGGCAGGTCGCGCAGCCATTCATCCTGGAAATGGGGAAAGCGCTTCAGGTCATCAAAGCAGTTCACCTCTTTCGTCGGGTCCCAACCCGCCTTCTGAGCCCAATCCAACCAAAAGGAGCAGCCGGTTTCGTGGGAAAAATGCCATCGCACGATCTCGCGCGCGTGGCTGTCGAGCTGCTGCTGGGCGGCTCGGATCGCAAGCTGGGGTGACGGTTCGGAAGCCATAGCTCAAGAGAAGTACCGCTCAATAGTCCCCTGGCTGGGCGGGCGCGTCGCCAGCGAAACGGCAATCATCAACAGCGCCGAGCCGAACACCATCGGCACGACCGGCAAGAAACCATAAATTGTCACGTTGGCGATGGTGCGCTGAAATAAGTCACCCAGGTACGGGAAAATCTGCGCCGGCGGCTGGCCCGGTTTGGGAACCAGCGGGTCGGACAGATGCTGCAAATACCAGGTGCCGGCCAACCACGACGCCACCCACAACGTGGCGGCCAGCGCCCCCCATTTGGTGCTCCGCTTCCAGAATAGCGCGGCAATCATGATCGGCGACATCGCGGCAAAGCCCGAAAAAGCAAAGCGCACCGCCAATTCAAAAATGCTTTCCGGCGTCACGAGGGCCACGGCGTAGGCCACGACGGTAACCACTAAAATGAACGCGCGCGCGAAATAGACGCTGCCTTTCTCGCCGTATTTGTCTTTACCGCCGTAATAGGCAAATAGGTCTTTGGTGAACATGGTGCTGACCGCCAGGACTTGATGGGTGTCTGAGCCCATCACCGCCGAGATGATGCCCGCTCCCAGGATGCCCGCCAGCCAGACCGGCGCGTATTGATTGAGCATCTGGAGCAATACACCGTCGGGATTCTTCAGGCCGGTGACGGTCTGCGTGCCCAACACACCCAGAAAAATGCACGGCAGCCAGATCGCCATAATGGCCAGCGGATACAGAACGACGGTGCGTTTGAACGCGCTGACTTTGCGCGCCGCGAAACACATGATTGACATGTGCGGAAACATAATCGACGAAAGCGGGATCAGCGTATAGCTCCAGAAATATCGCTCCGGCATCCGTTCGCGCGTCACCAGGTAACTCGTCTTGGGGTTGCTCGCGATTTTAGATATGTATTCGCCGAACCCACCGGGCAGCGCCTGACTGATGACCGCCACCGCCACCGCGCCGAAACACAAGAACATGATGGTCTGAAAAATGTTCACCCAGACCGTCCCGCGCATGCCGCCGAAGAAGACGTTCATGGTCACAACCAGCGCCACCACCGCGCAGCCCAGCCAGTAAGCGACGCGCCCGCCACTGATGTCGCTGAGCACCCGGCCACCGCCCATGATACTGATGATCATGTATGGCACCAGCATCGCGACGCTCAAGGCGAAGATTACGGTGCCGATGGCCGAACATTCCCAGCGATCGCGGAAGAAGCTTACTTGGGTCTGATGGCCGAATCGCTTGCCTAACGACCAGAGCCGGGTGCCGATGAAGAAGATCGTCAGCGGAATCACGAAACCCGATGACGAAGCCATCAAACCGTAGATGCCGATGCCCTGGCGATAGGCCTGGCCGGAGCTGCCAAGAATGGCGAACGCGGTCATGTTGGTGGCAAAGAGCGAAAGGAAAAACACCATCGCGCCGATCTTCCGGCCGGCCAGGAAAAAGTCTTCGGTGTTCTGCTGGCCTTTCTTGAACGCGACGCTGCCAATGACGGCGATGATCGCCAGGTAAATGCAAACGACGATGACGGGGATCATGCAGAATGTCGAATGACCAATGACAAATGAACCATGACCAAGCGCGACGCCATCACGACTCCTTCGGCGGTTGCTCTCGCCCACCCTTTTGCGATTCGGAGCTTTCGAGATGCGCCGGCCAGGCAAACTTGACCAGCACCGCCATCATGATCGCGGCCAGGATCGAGTAGCCGGCGTGATAAGCCAGGCCGATCGGCAGGAAACCGAGGATGAGCGGCTCAGGCTTTTTCCAGTTCCAGAAATCCTGGTGGAGCACATAGACTGCGACCACCAGCAGAATCAAAAGCAACCTGCGAGTTGATTTCATGGGAGTCTGTATGCCTGATCCGGGGCGGGTTGGCACGAAAAAACTGCCAAATGCTGACTGGATCATGAACCGGGTGGCCACGGAAATTCATGGCAGCAAGCAGGGCACATTCTGCCCGCTATGGCGACGCTAGAGGCGGAACTCCGTGTCTGTGGTTTCAACCACGCAGGCAACAGCCACCGCTCGGGCCCGCGTCTCACGCATCACGCATCCTGCATCACTCCCTCACTCCCTTACCCCCTTCCCCCTCACTCTGTCCGCTTGACCCAGCCCTGTTCCTTGAGCCAGAAAATGCAGTCCCGCGTCCACGGATGCCATTTGGCTGGATCATACTCCAGGCTGCCCAGGCCCAGGCCGTGCTGGCCTTTCTGATAGACGTGCAGGTCGAAAGGGACGCCTGCCTGCCGCAACGCGGCGGCAAACTGCAGGCTGTTTTCCACCGGCACGGCCTTGTCTTCGTAGGTGTGCCAGATGAAGCAGGGCGGGGTGGCTTTGGTGACCTGGAGTTCGTTGGACAATTCACGCGCCAATTCCTGCGACGGATGCGCCCCCAGCAAGTTCTTTTTCGAGCCTTCATGGGTGAACTCGCCCATGGTGATGACGGCATAACAAAGGATGCCAAGGTCCGGACGGGAGCTCTGGCGTTCGATGGCATCGGCCGCAGCGGGCTCGCCGGCGTCGAAATGGGTCAGCAAGGTGGAAGCCAGATGGCCGCCGGCCGACGAACCAATGATGCCGATACGCCTGGCGTCCAGCTTCCATTCAGCGGCGCGCGCGCGCACCAGACGCATCGCGCGAGCGGCGTCCTGCAGCATGGCCGGGTGATGGTAGCCGCCGGAGCCCAGGCGATACTTCAAAACGAAAGCTGCAATGCCGTGCTCGTTGAGCCAAAGCGCGTAACCTTGGCCCTCGTGCGGCGCCAGTCCTGCATAGCCGCCGCCGGGACAAACCACCATCGCCGCGCCCGAGGCCTTGGCTGGGTCCGGCAGGAACGGCGTGAGCGTCGGAATGTCTTTATCTTCCTTGCCCAGCGCGCCGGGCGCGCCCTCGGGCCACAGCGGAAACGAATTCGTAGATTGGGCCTGCGCGAGGGCGCCTGCGCAAAGCGCGCCCAGCAACTCCAAGAGAATTTTCATGCTCCGAAAATACGAAACCTCCCGAGAAACTTCAACCGTTCACAGCCCAGCGGAGCAGCGGAGCCGCAACCAAAGGCAATTGACCACGGATAACCGGTGACATATTTCACACCCGAACCGCCGCGTGAGGGCACACGGCCTAAAAGAAGCGGCCGCCCATTCATGTAGGC
>WNGJ01010532.1_pt1 | contig 13535 bp, 10 predicted proteins | sample 5400611 | NCBI WGS metagenome assembly WNGJ01 (sample SAMN13153375, study PRJNA577476) | soil metagenome | isolation source: 40 cm soil or saprolite under Garry oak tree replicate 1 | place: USA:California | collected 2016-06-15 | reverse complement strand
AATCAGGGTCAGCCCCGAGTGAGCATTGGCCTGCCCATTTACAATTGCGCGGCGACGCTGGGTGCCGCCGTTAGGTCCATTCTGAATCAGTCGCTCGAGGATTGGGAATTGTTGCTCCTGTACGACAATTCAACTGACAATACTTTGGAAGTCGCGACGAGCTTCTGTGACCCGCGAATTCGTGTGATCACTGATGGAAATCGCCCTGGACTAGCTGCGCGCCTCAACCAGGCGATCGAAATTGGCAGAGGCAGATTCTTTGCGCGCATGGACGCCGATGATGTGGCGTTCCCTAATCGCTTGCAACGCCAAGTGACGTTTCTCGAGGAACACGCAGACATTGATCTGGTCGGGTGCAGCGTTTTGGTTTTTCAGGAACGAGGTAAGGCGATTGGAATGCGTCCGCTTGCTGAGACGCATACAGAAATATGTCGACGCCCCTGGGCAGGATTTCCCTTAGCCCATCCGACCTGGATGGGACGCATGGGATGGTTCCGGGCACATCGCTACCGATCAAACTTGGCTCGCGCAGAAGACCAGGAGCTCCTGTTGAGGAGCTACACCACAAGTCGCTTTGGTGGCATCGCCGAGGTACTGCTGGGATATGAGGAGAATTCACTTTCTCTGAGAAAGATGCTGGGTGGACGGTACGTCTTTGCGAGGGCGGTCTTTCGAGAATTTTCCAGTAGAGGGCAAATCTTCACTGCGTTTCGGGGAGTGTTGGGGCAGTCAGCCAAGGCGCTCGTGGATTTCCTCGCGGTATCCACGGGCATGAACCATCTAATCCTTCGGCACCGGGCCCGTCCCGTCGGAAATGAAGTAATTAATCATTGGACAGAAGTCTGGCAAGACTTGCAAAAAAGTGAGGGCGCAGCGCCTAATTTGCACGAGTCTAAACACCAGCGTGAATAACTGCTGAACCGAGCTCTTCTCGATTTCAGTGTCAGGGACTCTCCACTAATCCAAAGACTTCCAGGAGAGATAGGAAAAGAAACCAAAATGAAGGTATTCGTGACAGGCGGCGCGGGATTCGTCGGGAGCAATCTGGTGGAGCGCCTCCTCGACGAAGGACATAATGTGACTGTCTTCGATAACTTGTCCGCGGGATCACTCGAGTTTCTTAGGAACTGCCAAGGTCGTGCCGGTTTCCGCTTTATCCAAGAGGACCTTCTTCACCTAGAGGAAGTTGAACGAGCTGTGCAAGGCCACGATGTACTCTTTCACCTCTCGGCGAACTCAGATATTGAAAGAGGGAGGCTACGGCCTGATACGGATTTTATCCAGGGAACTGAAGCAACATTCAACGTCTTAGAGGCAATGCGTCGCGCAGGTGTCCGCCAGCTGGTGTTTTCCTCGAGCTCCGTTGTATACGGTGAACCCAGCCAGATTCCCACACCGGAAGATTACGGCCCACTCTTTCCGATTTCACTCTATGGGGCTAGCAAACTGGCCTGTGAGGGCCTCATCAGCGCGTACGGTCACAATTATGGGATTCAGGCCTGGGTTTGTCGCTTCGCGAATATTTGCGGGCGGCATGGGACCCACGGCGCCATCGTGGACTTCATCCGCAAGCTGCAGGTGAATCCTCGTCGGCTGGAAGTTCTAGGGGATGGTAACCAGGCAAAACCAAACCTCCACGTCAGCGAATGCGTGGACGGAATAATCTTCGCGTGGCAGCATGCCAAGGAGCCATTGAATTACTTCAACCTGGGCTGCGAGGGGGCCACGACCGCCCGAGAAATCGCCGAGGTCGTTATCGAGACCTTGCGGCTCAAAGAAGTAAAAGTGGAATATGGGGGGGGCAAACGCGGCTGGCCAGGCGATGTAGCACAGGTACGTCTGGATTGCTCGAAGATGGAAAAACTCGGATGGAAGGCGCGGCTCACTTCGGCTCAGGCTGTTTGGCAGGCAGCGCAGGAACTTACAGAGGAATTGCTATGCAGGCAGTCATTCTAGCTGGCGGCCTTGGAACACGGCTACGACCCATCACGGAGCGGGTCCCGAAACCCATGGTCGAGCTCGGTGGAGAGCCGTTCCTCGCGCGGATCGTTCGCTGGCTGGCGAGATATGAGTTCCATCGACTGCTTGTGCTGTTGGGCTACCGTGGCGAAATGATATCAGACTACTTCGGTGATGGCCGCCGTTTTGACGTCTCAATAGCTTATTGCAACGAAGTTTCTCCCTTGGGGACCGGTGGGGCGTTGAGAAACGCGTTTGAACAATTGGAAGATGATTTTCTGTTACTTTACGGCGATTCCTATTTGCCTATCGACTATTGGCCACCCATAGCGGACTTCCGCAACCATTCCTGCCAAGGCCTCATGGTGGTATACGACAACAGGGTCGCTGATAGCGGTGTGACGAACAACGTGGCAGCAGACGGCGACGGATGGGTCACCCGCTATGCTAAAGATCAGGGTGCGCTTGACCTGCAGTATGTCGAGGGGGGAGTGCTCTGTTTCCGGAAAGGTGTGATTGCAGAACTGCCAGCCGGGAAAGTCGTTTCACTGGAACGGGAGCTATATCCAAGACTAATTGCAGACCGCCAGATGAGAGCATTTCGAACCACACAGCGATTCTATGACATCGGAACTCCGCAACGACTAGTCGAATTCCCTTCGACCTTATGATGATCATCTCCAGGACACCATTCCGAGTGAGCTTTGTCGGAGGTGGGACCGATCTGCCCTCCTTCTACACACGATATCAGGGTGCGGTGGTGAGTATGACCATCAAGAAGTACGTCTACATCACCGTGAACAAACGATTCGACGACACGCTCCGCCTCAGCTATTCGAAGACCGAAATAGTGGACGCCTTGGATGCAGTCCAGCATCCGTTATTCCGTGAAACACTGCGTTTCGCAGAGACGCATGCTGGAATCGAGTGTACGTCAATTGCAGACATCCCTTCGGGCACGGGGTTGGGCTCATCCAGCAGTTTCACGGTGGGCCTGTTGCACGCTTTGCATGCTTTCGGGGGGCGTCATAAAACGGCGGAAGAGTTGGCTGCGGAAGCCTGCCATCTCGAGATCGATGTTCTGGGCGAACCGATTGGGAAACAAGACCAGTACGCCGCTGCCTTCGGAGGTCTCCGGAGGTTTCGCTTCAATGAAGACGGAACCGTCTACGTGGACCCAGTAATCTGCCAGCATGAGACGAAACGCGCTCTGTTTGAGCATCTATTGTTCTTCTACCTTGGCGGCAACCGCGATGCCCGGCAGATTCTGGAGGAGCAGTCGAAGCAGACATTCCGCAACATCGAGTATTTGCGTCGTTTGCGAGAGTTGGTCGATCGCTTCCATTTGGTACTAGTGCGGGGAACAGGCCTAATGGAGTTGGGCGAGCTTCTCCACGAAGGTTGGCTCTGCAAGAAACAGTTAGCCGAGAGTGTCAGCAATTCCCGCGTCGACGAATACTACGATAGAGCTCGGGCCGCTGGTGCATTGGGCGGTAAGCTGCTCGGAGCTGGCCACAGTGGTTTTTTGCTCCTATTCTGCGCGCCAAACAGAAGAGCAGCTGTGCGGGAAGCTCTGCACGATCTGCGTGAAGTGGAGTTCGGGTTCGAGCCGGAGGGAAGCAAAATCATTTATATAGGGAGCTAGCCATGTTCACCCAATTTGCCAATGCGTATTTCCGGGGGCTAGCCGAATGCTACGAGGAGGTATCTCTCGAGAAGCTGGAGCGTGTTGCAGAGATTCTCCTCCAGGCTTATCGGCAAGGTCGCAAACTTCTGATCCTGGGCAACGGGGGAAGCGCAGCAACGGCTTCTCACATGGCATGTGACTTTAGCAAAGGTACAGCAACCTCGTGCAAACCGGGTCTACGCGTGATCAGCCTCACTGATAACGTGGCACTAATAAGTGCGTGGGCAAACGATGTTGGGTACGAGGCCGTCTTCCAACGGCAATTGGATACCGTCTTGGATGTGGAGGACGTAGTGTTGGGCGTCTCGGCGTCGGGGAATTCGCCAAATGTGTTGCGAGCGATGCAGCATGCCAAACAGCACGGCGCCATCACCGTTGGCTTCATTGGCTTTGGTGGCGGCAAATTGAAGGGACTAGTGGACGTTGATATCACTGTGTCCTCGAGGAACTACGGACACATTGAAGACTTGCATCTGACGTTAAATCATGCGCTTTCTCAGTATTTGAAACAAAGGATTGCTGAGGAAGAGATTGTGGATCTACGCCCGACGGTGACTGCCCATGACGGTATGCTACGGCTGTTTTTCTCGAAGCCTCTGCACCGTCGGTTTTCTCCCGCTATTTTTGTCGATCGGGACGGCATCATCAATGAGCGAATCGTGGAGGGATATGTCACTCATTGGGAGAAGTTTCGATTTCTTGAGGGAATCGAACGCGTCCTGACCCAACTGAGTGAACTCAAGCTCCCGATCATCGTTCTTTCAAATCAAGCCGCCATTGGGAAAGGACTCATGAACAAGTCATCTCTTTTTGAGATCACCCGGCGGTTTGTGTCAGTTCTGAACGGCGCAGGCGCACGGATTGATGCAGTATATTACTGCCCGCATCGCTCAGATGAGAATTGCCACTGTCGTAAACCCCAACCTGGCATGTTTGAACAAGCTGTCGAGGATTGGCAGGTTGATCTGCACCGTTCGGTGCTGATCGGCGATTCTGTCAGCGACATGGAGGCAGCGCTCGCGGCTCATTGTCGGCCAATCATACTCGCCCAAGATGGAAGATTTGATGGAATTGTAGGCCAGGAGATTCAGTCCTTGCCCGGAGGGGCCACCATCAAAAATGTGTCGGAAATCATCGCTACTGTGCACCGACTTCTCGAGCACGTTGGGATGACCCAGAGTCAAACAGCCGCATCCTGATCGTGACGGGAGGCAACAATGGGGAGCCTTCCTCCGGCTGGTCGGGAAACGGGGAAGGACTTTGGTCCGCAGTGAATATAAGAACTATTTCGAGCGACATAACACACTGAGGAACCAGACTTTACCGCCTCTGCTAAGAGCTAAGGTGGCTGGTCTGCAACTACGATTAGTTCGACCGTCCGAATGAAACGATGAGCAAAGTAGCGTTATTTCGTAGCAAAACTCAGCGATATCCAGTGGAAGCACCGTTTCACCCGCCGGAGACTTTTCCGGAGCTGGATCGTGCTGGAATCCACGAAATCAACGCGAGCAACGAGGTTTATAGAGCAGTTCGGGGTACGCTGGCGTTGCTGGGGCTGGATCAACAGAATTTCGGTACGCCGGAATGGAACCCGCTTGGCGCCTACGTTCTACGCGGCGATAAAGTAGTGATCAAGCCAAATTTTGTGCTGCACGAGTTTGGCATGCAGAAGGACGCGCACTGTCTGACGACACATGGATCCATTTTACGTGCCGTACTTGATTATGTGTACCTGGCCGCTGGACGCGAAGGAAGGATCGTCATTGCCGACGCGCCTTTGCAAGGAGCGAACTTTGAGAGTGTGGTTTCGATTGCAGGCCTGAGACAGCTTCAGGAGTTCTATCGCGAAAAAGTAGACTGCGAGATCGGGGTTATCGATCTCCGCCAAGTTCGCGCTCTTATCGATGAAGAGTCATCCTTGATTCGGCGCATAGAGCGCTTGGCTGGAGATCCGCGCGGGTACTGTGAGATTGATCTTGGCCAATCTAGTCGTCTCAGTGAGCTGAATGGCGATAATTCACGATACGTAGTAGGTGACTATGACGCGGCGGTCACGAATGCGAGACATCGCAGTCCTCATCATACCTACCTGGTGAGCCGAACCGTGCTCGAAGCAGACGCGATTATTTGCGTTCCCAAACTAAAGACCCATAGCAAGGCCGGCTTGACGGTTTGCCTCAAGAACATGGTAGGGATCATTGGGTCCAAGGATTGCTTGCCGCACCATCGCCACGGGAAAACGAATCAAGGTGGGGATGAGTTTCCTGCTGATTATCCGACGCGGTGGCTCTTGAGTGCGCGGACCTATGCTTTTTTGCAGGGCCGCGCCCCGAAGGCGGTGTGGAGGACAATGCGATCCCTAGCGCAGGTTCTGTTGGGCGCTGGTACACCAATTAACGGCAATGGTCGCGGGGTGGGCTCCGGATTTTTCCCGTCCGGGGCGTGGCATGGAAACGACACTATCTGGAGAGTCGTGGATGATCTGAACCGCATCCTCTTTTTCTACGATGAAGTTGACCAACGATTCAGTCATAAGCAACGGCGCGGTTACTTCGCCGTTGTGGACGGAATTACTGCCATGGAAGGAAACGGACCACTGCGCGGGGTGCCGAAGCCCTGCGGCTTGATACTAGCGGGCAACGATCCGCTTGCTGTGGATGTCGTTTCCGCCGGCTTGATGGGCTTCGACTGGCAACGTATCCGAATGCTCAAAGGTATTGCGGCATCGGAGGACAGTCCGAGATATTCGCAGTTTCGCGGGGGGGAATCCGCGATTGAGCTTCATTCGAATGACCCACACTGGACTTCCATGGAATCTTTCAGAAAAGATCACCTTGCCTTCCAGCCCGCGGCTGGCTGGCGGGGCTTTGTGGAGCGCAAGCAATGCGGGGAGAAGGACTCTACGACCGGGTGCCCGTATTCCTCCAGAACGTAGCGGTTTCGCTAAAGGGTTGGGAGTTCCATCGGCAGCGCTACCTCTCTGAGTCTTTTCGGTACGGGTTGCGCTGGACGAAAGAGAACGAACAGCGATCGCCGGAATTCTTGAGACAGCTGCAGATGGAGCAGTTGCGAGCGTTCGCCGCACATTGCTACGAGCGAAGTCCATATTACCGGCGACTTTGGGATTCGAAGGGCGTGACGCCGGGGGACCTCCGCAGACTGGAGGATTTACCGTGTGTCCCAATAATTCGGAAAGAGGATGTGCGGGCTCACACGGAGGAATTCTTCACAGAGAAAATTAGCCCCCGTATGACTGAGGTCCATACGAGCGGAACGACGGGGTCTCCAATGGCTGTGTATTTTTCCAAAGAAGATGTTGGACTGCGGAGCGCCTTTCTTGAGCGCTGTCGGCGATGGGCTGGCGTGCACGTAGGGCAAAAACGAGCCAGCTTCACCGGGCGGAATGTCGTTCCTGCCCGCCAAAAAAAGCCGCCATATTGGAGATACAACCGGCCCGGCAATCAGTTGTTGTTCTCCGCATACCATCTTGCTCCAGAGAATCTCCCTGGGTACGTAGAGGCCCTGGCCAAATTCCAGCCGGAGATCATCGACGGCTATCCATCTGCGATCCACATTGTTGCGGAATACGTTCTGCGACAAGGAAAAGGTGGAATTGTCCATCCGGCTGCGATTTTGGTTTCCGCTGAGACAGTTTTGCCGCACCAACGGAGGGCTATTGAAACTGCATTCCAGACAAAACTTTACAACCAATATGCTTCATCGGATGGTGCGCCCTTCGTTAGCGAGTGTCGCTTTGGCCGGCTTCATTATCAGCTCGACTCGGGAGTAATTGAAATCTTGAATCCCGATGGAACTCCTTCCGCGCCCGGCCAGGTTGGCGAGATGGTTGTTACGTGCTTCACGACGCATGTCACACCTTTCTTGCGTTTGGCGATAGGCGATGCCGCCGTTGCCGCTCCGAGCAACGCCTCTTGCGCTTGTGGTTTACCTTTCCCGCTGGTAGCCGCGATTATTGGCAGGGTTGATGACATTCTGCAGACCCCGGATCGAGGGTTCGTGGGGAGGCTCGATACGGCTTTCAAAGCACTGCCGAACAGCGTCGTCGAAGCGCAGATTCTTCAGGTTTCCCCAGAGACCATCGTCTTGAAAATCGTTCCTGATCCTCTGCGTTACGAATCGGGGCATGCAGAACTGGTCGTGCGGGAGCTCAGGAAGAGACTTGGCAGCGTGGTTGATATTGTCGTGGAGGAGGTAAGCAGTATTCCTCGTTCCGCAGGCGGGAAAATGCGGCCTGTAGTTAACCTCTGCCGGGACCGCCTGCCGCAAGCTCTTCGTTATTCGGAACCTGAAGTAGCGGCAGTTGAAGCTCCAGAGGGAGAACACAAAAGCTAAAACGTGACGAAGCTTGAAGAATGCACCAGAGCTATGTTTGACTTCCGGAGCGAATTGGCTGGAAAGTGTTGGCGATCATGGGGAAACGTATGTTTTTGAACGGTCGCCGGATGTTGTCCTCATCCGCCGATATCCCCGCCAAGGAAATGGCTCAACGAAGCGGCCGTGGCGGTGGCAAATGGCACAGAAAAGCACTCCAGAAGACCGACCTGGAGTTGCCGACGCAGACCCCAACAGGCGATCCTTCTGCCGGTCTCGTGATCGGAGGGAACCATGATCCGTCACGCGAGCCAGGCGTAGTCGATACGCGCGTTGGCGCAGACGATGGCCGAACCGGCCTCGCTCCGTCTTCTGGTACCGGCCGTTGGCAGCGTGTCGTTGCTCGCGGCGCGCTCGCTGTCGGCAGGCGTCACCGCAGTAGCACTGTCCGCGGTCACACATGCGGCAGAGCCAAATGACACAGCCGCAACCAGTGGCGCGACAAAATCGCATTCGGAAAACGACTTCGGTCTGAGAATGGCTCACGATGTGACAGTACACGAATCAATCATGAGATGCGCGCCTACGGCGCAGATGATGGATGATGATATTGTTTTTCACTCATTCCGGCGAAAGTTCAGAAAACTACGGATTCAGATGATCACTGACAGGAAAGTGGCGACCCTGGCGAAAGCGGCATCACTAAGACTCATGAAATTTCAGCTTCAAGAAGGCAACTCACAATCGAGGTGAAGACGTGACTAGCTCAAACGGAAATGGTCTTTCATTGTTTGGTGGCCGGCGGTTTCGCGCATTAATCACTGGCGGCGCCGGCTTTTTGGGATCTCACCTTGCGGAAGCACTTTTAAACGAGGGCCACGAGGTTTTGATCCTAGATGATCTTTCGACGGGGAACATTCAGAATATCCGTGACCTCAGGGAGCACCGAGGATTGCAGTACTGGATCGATTCGATTGCCAACAGATCCTTGTTAGCGGAGCTCGTCGATGACTGCGACATCATCCTTCACTTGGCGGCGGCTGTGGGTGTGCGGTTGATTGTGGAAAGTCCGGTTCGCACGATCGAAACAAATGTCACCGGCACTGAGCTGGTACTTAAGGCCGCAAGCAAGAAAAGGAAACCGGTATTCATTGCCTCAACTTCGGAAGTGTACGGAAAGAGCGCCCAAGTCCCATTTAAAGAGGATGACGATTTGGTGTTGGGAACGACTTCGAAGGGACGCTGGAGCTATGCCGCTTCGAAACTACTCGATGAGTTTCTCGCGCTGGCTTACTGGAAGGAAAAAAAGCTGCCGGTATTTGTGGTCCGCTTTTTCAACATTGTGGGACCAAGGCAGTCCAGTCGCTACGGAATGGTGTTGCCCAACTTCGTATCCCAGGCGATGGCGGGGGAGGACGTGACGGTCTTTGGTACTGGAAAGCAGACGCGTTGTTTCTGTTATGTGGGCGATGCCGTCAGAGCAATTATTGGACTGATTCAGAGGCCCGAGGCAGTAGGTGAGGTCTTCAATATCGGCAGCGATCATGAAGTCTCGATTGAGGATCTCGCTCACCGGGTGATCACGCGTCTCGGGAGCAGATCAACGATACGCCGCGTCCCGTACGAAATTGCATATGAACAAGGCTTCGAAGATATGCCGAGACGAGTTCCCTCGCTCGAAAAGATTAACAAGGTAATTGCCTGGCAACCAGTCACCTCGCTCGATACCTGTATTGATTTGGTTGCCCGTCAACTCGAGCAGAGAGCAACTCGTATGGAGACAAAGCTGCTTCGCACGGCCAGTCTCGCTGCGGGTTAAGTAGGCACGACCCTGTCGAATAACATAACAACTCTCTTCATAGGAAAGAAAAGCCCTCATGCATGTCGCATCCTCTTTCTTGACAACTTTATTTTCAGCTTTTGCACTAGGGGCCTGCCTCACGTTTGTGATCCTTCGTTTCGCTTCCCGTTGGCCTCGGCTGACCCGTGAGTCTTCAAATCGACTTCACGTGGCACCTACGCCAATTTGGGGTGGAGTCTCTATCTTCCTTTCGTTTATGGGCGTTGCTTCCATTCAAGGCCTATTCAGTAGTCGGGAGCTTATTGCTGCGGCTTTCTCCGCTTGCGGCATTTTCGTTGTAGGTCTAGCGGACGATATTTGGAGATTGCAACCTCGATGGAAGTTACTCGGACAAGTCATTTGTGCCCTCACACCTGCTTCGTTTATTTTTCGTCATCCACTTATAGGAAACCGCACAATCGATATTACCCTGGCGCTCTTTTGGATGGTTGGCATCACCAATGCCTTCAATTTGCTTGACAACATCAACGGTCTTTCCGCGGGCACGGCAGTGTTAGCGACCGGATTTCAGGCCGCGCTTTTCCTGAATCAAGGTGACCTCGCTCGAGCACTCACAAGTATCGCTTTCGGGGGCGCCATTATAGGCTTCCTCATTTTCAACTTTCCCAAAGGCCGCATTTTTATGGGTGATTCCGGCAGTCTTTTTATCGGATTCTGGCTGGCCGCCACGGCCCTGACCAGGACACAATTTCCAGAAAAGAATCAGCTTGGCTCTGCTCTATTCCCGCTTCTTGTCATGGTCGTTCCCATTTGTGACACAACGCTGGTGACACTGACCCGGATGTTGAAAGGACGTCCGGTTTCAGTAGGTGGCACGGATCATCTTTCTCATCGCCTGATGGCCTACGGTCTTTCGCAAAAATCGGCGGTCCTGGCGCTTTGGGCTTTCTCTCTCTTGAGCGGTGTCCTTGGCTTCTTCGCGGTATCGTACGGGCTCTCTCCCTTCCTGTCCGCTGCAATCCTTCTTCTCGTCACAGTTGTCCTGTTCGGTGTCTATCTGACTCGCTATGAGTTCCGAATGCATTTGGCCATGCCGCAAGAAGCGACTGCGCCCCCTAGGATTGCTCCCTGGGTTCCGGTGACGTTAAGAGTTCTGCTTGACTCAATTTTGATTATAGCGGCGTATTACACGGCCTACTTGCTCAGGTTCGACGGGCAAATCAGCCAAGGGGACATGCAACTCTTCTTGTCCACAACGGTGGAACTCGTTCTCATCAAATTGTGTGTCTTTATTGCTTTCGGTGCATACAGGCCCAGCTGGGACTATTTCGGGCTGAAGGATGCTTATTTTTTTGTGGGCGCCTCTGTTCTGGCATCCCTTATCGCAGTCACTTATTTTCCCACTGTTTATCGCTTTTACGGTTTTTCTCGTATTGTGATCGCCCTGGACTTCCTGGTTTTTACATTTCTTACGCTCATATCACGCTTTTCCTTTCGTCTTCTTGACGAACTCGCACCAGCGAATCACCGAACAAATATTCTGATCTACGGTGCCGACAGAGTCGGTGAAACTGCCCTTCAGGTTGTTTCAAAGCATTATCGTTTCAGGGTCGTGGGTTTCCTCGATGACGATGGCGCAGAGAAGAATTTCTCCATTCATTCGGTTCCCGTTCGTGGTTGCAGCCAAGACCTAGCCTGCCTCGCCAAACGATGGGATGCCCGGATCGTGCTGATTACTGCTTCTGTTTCTACTGAAGCGAAAAACAAGCTCTCGGCTCTCTGTAACACTTTGGGGATCAAGTTGCTGAGCCTTCAGCTTACCCTCGTCGATTTGACTACTGCGAANNNNCCAGAGGTCTCTTTGGATAGAGAGCCAGTGACAGATGAAACACCGCACAGCAGTGCAAAGGCCCTCACAAAAGCCAGCTCGTCGAGTTAGGAATCGCTTCCAGCCTGTACACTCTAACGGCCATCAATCGAGTCTTCTTGTGGGATTACAAACCGAAGGGACATGAAAATCGTTCGCATCATCGCTCGTCTGAATGTCGGGGGTCCCGCCATTAACGTTGTTCTCTTGACTCGTGGCTTCCGAGACCTTGGCCATGAATCTCACCTGCTTGCGGGACCTGTTCCGGAAAGCGAGGGAAGCATGGAGTACTATGCTTCAGATTGCCAAATCTCTTTCACGCGCATTCCCGAGCTTGTGCGTCCACTGTCTCCATGGAGAGATTGGATCGCCTTTTACAAAATCTATCGCTTTCTGCGTCGCGAAAAGCCCGACCTTGTTCATACCCACACTGCCAAAGCAGGAACTTTAGGGCGAGCTGCCGCCATTCTCGCTGGCACACCCGTAATCATTCATACGTTTCACGGCAGCGTGTTCGACGGCTATTTCTCACCGGCAAAGGCTCGATTCTTCTTGATGATTGAGCGTATTCTAGCTCGCTTCACGGATCGCGTGATTACCGTCAGCACGACACTGAAAAATCAATTATGTGACGTCTATCGGATCGCGCCTCACGAGAAAATTGAAGTGGTGCGCTTGGGGTTCAACTTAGCGGACTTTGCCAGCATCGCTCAATCGGGCTGTCGTTGGACAGAGAAAAAGAACTCTGAGCCTGCCATCGTTGGCTGGGTCGGGAGGTTCACAGAAATCAAGGATCCGCTGCTCTTTGTTGAACTTGCTTCTGCGCTGAAGACGGCCGGTCTGTCAGTTAGGTTCATCATGGTTGGCGACGGTCCTCTCCGTCATGCCGTGGAGGAGAAGATATCCCAGCGCGGCCTTTCCTCGGACTTTCTTCTTACAGGGTGGCAGCGCAGCATGCCCCAGATTTATTCCGGCATGGATCTGATCGTCTCGACATCTATCAATGAGGGGACACCCGTGACCATCATTGAGGCCATGGCCTCAGGATGCCCCTTTGTAGCCCCCAACATAGGTGGTCTCGTGGACCTCACGGAAGGGACGCCGGAAAGCTGCGAGGATCTGAAAAGGTACTCGAACGGAATCCTGGTGACCTGCCGCAACGTCAAAACTCTCGAGCGAGCCGTGGCATTGTTGCTTTCCGATGCGCAGCTCCGCAAGCGCATGGGCCAGATCGGTCACCAGTTTGCCCTCAAGAATTTTGGTCGGGATCGGATGATTCAGGAGACCGAGTACTTGTACAGAAGATTCGTGAAATCCAAAGTGCCTGTGCCCCAAAGTAGTTTGAGTACTGCACCGAGTAAGAAATAAAAGTTCACCGTACGTCGCAGGCCATAGAAGAACAAGAACCCGAAGTTATCTCACACCTCGGACGCACGTTTGGTTCTGGGCTACAGCTTCCGATGCGCAACCTTGCTGGCAAAGTTGCTAGCATTCGAAAGCTGGGAGTCAATTCTTGGTCCGAGCTCTTCCATGAGAAGGCCGATCCCGGTCAATTTTTTTTGCTTTTTCCACAATTTTTCCGTCCCGCCAAGCCTCCTCCTCTGTTCCGACCCTTCCATCTGCACTCTTATTATAGTTAGACGGGTTACTCCGGCCGCTGGATGGGCACCTAGGTTCCGCTCGGTCTTCTTTATGGCAGCGTACGCGGAGGTTCACCCGTAGACCCGTAGAGCACCGAGACCTTAGCCGCGGGTCGCTTTTATCGAGGGCCACGTTCGGTTCCACCACTTCGACAACGAGTGATAGGATCGGTGATCAAAGCCATGGCACGAATTGCGGACAGGCGAAGACTTGTCTGGCAGTCACACCCTCATCGCAAAGCTTCAAAT
>WNGJ01005287.1_pt1 | contig 13537 bp, 7 predicted proteins | sample 5400611 | NCBI WGS metagenome assembly WNGJ01 (sample SAMN13153375, study PRJNA577476) | soil metagenome | isolation source: 40 cm soil or saprolite under Garry oak tree replicate 1 | place: USA:California | collected 2016-06-15 | reverse complement strand
GCGCCGTTTCGCATCCCAGCGGCGCGAAATGGGGACTCTCGTTGCAAGCCGCTGTAATCGTGAAATACCGCGATTCGAAAACAGATGCGCGCGTGCAGCTCGAGGACCTCTTGCGCTAGCGCTTCACTGCGTCAGCACTTTTTCAAAAAATTGCAGCGCCCGCGGATCGTTTGATTGTCCCAGCCAGAACATGGCCTGCTTACGCACTGCCGGATTTCGATTGGTCTGCGCGACTTCTATTAGTTTCGGCACGCCTTCATCTTTCGGCAATTGGCTCAGCGCGAAGACCGCTTTCTTCTTCACCTCTGTGTCGGGGTCGTTCTCGATCGCTCCAGTGATTGTGCCCACAGCTTTCCTTCCTGCTTTTTGGGCCAACCAGAAAAGCGCCTGTCCCCGCACGTGCGAGCTGGTGTCGTCGTGCGCCATTCGAATCATTTCATCCAGCGCTCCGGGCTCATGGCTTACGGAAAAGGCAAACGCCACCTGCGCGCGCACGCCTGCACTTGGATCCGTTTTCGCCATGCGCTGTAAGGCAGTCAATCCAGCCTTGCCTCGCGCCGCTCCCATCCAGAATGCCGCGTGCCTCCGCAATGATTCGCGCTGCTCCGGGGCCGTAAAGGATTCGAGCGTCCGGTCGGCCGAAGCATCCGCATGGAGGGCAATCGCCGTCAACGCGCCGTTGCCGATCTTGCGTTCGCCGTGTTCTTCAAAATCCGGACTACGCACGTAAGTTGCGAGGAGCGCTACGCTCTCCGGCGCTTTGACTCCCGTCAGCCAAACGAACGGCAGTCCGCCAGCATTCAGCGCGCAATCTTCTGATGCGACGCGAATTTTTACGACTTGCTTCGCTTCCAGCCGGTACAGCACGACGAGTCGCCGCGCCCCTTCCAATTTGACGCTCCCCTCCGAATGTGACGAGCTGGTTGTTCCGCTGTTTTCCTTTTCCAGACGGCAAGTTCCGCAATTCCCATCGTTCCAGTTGTTGTCGCAGCAGACGCCACGCTCGCCGGCAACTTCGTCGACGCTGTAGCCGATCCACTCTGGTTTTTCGGCCGATCCTGTCAACTCGCGAAAGGTGGCATCGAGAATTGCGCCGACGGCGCGCGTCTCCAGCTTCGCATTTTCAATGCGCGGAGCTTCTGCCGACTGCACCGTAGCCACGCCCGCTTGCCACGCTCGCGCCGGGGCACCGCCTTTTGCCAGTTGCACGGCGGCCATGCTGATCCCGGCCACGATCATCGCCAGCCCGAGTACTTTTCGCAGTGAAGCAATTCGTTCCTCTCGCATGGTTTCTCTCCTACTTTTGCAGCAATTCCATCAGGTAATCGGTGGCTTCTTTGGAATGCATCAGAGACAATTTGGACACGGCTGTTTTCTTGAGTTCCGGATCCTTCTCGCTTCGAGCAATGGCCACCAGCGCTTTCGCGTTGCCCTGCAAGAAATAAGCATTCAGCACTTCTGCTTTGGCCGCATGATCTGTTTCCTTGGCGTAAATTTCTTGCAGCGCTTTGCCCGAATCGTCCGAGTGAATCAGGCCAAGAGTTCGAATCGCTGCCCGCCGCAAGTCCGCATCCTTTTCCCCTTGCGCGGCCTTCACGAGCCTTCCCGAATCGCCCGCAAGAAAGAACGCCTGCAGGATTTCGCGCCGGAGGTCGGTCGAACTCTCCGCTTGGTACAACTGCTCCAACTCGCCCGTTCCGTGAACCAGCCCTAGTTGCCGGATCGCCTCGCGCCGCAGTGACTCATCCTTTTCGCTCTTCGCCGCGGCGAAAAGGCGCTCGTGATCGCCGCCGATCATGTAGCTGCGAAGAATGGCGTGCTTTACAGAGGCGTCGCTGCTCGAGGCGTAAACCTCAGCCAGCGTTTTCCGCGCTTCACTGCCGCCGAAGAGTCCTAGGTACTCAACGGCCTTGCGCTGGAGGTCGGGATTGGTCTGCCCTCGCGCGATTCTTCCCAGTATCTCGCGTGCTTGGGCCGACCCACTTTGTGCCAGCACGAAGAGCGCCTTCGATTTTTCCTTTGGAGAGCCTGAACCGTTGATCACTTTCTCGAGCAAGGGCAGCGTGCGTTCCGGGTCACTGCTCATCAGCCCTTGGATGGCCAGCATTTTCAATTCTTCGTCGCTCTGGTCCGCCGGCTTTACAGGCTGGCCGGTCGATTGCTTCACTTCAATCTCCAGCGCGCGGACATCCTTTTCCCAGCGGCTTTGCGAAAATCGCCGCTTAAAGTCTGCAATGGTGGTCAGCGCGGTATCCCTCTTGCCCAAGCGGTTCTCCGCGTACGCTTTCCAGTAGAGCGCCGCGTCCGTTTGCGGGCCGTTCATATCCGCCAGTTGACGGAATTTCTCCACGGCCCGGTCGTAGCGGTCCTCATCGAGGTCCTCACGGCCGTCTTCGTACAATTCTTGCAGCCGTTCGATTTTTTCCTGCCCCCGTTCGCGGGCTTCTTGTTCGCGCTCGCGTTTTTCTTCTTCTCGTTCACGCGCCTCTTGCTCGTGTTCGCGCTTCTCCTGCTCTTTGTCCCGCGCTTCCTGAGCATCTTGCAGGGAATCCCCGGACTGCATGGGCATTGCCTTGAGTACGCCAGCGCGGGTCATTGCAGGCCCCAGCAGCAGCGCGGCGATTGCGATCCAGGCTGCGCTTGCCTTTCCAACTGAATTGCCGATGGTCATACTTTGTTCCTCTCTCTTTTTGCAGAATCGTTTTGCGGCGCAGGCTTGCTGGCCTCCTGCCGTTGTTGCAGTTCCTTGTTGACCACACGAACTTTGAACAGAATCCCGCGCGCTTCGATTTTTTTCTGGATTGCTTCGAGCTGTGCCGGCGTTACTTCTCCCGGGCTGTGCGCCACGTCCAGGAGCACGCGCTCCAGTTCGTCCAGCACGCTGGCGAGCCCCGCATCCCCTTCTCGTAGAGCGGTCTGCCGGTACAAACGGTTTTCCTGCAGTAAATCTTCCGCGCGGCGTTGCTCGGCCGAGATGTCCACTTCTTTCTGCTTAGGGTTGTCCGGCGCTTCGTTTGAAAGCTCGATTAACATCCGCTCGGAGTGGCCCAGGTGTTCGCCCACAGCGACGACCAGCACGCGTTCCCGCACCTGCTCCTGGTTCGCGACGTTATCGCCCGTGCCTCCCCGCTTGGTGATACGGCCGACAACGAACGCCGCAATAATCAGCGCAACAATCCCGCCCGCTGCCGCGAGCCGCCGCGGTTCGAACCACACCTGCCACCAACGGTCTGGTTTCTCCGCCAGGCGCGGCGCAATTTCCTTCCAAACCTGCCGCCCGTAGTCTGCTCCCGGGTCCGGCACAGGCAACGTATCCAGCGCCGCGAGCACCGCTTCGATTCGTTCCAGCTCGCTGCGGCACCTTTCGCAGGCCGCCAGATGCTCTGCTACTACGGCACGCTGCTCCGCAACTCCCTCGCGATAAGCGATCAGCTCTTCTTCCTTCATATGTTTCATGACTCGGTTCCCATCGCACGCGCGTGCGCCTTTGTTTCCACAAACGGCTGCAGCGTATGACGCAATTTCTGGACAGCTCGAAAGACGGTGTTCTTTGCGGCGCTCGAACTTGATTTCAAGACTCCCGCGATTTCCTCGATTCCGCAGCCTTCCCAGTGCCGCATCACGAAAGCGGTTCTTTCCGCTTCCGAAAGAGCGGCCAGCGCCTGCTCCATCTGTTTTCGGAGTTCGATACTCTGCGTCAACCGTTCCGGCGTCGGCGCTTCATCCTGGACGCGATTCACGGGATCGTTTTCCGGGGCGTCCCGTTCTTCGGCTCTCGGCGTTTCCCGGCGCGCTTCTTCCTTCTGGCGCTGCCGCAAGCGGTCAATCGCGTAGTTCGCGGCGATTCGATATACCCACGTACCGAAATTCGCTCGCGCCGCAAACTGACCGAGCTTTTGATACCCGCGCAAAAACGCCTCCTGGACCACTTCTTCGGCATCGTGCCGGTTCCCGGTCATGCGGTAGGCCAGCCGGAAAACACTGTGGCTGTGCCGTTCAACCAGAACGCGATAGGCATCGCGATCGCCCGCGAGCGTGCGCTCCACGGCGACGACGTCGCTCTCTGCGATGGCCTGGGTGCTATCGACGCTCTGCTGCATCCGAGTCATTAGACAGGATTCGAGACTGGCGGTTAGGTCGGGCCTAGGGCCTTATTTGTCAACAGGATAGCCCCTTTTCGGGCCGATTCAGCGCAATTCTGGAAGGGACATTTAGATTGCGCGCAAGGGAAGCCGGTCAGGAATCGCCCTTCTTAGATAGCCACCCTTATGATCGCCCGCCAGTTCACTCGTATCGCAGCGCGACAATCGGATCCACTTTCATCGCGCGCCTGGCGGGTACGTAGCACGCCGCGAGGGCAACGATGGCCAAAATCGTCCCAACTAGCGCAAATGTCATCGGGTCCGTGGCGCTCACGGCAAAAAGCAGATTGGCCATTAAGCGGGTGAGGCCCAGTGCGGCCAATAGTCCAATGAAAATTCCGATGGCTGTCAGCTTCATGCTTTCACCCAAAATCTGGCGTAACACGTCGGTTTGTTTTGCGCCGAGTGCTATGCGGACGCCGATCTCATGTGTGCGATAGGCAACAAAGTAAGAAATGACACCGTAAATTCCCAGGCTTGCCAACCCGAGTGCGAGGAAGGCGAAAACTTCCAGCACAATCATCGAGACGCGGCGCGTGGCCAGCGAGTCGGCGATGATCTCTTCCATCGTTTGCGCTCCGAACATCACCTGATCGCTGTGCATCCCTTTCAGTCCGGATCGGATTGCCATACTTGCCGCCTGCGCATCTCCTTCAAAGCGCACCAGCACTCCCGTGCCGCTCGCGGACTGCCGCATAGCCTCATCCGGAAGCTGCATGTACGGAAAATAGAGCTGCGTGCGGAGCGATTGTGTGTCGTCTGAATCGAGGCCCCATTGCTTGACGTGGCCCACAATACCGACAATCTCAGCGACTCCTCCCTTGTTATTCAGAATCACGCGCTTGCCGATCGGATCCCGGTCCGGGAAAAACTTTCGCGCGAAAACATCGTCGATGACGATCACACGTTGCGAATGCTCATTGTCTTGCGCCGTAAAAAACCGCCCGCGCAGCAGAGGAATTCCCATCACCTTTAAATAGTCTTCTTGCACGACATAGCTCAACGCCCAGTTCATGTCGTTGTCGCTCTCTGGCTTTGGTTTTCCTTCGATCCAAAACAAATCCTCATCGTCGCCGCTGAGCGGCACTGCGGCCCACGAAAGCGAAACTGACTTCACTCCCCCTGTTAAGCTCAGTTTGTCGTGAATTTCGCGAAGTGCAGCGCGAATCGCTTCTGGATTAGCGTCTCTCATGGACGGAGGAAGCGAGACTCCAAACGTCAGCACGTTGTGCGAATCGAAGCCGGGGTTGACGTTCCAAAGCGCATTCAGGCTCCGAATCATCAAGCCCGCTGCAATTAGCAGAACCAATGCCATAGCCATTTCCGCCACAATAAATATTCCCTGCACGCGATGTTTCCCACCGCCCGATCTTTGACTGCCTTCTTTCAGGGTGTCCTGCAAGTTTGGCTTTGAGATCTTCAGTGCCGGGACCAGGCCAAACATGATTCCACAAAGCAGCGCAACGCCCATGGTGAAAAACAAAACGCGCGCATCTATTCGGACCTCGTCCATGCGCGGCAAACCCGAGGAAAGATACCGCAGGGCCCCTTTCGTGCCCCACGCCGCGACCAGCAGTCCAAGTCCACCTCCCGCCAGAGCCAGCAACATGCTCTCCGTTAGGAGTTGAAGCACGATTCTGCCTCGGCCCGCGCCCATCGCCGCGCGAACAGCAAATTCACGCGTTCTTCCCGTCGAACGTGCCAAGAGTAAGTTGGCCACATTCACGCACGCGATCAGAAGCACGAACGCGACCGCCGCAAGGAGCACCAGCAGCAGGTGCTTGACCTCACCCACCATGCGATCCTTGAGCGGGAAGACAGCTGCCCCGATCCCCTTATCCACATCCGGGAACATCGCCGTCAGGTTCTCCGACACGCGTTTCATGTCACCCCGTGCCTGTTCGATGGTGACGCCGGGCTTTAGCCGGCCAATTCCGTGAAACCCCAGTCCCGCTCCCCGGCTTGACAGCAGTGGATTTGTCCATTGGCCCAAGGGAGCGAACACATCGCTGGTACCAAGACTTCCAATCTGCAGCTTGGGCTTCGTGGGGATCACGCCGACGATCGTATAGTTGCGCCCGTCCAGTGCGAGTCCTTTTCCCAAGATGTCCCGTGCAGCGCCAAATTTCCGATTCCAGAATCCGTCGCTGATAATCACAATGGGACTCGCGCCAATCTCGTCCTCGCCTTCTGTGAACAAACGTCCGATGACTGGCTGCACATTCAGCAACGTAAGCAAGTCCGAAGAAACGAATTGAGCCTTCAATTGCTCCGCTTCGCCCGCGCCTGTGAGACTGAAAGAGTAGCCCCGGGAAATCCCCATCATGGAAAATGTTTGGTTTTGCTTCCGCCAGTCCTTGAAATTTGGAAACGAAATTGATCCGGTGTCAAAATTCGGCTTGCTCTCGGCCAGCCAGACAAGTTGCTCGGGGTGTGGATAAGGAAGCGGATTCAGCAGCACTCCGTTGACCACGGAAAAGAGCGCCGTGTTCGCGCCAATTCCCAGCGCCAGCGTCAGGATGGCCACCGCCGTGAATCCCGGCGACTTCGCAAGCATTCGCACACCAAACTGCAAGTCTTGCATTAGCCGGTCGAGAAATCCCCTTCCCCATGCATCACGCGTTGTTTCCTTCACCAGCTCCAGATTCCCAAACTCTCTTCGCACCGCACTCGCTGCTTCGCCTTCAGCCACTCCTCGCTCCACGCGTTCCCGCGCTGCCATCTCCAGATGGCTCCGCATCTCTTCCTCGAGTTCCTTTTCCCGCTTCCTCTTGCCAAAGAATCCGTCCATCCAGCTCATCGCGATTCCTCTTTTCCAATTTATAGTTTCTAATTTCTATTCGTAGCGAAGCGCCACCATCGGATCGACTGACAAGGCTCTTCGCGCGGGTAGGAAGCACGACAAGCCAGAAGTTGCGACCAGCAGCAGGACCACGGCCGCGAGGACCAGCACATCGATTGAACTGTCCTGAATCAAGCGCGCCAGCAGGCGATGGAGCGCAATCGTAAGCACTACTCCCGTTAGAACACCGCCAGCAACGCTGACCGCCGCCGAACGAAAGACCATCAGCAGGACATCTTTGCGGCTTGCTCCCAGCGCCATGCGTATTCCGAATTCGCCCGTTCGCTGGCTAACGTCATACGAAATCACGCTGTACAGTCCCGTGGCTGCGAGCGCCAGCGCCAGGATCGCAAATCCCGCAAACAAAGTTGCCACGAGGTGCCCCTGTTGCCATTCCGGCAGCCCGGTAATCCATCCATCGAGATCGCGAACATTCCTGGATGCCTGCTGGTCGGGGTCGACGGTGCGAATCTGCTCTCGAACGGTGCGGAATATGGTGAGCGGAGGAACCCTGGTTCGGACGAGGATCTGCGTGTATTGCGGCATCATGATTGTATACGGCACAAACACGGAGGGCTTGATGGGATTGCGCAACCCGTCATCGCGAGCATCGCCGACGATGCCAATCACCTGAAACCAACTGTCGCTCTTAGGGACCGCCAGGTTGAACGGAGGTTCGCCCTTAAGGGCCGGAACGCGAATCTCGCTGCCAATAGCATCACCATTAGGAAAATATTGGCGAGCCAGCGTCTGATTGATCAACGCCAGCTGGGAGCCGCGCATCGTCTCGCTTTCATCCCACAGTCGGCCTTGCAGCAACGGAACGTGCAGCACGGTGAAATATTCAGCACTGATAAAGTTGATCCGCGCCCGCTGCTGTTCCGCCGCCGGCTTGCCGGAAATTTCGAAGCTCTGTTCCCATCCGTTATCGGGCGGAGTCGCGTTTGTCGAAATTCCCGCGGCAACAACGTCCGGCATCTCACCCACCCTCTGAAGTAGCTGATGGAAGTACGCTTTCCTGGCTTCCCAAGTGGTGTAGCTGTTGTCGTGCACCGGGATGCCGACCGACATAGCGTTGTGCGGGTCGTAGCCGAGGTTCACGCGCATCATGCGGACAAAGCCTTGCATCGCGGCCCCAGCTCCGGCCAGCAACAATAGCGTCAGGGCAAGCTGGCCAGCGATCAGCACGCTGTGAGTCCCGCGGCCACGAACTCCTGCCGTAACCTTGCGCGTATTCGCTTGCATCACCTGCGCCACATCCGGACGCGCGGATTGAAGGGCCGGCGAGATGCCGAAGACAACGCCAGTCAACAGTGCCAGGCCGACGCTGAAAAACAGAACCGGCAGATTGATGCTGATGGTTGCTTCATGCGGGAATGAAAATTCCGGCAGCCAGTTCACGATCAGCTTCACGAGGCTGTTCGCCAGTGCCACGCCGAGGGCCGCTCCTGTGAACGACAGCATCAGCGCTTCCGTGAGCAACTGCCGCACGATGCGAGACTTTTCCGCACCGATCGCCGACCGCACCGCCAACTCGTGCTGGCGCGCCGTGCCGCGGGCCAACAGGAGAATCGAAACGTTTCCGCAGCCGATCAGCAGCAACAACGCCACGGCAGAGAGCAGAAGGTAAAGTGTCCCGCCGATGTCAGTCACAAAGTGGTCATTTAATCCTTCGACTGCCACATGGAAATGCTCAGGGAAGTGGGTCGGAGTTTGTTTGGCGAATTGCTCAACCAATGATTGAAACTCCGCGTTCGCTGCCGCGCGCGTGACTCCTGGCTTGAGTCGAATCATGGGAAAGAAAGTTCGCACAGGATCGGCAGTGAGCTTCAGCGGCAGATAGACTTCCCCGTCGCCCCAGGTAAACCGCGGCCGGACTACTCCCACAATCGAGTAGCTTTTATGAACCAGCTGAATATTCTTGCCGACGATGTCAGGGTCGCCGCCGTAGTGCCTCTGCCAGAATTGATACCCCAGCACCGCCACATTGTCGGGATCCTGGCCCTCGGGTGCATCCAACGGCACGAGTCCGCGCCCCAGCAACGTTGGCACGCCAAAATGGACGAAAGTGTTCGAAGTGAGATATACAGCATGAACGTTTTCAGGAAGGTCGCTGTCAGTCGTGGTGAGCTCCCATGCGTCCATAGCGGCAGAGCCCTCAACGCAGCTCGCTTGCCGGAGCTGTTGCAATTGCGGCCCGGTGAGGTTGATGTAACGGCGATTGCCGTTGGCGTCGTGGACCACCAAGTGCACCATGCGGTCCGAATTAGCGTAAGGATACGGGTTCACCAGGGCGCCGTAAACCACGCTGAATACGGCTGTAGTCGCGCCGATACCGAGCGCCAGCGAAAGAATGGCTACGATCGCGAACCCCGGGTTTTTCAGCAGTATTCTCATTCCGTAACGCGCATCCTCGGCGACGTCTCTCAACCATCTCCATCCCCAAACGTCTCGCGTGACCTCCTTCACCAATTCCACATTCCCAAATTCTCGCCGTGCCGCGCGTTCCGCCTCTCTTGTTTCGGCGCCATGCTCCACACGCGCTTGTGCCGATAGCTTCAAATGGCTCCGCACTTCCTCTTCCAATTCTTTCTCTCGCTTCCGTTTGCCAAAGAGTCCACCTAGCCAGTTCATTGCGGCTCTCCTTCTGTTCCCAAACTCTAATTTCTGTCTGCCATTTCCAATTTCTATTCGTATCTCAGCGCCACTATCGGATCAACTCGCATCGCGCGCCGCGCGGGGACATAACAGGCTGCCAGTGCCGCACACACAAGCGTGAGTGCGACTGCTGCAATGGTCGGCGGGTCGCTTGGTTTCACTTCGAAGAGGAACCTCGCGAGCACGCGCGTCACGGCGAGTGCACCCGCCGTTCCGAGCAATATCCCCGCACCAACCAGGACCAAGGTGCTGCGAACGAGCATCTGCACCACATCTGCCGTTTGAGCGCCGAGAGCCATGCGTACGCCGATCTCACGCGTTCGCTGCGCCACCGAGTAAGCCAGGAGGCCATAGATGCCGACGATTGCGAGAGCCAGCGCCATAATCGCAAACACAGCGAGCAGCCTCGCCTGGAACTGGGGCTCGGCCGTGGTCGCGGCAATCAGGTTATCCATCGCGGAGATCGACTGAGCCGGCTGGTCTTTATCAACCTCACCGAGAACGCCGCGCATCCCCGATGCGACTCCCAGCGGGTTGGAAGCTGTCCTCGCCACGAAGGTCATGTGACTCAGAAAGAAGGGGTGTGTGACCTGAAGGTACGGCTGATAGATAGCTGGATCGGATTTCTTGGCGAGCCCTCGTTGCTTCACATCGTCCACAACACCCACGACGATCAGCCAATCTCCGGGCTTGGGGTTATCTTCCATGGAAATGCGCTTCCCAAGCGGATCGCTGCCCGGCCACAGGCTATGAGCTACGGACTGGCTCAGCACCACAACGCCCGGCGCGGTGGCGTCATCGCCTTCGGTAAATTCTCGCCCTCGTAACAGCCGGATTCCCATGGCTCTGAAATATCCCGGGCTCGCACACGGCTTGTCCACCATGTAACCTGGCGGCAGCGGCTGGCCGCCTTCCACCTGGAAATCGCCCATGGTCAACTCATTGCCGAGGGGTCTCCAATTCACCGCGCCCGCAGCAAGCACGCCCGGCAGGTTGGAGAGGCTTTCCAGAGTTCGCGTGTGAAAAGCCCGCATCTGAGCGGCCGTGCGGTACGCGGATTCCGGCAGATCCACGGTCATGGTCATTACGTTCCCGGGTTCGAAGCCGGGGTTGACGGCCCGCAGCCGCAGAAAACTCTTGAGCATCAAGCCCGCGCCCGTGAGCAAAACCAGCGCAAGCGCAATTTCGGAAACGGCCAGGGCGCTTCGCATTCCTTCATGCCGCCCGGTTAAACTCCGTCCAGTCCGGCTCAGCGATTCACGCACATCACGCTGCGTGGCCCGCAAGGCCGGCGCCAGGCCAAACACGATGCCGGTGATCATCGAAAGGCCAAAAGTGAACGCAAGGACGGAGGCATCAATTTGGATCATCTCGATGCGCGGAATCTTTCCCGGGGGCGCTAAAGCGATCAAGGCGGGAACGCTCCAAAATGCCAGGACAATGCCAACCGCTCCACCGGCGGCCGAAACCAACGTGCTCTCTGTGAGCAGTTGGCGCGTCAGCCGCCACCGGCCGGCGCCCAAAGCGTTACGCACCGCCATCTCCTGCCCACGGCCAGCCGCGCGAGCCAGGAATAGGTTGGCTACGTTCGCGCAGGCGATGAGCAGGACAAATCCAACGGCGCCAGCGAAAATCAGCAGCGACTGCCGGACGTTTGCAACCAATAACTCTTTCAGCGGAATAATCTGAGCCACGCGGTCTCTTTTGTTTTCACCCGGACGGCGAGGCAGCCGCTGCGTGAATGTCTCGAGCTCTGCTTGCGCTTGTTGCCGCGAAATGCCGGCTTTCAAACGCCCGACGACTGGCCGCGAGTAGGAATTATGCGAGTCGATGCGGATGGCCAGCGGCAACCACACTTCTGCGTCGTACGGGAAGCCAAAACCGGCTGGCATGATGCCGACCACCGTCCGGTTGATGCCATCCAGCCGAATTGTTTTTCCCAAAATTTGCGGATCTGAGCCAAATCGCTCGCTCCAGAGTTTGCGGCTGAGCACCACGACGTTGTCGCGTCCGGGCTGGTCTTCTTCCGCTCGGAAGCCTCTACCCATTTCAGGATTTGCTTGCAGCGTTGAAAAAAAATCTGTCGTGATGCTGGCTGCTGGGATTTGCACGGCATCGCCTGCCTCCGTCAAATTAACCCTGCTGGCCGCAAATGAGGTGAGATGTTCAAACAGCCGGTCTTGCTCGCGAAACTCGAGATAGTCGCGATCGGAGAGACTGGGGCCCGTTTCAAATGGTCCACCCTGCGGAGAGAATGAAACCAGGAATAGCCGGTCCGGTTCTGGAAATGGCATCGGCTGCAACAGCACGCCGTTCACTACCGTGAAAACGGCCGTGTTGGCGCCGATGCCGAGCGCCAGCGTCAAAATGGCCACGGCGTTGAACCCGGGAGATTTGTGCAGCTTGCGCAAGCCGAAGCGCGCATCCTCATACAAATCTTCCAGTAAGCGCCATCCCCAAACGTCTCGCGTGACCTCCTTCACCAATTCCACATTCCCAAATTCTCGCCGTGCCGCGCGTTCCGCCTCTCTTGCTTCGGCGCCATGCTCCACACGCGCTTGTGCCGATAGCTTCAGATGGCTCCGAACTTCCTCTTCCAGTTCTTTCTCCCGCTTCCGTTTGCCAAAGAGTCCACTTAGCCAGTTCATCGTGGCACTCCTTCTTTGCCCACTCTTCTAATTCCTGCTTTCGACTCTCCAATTTTTTATTCGTATCTCAACGCCACTATCGGATCGACACGCATCGCCCGCCTTGCGGGAATATAGCTTGCAAGCAGAGCCACGCCCGTGAGCAACACCGATACCGCGCCGAGCACGGCGGGATCAGTTGGGCGAACTCCGTAAAGCAGGCCACTGAGTAGTCGTGTGACACCTATCGAGCCCGCGATCCCAAGCAATATCCCGAGTAGGACCCAATTCATGCTCCCGCGTAACACCAGCCTCAGCACATCGTTGCTGCGTGCTCCCAGCGCCACGCGAATGCCTATCTCCTGGGTGCGCAGCGCTACAGAATAATTTGCGACTCCTGCAATTCCCACTGCTGCTAAAACCAGGGCCAGCAACGCGAACCCCGACAGCAGCAGCATCGGGAAGCGCCGCGAACCGGTCGAATTGCGCACGATTTCCTCCATGGTTTCTACTTGTGAAACGGGCCGGTCAGGTAAGACCTCGGCCAACGCCTTCTTGATAGGTGCTGTGAACGCGCTGGGTGTGCCAATCGTGCGGACGATAATGCCCATCACCGGCCATCCCGCCTGCGTGTAAGGCCGGAAAAATTGACGCCGCACCGGCTCATCCAGTCCCCGGTAACGCACATCACCAACCACTCCCACCACCGTCAGGCGCGCACCGTTCGAGTCCCCGAGTCTGATGGCTCTGCCGACCGGGTCCTCCTTAGGCCAGAAAGTGTGCGCCATGGTCTCATTGATGACGATCACTCCGGCCGAGCCGAGCGTATCCTGATGCGTGAACTCTCGCCCTTTCAGGAGCGGAATACCCATAGTTCGGAAATAGTTCGGGCAAGCGACGCTATAGCCTGCGCCCGGCAGGCGTCCTGGCTCGGCGGGAGGTTGACCTTCGATCTGAAAACCTCGCCCGGCATCTCCTTCGAAGGGCACATGAGCAACAGCGCCGACGGACAAAATACCCGGCACGGCGCCCACATGCGACTCGAGGTCTTGGCAGAAGCGCGGGAGTCCAGGTGGGCCATTGTAGAGCTCTTCTTGCGGAACCGACATTTGCATCGTAAGCACATTTTTCGGGTTCAGCCCAGGATCGACGCCCAGTAGCCGTGCCATGCTTTTGATCATGAGCCCGGCACCGCACAGCAGAACCAGCGCCAAAGCCACTTCGGAGGCTACCAGTGCGTGGCGCAGCCGGCTCCGTCCTCCCTCCGT
>WNGJ01005286.1_pt1 | contig 13537 bp, 13 predicted proteins | sample 5400611 | NCBI WGS metagenome assembly WNGJ01 (sample SAMN13153375, study PRJNA577476) | soil metagenome | isolation source: 40 cm soil or saprolite under Garry oak tree replicate 1 | place: USA:California | collected 2016-06-15 | reverse complement strand
GTCAACAGCGCCGCGATGCTGGTGAGATCGAAATCGACTTGGCTGATCGACATGAAGCCGATGGTCAGCACGATGTCGTGGACGTTGGCGATCATGGCGCCGAGCGCGAACTGCCATTCGAACCGGAACCAGAGATAGATCAGGATCGAGAAAATCGCGAGCATCAGGCCGAGCATGCCGTAGGCCAGCAGTTCGCTGGAGACGCGCGGCCCGACGACTTCGACGCGGCGGTATTCGACGGCATCGCCGAGCGCGCCGCGAACCTTCTGCACCGCCGCCTGCTGCGCCTGGTCGCCGCCGGCCTGCTCGGCAACCCGGATCAGCACGTCGGCGGGCCCGCCGAACTGCTGCAGTTGCACATCGCCGAGCCCCAGGCCACTCAGCGTGTTGCGCATCGAGCCGATATCGGCAGCGCCGGATTTGACCTGGACTTCGAGCAGCGTACCGCCCTTGAAGTCGATGCCGAAATTCAGCCCGTGCGTAAAGAACAGCGTGATGGCGAAGATCGAGAGCACGGCCGAGATTGGAAAACTGATGCGGCGAAAGCGGGTGAAGTCGAACTTGGTGTTGTCGGGAACGATCCGCAGCGACGGCAGCAGGCCGAAACAGCTGACCACCGTCAGCACGGCAATCAGGATGCCGAGCGCTATCAGAACGAAATGTGTCACAGCCGGCCCCGCATGATCAAATCGGCACGCTTTGCGGCCGCTTCCACCGCACCCAACCCGCAACGATCAGGCGGGTGAGCGTAAAGGCGGTGAAAACCGTGGTGATGATGCCGATACCGAGCGTCACGGCGAAGCCGCGCACCGGCCCGGTGCCGATATAGAACAGCACGGCTGCGGCGATGAAGGTGGTGATGTTGGAATCCAGGATCGTCGATAGCGCGCGCTTGAAGCCGGCGTCGATGGCCGAAATCGCGTTACGTCCGCCGCGCAACTCCTCGCGGATGCGCTCATAGATCAGCACGTTGGAATCCACCGCGATGCCGACGGTCAGCACGATGCCGGCGATGCCGGGGAGCGTCAGCGTAGCATTGAGGAGCGACAGCACGCCAAAGATCATCGCAACGTTGATGGCAACCGCGATGTTGGCGAACACGCCGAACAGCCGGTAGGTCACGAGCATGAACACGATGACCAGGATCGAGCCGACATAGGCGGCAAGTTCGCCCTTTTCGATCGAATCCTGACCGAGGCCGGGCCCGACAGTGCGTTCCTCGATGATGGTCAATGGCGCCGGCAGCGCGCCGGCGCGCAGCAGGATGGCGAGATCGTTGGCCTGCTGCACGGTGAAATTGCCGGAAATCTGGCCGGAGCCGCCCGTGATCGGTTCCTGAATGACCGGCGCCGAGATCACCTTGTTGTCCAGCACGATGGCGAACGGTTCCTTGACGTGTTCCGTGGTCGCCTGCGCGAATTTCCGCGAGCCGGACGTGTTGAATTTGAACGACACGATCGGCTGGCCGTTGCGCTGGTCAAAGCCGGGTTGCGCGTCGGTCAGGTCCCCGCCGGAGACCAGCACCTGCTTCTTGATGACATAGGGCTGGGGGTTCGATGGGTCGGCGCTGGGGAGCAGTTCCGAATCCGGCGGCACGCTCCCCCGTTGGGCCTGGTCCGGCGGCACGGTGAGGTCGACCATCCGGAAATCGAGCTTGGCGGTCTTGCCCAGCAATTCCTTCAACCGGGTCGGGTCCTGCAAGCCCGGCACCTGCACCAGGATACGGTCGATCCCCTGGCGCTGGATCAGCGGTTCTACGGTGCCGAGTTCGTTGACGCGGCGCTCGACAATCTGGATCGACTGCTCGACCGCCTGCCGGACGCGCTCGGTCACCGCGGCCTGCGGGACGGTCAGCCGGATCAGCCCGCCACCGGCGTCACTCACCTCGAGGCTGCGCTGGCCGCTGGAGCCGAGCAAACCGCCGAGCGGCTGCGACAGCTCGCGCAGTTTTGTCAGGGCGTTTTGCAGGTCGGTATCTTTGGAAACGCGCACCTCGACGACGTCATTGCGTACATTAAGACCGGTGTAACCGATCTTGGCATCGCGCAGCGCGCGGCGGACATCGTCACGAATCTGCTCGAGCTTGTCCTTCTTGACGGCGTTGGCGTCCACCTCGAGCAGGATATGCGAGCCGCCCTGCAGGTCGAGGCCCAGCACCAGATGACGCTGCGCCCATAACGGCCAGGTCTTGACCTTGGCTTCGGGAAAGAAATTCGGAACGGCGGCAAGGCACACCACCAGCGCCGTGAGGATGATCGCCAGTGCCTTCCACCGCGTGAAATACAACATGGAGTTGACCCGTCAGATTCTGGAGTATGCGCGAAAAGGAACGCGCTAGCTCGCCGGAGTTTCGTCCTTGGCGGGCTCACTCTTTTCCTTGGCCGGCTCGCCCTTGGCGCGCACGCCTGAAATCATCTGCCGCATCTGGCGCACGCGGACCCCGTCGGAGATTTCGAATTCGATCTGGTCGTCATCGACGACTTTTGTCACCTTGCCGACGAGGCCGCCCGAGGTGATGACCGTATCGCCGCGGCGGACGTTCTTCACGAGCTCGGCGTGGTCCTTTACCTTCTTTTGCTGCGGCCGCAAAATCAGGAAATACATGATCACGAAGATCAGCGCGAACGGCAGCAGCGACATCAACATGCTGTTGGTGTCGCCGGCGCCCGCGGCCTGGGCAAACGCAGGGGTAATCAGCATTCGGATATTCCTCGTGAAACGGCAATGAACCGGCAACGCATCGGCGTCGGGCGGGTTCGGGCAAATTCGCGCGGACTATAGCGGCCGCGGTCCCAATTGCAACGCCGCCAAACCCCTGATTTGCACCGCTTGCGGCCTCGTGAAAGGCCCGATATGGCTGCACGGTCAGGAACCCTCAAGATGTCGAAAAAACCCAATAAAACCGCACCTCGTGCCGCCTCCAGGGCCAGCTCGCGCAAATTGCCGATGGCCGCGACAAAACGCCCGCCGGCGCCCTCCAAACATGACACCCCGGAAAGGATCGCGTACGCGCTCGAAGCCATCGCTTTGCACCTCTCTGCGGCGTCATCAAGCCCCAATTCGGCCAATGCATTTGGCAGCGCCGACGCGTTCGTCTGGCACCCGCACGGACGGCTGGCGCCGGTGCCGCGCGTGAGCCGGGTCGATCTCGGCCTGCTCAAGGGGATCGAACAGGTGCGCGACATCCTGATCGAGAATACCGAGCGCTTTGCCGACGGCCTGCCCGCCAACAACGCCTTGTTGTGGGGCGCACGCGGCATGGGAAAATCATCGCTGGTCAAGGCGGCGCATGCCAGCATCAATCTCAACCGCAAGCCGGCCGATCGCCTGAAGCTGATCGAGATCCACCGCGAGGATATCGAGAGCCTGCCAGCGTTGATGGACTTGCTGCGCGCATCGAGTTTCCATTTCATCGTGTTCTGCGACGATCTCTCGTTCGACGGCAATGACGCCTCTTACAAGTCGCTGAAGGCGGTGCTGGAAGGCGGCATCGAGGGACGGCCCGACAACGTGATCCTGTACGCCACCTCGAACCGCCGGCATCTGCTGGCGCGCGAGATGATCGAGAACGAGCGCTCGACCGCGATCAATCCGGGCGAAGCGGTCGAGGAAAAAGTCTCGCTGTCGGACCGGTTCGGATTGTGGCTCGGCTTTCACCGCTGCAGCCAGGATGAATACCTCGCGATGGTGAAGGGCTATTGCCGCCATTTCGGCATCAAGCTCGCGGAAGACGCGCTCGAGCGCGAAGCGCTGGAATGGTCGACCACGCGCGGCTCGCGTTCGGGCCGCGTCGCCTGGCAGTTCACCCAGGAATTGGCCGGACGGCTCGGGGTGCGGTTATCGGGGAAGTAGTCGCGATTAAAACCAAAGGTGTCATCCCACGCGAAAGCGGGGGATCCAGTACGCCGCGGCCTTACGGTTCAATTATTGACGTCTCTGGAATACTGGGTCGTCCGGTCAAGCCGGACGATGACATTTGCACGAGTGGATGCCGCGGTGCCAGGCAGCCTCGCGACCGCTCACGCCCCGTTGAGGAATTGGAGCGGGTCAACCGGTGAAGATCCCTTGCGGATCTCGAAGTGGAGTTGCGGCGACCCCACCTCGCCCGACTGACCCGACTTGGCAATGATCTGGCCGCGCTTGATCGGATCGCCGCGCTTCACCAGCAGTTCACTCGCATGGGCATATGCGGTGACGTAACCGTTGGAGTGCCGAACCAGAACCAGATTGCCATAACCCTTGAGCTCGTTTCCGGAATAGGCGACGACGCCGTCCTCCGCCGCCTTCACCGGCGTACCCTCGGGCACCGCCAGATTGATGCCGTCGTTCGACTTGCCGTTGGTCTTGGCGCCGTAGCTGGTGATCACCTTGCCGCGCACCGGCCAGCGGAACGTCGGCAGCGCGCCGGTGGCCTCGGTGGCTTTGACCGGGGTGGCAACAGCCGTGTCTTCGACGGGCGCGGTTGCCTGGGCGAGCCGCGCGCTTTGCGGAGGACCGCCGGCGGCAGCCAGTTTGGTGGCGGGCGGCGCCAGTGCGGCGACAGGCTGGGCAGCGGCAGGCTGGACCGCAGCCGGCGCCACGGCCGCCGTCCTTGCACCGGGCACCGTTAGCTTCATGCCAAGCTTGAGCTTGGAGGTTGCTTCCAGTCCGTTGGCTCGTGCGAGTTCACCGACCGGCACGTGATTGCGACGCGAGATGCTGAGCAAGGTGTCGCCGCGGTTGACGACATGAACGGTCGGCGGCGCGGCAACGGCCCTGCTCGCGGGCGCTGCCAGCGCGGCGACCGGTGCCGCAGCCGGCGCGGCAACGATCGCTGTCGGACGCGGAATGATCAGCTGCTGACCCGGCGACAAGGTGCGCGGACCCTTGTAGCCATTGGCCTGCAGGATCGCGGCGGGCGAAACATTATAGCGGCGAGACAGCGTGTCCAGCGTGTCGCTGGTGCCGACGATGATGGTAGTGGTGGTGGTGGTGCCGTGCGTCGGTCCATGGGCGGCGGCGACCGAGCGCGGCGGGACCGTGCCGGTGGTCTCAAGCGGCGGGCGGGCTGGTGGAGCATAGGAGGCGAGCCCACGCCCTCCTCCGGATACACCGGCACTGGCCGCCGAATAGGACTGCGGCGCAGCGATCGGCGGCGGCAGGGCAGACGACTGATATTGCGATTGCGGACGGGAATATTGCGGCAGATCGCGGCGCTCGACCGCGGCCGGCGGCACCGCGCCGGTGGATTCGGATTGGGAAGCCAAGGGATTGGCGAAGGAGTTTTGTGAGAGCCGCGTCTGCATGTCGGCACTGCAGCCGGCGAAACCGATCGACATCAGCGCCAGCACCGCGACGTGCGGAACTCGACGCGAGCAAAGCAACTCGACGACACGGGACATGGTTACTCACTGCTACGCAACAAATTACTGTTTTGAGTAAACACGTCGGCAGTAAACAACCGCTTAACCCTGCGGACAGGACGTTAATGGAGCGGTTTTTCCCCTTCCCGGCCGGCCGAAGGGTCACACCTCGCCGCCTACAATTCGCGGGCGATGCCCGGCAGCGCCGGCACGAAGCGGACGTCAACGAGCTCCCTGCGCTTGAAGCCGGTCTCGGTGCTGGTCAAGCGGATCAGGGTCTGGATGCCCTGTTGCGGACCGACCGGCGCGATCAGGATTCCACCGGGCTCGAGCCGCTGCGTCAAGGTCTCGGGAATTTGCTGCATCGCCGCCGTGACGATGATGCGGTCGAAATTACCGACGCTGGCGGGGATGTCGAGGCCGTCCCCCAGCATCACCTCGACGTTGAAACATTCGAGTTCCACGAGCCGGGCCCGGGCGCGGTCGGCCAGGGTCCGGTAACGCTCGATCGTCAGGACCTGACTGCTGAGCCGCGACAGGATGGCCGCCTGATAGCCGGAGCCGGTGCCGATCTCGAGCACGCGATGATGCTTCTGCAGTTGCAACTGTTCGGTCATGTAGGCCACCACAAAGGGCTGGCTGATGGTTTGCCCGCAGGCGATGCCGAGGGCGCTGTCGCGGTAGGCGTCGCCGCGATCGGCGGCCTCCACGAAGAGTTCACGCGGGATTTCTTCCATGACGCGCAGCACCGTCTGGTCGCTGATCCCGCGCCGCCGCAGGTTGAGCTGAAACATCATCTTTTCCGGCGGATTTGGCGTGGGCGGCATGGCGATCTCGCGGGACTCTCATCGAGACTTGGCTCAAGACTCGGATCGCTTCACTCTAGCGCGCCTGCGCCCAACAAGTTGCTGCAATATGCGCTACCGCGGTATGGAAAATTTTTCCCCAAAACCGTGTTCCCGCTCTGGAACCGCCACTCTGCCTGCGGCGTTAGGGGCCGGGTGTTCAATACTGCTCCATGGCCCGATATGGTGCGCGATAGCAGCCATCAGGCGTGCGTGCTCGCATATGTTGACATTGCGCCGGTTGGCGTTATTTGCGAACCTTGAGTTTTGGGATGGGCAAGGACATTTATCATGACTGCGACGCGACCGCCGGGCGGTTCTGTCTTCCTCGTTGAAGACGAAGTCATGATCAGGATGATGGTCGCCGACATGCTGGAGGAACTCGGCTACAGTGTGGCGGCCGAGGCCGGCGAGATCAATGAGGCGATCCGGCTGGCGCAATGCACCGAATTCGACCTCGCCATTCTCGACGTCAACGTCAACGGCAAGGTGATTTCCCCGGTTGCCGAGTTGATCAAGGCGCGCAACCGCCCGTTCATCTTCGCGACCGGCTATGGCTTCTCCGGCCTTCCCGAAGAATATCGCGACCGCCCGGCGCTGCAAAAACCCTTCCAGCTCGAAACACTGGCGCGGGTGATTCAGAGCGCGCTCAAGAGCGCGGCGGTTTAGACAGCTGACCCATCGACGCGGGATCGCACAAGGAAAAACCCGTTGCTCATCCTTGGAGACGCGCAAGGGCGCACCCTCCCGAGTGAGCGCAAGCTCATCCGGGGGTGACGGCAGCTGCAGACCAAGCGTCGACATATCCTCACTGAAGCTCGAGACGAATCGGGCGGATGTGACGCGTGTGGTAGATCTGGGAGTGGTCGAAAACCGCCACCCGCATGTAGGTCCCGGTTGAAATGGGGACGTCGGGGAACTCGGCCGCCAGCTTGCGCGCGACTTCGAGCGTCCAATGGCCGGCTGCCCAGCGAGCCATGCCAACGACATCGGCGCGCCGGTCGATGTCGTCGACCAGGATCAGCGATCCCGGAACGATGGTCCCGACGGGGATCTCGGCATCGAGCCCGGCCGAATAGGGCTCGGATTCCGACATGGTCATCCACCATCGCGACGATTCGGCATCGCTGTGGTCGGGATCATCGTCGAACCGCCCCAACGCTTCATAGGTCGCCTTCCAGTCCCTCGGCAGCCGTTTAGGCTGGATCGGCCGCTCATAGCCGCCGACGGGTTGGGGCTCGAAATTATCGCTGTAAAGCTGCTTCGTGCGGGGGTCCTGAATGAAGCCGCCGCGGTAAGGCGTTTGGCCATCCGATTGCGCCCGCGAGGCCTCCATCGGCACGTCGAAATGGTTCTTGTCGACCCACCCGAGCAGGCCGCCGCTCGAGGCCTTCCATTGCCAGACTTCGACGCCGAGGCCGGGCGCCGGAGTGAAGTGCAGGCCGCGTTGCGACAGCGTCGAAGGCTTGCCTTCGATCGGCTTCGGTCCGGCGTGGTAGGTGCGGTCGCCGGGGATAACGATCGGCAGCTTGGTGAACAACGCGGAGAACTTGTCCTCGTAATAGGATCGCTCGTCGCCGAGATCATATCGGTCGTGCAGGACATGCCAGCCGTCCTTCTGCTTCACCAGCGGAAGATGTTTCAGCGACCGGGTCGGGTCATCCCACATGAAACAGAAATACGCGTATTCGCCATCATGGACCGCGCGGATCTCGACCGCCGCCTCGCCCTTGCCGTCATAATTGCCACCGAGCGCGGTGAACATCGTGAACGGCTTGACCGTTCGCCAAACCCCGTCGGACAGATCGCCGTCGAGCACCGGACGGTCGGCCTTGGAGATGCGCCGGACAAAGAAGGTGTCCTCGGACGCCCAGTCAACCGTCATGGCGATTGCTATTCCGCCGGCTGCGGCGACCGTCGCCACCAGAAGCGGGCTAAGCCTGAAAATCCACCGGCTCTTCGACTGTTCCGGCGGCTCGGCCTCGTTCTTCGCCGCGTTTTCCGGATCAAGTAATTCCGCCACCAATTCCATCGGATCGAACGGCTTTGGCCGCGGGCCGAGCTTGGTCGGCCGCAATACGCGGGCGAGTTGATTGAAGCCGCCGAGTGCAAAATGCGCCAGGACATGGGCCACCGCATAACCGAGAATGATCCAGGTGCCCCACATGTGCATCTCGACCCAGAGACCGCGCCCGTAGCCGAGCCAGAGCAGCGTGCCGGTCGTGATCTCCATGATCATGGTGACGAACAACACCCAATACAGAATGATATTGACCGACCCCCACCGCACCTGCTTGCTGCGGTTGCGCAATCCCTGCAACCGTATCTTGTCGAGGCGGATGCGGCGCATCAGGCCGCCGCGCCAGACATAGGCCGCATAGGCGACCGACACGGCGACGAGAATTAGCGCGGCCGGAATATGCAGCGTCCACACGCTGTAAAGGGGAAGCAAGCTGTCGAGCGCCACGAGCCACGAATGCTCCGGCGAATCCATCGCGATCCGCAACCCGGTCACGATCGACAGCGTCAACGTGATCACCAGAATCCAATGCAACACAATCGTTCCGAAGTCGGTCTTTCGTATCCGTTCCTTCGGTCGTGGCATCTTCGGCTTCGGCTGATCGGATTCCGCCTGATCTCGGCGCGGCTCCGCGACATGATGGTCATCTCGACGCAACCGCGGGGGCGTTGTGCCGCGGAAGTGGATTGGGACTTCAGTAGACATCGTTGAAGCTGAATCTGACGCTCGTTGATGCCGCTGCCGTTCCATCGAACCTACACCTTTGCAACTCAAGTCATCGGCATGTGGCGCCGTGACAAGCGCCATCTGTTCCGCGCCATGACGCGGAAGGACGCCAGGGATGCACGATCACCCACGTCTTCACGATGCGGATAAGGATGACTTCTTCAACCAGTGTTGAACTGGTATTATTTGATTGAGCGAATTTCGGGGTCGGAATAGGGCAATTCGCCGATGCAGTGCGGCAAGACCATGTGAAGAAAGAAAGATCGACGAACTACGTACGTCGAGATTGATTCACATCAATGCAAACTCTCATGCACTCGTTCGGGGCTGACGCTGCCGTTCTGAATGGCGGCATATGCGAATCTGTTGGCGCAAAAGCGCGCAGCGTGGGTTTTCTTTCGGCAGCCGTCGGGCGACCTTCGTCTTCCAAACTCACGACAAGCGGCAGAAGAAGCCTTACTTCAGCGTCGCCGTCAGCGCTTCCGAGAATGCTTCGTCGGTGCGGTCGAGCCGCAGCGGCGTGACCGAGACATAGCGCGCCGCAAGTGCGGCAAGATCGGTGCCTTCGGCCGGCGTGTCCATCGTCGCCGCACGCTCGAAGCCAATCCAGAAGTATGGATTGCCGCGGCCATCGCGGCGCTGGTCGACTTTCAGGAATCCCAGATTGCGTTTGCCCTGCCGCGTCACGCGCACGCCGGCGACATCCTCCGGCGCGCAGGCCGGGAAGTTGACATTGATCACGGTGTTTTTCGGCACGCCGGCGTCGATCACCTTGCGCAGGATTTGCGGACCGAACTTCAGTGCGGTTTCCCACAGCGGTGCGTTGCGGGTCTCCATGCTGAACTCCTGCGACAGCGCGAACGACGGAATTCCCAGAATGGTGCCCTCCAGCGCGCCGGCGATGGTGCCGGAATAGACCACATCCTCGGCGACGTTACGGCCCTTGTTGACACCCGACAGCACCAGATCCGGCATGGTCGATCCAAGAATGTGGCGCGCGCCCATGATCACGCAATCGGTCGGCGTGCCCCGCACCGCGAAATGACGCGGACCGACCTCGCGCAGGCGCAGCGGATCGTTCAGCGACAGCGAATGCGATACGCCGGACTGATCGAGCTCCGGCGCCACCACCCAGACGTCATCGGACAGCGCCCGCGCGATCTCCTCGACCACCTTCAGGCCGGGGGCATGAATGCCGTCGTCGTTGGTGCAGAGAACTCGCATCCGATTAATTGCCTTGTTCGATCGATTCCGAAACGGTGACGCGCCGTCTTATCCCGCTCACGCCGTCGAGGCAAACCCAGCATTTGTCGGGGAAAACGGCCATTGCTGGCCGAACCTTGCCGGGCGCGGCGCCCTACCCTATGCGGATTGTACGCCACATCCGGATCGGCTCTCCTTGGCCGGATCCCCCGTTTGCGCAACGCCAATGGTACAGACAACGAAAACCACCCATCCGACCTTGAGGCGGCTCGAGCTAGCAGACATGGACGCCGCGGCGCGGGTTCTCAGAACCGCGTTCGATCAGGCACTGCCCTGGCTCGCCGGCCTTCACACGCCCGAGGAAGATCGATGGTTCTTCCGCAAGCGCGTCTTCAAGACCTGCGAGGTATGGGGTGCATTCGACGGCACCGGGCTGATAGGGGTGCTCGCTTTCCGCGACCGCTGGATCGATCAGCTTTACGTGCTGCCAAACGCTCAGGGGAGCGGCGTGGGCACGGCGTTACTGCGGATTGCTCAGAGTTCTTGCGAGAGCCTGCATCTCTGGACGTTCCAGCGCAACGCGCACGCCCGGCGATTTTACGAGGCCAGAGGTTTTGCCCTGGTGGAGCAAACTGACGGTGCGGGAAATGAGGAGAAGGAGCCCGATGCGCTCTATTTATGGACACGCTGATGGGTTGATGGATGGCCCATGCGTCGAGGTGCCCTGACTTTTCGGACGGCAAATTGCTCCACGTCCACTTTGCGTTCGAGTGACTCGGCGACAATCCGGAATCTGAAGACGGCCTGCCCGGCCTCGTCGGTGGCTTCAAGGAGCCATTCCGGCTCCGCCCTGAGATCGCTCACGATATCGCGGGCCAGGTCGGCAAACACCGCTGCCGCCTCATTCCAGGCGGCCTCGGTACCCTCGAAGGCCGCCTTAACGCTGGCCCCGTTGGAAAACTTGCCCTGGCGCACCCGAAACTGATATCGCGGCATGGCGGAACTTAAGCGTGGCCCCAGCCGGCTGTCTGCCTTGTTCCGTGCTTAGTGAGCAATGTTGCTCACTTTTCAGAGGCCCGTTTCCGCCTACTCATCCTCATCGATGTGCGGCTTTTCGCTCAAGACCGCGTCCAGCAGCGAGCGGTGAACCACAATCTTGCCGTTGTAATCGATGAAGCCTTTTTTCCGGAATTTGTTCATGAAGAAACTCACCCGGGAACGCGTGGTGCCGATCATTTCCGCCAATGTCTCCTGACTGAGCGTCAGCGGGATCGGCTGGCCGCCGCCCTCCCCGCCGAAATCCGCCAGCAATACGAGCAGGCGTGCGAGACGTCTTTCGCTGGAATTGAACAGCTGGTCGATCAGGTCGTCTTCGATGCGGCTGTTTCGCTTCAGCAGATAGGCCATAAAGAATGCGGAAAACTTCGGCTCCGCACTCAGCGCCGCAAGCATGGCGGGCCTGGTTATCGAGGTGATCACGCAATCTTCCATGGCGACGCTCGTCGCGGTACGTAATTCTGATCCCAAGAGACATCCTTCGCCGAAGAACTGCGCCTCCCCGAAAATACCGACCACGGCCTCCTTGCCGTGTTCGGATAGGACCGTGATCTTGACCTTTCCCTTCTGGATGAAAAAAACGGCGTTGGCGACGTCACCCTGGCTGAAGATTTTCTGGTTTTTTACGTAATTCTCGATCGTCTTTCCGCCGTCGATGCGGCAAAGAAATGCCTTGGGATCAAACGTTTCCTCTGTCAAAGTTTGCTGCGTATTGGACATGGTGTTGTTCCGTGATCGGGCGGGAGCACAACACTCTCAGTCCGCGGCTAGAGCTTGGAGCCGCACGGCGAAGCGCCAGCATAGTCCCATTATGTGCGGTATACGACATAATCGGAGCGGGATGGCCACTCAACTGCTCGTGAGTCACAAAGGAACTCGTCCAGAGATTGACTCGACTGTTCCGCGCCCAGATCTAGGTCGGGCGCCTCAGTTCGCCGGCAAACCAACCGCGAGCGTCGGAGCTCATGGGGTCGCTCGATGCGACCGTCCTTTGGACGCGGCCACATTTCTGGCATTCGAAACTACGGTATTCGACGCCTGAGGGCCCCGCCTCGAGCTTCGACAACAGCATCCGGTTCTGTTGACACATCGGGCAGCCAGGCCGCTCGATCGCTGCAACGTCTGCTGAGGATACCGGCTGATATTCGGGCATGTGGCGCATCCTGCGTTGATTTGAAAGCGCGACCGAATGCTCGATCATGGAACTAGCCGAGGGCAACGGTGGTCCTAACAATGACCGCTCTTGCATTGCATGCCCTGTTCAAAATTGCTCATCTTAAAAAACTTCGTCGATGACGCGGTGAACGAACACAGGGATCATCCACAATACTGCGATTCAAATCCTTGCTTTGTCTTTTCGCAACGGCCAGCAAACGTCGTTACTACTGACGGAGCACGCGCCAGGGCGACACCAGTTTTGCCGACCAGCTTCCGATCCGCATGTCGAAGTCTTGCTTCATGTCAGAGTCTTGCTTCATGTTAAAGTCTCGCGGCGCCGGCTCGGGCGGTTCAACCGGATCACGATCTTCTAATAGCGGAACCCTCAGTTCAGGCGGATCGAACCGCGGGGTTTTTCGGAGCGGCTCCGGAAATTTCGCCCGGGCAACGGCAAGGCCCTTTGCAAAATCCTCGGCATTGAGCCAGTCGGCGCGCAGGCTTTCGGCGAGGCCATCGTGCCACAAACGGGCAAGCTCGATATCGAAGATGCCTTTTAGCCGCTGGTCGATCGCCTGCATGCCGTAGCCGGTGACGGCCCATTGCCTGCCGACCCAATAGATGTCGCGATGCAGGGGCATTTTCGATCTTCGTTCCCAACAGGCTCACTGCCGCTCTCCCGCCTAGATTACCGGGAGCCGTCGTCACGGCGGTACCATTTCCGCAACACTTGCCCCAAAAAAGGTGGTCAGCCCCGGGAAGGGCGCGCGTAGGAACGACCGGCCCGGACGATCGGCTACCGGTCTTCACGTCAGCATGACCAAGGACGGGCCCAATTTCTATCTGGATGCAAAAAAAGTGGCAGGTCGCGGGATCGCGCCAATCTTCCGGCGAAAGCTCCATCACCGTATACCAACCATAAATCGAAAACGTCTTTCATCGGCGCCTACTTGGGATCCCTATGCAGGTTGTCGTTCCGTCTGTTTCGTGAGCCGCTACGCCACACGGCCGCGCCCGCACCATTACCGTCGACACCCCGTCCGATCCGGGCCTAGCTAGTTTCTGTCGCGAAACACCTGCATTTGTTCTGAGGCGTGTCAGTTCCTCAATAAAACGGGGGTAAACTGACGATGGATGTGGGCACTCGCTAAGGTATTCTGACGCGATTTTCGTCGCGATTTCACGAAGCG
>WNGJ01009760.1_pt1 | contig 13538 bp, 15 predicted proteins | sample 5400611 | NCBI WGS metagenome assembly WNGJ01 (sample SAMN13153375, study PRJNA577476) | soil metagenome | isolation source: 40 cm soil or saprolite under Garry oak tree replicate 1 | place: USA:California | collected 2016-06-15 | reverse complement strand
GTTTAGCAGGATTGAGAAATTCGCAATTTTAAGAGTGAATTTGCCCGCTCCCGAGGGGTAGGGGCATGCTTCTAGCTTTTGCAGTTCACCGTGCTGGAACACGCGCTCTCTGCGGAGGAGCATAGCCAAATCCTCCAAACGATCGAGATGTTTGAGGCGATCACTCAAGCACAGCCCGAGGATTATCAATCGCTCGAGATTCTGAGGGAGGCTTACACCAAAATCGGGCGTCACGACGACGCGCTCCGGACTTCACGGAAACTGGCGGAAGCGTATTTCAACGCCGGCTCTTACACCCGCGCCCTTCACCAGTGCGAAATGATTCTGACCCGCGACCCGAACGCGCCCGAAATTTTGGCGATGCTGGGCGAGATCGAACAGCGTTTGCAGGCGTCGGGACAAGCGATTGTCGACAAAGACAAGTCGAAAGCGACCAGCGGCCTGGTCAGAAGTTCGTTCACGCGCAACGATGGCTCGCTCATTTCACCGACCGCGGAAGGCGCGTTGATCGATGTCGATCCTACACGCGGCAGAGGTCTGGGCCGGATTACCAATTTGCACGAACGCGGCGACGATCATCTCGCCAAATTTTTGATCGTGCAGCAGCTCTTCGGCGAAGAGGAAGTACAGGCCGCGCTCGAGACCGCAAAAAACGCGAACAAAGATTTGAACGGCCAGATGATGGCGGTCTCGATGCTGGAGGAGCTTTGCAAGGACAAGCCGCTCCAGCTCGACGCCGTGCTCTCGGCCTTGATCGACCGGACAAAATTCGCCTACGTTCCGCTCGAATATTACGAGACCGACCGGCAAGTGGCGCCGATGTTGCCCGAAGCTCTGACGCTGGGCCGGCTTTTTCTTCCGTTCGATCTGGTCAGCCGCACCATTATGGTGGCGTGCTGCAATCCGTTCGATTCGGCCGGACGCGACGCGGTCCAGCAATCGGTCGATTACACGGTTTCGTGGTACCTGGCGCGGCCGTCGGCCATCGTAAAAGCTTTGCAGTTAGTCTACCGGCTCGATTCGGCGCCTAACAGTTCATGAGAAGTAAATCTTTCGGCGAACGGATCGCGGACGTATTGATCGAGGAGGGTCTCCTTCTTCCGAATCAACTCGAGGAAGCCATCGGCCTTCAAAAATCCGAAGGCGGCCGGTTGCTGAAAATTCTGACCGACCGGCAATTCGTGACCGAGCAGGACATGGTGTTCAGCATGGGCCGTTGTTTGAACACGCCGCCGGTGAACCTCTCGCGGTTGCGGGTGCCGGAAGAAGTGATGGCGCTGGTGCCGCGCGAAATGGCGAAAGCGAACCGGCTGGTGCCGATCGCGCGCCTGGATGGAAAACTTTTTGTGGCGATGGCCGACCCGACCAACGTCCTCGCGGTCGACGACCTGAAGCGGCGTGTTCAACTCGAGATCGTTCCGATGATCGCGACCGAACGCGCGGTGGCGGACGCGCTCAGCGGCGTCCACGGCGCCGGAAACATGACTCAGGTGATGAAGCAAGTTTCCGAACAAGCGGTCCAGGCCTCCGATTCGATCGAGGTGCAAACGTCGAAGCGCGAGGAGATCGACCTGGATCGCCTGACCCACGACAGCGAAGACGCGCCCGTCATCAAGATCGTCAATTTAATTCTGGCCCAAGCAGTCAAAGAAAAGGCGTCGGACATTCACGTCGAGCCATTTCACAACACGCTCAAACTTCGCTACCGCATCGACGGCGAATTGATGCCGGCGGAGTCGCCTCCGAAAGCGTTGCAATTGGCGATCACCTCCCGCATCAAGATTCTGGCCGGACTGAACATTGCCGAGCGGCGCCTCCCGCAGGACGGCCGGTTCCGGATTCGTGTTCTGGGAAAGGAGATCGACCTGCGTATCTCGATCCTGCCCACGGCGCACGGCGAAAAGATTGTTATTCGTATTCTCGATAAAGCGTCGCTCACCGGCACCGTCGATCAGATGGGCATGGACGCGGACACGGTCTCGAAGTTCAAAAAGGCGATCGACGCACCGCACGGAATGATTCTCGTGACCGGCCCGACCGGATCCGGTAAGACCACCACCCTTTATTCCGTCCTGCAGGAATTAAACAGCCCGCAATACAACATCGTCACGGTTGAAGATCCGATCGAGTACGAGCTGTCCGGAATCAATCAGGTCGCGGTCCGAAGCGACATCGGCCTCGATTTCGCTTCCGCGCTGCGCTCGATTCTGCGTCAGGACCCCGACATTGTGATGATCGGTGAAATTCGTGACAACGAAACCGCCGATATCGCGGTGAAAGCGGCGCTGACCGGTCACCAGGTGTTGAGTACGCTCCACACCAACGACGCCGCCGGCGCCATTACGCGTCTCGATGACATGGGGATTGAGCCGTTCTTAATTTCAAGCTCGATCCTGATGACGTGCGCGCAACGGCTGGTTCGGCGCGTCTGCACAAATTGTAAGGAAGAGTTCGTCCCCGAACCGGAGTTGATGGAGAAAATTGGGCTCGCCGAAAACAAAGCCACCGTTTTCTATCACGGAACTGGATGCGACCGCTGCAAGGGGCGCGGTTATCTCGGCCGTGCGGCATTGATCGAAGCGCTGCCGGTGAGCGAGGCAATCCGGCGTTTGATCATCAAACGCGCTTCGGCCGCAGTGATTAAGAACCAGGCTGTGACCGAAGGGATGAAAACTTTGCGCGTGGTCGGAGTTGAGAAAGCGCTCGAAGGCGTGACCTCGCTTGAAGAAGTGTGGCGAGTAACGGCGGAGGACCATTAAACGCGATGACGATTCCGTTTCTCGATTTTTTCAAAAAACTCACGTCGCGGCCGGCGCCGGACACCGCCGAGCAGAAGCCAACGTGCGCACCTGTGCGAGTGGCGAAAAAGCCAGCGAGCGAGCGGCTAAGCAAAACGGTGTTGCCGCACGCAACGCGTTCGTTTGCGCCGCCGGACCCATTTCGAAGCGCGAGCGGCGCACCACCGCTTGAACTTGGCGCCCGGCGAATAACAGCTTCACCAAAAAGATCGCAATCGAGTTATTTGCCGCCGGCGCTCGCGCGCGCGCTTGAGCCGAAACTGGAGCGCACCATTTCTTTAAAAATAGCAGATTTCATTGATCGCGTTCCGGCCGGTTATATCAAGCCGGTCGAGGTTCTGGACGCGAGCGCCTGCGTCTCGTTGAAGGCATCCGAGATCGAAAAGGGAATGGCGGACAAGAATCCGGGCATCGGGCTTCCAAGTCTTTATCAACAGGTGCCGGAGATTTTTCTGCGCGGCGTGCGACCGGACGACCAAACCCGGGTGGCGTTGCCGTACGAAAAAGTGCTCGAGCCGAGCCGCTCGAGACTTCGGCGCTTCCGAGTGTGCCGGTAAAAACGGCCACGGCCGAGTCAATCGCTGCGGCTGAGCCAGATGCGATCGTGCAAGAGAAGCCAAAATCGACATCATCCGGTCATCCGGTCGTTTCACTTTATTCGCCGGCGCTCAAACCGAAGAACGAGCCGCCAGCCTCCACCAAAACTCCTTTAGCAATTTTGCCGAATGGAACGGGTGGGTCCGCATCCGAGAGAGTTCCAGCCTCTAGTGGGCCGCCCGTTCCAACTTCTTTACCGTTTACGCCCGAGCTGCCGAAAATCCCGTTCGAGCCGCCGGTCGAAAAGCCAAAAGCGCCGCCGGGCAAAACGTTGCCGGAACCGTCACCATCGAAACCCGGCGCCACATCAACGCCGGCGAAAGACCCCATCACTCTTTCCCTGAAAGCGGTCCTGCAAAATCTGCCCGCCTTCCAACTAAATGGAGATGTCGGCACTGTTCCGGAGGAGGAGCGGCTGACGTTGCCGCTCGCGCTGATTGAGCCGCAGTTGGCGAGCGGACGCATATCGATTGCGCCGGACGTTTTCGAGGCGGCGTTGCCGGAAAAGCATCGCGGCTTGTTTCAGGCCGACGAGGTAAAAACACCGGTCGCTTTGCCCCTCGAAGAAGTGCTCAAGAATTTGCCCGCGACCATATTAAAACTTCGCGACGATCAGGAAGGTTTCGCGCTCGACAGCGATTTCGAGACGCCGTTCTCGGTCAAAGCAAAAGAGGACGCGCGGCGTTTTGCCACCGATAAGGCGCCAGCCGAGAAAAAGGTCGACCCGAAAGAAGTCGTGGCTCAAGTGTCCGCGCTGCCGGGCGTGAAAGCCTGCGCGATCACGTTTTCGGATGGTTTGAGTTTGGCCGGAGAACTGCCGGAGGAAATCGCGGTGGACGGTTTGTCCGCGATGGCGCCGGCGCTGGTGGAACGGATCGCCCAGCATGTCCGCGAGACGAAGATCGGTTCGCTCGTGGCCGTAACCCTGTATGCGAGCAGATCGGCGGTCAGTTTCTTTGCGCAAGGAAATATTTGCCTGACGGCGCTCCATGCCGAGGGCTCACTGCTGCCGCAGACCCGGACCCAAATTGCGGAACTGGTAGAAAAACTTTCGCGCATTTACGCGCAATCGGAGACCCCACATGTCGATCATTAATTACGCCAGCCGCGAGATTCAGTTCAAAATCGTTTATTACGGTCCGGCGTTATGCGGCAAAACCACGAACCTCAGTTATATTCATCAGCGAATTAATCCGCTGAATCGTGGCGACCTGGTCTCGCTCGCGACTGCTACCGAGCGAACGCTCTTTTTCGATTTTCTCCCGCTGAACGCGGTCGTAATCAAAGGCTTCGTTACTAAATTTCAGCTCTACACCGTTCCCGGCCAGGTCATTTACAACGCCACCCGGCAACTCGTTTTACGGAGCGTGGATGGGATTGTTTTCGTGGCCGATTCGCAGTGGGAGAAAATGGAGGAGAACGTCGAGAGCTTCAAAAATCTCAGCGACAACCTCGCGCTCCAAAACATGGCGCTCGATGAGGTGCCATGCGTGCTCGAGTACAACAAGCGCGACCTTCCGAACATCGCGCCGGCCAATTACATGGAATATGTTTTGAACAACCGAAAGAAACGGTTGCAAAGCTTTGAAGTGATTTCGAGCACGGGACAGAACGTGTTCGCCACGCTCAATGCGGTCTCGCAGGTCTTGCTCCACAAATTCAGCAAGCACAGCCAAACGCCCCAACGCGAGCCGTTGCCGGTCGCGATTCCGGTGGAGCCCAGCGCACCCGAGACCCAAAGACTTCCGGCATGAACGCGATCCCGGTTTTAACAATCGAAGATGTAGCGACGCTTGATGGCGTGCTCGGTGATTTTTTGAAAAAAACCGAGTCCGATTTGACGGTAGTGATTGACCGCGGCGGTAATGCCATTTCGCAGTGCGGCGATATGGACGTCATGGACGTGACCGTGATCGCGGCGCTCGCTGCCGGCTCGTTTGCGGCCACCCGCGAACTCGCCCGGCGCATTGGCGAAGTGGAGTTCAATGCTCTCTATCATCAGGGTAACGGCAACCACATCTTCATGAATTCGGTCGATGACGAAACGATCATGATCACCGTCTTCGGTTCGCGCACGACGGTGGGATTGGTGCGCTTTTATTCAACCGCCACCGCCCAAAACGTCGCCGCTGTTCTGAAACTGCTGCGCCGGACATCGCATGGACTTTCTTTCGACGCGAAAGACATATCGGCAGCGCCGGTTTTTGTCGATCCTCCCTAAGCGTTTCGCCCGTTGATTGGAGGGACACGCGCCGTGGTGTCCCATCATTCAGGCGACGGCCCCGCCTTCGCCAAATGCCAGTCCGGCTCGGACCTTCGGCGTGGCAGGTAGCGCGGCGCCCTCCAGGATTACAAAACAGAAAGGGACGGACCTTTCGATCCGCCCCCTCCCTGCCTACGAGCTTCTCCTAGCTCTTGTCCTGGGAAATCAATGTCCTGACGAGTTTTGTGAGACCACTTCGTTCAGTTTGAAGATGGGTAGAAACATCGCGATCACGATGCCGCCGACGATGACACCCAGGAAAACGATCAACAGTGGTTCAATCAAAGAGGTCAGCGCGTCGAGCATCGCTTCGATTTCTTCGTCCCAGAAATCGGCCATTTTCTCGAGCATGGTGTCGATCTTGCCGGTCGCTTCACCCGCCGAGACCATGCGCAGGAGCATGGGCGGGAAAATCGATTTCTTCGACATCGCGACCGAGAGGTTGTCGCCTTTTTCGACATCTTCGCCCACAGATTTGATGCTGGTCTCGATGACGTGATTCCCGGCTGCTCCGCCGACAATATCGAGCACCTCTAGAATCGGGACGCCGCTGCGGATGAGCTGGGCGAACGTGCGCGCGAAACGCGACATGCAAATCTTGTGGACCAGTGGCCCGAACACCGGCAGCTTCAGTTTCCAACGGTCGGCCAGTTGCTTGCCGCGCGTAGAGCGCAGAAAGGTTCGGGTCCCGAAAATCAGCGAACCAATTCCGACCACGAGGAAATACCACTCGCTCCGGACGAAATCGGAGACGTCGATCAGGAACTGGGTTGGAGCCGGGAGCTTGGCGCCGAAATCTTTGAAAATCTCACCAAAGATGGGCACGACCCGGACAATAAGAAATGTCGTGATCGCGAATGCGATGCAAACGACGATGACCGGATAGGTCATGGCCGATTTGACCTTTTTCCGTAGCCGGGCGCTGGCTTCGAGAAAACCGGCAAGGCGCTCCAAAATTTCCGCGAGCAAACCGCCGCTTTCGCCGGCTTTCACCATGCTCACGAAAAGTCGGTTGAAAACGCGGGGATGTTTCGAGATCGACTCGTGAAATGTTTCTCCGCCTTGCACGCGTGTGGTTACGTCACTGACCACGTGGCGCAGACTGCGCTGGCGTTTGGGATCGCTCTGGTCGTAAAGCGCCGTTAATCCTTGAACCAGCGAAATGCCGGCCTCGATCATGGTCGCGAGCTGGCGGGTAAAGAGGACAAGGTCAGTTTCTTTGACCGTCCAGATTTTCTTGCGGGAGCGGCCGGCGGCTTTCTTTTGGAGCGACAAAACCATCAGACCCCGGCTCATTAGGCTGGTGACGGCGTTGTCTTCGTTCAGGGCGTCTTGAATGCCGGAGACGATGCGGCCGGAGGCGTCTCGGGCTTGGTAGGCAAAGGTGATCATTTTATAATTTTTATAACGAGTCAAGCACCTATAGTGCCACCGCCTTGCTCAACCCCCCAGTTTCAGGCACTCTTCCACCGTGCCTGCGCTCGATTTTCATCTCCTTTTGCCCGGACTTTGGCTCTGGCAAACCTATGATTCCTCCGTAAAAGCTGATCTCTTTTCCAGCGCAATCCTGACCGGCAGCGGCGTTTACATTGTCGATCCGATTGTCCTGGCCGATGACGAGTTGCGACAGCTTTCCGAGGCCGCACCGATAGCCGGAATTGTCGTTACCAACGCCAATCATGCACGCACCAGTTCGGCGTATTCGGACCGCTTTTCAGTCCCAATCTGGGCAAATCCTCGCAGCTTCCCCGATTTGAAACCGGCACGGTTCGCTGAAGCAAAAGAGGCAACGGCGATCGCCGGCGAATTAGAGGTGATTGAAGTCGAAGGAGCTGTCGCCGGTGAAATCGCACTTTATCATGCGTCGAATGGCGGCACGCTGATCGTGGGTGACGCGCTGATTAATTTCGAGCCCTACGGCTTTACTTTGTTGCCGCGGAAATATTGCCTGAGCGAAAAACAGATGCGGAGTTCATTGCACCAACTTTTGACACGACCGGCCGAGCGGATGCTTTTCGCTCACGGCACGCCGATTCTTTCCGGGGCAAATGCGCGTTTGCAGCAATTGCTGGATGCCGATCTTTGATTCATTGATGCCTTCGCAAGATCAACATCGTCAGATCGAAGCGTCATCGGGCAATGCGTTCAGCCGTTTTCTGCAGCTGATCCGTTTCTCGCACACGATTTTTGCACTGCCGTTTGCTCTCGGCGCGCTCGTGGTGGCGGCGAACGGCCTGCCCTCAGCTCGAACACTGCTTCTTGTTCTTGTCTGTATGGTTTCCGCGCGCACCGCTGCAATGCTTTTCAATCGATTCGTCGATTGGTCGCTCGATCAACGCAATCCGCGGACCGCTTCACGACATCTGCTTCTATCGAAACCGGCCATTGGCGCATTGCTCGGCCTCAGTTCGGCTTTATTTGTGGCCGCCGCCGCTGCAATCAATCGGCTGACCTTTGTCCTCTCGCCGGTTGCGCTCGCAATCGTGTTCTTTTATTCGTTGACCAAACGGTTCACTGCTGCGACCCATTTTTTTCTTGGGTTAGCGCTCGCCATTTCGCCGATTGGCGCCTGGATTGCTCAACGAGGAGATCTTGATCTTGCCCCGATTGTTTTGGCGATCGGAGTCATTTGCTGGGTCGCCGGATTCGATCTGATTTATGCGACCCAGGATTTTGAATTCGACCGGCGCGAAGGGATTCGTTCATTGGTCGTAGCAATGGGGATCGCGCGCACCCTTCGGGTTGCACAGCTTCTGCACGTGCTCATGCTCACGATGTTAATAGGGTTCGGTTTCGCGGCGAATCTTGGGCCCATCTATTTCCTTGCCATGCCGGTCGTGGCCGCCGCGCTCGTTTACGAGCACCGCAGTGCCCGATCCCTGGATGTGGCCGGCATTAATCGCGCATTTTTCCAAAGCAATGCCTTTGTCAGCGCGCTGTTTTTGGTGGTCGTTTGTTTGGACCGGCTGATCTGAAAAACGCCAGTCCGGTCCGCCAGTTGGACGAACTCGTCCTGTGGCGAGCTCGGACTTACATCGCGTTTAACTGGGCGACGCGTTTCTCGTGACGGCCGCCTTCAAACGGCGTTTCCAGCCAGATCCGCACGATTTTCAGCGCCAGGTCTTCGGGGATCATGCGCTGACCAATTGAAAGCACATTCGCGTCGTTATGCTGGCGCGAGAGACGCGCGGTTTCTTCGTTCCAGCAAAGCGCGCAACGGACAAGATGAACCTTGTTCGCTGCCATCGCTTCGCCATTGCCCGACCCGCCGAAAACAATGCCGCGCTCGCATTCGCCGCGCGCAACCGCCTCCGCCGCCGGCCGAATGAAGACGGGGTAATCAACCGGGTCCTCATTGAAAGTGCCGCAGTCCTTCACTTCGTGGCCGAGCGATATGAGAAGTTCCTTAACCTTCTCCTTGTAACGAAAGCCGGCGTGATCGCTCCCCAGTGAAATTTTCATGCGCAATTATGTCATTCCGAGCGGAGTCGAGGAACCTCTAATGTTTCTGTCGATTTTCTGGACGATCAAAAAAGAAATAGCAAGAGATGTCTTCCCGCGATGGCGGGACTCGACATGACAATCACTAGGTTCCATGCAGTTTCGCGAGCTGGCTCCAGATCTCGCGTTCTCGCTCCGACAATTTCTTTGGAATATTTATCTGCACGACCACATAGAGATCGCCGCGTTTTCCGGAAATGCTCGGCAGGCCCTGTTCGCGCAATCGAAATCGCTGACTCCCCTGCGTTCCGGGCGGAATTTTCAGGCGAACTTTTCCTTCGAGCGTCGGCACCTTCAGTTCCGTCCCGAGCGCCGCTTGCCAGGGAGCAATCTTCACTTCGTGAATGAGATCGCTGCTCTCTACTGAAAAATCGGGATGCTTGGCGAGGCGCACCCGCAGAAAAAGGTCGCCACTCTTTCCGCCGCGGGCGCCGGCTTCGCCCTGGCCGGCCAGGCGAATGCGCTGTCCTTCGTGAACGCCGCGCGGAATTTTGACCTGATAATTTTCGACTTTGTTGGACCCGGCGCGGCGCAGCGAAACCGTGCGGGTCGATCCGTGCAGCGCTTCCTCGAGCGTGACCATAATGTCTGCTTCAACATCCGCTCCGCGCTCGACGGTTGCTCCTCGTCCACCAAATCCGCCGAAAGCCGAGCGGCCGCGGCCGCCGCCGAAAAACGCTTCGAAGAAATCGCTGAATCCCGTCCCATCAAATTCAAATTGCACGCCGCCGCCGCCGTCCCCGCCCCATTGATGAAATTCGCCACCGGGTTGACCGCCCCACTGCGGTGGCGGTTGGAATCCGCCCGGTTGGTTCCAATCGGCGCCGAGTTGATCGTATTTCTTGCGCTTCTCTGGATCGCTCAGGACTTCGTAGGCTTCGTTGATCTGCTTAAATTTTTCCTCGGCGGCTTTCTTGTCCTTGGCCACGTCGGGATGATATTTCCGGGCCAATTTCCGAAAGGCGCTGCGGATCTCGTCCTCCGTTGCTGTTTTGGAAACACCGAGCGTCTCGTAATAATCTCTAAACTGCACTGCCATCGAGCATCAACCTTGTGCCGCCGATCAGTTCGCGCAACCTTCTCGGTAATGCGCGAGCTCGGAAAATTCCTCGTCATCGCCGGTACGGTGATCATTCTGCTCGGTGCGATCCTGTGGAGCGGCTTTGCTCCGACATGGTTGGGGCGCTTGCCGGGCGACATTCGGATCGAGCGCGAACATTCCGTTTTTTATTTTCCAATCGTCACCTGTATCATCATCAGCATCGTGCTGAGTTTGCTTTTCTCGATCTTTCGGCGCTGATGCCGGCCTCTTCCAGACAATCCGCGTTAGATCGACATGTCTCGCGGCTGATTCGATGCCGGCGTTGTCCGCGAATGAAATCGACCCCGGTCTCAGGCGGCGCCGTTGTCAGCGAGGTGATGCTAATTGGACAGGCGCCCGGTCCGCGCGAGCCTGCTTTGAAACGGCCGTTCGCGCATACGGCTGGGCAAACACTCTTCCGCTGGTTCGAGCAATTCTGCGGAATGAACGAAGCTGCCGTGCGATCCACCATTTACTTCGCCGCCGTCTGTCGCTGCTTTCCCGGCAAATCTCCCGGCGGGACTGATCGCATCCCGGCGCCGGACGAAATTCGCAACTGTTCGTCCTGGATGAACGAAGAGATCAAAATTTTGACGCCGCACCTGATTGTTCCGGTCGGCCGACTCGCGATCGCGCAGTTTATCGAATTCACAAAGTTGGAAGAGATTATCGGTCGCAAGTTTCGCGCGCATCGCGCCGGACAAAGCTTTGATTTGATTCCGCTGCCGCATCCTTCCGGCGCTTCGCCCTGGCCCAAAATTCCGCCGGGAAAGCAATTGCTGGAAAAAGCGATGCGCAAAATCGCGCGCCATCCCGCGATTCACGTTCTAAAACAGAAGAACAAACTTGGAAGCCAGGAATCCAGGAGCTAGAGCGGAGTCGGATCAGTCTTTTCTTGGCTTCCTGGTTTCCAGATTCATCTTGTTACAATGACTTCGCAGGTTCCAACACGCGCTGAAATTCCCGAGTCCGATAAATGGGACCTGGCGCATCTGTTCGCCGATATCGGCAAATGGCAGGAAGATTTTGCCTGGGTCCAGAAGACATATCCGCGAATCAAAGAGTGGAAAGGCAAGCTCGGCGCGTCGGCAAAACTTTTGGCGGAGTGTTTGGAATTTGAGAAGGAGCTCGATCTCAAACTGGAACGCCTTTATCACTTTGCCTCGCTCCAACTGGCGGAGGACAACGCCAACACTCAATACCTCGCCCGGGTCGGACAGATTCAAAACCTGTTCACGAAGATCGGAGAAGCGTTCGCGTTCGTCGTTCCCGAAATCCAAGCGATCGACGATCAGACTTTCGCTAAGTTCATGGTCGATCCAGCGCTGGCGGAGTGGCAGATCAAACTGCACAAAATTCGCCGGCTGAAGCCGCATGTGCTCTCCGAGCCGGAGGAACGAATTCTTGCGCTTGGTGCGGCGGCGTTAAACGGCTACGACGACACGTTTTCGCAGTTGACCGACGTGGACATGAAATTCGGTGTCTTGATCGACGATACCGGCCGCGAAAAGCCGCTCACCCAAAGTTCGTTCGGCTCATTTTTGGTGAAGCGCGATCCCGGACTCCGCCAACGCGCGTTTGAGCAGTTTTACGTCGAGTTTCAGGATCACCAATACACGCTCGCTTCGTCGCTGGCATATTCCGTGAAAGCGGATGTTTTTCGCGCGCGCGCGAGAAATTATCTGTCGTCGCTCCAAGCCGCGTTGTTCCCGGACGATGTCCCGATATCGGTTTACGAGGGATTGACCAAGTCGGTGCGCGCAAATTTGGCGGCGCTATTTCGCTATTTCGAATTACGGCGGCGGGTGCTCGGTTTGAAGGAGCTTCATCACTACGACACCTACGTGCCGATGGTGGCGGAAATTGAGACGCACATTTCGTTCGATCAAGCGGTCGAGCACGTGCTCACGGCACTGCGACCGCTCGGAAAGGAATATGTCGATGTTTTAGAAACCGGTTTGCGCGGTCGCTGGTGCGATCGTTACGAAACCAAAGGCAAACGCAGCGGTGCGTTCTCATCCGGAAGTTACGCAGCTCCGCCCTACATCCTGATGAATTACAAGGAAGATGTGTTTGCCGATGTTTACACGCTCGCACACGAGGCCGGCCATTCGATGCACACCTGGTTCTCCCAAAAATCGCAAAAGTATCAGGATTATGATTACCCGATTTTTCTCGCCGAAGTGGCGTCGACCTTCAATGAAGAATTGCTCACCCATCATCTGCTCGGCCAAACGCGCGATCCAAAAATGCGCGCTTACATCATTAATCGGCAGATCGACGACATTCGCGGCACATTGTTCCGGCAAACAATGTTCGCCGAATTTGAAAAGGTCATCCACGAGATCGAAGAAAGCGGCGACGCGCTGACCCTGGACACCTTCAAAGCTGAATATCACAAATTGCTCACGGCCTATTTCGCGGAAAATTTCGTGCTCGATCCGCAGCTCGATCTCGAGTGCCTTCGGATCCCGCATTTTTACGGCGCGTTTTATGTTTACAAGTACGCCACCGGAATTTCGGCCGCCGTGGCCCTTTCGGAGAAAGTGTTGCGCGGTGAGGCCGGAGCGGTCGAAGCCTACCTGGGGTTTCTGAAGTCCGGCGGATCAAAATTTCCGCTGGAAACGTTAAAAGCAGCCGGCGTCGACATGACGACTCCAAGGCCGATTGAGAGCACCCTTGGGTTGTTTGAGAAGCGGCTGGCCGAGCTGGAAGAACTTCTGCTGTAGGCGCTTCGCTCTGCGAAGCACTCCCAGCTGCAGCAGGCTTAGCGCCGCCCAGACGGCGACCGCTACGGTTGGCAAGGTCTTTGCTTAAAGCTATGCGTGGACTTCGAATGGCGATTACGGGCTGCCGCCGGATATGCCGAACTCGGCATGAATCGCGAGTCGATTGCCGAGTTAAATGCGATCGAAACGCCATCTCAAAATCAGCCGGAAGTCCTCCAATTGCGTCTCCATCATTTGATGCGGCAAAAAAGATGGGCGCGCGCTTTGACGGTCAGCCGGAAGCTTTGCCAGGTCGCGCCACACTGCAGCGCCGGATTTCTCCATGCTGGGTTCTGTTTGCACGAGCTCGGGAAAACTCTCCAAGCTAAGAAACTTCTCCTCAAAGGGCCGGCCGCACTCCTGCGCGAACCAATATATTATTATAATATGGGCTGCTACGACGCGCTTCTCGGCAATCCGAAATCGGCCCAGGTTCACTTGCTCACCAGTTTCAAAATGGATCCGTCATTTCGCGAGATCGCGAAGAAGGACCCTGATCTCGAATCGGTCCGGAAACTGATCTGAAATTG
>WNGJ01005282.1_pt1 | contig 13538 bp, 9 predicted proteins | sample 5400611 | NCBI WGS metagenome assembly WNGJ01 (sample SAMN13153375, study PRJNA577476) | soil metagenome | isolation source: 40 cm soil or saprolite under Garry oak tree replicate 1 | place: USA:California | collected 2016-06-15 | reverse complement strand
CTGTACTTTTTCGCCTTCGATGAAAATCGGAGAAATCGCTGGATTTTGTGAGCCGGCGGGGATGAGGTCCGTTGTGCCAATCGAGACGCGCCACGCTGGTTGGTATCACTGGCTGGAAAGCACTTGCAAAATCGCGTTAACCACGGGCTCCACAGTGATGCCGGTCATGCAACGAAAATCAATCGGGCAAGTGCGCCGAAAACAGGGCGAACAGGGCGCATCGGATTTGAGCAAATGGTGCCGGCTGTCGCCCGGCAGGCCCGGCCCGGTCAGGTCTGGCGAGGTGCTGCCGAAGGGAACGACGACGGGTGTGCCGAGGGCAGCAGCCAGGTGCATCGGCCCGGTGTCGTTGGTGAGCACGACGCGGCAGAGTTTTAAGAGCGCCATCAACTCTCTCAAGGAAGTCTTGCCGGCAAGATTGCAAACGCCCACGCCCGCCAGTCGCGCAATGTCTTCGGTGAGTTTCCAATCCATCGGGCCGCCAAATACCAGCCACAAACAATGGTTGAGTTTCCGCGAAACCTGGCGGGCGACGGCGGCAAAGTTCTCCGCGGACCAGCGTTTAGCCGGTCCATAGCGAGCGCCGGGATTGAGCCCTGCCAGGATTAGCGGCCCGGCGGGGGCGTGGTCGCTGCCTGGGCGCCGCAAACCCGGCAGGAAACGATGCTCAGCCTGTTGCAGCTCGGTTGCGGTGATTTCCAGCTTTGGCGCAAGCGGTTCGGGGTTGGCGCCCAAAGCCGCCGTCAAGTGGAGGTATTGGTGGATTTGGTGGGTGGCCTGGGGTTGGAGGATGGGGGATGCGTGGTGGGCGTCATCGGCGCGAGGGTGGATCAGTTTCTTAATCTCCCTGGCTGAGCGTTTGCGCGTTCGCACATGACCCGGGCGACTCGGCACGACGCAGGTAAGAAACCATTTTCGCCAGGGGCCGCCGTAACCGATTCGTTGCGGAACCCCTGCCAACCACACCTCCAGCGCCGACCGAGGTGAGTTGGGCAAGACCAGGGCCGTGGCGAAGGCCTCGGTCCGTAACCGGCGCCCAACGGACCACGGACCTTCTTTGGCGGTGAACGTTATAAGCGCATCAAGGCTCGGATGACGCAGCCACACGTCCGCGAGCTTTTCGTTGGTCAGCAAGGCAATGTGCGCCCGGGGAAAGCGCTCGCGCAATCGTTGCAGCGCGGGCGTAGTCATGACCGCATCGCCCAGCCAATTGACCCCGCGCACGAGAATCCGGCCATCAGCCGGAATCGAAGATGGAAGAAGGTTCGGCATCCTGGCGCTATTTCAGCAATGTGAGAGCTTCAGATTTCAATTTCCCTCACCCTGACCCTCTCCCATCCGACGGGAGAGGGATCTCACCGCCGCGGCCTGAGGACTTTGGGGTTTGGAGTTTGGACTTTGAACTTTCCTGGGCTTCCAGCGGTTGTGCACCCAAAACCAGTTGGCCGGGTCGCGCCGCACGGCGGCTTCGAAGGCGCGATTGACGTCGCGCATAATCGCTTCGGTGGAGCGTGGCTTGCCGTTTACCCGAGTCAGAATCTCCTCGCTTGCTTCGATGCGCCATTGGGCCAGCCCGAGGCGATAGACCACCGCAACAAACAGAGAGCAGCGATAGCGCAGCGCAAACACCGCCGGAGCGGCCGAGGTCGAACAGTCGTGACCGAGAAACGGCAGTCGCAGCCCGCGGTCGCCGGCGTGCTGGTCGGAGAGCAACCCGAGCAAAATGCCGGGTTGATTCATCAGAGCCTTCAGGGCGGAGCCCTCAGAACGGCGTTCGAAATAAAGGCAGCCGGAAGGCGCCCGCAGGGATTGCAGGAGCCGATTAAGCGAGGGCTGGCGCAAGGCGCGGTAGGTCGTCGCGCATTGAAACCCGGGCACGAACTGGCCAAAGCGCCCGTAAAGCTCGAAGTTGCCGAAATGTCCGACAGCGACGACGACGCGCTGCGGCTTCTGTGGAGCAGGCGGCGGAAGGAGGCCGGCGGGAACCACAATTTCGACATGCGGGCGCAGTTCACTGACGCTCATCGCGGCCGTCTTGATCGCGCAGACGTAGCCCTCGCCCAGGCGCCGAAAGTTCTCCCGCGCCCAGGCGCGGATTTCGGCCAGCGCTTTCTCCTGGCCGAAACACATCGTCAGATTGCGCAAGGCCACGCGCCGGTGCCGCCGGTCAAACCAGTACGCCAGCGCCCCGCCCGCCCGGCCAAACCGCGCCGCCCACCGCAGCGGCAGCCGCTGGACCAGGGCCACCAACGCGCGCACCACGTAATAGAGCGGCCGGTCCATCGCTCAACGGAAGCAGATTTTGCGCACACAATCCTGAAAGTCATCCGCGCCGCTCAGGATTTTGATTTCCACGCGCATGAAGTAAATGGGCAAATCGCGGCGGTCGATCTTCGGGAAGCGCACGGCGTCTTTCTGGGTGGTGATGATGACTTCGGCCTGGCGCTTTTTGCCGCGGTTGATGGCGTTAATGACTTCCTGCTGCTTGAACCGGTGGTGATCGGCAAAGCGCTTCGAATAAACCAGCTCGGCGCCCAGCGCCACCAGGCTCCGCTCGAAACTGTCCGGCTGGGCGATGCCGCTGACGGAGGCCAGCTTGCGGCCCTTGAGAAAATCCAGGCCGACGCGCTGGCCGGTGAAAACGTCCTCCAGATAAAGCGGATGATGGATGCATTCGATGATGCCGGCCAGCGGATTGAATTGCGCAATCCGCCGGCGCAATTCCCCGGTATCGCCATCGCTCTTGGTGATGAAAATCGTGTTCGCCCGCGCCAGATGCGAGGGCGGCTCGCGCAAGGTGCCGCGCGGGAGCAGCCGCTCGTTGCCGAAGGGCTGCTGGCGATCGATGAGCACGATGTCCTGCCGCCGGCCCTTGAGTTTCCAGTATTGAAACCCGTCGTCCAGCAACAGCGTGTCGCAGCCGAAGTTTTCAATCGCGTAACGGCCACTTTTGACTCGGTCTTTGTCAACCAGGACCACCACGTCCCTGAGATTGGAAGCGAGCATGTACGGCTCGTCGCCGGCCATCTCGGAATCCAGCAGCAGCGACTTGCCGTCCGAAACCACGCGCGGCGGGGTGCTGTCATCGCGCAGAAAGATTTTATTGAGCAGCCACTGGTGAATCGGCGGCGGTCGCGAGCGGTAGCCGCGCGAGAGGATGGCTACGTTGCGGCCCTCATCGCGCAACGCCCGCGCGAATTTCTCGACGACGGGTGTCTTGCCCGTGCCGCCGACGGTGAGATTGCCGATGGCGATAACCTGCACCCCGAGTGTCGAGTCGCGCAGAATGCGGACATTGTAAAGGAAGCGGCGGCCTTTGATGAGGACCTGGAAGAGCTTGGAGCAGACCAAGGCAAGCGCGCGCACCGCCGTCTCAATGGCTCCCTGCCGTTCTTCGAGAATGACCTCCAACAGGAAAGTCTCAAGGTTTTCGATCCAGACACGAAGCCTTTCACGCATCTGTTTTCAGTCTGCCAAGCCAGTGCGCCCAGGGCAAGGGGAAGGCCGGACGCGCGAGGCAATGGAGCGCAGCCGCGAGTGGGCGGCACGACAGCGGAGCGCAACGCTGGAGAACTGTGCTGGTTGAGGTTCAGGGCAGGCGTTTCGGTGCTTCGATGGGTTCGAGGGAGAGGGGTGTGTGGAAGCTCCAAATCCCAAACGCCAAACTCCAGAGAAGCGCCAAGCTTCAAGCGGGAGGCCTTCCGTTACTTCGCTGGGTTCGAGAGAGAGGTGCGTGCAGAAGCTCCAAATCCCAAACGCCAAACTCCAGGGAAGCGCCAAGCTTCAATCGGCAGGCATTGCGATGGTTCCACCGCTTATGTGGATCGAGGTCCTGCCGGCTGGAAGCTTGAACTGCGCTCGACCCAGATCCCAAAGCGGCAGACAGGAGTGTCTGCCTTACTGCGGCAGCGGGGCATTGGACTCGTCGAGGGAGATGACGCCGCTGCTGATGGCGAAGCGGGTCAGACCGGCGACGGTGTGGATTCCGAGTTTGCGCATGATACGTTCCCGGTGGGTCTCGATGGTGCGGACGCCGATGCCAAGCTGGCTGGCAATTTCCTTATTGCTCTTCCCTTCGGCAATCAAGGTCAGCACTTCACGCTCCCGCTGGGTGAGCCGGTTGAATGGCTCCTTTTTTCCGCCACTGTTGACGAGCTGGTCGAGGGCGGCGCGGGCTACTTCCGGACTGAAGAATGGCTTGCCGGCGCAAATGGATTCGATGGCGCGCACCAGTTCCTCCGGCGGCGCCCCTTTGGACACATAGCCGTGGGCGCCGGCCTGGATGATTCGAAAAATGTACTCCCGATTGCCGTGCATCGAGAGCACCAGCACCTTGACTTTAGGGGTTTCCTTGCGCAGCAATTCAGTGACTACCAATCCGTTCATCCCGGGCATGCTGATGTCCATCAGCACGATGTCCGGCCCCAGCTCGCGGGTCTTGCGCAGGGCCTCGTTGCCATCGGAAGCCTCGCCGACGATTTTCAGGCGCTCCTGGCCAGCCAGGCAGATTTGGAGACCTTTGCGCACCACGGGATGGTCGTCCACCACCAATACTTTGATTTTTTGTTTGCTCACGCTGACTGGCTACCGCTTCGTGCGCCGCCGTACGGGGCTTTCCCCGACCCATTCCCAGCCCACAGGTACGCATAAAAGCAGAAAGCTGCAAGAAAGTAAAGCACCGTTGCAGCAATTTTCATTATGGCCGCTTCGATGCGCGCCGGGATAGGGCACCCGGCCTACACCCCCCACAGAACCGCCCTTTTGTAGGCCGGGCGCCCTGGCGTCCCCATCTGGTCCGCAATGAGAGCTGCTGGCACCGTTGTGAATAATTGTGAATAAGTGAATAAGTTTCGCTTGAGTGTGTTGGCACGTTTGCGCTAGTTTAAGACTTGGCGAGGCAATACGCTCGAGTCCAAGTACCGGGTATGAGATCTTTGTCCGGGGCGTCAGGACTTGCCACCTAGTGGCAGTTATCCCGCTTGCGGGAGCGCCAATCTCCTTAGCGACTGCCTCGCTGTTTTGATTTGTTGGACAGAGGCAATCCAAACGGTGTCTGAAGCCGGCGACAGGCGGAGCAAAGCTCAGGCGGTGCCTGTTCGACAGGTAACCGATCAGTAACGGCGGCGGTAAGGACGCTTTGCTCAGCGTCCCACTTTCGAAACCGGGACAGGGAGAGATCAGGGACGCTGTGGAAAGCGTCCTTATCAGTAAATTTCGTTTCGACCTCTCGACGATTCCCATTTAACGTTGCGGCAATGGCCGGCGACGCCCAACTGAGCCCGATGATGGCGCAGTACCGCCGCATCAAGGGCGAATTGCCCAAAGATGCGCTGCTGCTTTTCCGGTTGGGCGATTTTTATGAGCTGTTTTTCGAAGACGCGCAAACCGGGGCGCAATTGCTCAATGTGGCGCTGACCAAACGCGGGGCGGTGCCGATGTGCGGCATCCCATTTCACGCCGCCAAAGCCTATATTGGCCGTTTGCTCAGGGCCGGTAGAAAGGTGGCCATTTGCGACCAAATGGAAGACGCCCGGCCAGGCCAGTTGGTCAAGCGGGAGGTCACACAAGTCCTCAGTCCGGGCACCCATTTCGATGAACGAATACTGGCGGCGGAGCGGAATAATTTTTTGGCGGCAGTTTGTCCCGCCGGCAGAACCTTTGGTCTGGCGTTTGCGGATTTGACCACGGGCGAATTCATGACGACGGAGGTGGCGGGCGAAAGCGCCTTGTTGGCGGAGTTGCACCGGCTTCGGCCAGCGGAGATTATTTACCCCAGTGAGGCAGCGGTGCTGCGGGACTTGCTGCGTGGAGATAGTGGACGGTCTGGGGGGAGCGTGGAGCGTGGAGCGTGGGAGCGTCAGAGCGTCGAAGCATCGCTCCCACGCTCCACGCTCCCACGCTCCACGCTCCCGCCGGCTGGCGGGAGGCCGGAGGCCGGAGGACAGAGGCCGGACAGACCTCCGGCCTCCGATCTCCGGTCTCCGGCCTCCGGCCCGGGCTGGATTCTCAGTGAGTACGACGATTGGGTGTTTGCGCCGGAAACTGCGCTGTTTACGGTGCGCGACCATTTCAAAGTCGCCTCGCTCGACGGCTTCGGCTTAAAAGACCGGCTTGCAGCCATTGGCGCGGCCGGCGGGGTGCTGCATTATCTGACGCAAAATCTGCGGCGGGAGGCGGCTAACATCACGCGACTGTCCTGTTACCAACGCAGCGATTACCTGACGCTGGATGACACGACCTTGCGACATTTGGAGGTTCTGGAGCCGTTGCACTCGGACACCCCGCGGAATGCATCGCTCTATGGCGCCCTGAATCGCACGGTCACGCCGATGGGCGCCCGGCGTTTGCGCCTGTGGCTGTCACAACCGCTGGCAGCACTGCGGCCCATCCAGCAGCGACAGGAAGCCGTGCAGGCTTTCATCCGGAATTCCGCCGGCTTGGAAAGCTTCCGCGCGCAGTTGGCGCAAGTTCGGGATTTGGAACGAACCATCGGGCGATTGAGCGCCGGGAACGGAAATGCGCGGGATTTGATTGTGTTGCGCGCGGCGCTGGAGCAATTGGCGGGGCTAAAGCGGATTCTTGGCGATCTGACCGCAGCCGCCGCGCCAAGCTTCGAGGTTGCGGTAGGGCGCGTCACTCCGTGCGCGCCGTCTGAGGCGGTAGGCGGCGCGCACGGAGTGACGCGCCCTACCGCGCCGCCGGCTGCTACGGAACATGCGAAGGAGGCACTGGAGCGTTCGCCCTCGTTGCTGAAGGAATTAGAATCCCAAGTGACCGAACTGCCGGACCTGGTCGAGTTGATTTCGCGGGCAATTGTGGATGAACCGCCCCTGGCGGTGAAGGAGGGCGCCCTGATTCGCGACGGCTACGACGCTGGGCTGGACGAATTGCGCCTGGCCATGCGCGGCGGCAAGGACTGGGTTGCGAAATTGCAGCAAGACGAAATCGCGCGAACCGGCATCCAGTCCCTCAAGGTCCGGTTCAACTCGGTGTTCGGCTACTACATCGAAGTGACCAAGGCGAACCTTGACAAGGTGCCGCCGCATTACGTGCGCAAACAGACCATCGCCAACGGCGAACGCTACATCACGCCGGAGTTGAAGGAGATGGAAGGCAAGATTCTGGGCGCGGAGGAACGGAGCGTGAAGCTGGAGTACGAGTTGTTCCAGCGTGTGCGCGAGCAGGCGCTGAGTCGAATGTCGGACATCCTGCAGACGGCTGCGGCGCTGGCGCAACTGGACGTGCTGGGCTCGTTTGCCGTGACGGCGCGGCTGTTCAATTACTGCCGTCCGCAACTTGGCGACGAGGGCGTGTTGCTGGTCCGCGAGGGCCGGCACCCGGTGTTGGAGCAAAATTTAAGCGACGAGCGGTTTGTGCCAAACGACACACGGCTTGACCGCGAAAATCAAATTGCGCTCATCACCGGGCCGAACATGGCGGGCAAGAGCACCTATGTCCGGCAAGTGGCGCTGCTGGGGTTGCTGGCGCATACCGGTTCGTTCATTCCGGCGGCAGAAGCGCGCATCGATCTGGTGGATCGAGTCTTCACGCGCATCGGCGCCAGCGATGACCTGGCCCGCGGGCAATCCACGTTCATGGTCGAAATGTGTGAGACTGCAAACATCCTGAACAACGCGACTCCGCGCAGCCTGATCCTCCTGGACGAGATTGGACGCGGCACCAGCACCTTCGACGGGTTGAGCCTGGCGTGGGCGATTATTGAGCATCTGCACAATCAGGTGGGCGCCAAGACGCTGTTTGCCACGCACTATCACGAACTGACCGAGCTGGCGGCCCGGTTGCCGCGGTTGAAGAATTTCAACGTGGCGGTGCGCGAGTGGCACGATCAGATTGTGTTCCTGCGCAAGATCGTCGAAGGCGGCACCGACAAGAGTTACGGCATCCAGGTGGCGCGGCTGGCCGGGGTGCCGAAGTCTATTTTGGAGCGGGCGAAGGAGATTTTGGGGAACCTAGAGGAGTCTGAGCTCACGCCGGAAGGCACCGTGCGCCAGTCCACGCGCCGTGACCAAGAGCGCGCGAAACTGCAACAACTCGCCCCGCCGCCGCAGATGGATTTGTTTGCCCAGGGCTGAAAGAGTGAAACCCGAAAAGCCGGCTTGGGCCCCGCGATTTTCCCCGTCAATCTGCGTGTGGCAGCCATACGAAATCACCAAGCACCAAGCACCAAGCACCAAGGAAGCCACAAGCCACAAGCCACAAGCTCGGCCCCGTGAGGCTTTTCATTTCGGAGTTTCCCTGAAGGTTGGGGTTTGAAGCTTGAAGTTTTCATTTTGGGGTTTCCCTGAAGCTTAGAGTTTGAGGCTTGGAGTTTTTCATTTCTCCTCCGCTTGGGCCGAGACTACCTTGCGGTGGTCCAAGGCTTCAACCCGCCAGATATGCTCAGCAATGTTTAATGAGCCGCTAATTCGGCGGAAACCTTTTCCTCAGGCTCCACCCATTTGCCGTGGTCTCTGATGAGATCCACGAGCCGGTCCACTGCCTCGGCTTCGGGGATATTGAACCTAATGGGTGTCTTTCCGACATAGAGGTTGATCTTGCCGGGGGCGCCGCCGACATAGCCGAAATCCGCATCGGCCATTTCGCCCGGGCCATTCACAATGCAGCCCATGATCGCGATCTTGACGCCTTTGAGATGCTGGGTGCGTGCTTTGATGCGAGCGGTGACGGTTTGCAAGTTGAAGAGCGTGCGCCCGCAGGATGGGCAGGCCACGTAATCGGTCTTGAACGAGCGGCATCCTGCGGCCTGGAGGATATTGTACGCCAAACGCAAGGATTGTCCCGCGCCAGCCTCGCCCAGAATCAAAATCGCATCGCCGATTCCGTCGGCCAGGAGCGAGCCGATGACGACGGAGGCGCGGAGCAGCGCGGTTTTCGCATCGAGAGGCGTTTCGGCAAAAGCCAAACAATCCTTAAGCAAAATCGGATTGGCCCGGCCCAAGCGCTGCAACTTCGCTGCCAGAAGACGAAACGCCGTGATGGGCGGCAGCGGCCCGCCATCCTCGACGGTTATTAGTTGCGAATCGCAGTTTACCTCAAAATCCTGGGTCGGATCGACTTCCCAAACGTTCAAGTCTTCATAAATCGCCTCCGGTTTGACATCGGCGTTGGGGTTGATCCTGGGAGCGACCTTGTCCCAGGTTGCGCGCGTGACAACCACGCGCACCGGCTGTTCGCTGCCGCATTTCACCCCTTCTGCCAGCTCAGCTTCAGGCGTGCTCCGGCGCTCAAAAGTGAACGGGTCGAACGGCCAGCCAGTCGCTCGCAGCGCGGGCTGGAAAGCCTGCGCTACGGTCAAGGTCGGGATCTGCGCCAACAGGTCGCGGCAGACCTCGATTTCGCGCGGCGAATCTTCGGTGAGCGAAACGCGGATGGTGTCACCCAGCCCATCGCACAGCAGCGAGCCGATGACGACGGAGGCGCGGAGCAGCGCGGTTTTCGCATCGAGGGGCGTTTCGGTAAAAGCCAAACCATCCTTGAGCAAAATCGGATTGGCCCGGCCCAAGCGCTTCAAGTTCGCTGCCAGAAGACGAAACGCCGTGATGGGCGGCAGCGGCATGCCGTCCTTGACCGTTATTAGCTGCGAATCGCAGTTTACCTCAAAATCCTGGATCGGATCGACTTCCCAAACGTTCAAGTCTTCATAAATCGCCTCCGGCTTAACATCAGCGTTGGGGTTGATCCTGGGAGCGACCTTGTCCCAGGTTGCGCGGGTGACCACTACGCGGACGGGCTGTTCGCCACCGCATTTCACGCCTTCAGCCAGCTCAATTTCAGGTGTGCTCCGGCGCTCAAAAGTGAACGGGTCGAACGGCCATCCAGTGGCTCGTAGCGCGGGCTGGAAAGCCTGCGCGACGGTCAAGCTCGGGCGCTGCGCCAGCAGATCGCGGCAGACCTCGATTTCACGCGGCGAATCTTCGGTGAGCGAAACACGGATGGTATCGCCCAACCCATCGCACAGCAGCGAGCCGATGCCGATGGCGCTCTTGATCCGGCCATCCTCGCCCTCGCCGGCTTCGGTAACACCCAGATGAACCGGATAATTCCAGTCCGGGCCTTCCTGCTCCAATCTGGCGGCGAGCAGCCGGTAACATTCAATCATCACCTTGGGGTTGCTGGCCTTCATCGAGAATTTGAAATTGTGGAAGTCGTTCTTGCGCGCGATGCGGGCGAACTCCAGGGCGCTCTCCGCCATGCCGAGGGGCGTGTCCCCGAACCGGTTCATGATGCGGTCACTGAGCGAGCCGTGGTTGGTGCCGATGCGCATGGCGCGGCCCAGCTCTTTGCACAGCTTGACCAAGGGCGTGAATTTTTCTTCGATGCGTTTCAGCTCACCGGCGTATTGCTCGTCGGTGTACTCTTTGATGACAAATTTCTTGGAGTCGGCGTAGTTGCCCGGATTGATGCGGACCATTTCCACCCATTTGGCTGCTTCCATCGCCGCCTCCGGCTTGAAATGAATGTCGGCAACGATTGGCACCAGGCAGTTGCGCCCGCGCAACTCGGCCACGATGTTCTTCAGGTTCGCCGCGTCCTTGACCGTGGGCGCCGTGATGCGGACGATTTGGCAGCCCACAGCCACCAGCTCCAAGGTCTGCTTGACGCACTCGGCCGTGTCCATCGTGTCGCAGGTGAGCATGGACTGGACCACGACCGGATGGTCGCCGCCAAGGACGACGCCGCCACGCGCAGGGTCGCCCACGGTGACTTCGCGGGTTTTGCGCCGGTGATAAAGCAAGGGAGACTCGCAATAGCGCATATCAATGCTTTGGAGCGAAAATCATGGGTGCTTCATGGTTCCTTCGGGCGCTGCGCAGCCAATCGCCGGTATCAAAGAAGGCAATGAACAGCATGAAGGCAATCAGGGCAACCGCGCACGCCGTTTGGATGGTTTGCAGGATCTTCGCGCTGACTGGACGCCGCCGAATGACTTCCAGCAACGCCAGCATGATGTGGCCGCCGTCCAAGACCGGAAACGGAACCAGGTTGAGCAGCGCGAGATTTACGTTGAGCACGACGCTGAACCATAGCACGCGGCGCCAGCCATTTTCGCTGTCAAAGAAACTCTTGTAAGCGCGGATGATCATCACCGCGCCGCCGAGCTGCTGGATGCCCACATCCGATTTGCGCGAGATCACGGTCTGAATGGTGGCAAAAATTTGGCCGGCGCTTTCGCCAACCTGGCGCAGCGGATTAGGGTGAACCAGGGTTTCATTCCTGTTCAAGAGCCAGGCCACAATCCCGAAGGAGGGATTCGCGTCGGCGGGTTTGATTGGTTTTTCCGCGCGTAACGCACGGTCAAACTGGTCGCTGCCACGGTGAACGGTGAACGTATCGGTCCGCGACGGTCGGTTGGTGAGCGTTTCCTCCTGGTACATGATCGCTTCCGGCGCGTAGATTTTTTCGCCGTTCAGCGCGATCACTTCGTCGTTTTCGCGCAACCCGGCAATGGCGGCTGGGCTGTTGGTGGCGACTTCGGCGATGATCGCCGGGTGCGCCGGCACGACGAGAATTTTGCGCAGCGATTTCCGCTCGTACCATTTGGTCGGCAGTTTCGTCGGCACCGGGTAAGCCATGGCCTGCTTGCCGTCGCGCAAGTATTTTACGGCGATGTTGGTGCCCTCGCTGGTGATGATGCGCCAGATCACGCTGTCTTGGGTCGTCGCCGCAAATTGCGTGACCGGGTGGCCATCAATTTCCAAAATCTTGTCGCCGGCGCGCAGACCCGCTTTTGCGGCTGGGCCGTTGGGGTCCACCCAGCCGATGACGGTGGATTCCTTGAGATTCTGCTCGGGTCTGCCGACGCCCCACACCACGAAAGCAAACGTGACCGCCAGCAAGAAACTGAACAGCGGGCCGGCGAAGGCGACAATGATTTTGTCGAGCGCGGAAATCGGCGGAAGGGGTTGGCTGGAACTGTCGCTTTTGCCTTCGATGGCTTCCATGGTCGCCATCTGGGGCAGCGACACGTAGCCTCCGGCGGGAATCGAGCCGAGGGCGTATTCGACGCCATTGATTTTTCTTTTCCAAATCGGCTTGCCGAACCAGATGGCGAAGCGGTCGATCTTCAATCCGCGCCAGCGAGCAGCCAGGAAATGGCCGAGCTCATGGACGAAAATGAGCAGGTTGAAGAGCAGCAGCACTTCCAAGAAGATGAAAATAACTTTCAAAACTGACATATGTTCAGTGAATCAGCCCTAAAACGGGCACCAATGAATATAGCAGTCAATATGCCACTGGCAATCCCTGGCAGGCTGCGGCCTCGCCGCGCGCCCAGGTGTCCGCTTCAAGGATTTGCTCGAGAGAGGGATGGGAAATGAGCTGGTGCCGGTCCATGGCGCGACGGACGGTTTGGGAGATTTGCGGGAAATTGATCCGGCGGTTTACGAACGCTTCGACGGCGATTTCGTTGGCGGCGTTGAATACCGCGGGCATGGTTCCACCGGTTTCACCGGCGGTCCGCGCGAGAGCCAGCGCCGGAAAACGCTCCAGGTCCGGTGGCTCGAAAGTGAGACTGCCAAGTCTGGCGAGATTGGTTTGCACCCGCTCGCTGGGCGCCCGGTCGGGATAGGTCAGCGCATATTGAATGGGCAGGCACATGTCCGGCGTGGAAAGCTGGGCCAGCATCGAGCCATCCACAAATTCGACCATGGAATGGACCACGCTTTGCGGATGGACCACGACGGAGACGCGCGCGATCTCAATGTCGAACAGCCAGCGGGCCTCGATCATCTCCAGCCCCTTGTTGAACAGCGTCGCCGAATCAATGGTGATCTTGCGCCCCATGACCCAGGACGGATGTTTCAAGGCGCGTTCGACGGTGATCTGCTCGAATTCCTCTTTCGGGGTGGTCCGAAAAGGCCCGCCCGAAGCCGTGAGCCAAAGTCTGCGCACTGAACCGGGAGGCTTGCCGTCCAGGCATTGGAAAATCGCCGAGTGTTCGCTGTCCACCGCCAGGACGCGCACGCAGTACTTGCGCGCTTCGCCCATAACGATCTCGCCGGCCATGACCAGGATTTCTTTGGAAGCCACGGCAAGGTCTTTGCCCGCGCGGATGGCGGCCAGGGCGGGCTGCAAACCGGCGGTGCCGACAATGGCAATCAGAACGATGTCCGCGTCGGGCAGGGTGGCCAGTCTGACCAGGCCTTCGGCGCCCGAATAAACTTCCGTGGCCGTTCCGAGGGCGTTACGGAGTTCTTTAGCCTTGGCTGGGTCGGTAATGGAAATGGCTTCAGGCCGGTGCTTGCGCGTTTGTTCCAACAACAGGTCGAGATTGTTGCCCGCTGCCAGTCCCACGAGCCGGATTCGGTCCGGCAGATCCTCCGCGACCTTGATGGCGCTGGCGCCGATCGAACCGGTGCTGCCCAGGAGAACCACGTTTTTCATGACCGGAGTGTTGAAGTAAGGGAGTGTGCAAAAATAAATCCCCAGCCGGAGGCGTAATTCAAACATTCTAAGAGACTCCCCTCTCCCCGGCCCTCTCCCCGTTCGTTCCTCACGGGGAGAGGGAGCAGAGGCGC
>WNGJ01017037.1_pt1 | contig 13539 bp, 13 predicted proteins | sample 5400611 | NCBI WGS metagenome assembly WNGJ01 (sample SAMN13153375, study PRJNA577476) | soil metagenome | isolation source: 40 cm soil or saprolite under Garry oak tree replicate 1 | place: USA:California | collected 2016-06-15 | reverse complement strand
AAGGACGTAGATCCCAAATTGTTCTGATTTTCTCATAAATAGTGTCGATTTAAATAGGTCTCGTTCGTCGTTCTATTAGATGGGCGAAATTGAGAGCCTTTCAAAAAACACTATCAAAAGAAAGAGGAACAACAATGGCAAACTTCTTACTACTCTACACCGGAGGCAGCATGCCCGCGAGTCCAGCCGAACAAGAAGCAGTCATGCAAGCATGGGGTGCATGGTTCGGTAAAATCGGAAGCAATCTTGTAGATGGAGGCAATCCGTTTACTCCACAAGCAAAAAGCATCTCGAGCAATGGAACTGTCAGTGATGGTCCGGTCGGAGAATTAGCCAGCGGCTATTCCATTATCAAGGCTGATTCGCTTGACGCGGCAGTCGCAATAGCCAGGGAATGCCCCGTTACCCAGGGAGGAGCCAAAATTACAGTCTACGAAACCTTCCCGGTAATGTAGTGCTTTAGCTCTCTCGATTATGAAGGATGAGCTTGTAAAAAAGAACCTTTATGAACTGACCTGCGTTAAAAGATGTTTCAACGCAGGTCAGTTGGTAGCCCTGCACTAACTGGTGAAAAGGTCAGGAGAGCTTGAAAAAGCAAGCGTCCAGAGGCATGCTGTGAAGAATGAAAAGCACAACAGAGCCGATGGACGCGTCACAGCAATTTTGCCCGAATGAGGCGTGTTCCGCAAGAGGCCAAATCGGAGTGGGCAACATCAGTATTCATGGCCGCAAACGACCTCGTTACAAGTGCCATGACTGTGGAAAGACTTTTAGCGCAAGAAAAGGCACCATGCTTGAAGGGTTACGTACGGATGAAGAGAAGGTAACAATGGTTGTGACTTTACTTTCCTATGGATGCCCACTTCAAGCCATCGTGCATGCGTTTGGACTCGATGAACGGACAGTAGCAGCATGGCAAAAGCGTGCAGGAAAGCAGTGCCAACGAGTGCATACCGCTGTTGTGGAACAAGGAAAGGTCAAGAGCCACCATATCCAAGCGGATGAAATACGAGCAAAAGGGAGGAAGCTCATTATCTGGATAGCTTTAGCGATGGATGTGACAACACGCTTATGGCTGGCGGGCGTGGTCAGTCAGTACCGGGATCGCGTACTCATTGATCGTCTCTTCCAGCACGTTCGTGCTTGCTGCCAATTCATGCACGCCTTGCTTGTCTGTACTGACGGGTTCGCAGCGTACCAAGAAGTATTGTACGTACTTTTCGTGAAAAGGTGAAAAAGCAAGCAGGTCGGGGAAGATGCTGTCTGGAAGTCTGGCCTGATCTGTGCATTGCCACGGTCATCAAGCATACCAAGAAAAAGCGGGTGGTGGAAATTACACGCAAGGTTGCGAGAGGAACGTGTGAGAAAGCTCAGGAGCTCCTCCTGATGACAAAGGGATGTAAGGAATTCAACACCTCTTTTATTGAGCGATTGAATGGGACCTTTCGTGAGCGCCTCGCGTCTTTAACACGCAAATGTCGGCATGCAGCAGCTCGAGTGGAAACGCTAGAGGAGGGAATGTATCTCATTGGGTGCAGCTATAACTTTTGCTTCCCGCATCATGAATTGAGCAAAAAAGTCCATTTTGGATGCCCTACGACACCAGCGATGGCGGCTTCGTTGACTGATCATATCTGGAGTATGAGAGAGCTTTTGATGTATAAAATTGCCCCTTCTCCCTTTTTAGAACGGAAACCAGCGAAACGCTCTCGGAAATCACTCGTTTCTGATCCAACTGCACCCAAACGGCCACGAGGACGACCTCGCACGAGACCTGTTCCCGATCCATCATTGCCAAAGCGACGACGAGGACGACCCCGCAAAATCGCTTTGGCTACTTCCACCGTTTAATGGTGGGCTACCGGTCAGTTCATAAAGGTTCTTTTTTATATATTGTGGAGGATTTTCTTTTTTTTATTGAAAATACCGCTCACATACCGCTCATTTTGCCCGCTATTTGTTTAGCACAACCATTGGGAAGTTGATGGGAGAGTATTGGTGGGTTCCTCCAACAGTGCAGCGCACCATTGATTCCAATAGATTGCTCTATCAGCTCATCGGGCGAAGAGAGGCGGATTGTTTACCAGTGTCATCCTGCCCTCCTGCTTGTCATCCTGATCGCAGCGAAGGATCTCTAACGCCCATCATCACCTATTGCAGACCTTCCCTATATGAAATGTAATCCAGTAACTTCACAAAGAGATCACAATCGTCGACTTCAATAACACGAAACCGTCACATACCCGCTCATCGCAGCTTTTGTAGGCTTCTACCCCAAACTTGGGGGCTTGGATGCATGGCCGTGTAGGTGAGGGCGCACTGGGAGGGCGGGGTCTTAGACTGTTTCCAGAGGAACTTGATTCAGTTGAGAAACAACTTGAGAAGTATAGCGACAACAGTAGCCAGGGTAAACAGCACGATCATATCATAGACATGTCCTATCCATGGTTCGCCCACCCCGCCGATACGCTTACTCCTCTGACTTTTCTCTTTTCCATAATCTAAAGCGACTGGTATCGGGTGATTGAGATCAGGATTCCACTCAATATAATCATATGGGTCTTTCAGCTTTGACATTATCCGCTCCTTGTAACAGAGAGGCATTTTTGCCTCATCCTTCTTTTTCCATCGCTCTTTCACTAAGCGAAACGGGTCTTCACTAGCGATTACTATCCTATTACTGAATAAGACGGAGAGGCACGCCACAGATAAAATTGCAAAATTATTGACTCAGCGTATATCAACAAGTTTCATTCTGGCATAAACCTGGTCACTTCTGGCAGAAGAATTGTCTTACAATCCCTATAAAGTAGTAAGCCTACTGGCCCGACATTTTTCAACCCTGGAGGTGACAGATTGTCAAAATTGGCTCGCTTTATAGAGGAGCTACTGCTTCCTTTGATAGCTGTGGGAGTTCTGGTGGTGGCATTAGCGGACTTATTCGGTCTCTTTTCCCTTGTACCTGTTAGTCGCATTCCCATACTGACGCTCTTGCTTGTGTCGCTTGTTTTAAGCTCATTGATACTTATCCAACGCAGGCTTGCAGCGATACATGAGCAAATGCAGCATCCGATCACGAAGATTGATCTTGAGCAAGTGGCTGAAGAGATGATTGAACGTATAGATCCGAGCCTGCGCAAAGTTTTCAAGAATGACTACTTCCTTGAGTTGTTTGAATTTCTAAGGGTCGCTATTAAGGAGAGTAAGGTTCCAGTGAACGATACCCCACGAATGCATTATTACTATGCCAGTACATTGAAATGTTATCCCAGAGCAACGTTTTTCTCGGTGCACTCCCTTGCGGCATCCTGCTTCTGGGAAGATGAAGCAATTAAGAAGGCGACGGCAGATTTCATTCGCGCCAGGGGAAAGATGAAACATATCATTTTCGTAAAGGATGCTCAAGAACTTTCTTCACCAGCTGTACAGTCAATGGTCTCGCGATTGCGAGAGATTGGTGTTGAGGTGCTTTTTGTCAATAGCAGCACTATTCCAGGCGATTTGAAAAAGAACTTCTTCGTGGAGTCTAACGGGCGAATTGCATGGGAGATATACGAGAACAGCGAACACTTGAGTGCTACTGTCACCACAAACAAGAAACAGGCTATCGGCTACTGCCGCATCTTTGAGAAGCTGCGAGAGAGCAAGATACACAAATGATTGCTACACTAATACCATCATATTCATGACCTTTCATACTTATAACAGTTTCTTTCTCGTTTTTGTATACCATATGGTGCAGATAGCTCTCGCCATCAGCTTCAGCGAGGTGTAGGAACGAGCAGAGAGGAAACCCTTCGCCAGGCATATCCTCTCTGCTCGTTCCTACACCTCTGGCATATTTACCCATTCATCTCCTTGCGCACCACATCCAGCGGGTGCTCTTTGAGCATCCAGCTGCGTGTGAGGCCGACCGGTATTCTAAATCGGTTCTTCCTGAAGTCCTCGTACTCAGGTTCAATGATGTCGGCTTCGACGAGAGTTTTCAGTATCTCTATGAGATAATCGTTTTTATACGAGATGCGGTAACGGCGGTAAACCTCTTCAATTTCGGTGAGGGGAAGCCACCGCCCTTCTTCCTTACTGCATTCTGCTATGGTTGCCAGTAGCACACGCTCTTCAGGCTTGATCTGATCCCAGAGCCAGTCGAAATGGTAGCGACCTGTCTTCATTACTTTGTCATGTACAACATTCACGTCATTGATCGTCACATAATTTTTGTGCCGGGCATTGCAGTAATCGACGATGGCACGACACATCAGGTGAATCAGATAGGGCTGATCCGCTGTCAATCGGCGAATCTTCTGGACGGTGAGCGGCTCATATTCGAGGCAGCCTGCCACCGGCTTCTGGATTAGGTCCTCTGCACCCTGTGGTGGGAGCTGCGTGAGACGATGGTGGATCGCGATGTTGAAGAAGACTGAGCGATACCACTTGGTATACTCAGTAATCTTATGTGTACCCGAAAACAAGAAATTGATGCTCTGCCGATGCTGGACGATATCGCGCAGATACTCGAAGATCTCCGACTGTAACTGCCCTTTAGTTACCTGCTCTTCCAGGACTTCAAACTCGTCGATCAACAGGATAAGCTTCCGCCCGGCGAGTCTTTCTTCGATCTGATCCAGGAAGACATCGAATGTATAGATGGGGTCTACCTTAAAATCTGTTGGCTTCGGTGCCGTGATAGTGATGCCTTTCCCCCTCATGCTCTGTTGGATGGAATATGCCACACGGCGCAAGAAGTTCTCTATGGTGACATGGTAGGAAACACGCTGCATATCGAGTAAGACCGGAATATGCTCTCCCAGGACGGAGGAGTTAATTAACTGGACAAGCAAGCTTGTTTTGCCGGAGCGGCGCTGACCATACAGCACAACCACGCTTTTGACATCGCGAGTCAGGTTATCCTTCAAGAAAGCCATATCATTCTCGCGGCCATAAAACAGATTGATGTCATGTGTCGGTATACCGGTTGAGTAGGGATTGGGAATAGAGTGAAATTCCTGCTTCCAATCCCGCAACTCGATGCAATCCGCGAACTCCTCTATTGCTATCTTACCGGCGGCATCGTCAAAAACAACCTCAAACGTAAGGTCGAGCGTTATATCGCTGGGTTTGAGAACAAACTCAGCAGTCGTCCCTTCTTCAGCGGCGATGACCTCGGTTTCAAAGGAGCTATTTCCGACTATCTCAAAGTGATCATTATGCAGCAGGCTGATTTTGACATCGTTGGCGGAACTGCGTCCCACGTTCTCGATAGCGGCCCAAATGCCCACCTGTTCCTCTTTGACCACATCCCTTGTCAGAAGGCTCACCTTGAGTTCCGCTTTTCCCCGTAGTTTGTTCAACTGGGCCTGCATCAATTCTTTCCATTTTTTGAAAAGCAGGAGAAAAGCCTTGTAGTCAGGCAGCTTGCTCATGGGTTCTCCCAGCAGATAGGTGGAATATTGCTGATCTAGGAGTGCAGGCATGCGCTCGATGGCATCGATAGCTTCCAGCAAGCTGTTCAATCGGTCTTGAAGATCTTCGCGACGAAAGTACATTTTGAGCGGGCGGCTGATCGTGCTAAACTCTTTGAAAACGGGAAGGACGTTGTGCGCAAACTGGTTTTTTGCATGGAACTGATTCTCGCGTAACTCACACTGGAAGTGAGAAATGTCTTCCAATGTTTCTAAAGTAAAGAGGTGTTCAAGCTCGCTGTAGATCAGGCGAATATCTCTGTGCACCATTTGCTGGAGCTTTTCCCGGACGTTATGCTCGTCGAGATCGGAGAGCAGGTTGATAACGCTAGTGATATAGCGCCTGATAACAGTGCTCGTTGTCTTATAAGCAATCTGCTTCCAGACGTTAGAATGCAGGTTCTTTACGATGAATAGTTGGACATAGACAATGAAGTTACCCTGGTGCTGATCCAGATAGTGTGCTAACGTATGCGCTGCTTCCTGGCGTACCCACTCAGAGTCTTTATCCTGAGCGGCGGCCAGCAGCAGGGAGAAGATCTGGTGTCTTCGTTCCCTGTCTACCAGTATCTCTGCCGAAATGCTGATCAACTCATCCACTTTGCGCAAGGTAATACGCCGCACGAAGCGGCTGGAGTTCTCTGCTGCTAGCTTGAGATAATAGAATCCCTCTTCCCAGTCGTAGTTCATCAGCGCGGGAAGGCATTCGATTATGACGTTTCGCACCTCATAGTCGATATCAACCCACAACTGGCGGAGCAACATACGCGCTCTTGCAGAATTTAATTGATAGAGTGTGGGGATCAGACGAGCGAGGTGCTTGCGCACCTCCAGTGTGCCCATTGTCGCACTTTCCTCCAAGAGATCAAAATCTCTAGCTTGCAGATTGCCCTGCTCTACCAGTTTGTTAAGTGCAAAAGCTTGCAGGAAAGGATCATCGCCCCTTGAGAGCAATGCAATCGCATCTGTGAGAGAAGATTGATGGCATAACTGCATCCAGCACTGCATAATCGCGCCGGCAATTTGCTGCTGGTTTACAAGACGCAGGAGCTCGAATTCATCCTCTGAGCCAAGCGCGATCTCGAAGTTACCATCATCATCAATATCCTCGATGCGCACAGCGTGAATGCGATCTTTTGCCTGGTAAGTCCAGAGTAAATTCCCATCGCGGTCGAAGACATACAGGTTACCATCGGCGCAGCCAACGAAGATCTCGACTATGCCATTCTGATCGACATCGGCGGCATCAACCGTCAGAGCACTGTGGGGCAGGTAGTAACGCCACAGCAAATGACCAGCACTATCCAGAACGTGAATGTTGCGGTCTTCGGAGCCGACGAGTATCTCGGCTTGACCATCGCCATTGATGTCCTTGATGCATACTGACTTGATATGGTCATGAGTTGCATACTCCCACAGGCATTTTCCATTCCGCTTATAGGCATAAATGCGGTTGCTCAGGCTGGCAACCACGATCTCCGGCGTGCTTTCTTCGCCAGATGTGAGCGCTCGCACAATGCGCACACCCTCTTCCGTTGGAATCTCAGCTTTCGGATTTTGCAAGTCGCTGCCATAGATGAAAAGCTTTTTAGCTTCTGTGCCGATTATGATTTCTGGTGAGTCATCGCTACTAACGGCTCTGACACAGATACTCGACATCCAGGTATCGCCAATACAGGCCTGCTGAAGCGGATTCTTCTCTCCTCCAAGAATATAGAGGTTGTGAGCCGACGAGCAGATGACGATTTCTTCTTTCTTGTAATGACCGATGAAACCGGTCTGTACATCCACAATATGATCGTTCAGCTGGATGGACCAAGCCCGGTGACCATGAGCGTAAAAAGCGTAAACGCGGCCATCAGCAGTACCTATAATGATCTCTCGCCCCAGCCTTTTCATCGTATGCCGGAAGCAGACGGTGCGGATATACTCGATATCATTCCTGTGCCAGAGTTGTTCTACCTTCTGTTGCGACAGCTTGAGGAGCGTTGAGAGCGCCTGGTCGTAAGCGTTGGCCCTCATCTGCTCTCTTGCCTGCTCAAATGTCACCGATTCTCTCTTATTCAGGCCGAGGGCATCTTGGAGCAGTGCTCGCTCGTCCGTATCGAGTTGGGGAATCATTGACGGGTCAGGCTTCCCCAGTCGGCGATAATACCTGCGGATCCTTTCCTCGACTCCCCTGCGCATGCGAACATGCATAGCACGAATGCGCTTATTTTCGCCGCCGATCAACAGTTCTGGCAAGCCATCGTTATCGATATCAGGCGTAGCAATGTCGAAGATGCGAAACTTGTGATTATGCCGCCAGATTATATTACCTTCAGCATCGAAAATGTAAATATGTTTATCCTCAGAACCGGAGATGATCTCTTTACTTCCATCATTATCGATATCGGTGACGTAGAGGGTAAGCAAACGATTCTCAAAAGGGCCGCGCTCCCACTTTTTCTCAAACCGGCCTTCACAATATGTCAGAGCTACCAGATTTTTGTGATTGGTGGACACCAGTACTTCAATATTCCCATCCATATCTACGTCCTCAACGAAGATGGTGCGGATGGGGTGATCGATAGCATATTGCGTAAGCAGTTGGGCCTGCAAATCGAGCACGTACAGGGTTCCATCGACCGAGCCAAAGAGGACTTCATCCTTTCCATCGCGGTTAATATCACAAGCAAAAACGGTGCGCACCCAGCCACCTGTTTGATATGTCCAGAGTTGCTCGCCTGTCTTAAAATCGAGTCCATAGGCTCGGCGATCTTCAGTGCCGAGAATAATTTGGGATTGCCGCAGAGGATCGACATAGATGCTGCGAATGACATAATCGATGCTGAACCAGTATGCTCTTTGAGCCTGTTGCCGGTCAAGGGGTTTGCCCTCTTCATCGAAAAGAAGTATCCTGCCGTCTGTAGTAACCATTCTACCTTCGCTATCCAGCACGTACACCTTGCCATCCCGCGTACCCATGATAATACGCACTGAAGCCTCTTCCCTTGGTCCGGCAAGGCCGCTGACAGCGATAGTGACAATCCATGCGCGTGTCCCTATTTCACGTTTCCAGCGCAGCTTTCCCGTTTTGGAAAGACAATAGATACGGCCCTCGCGCGAACCAATAATGATTTCAACATCACCGTCTCCGTCGATATCTGCTACATAGATGCATGTCACCCAATTCCTCGCCTTGTATTCCCAGATACGGCTGACAATACTCAATCCATCTTCAAGCGCATGGTGTAGGTTCTTCTTAGTAATAGTACTGGCATCCATATCCTCAATCCTTTTCTCTGCTCAACATGACGTTACCTAAAAGCCTTCGTCAACTGGTACGCCATTCATCTTTCTTTGTTAAAAGTATATGCCCATACCTCAGACAAAGTGTGCCAGATTGGTGTCACAAACTCCTCATTCCTTTTTTTACTTCCTACTCAGTTGCTAATCAGAGCAGCTTGCCCTCATTTTACCCTTTTATTCTCTATCGCTGTGTTCGTCTTGCTATTATAGTAGATATACACCACATAGACCATGAATGTCACAATTCTGGCACATTCTGATATACTGCTGGCAGTATACTTGAATGAAGTTAGCGACTATGCACATTGCAAAAGGAGAAATCGCATGTCAGACATACTTCCGCAGGCATCAAATCCCTACTTTTCTAAGGCAATGATTCAGGACCCGAAGATGTTTTTTGGACATGCAGACCTGCTCAGGTGTGTGTATGAGATGGTGGCTCATCGCCAGTGTGCATCAATTGTAGGCCCGCGTGGCATCGGGAAGTCCTCTTTTCTCTGGTATGCTAGCCAGTCAGAAGTACAGGCTCAATTTCCATTTGACCTGAATCACCACCTCTTCGTCTTGTTGGACTTGCGCAATTATCTGAACAAAACTTGTGAGGACTTCTTCCACAAAGTGAGTACGGCAATCATTGCTTACGGAAAGAAATGTGGCCTTACCCTGCAAAGTGACGGCAAAGGTGAGGATGAATTCAGCAGCATTCTGGATCAGGTCAAAGAAACCAGTTTTTTCCCTGTCCTGCTGCTTGATGCCTTCGATAAGGTCACCCTCAATGAACATTTTGACCCCGAGTTCTTTGAATTCCTGCGGGCGCATGCCAGTATGGGTCAGGTTTCTTATGTCACTGCCTCCATCGCCCCTTTATCCGAAATTTGCCATAGCGGCGTCGCCGGTTCACCATTCTTCAACATTTTTTATACGTACCCGATGGAGGCGCTCTCACCTGATGAGGCAAGAACATTGATTACCATACCTGCACAGCAGAGCGGTGTAACATTTTCAAGCGCGGAAATTGCTCTGGTTCTCAAATGGGCAGGAAGCCACCCGTTCTTTATTCAGCGCATTTGCTACTTTCTCTGGGAGCAAAAGCAAAACACCGGCAAAATCGATGTGAAACAGCTGAGGGACCAGGCATATAAAGAGCTTGCCCCTGTTTTCGAGGATATATGGAAGCAGCTCTCCGAACAGCAGAAAGAACTGCTTCAGGACGAAGCGCAACAGAAGGAAAATCAGCAGCGTAAGTACCCTGAACTGAGCGAAAGTGCGATTTTCAGGCTCTACATTCGCACTATCTGCCGGACAGGCTTCTTCAGCCTGACCACTGCTGAACTGAAAAAGGCGCTGGAGAAAATTGGCGATCTCGCGGCGCTTGGAGAAACGAACTTACGGCTCATGAAGCTAGTTTCCATGCGCCTCAAAAATCAGGATACGCCTGCTACCTTTGACAAAGGGAGGGCTATCCACGCAATTCTCAATGAGGCGCTGAAAAGCTTACGCGGCTCAGGAATACAGTCTGATAGCGCGGCTGATTGGAAACACTACAACATCCTTTACTATCGTTACTTCAAATACCACCTTAAAAACGAACAGATTGCTGCACGTTTGAACTTGAGCTTGCGACAGTATTACCGCGAACGCGACATAGCCTTTGAGGCTGTCTATAAAGCACTTGTTAAGATGGAAATGAACGCTGATGCTTCTGAATTGGATGAATAGAGGGAACAGGAAATTTGCTCGTGGTCATCCTTCGCCGATTTCAGACGAGAGAAACCTGGCTTCTGTCTTTGAAGCTCTCATAGGTATATTTCTAATTTATTCTGCTAATCTGACGATTGGCAGGATTTTTTATATTCTCCTTTACCACACGTCTGATAATTTAGATACTGTTCTCCCAATAACTGTCTTATTTCATAGGAGAATAAATGTCAGTTTCTCGCCTTACTTTAGTGCTGATGGCCGGTCTTCCAGGTGCCGGGAAGACGACTCTTGCTTATGCTCTAGGCCGCGAACTTGGTTGGCAGGTGATTGATAAGGACACGTACAAAGAAGTGCTGGTGAAGCATGGGCTTGATGATGAACACGCTAGCAAGGCTGCATATGAACTTTCGTTCGCTCAGCTACGTACCTTTCTGATACAGCAACAGGTATCGACCATTCTCGATTGTGCCGCACTCCATCACTTTATCCTTGATGAGGTAATAGAGATTCTAGGTGACACTGACAGGGTACTGCTCAAAGTCATACTATGTGTAGCTGACCGTGATCTTCGCAATTATCGATTGCGCACCAGGAGATATCAACCTACCAGCATTCGTGTTGACCCGGCTACAATCCCCGATTATCTACGATATTTTGAACATTTGCCTGAAAATAAACTAATTATTCAAACAAATGTTCCACTTTTAGAGTGCATTGTTAAAGCCAGAGAATATATAGTACTTGAAAAATCAATATAATCACGGCACATTTTTGGCACATTTTGACATGCTCTACTTACTATAATGAAAGAGTCCGCTAAGGGCTAACTACCGTTGAAGGGGGTTTTTGGAGCTATGATCACTGTCTTCTTAGTTCGTCATTGTGAAAGCCAGGCAAACGCAGGATTTGCAACGCCTGATCCTGTAAAAGTGGAGCTAACACCATTGGGGGAAAAGCAAGCTAATGAAGTCGCTGCTTTTTTCAAAGAGAACAGGCCTCTCAATCTCATTGTGACTTCACCCTATCTGCGTACCAAACGAACGGCCGAACCCACAAGGAAGTCATTTCCTACCGCTGACGTAGAAGAGTGGGAAGTGCAAGAATTCACCTATCTTTCTTCGATGCATCAGGAGCGCTCTACAACTCAAGACCGGAAACCGCTGGTTGATATTTATTGGACAATGTGTGAGCCATCTTTTAGGGATGGCTTTTACTCTTATTTCATGCTTAGTTCTCATTCCGAGTCTTTTAAGGTCTTCATCTGGCGCGTACAAGCTTTTATCCGAAAGCTCAAAGAACTTGATGATAGATGCCAGAACATCGCAGTCTTCAGTCACGAGCAGTTCATTGCTGCTGTTCTCTGGTGCATAGAGCATAGACCGGGCGAGCTAACCTCGGATTCTATGCGTGATTTCAGGCATTTTTTCAATCAGCATCGTCTTCCTAACGGAGGCATCGTAGAATTAAAAGTCCGGCATAATCATGATGTGTGGCGCGATCAAATAATAACGAGGCATCTACCACATGCAATGCCAGGGCCAGAACCCCCAGTGAGAGTGGAACATGATTTAGTAGGCGCACATTAACTTAATGAGACATAAAATACCGGAAGCCCTTATACAGATCAATGACTTCATTGATCTGTATAAGGGCTTCCGTTGGAGTGCTGAAAGGTGACTTTTCATACCTTTTAACAGAATGCACTTGCAAAGCTCTGGCCTGTGTAACAAACTGTTTTTGTTTAATCTTGAAACAGTTCTACGTCAGTACGCTCATCAAGCAATATGTATACTCGTTACTAGTGGTACCTACCACCAGATCGACGTCGAGGTACCACTATTGATGCTCCCATTACAATACCTGCAATAAGTGAAATCAAATCACCAATCATAACCCAGTTCATAGTAACAAACATGTTCAACTCCTTTCGGCATGTTAGAGACAACAAATGGCACAACAGCAGCATTACTCATTCAATACAGACACTACCTGGTCTCAATGAACCAGCCGTTCGTTGCTAACGCGAACGTGCTAACAAGATCCCCACTATTAGACCGATAATCATCGTAACCAACATCGATATTAGGGCACCGTCTACTGACATCTGTAAACTCCTTTTATCTGTAAATTCTTTTGAAAGGTATGAGTAATACCAACTTGTATACATTTACTGTTGCGATTGTAACATCCAATTCCTGCCAAACATTTGCATTACTATGTCAATATTGTGTCAATGTGTTTCATTGAGTATTTTTTGTGGCACCTGGGGAAAGATAGAATCTTTCAAAAAATCCTACTCCTCTTCTGTAACCAACAAAGCAATACGTCGTATATGGAATATAACGATATATCGCCTTGTTGTAATCAGTGAAACGATACAACGTACCGTTTATAGACAATCGAGAGAAAGAGAGAATTTCCATGATGGGATTTGGATTATTGTTCCTGCTCCCACTGTTGTTCCTGGCCAAGTTCTTCTGGATCGTCATCCTGGCCCTCTTTATAGGGGTCATGATACGCCGATTCAGCTTCAGACACACGCATAGGTATGCCTATCAGTATGGCACGCCTTCGGCTCAGCCCTCTGCCTTAGACATCCTCCGTCAGAGGTATGCGCGAGGCGAGATCGATGCCGTCACGTTTGACCAGATGCGCGAGCGGCTAGAAGCCTCCAACGGACCTCGTCAGCAGTAGTATCAATGGTCGCTGAGTACAAGCTCCCTCCGTGAAATAGATAGTTAGGGAGCTTGCTACTTATGAAAAGAGAGGGAGCATTTCCTGGTTACCCTTTGGGAGTAATCAAGAAGTGCTCCCTCTCTTTGCGCTCTTTACGTTCTATACCTTTGGCGCGGCACATCATATGCACATTCTCCTCATATGGATGTTATCGGTTTACCTTCGCGCTTTCGTAGCGTATTATAAGCATTGCCAGAATACACCAGGAAGCCTTATGAAACAATCAAATACTTTTATTTAGGAATAACAATGGCGGATCAGGAAAAGAAGACACAGAAGAAGAAAAGGGCGCAGCTTGGAAAGCTGCCACGTCTTTACCGCTTCTTTCTCAACCCATATCAGGACGTGC
>WNGJ01006414.1_pt1 | contig 13541 bp, 8 predicted proteins | sample 5400611 | NCBI WGS metagenome assembly WNGJ01 (sample SAMN13153375, study PRJNA577476) | soil metagenome | isolation source: 40 cm soil or saprolite under Garry oak tree replicate 1 | place: USA:California | collected 2016-06-15 | reverse complement strand
GCTGACACAGCCGACGCATGATTCCCTCCTCGAAACTTCGGTAGACTAGCACAACTGTCCCACCGTGTGAGCTCTCCGGCCGTGCGCTGTTCTCCCAAAAAGCGGAGGGAGATCGTGGAGCAGGTGCTCGCCGCGAGCTCTGCGATTACATTACAGGTGACCTTCGGGATGCCTTTTTCAAGGCCGCTGAGCAAAGTTTCCAAAAATCGGCAGGCAAGGAGAGCTGAACGAGAGAGAATGTGCATCAGCTTCCTTCAGAACCTCATGGGAGGAAGCTCATAGCGATGCGGAGATCAAGCGAGCGATGTCGATAAATGCAGGTACTTCCGAAGAAAGTCAAACGTTCCGTTCCCATTAATGGTGTGCCCGGGTCCGCAACATGGCCGATTCGCGCCGGAACAGATCCATGCTCCAGAGGCTGTCTCTCATGTGGCCCAGGAAAGTCAGCCAAGAGGGACCATCGGAGTCTTGTCTCGATACTCATCCGTGCGGTCGTGGAAATGAAGCAACGTAACCCCGACTGGGGCTCTCCGCGAATCGCACAACAGATCGCCTTGGCGTTCCACATCCAAATCGACAAGGACGTAGTTCGAAGGATTCTCGCCCGTCTGCGCTCGGTCCTTTCGGGCCGGGTTTCCGACGGCGACGGCGATTCGCTGAGCATAGCATCCGATCCTTTCGCTTGCTCAAGGCTTGGTGAAGCTGCGAACTGAAAGCTGTTGAAGTGACTGTTCATCGAAAGAAGTACTCTTTCGATCGAACCTCGTCTTCCATGACGAGTACCCTACGAGCCATGGCTGGAAGGTAACAACTGGTCAGAAAGCGCTCGGACAACGAATCCTGCAACCGCAAGGTTGACACCTGAACTGTGAGGGGATGGTGTAGCTGCTAGCATCAAGGCGGCAAAGGGCAAGAGTAAATAGCATGGTGAGCATATGCAAATTCTCGTAAGCGTCGTTAAGCCTAGGGAGCGGAAGATGCTCGGCGTTCCTTCGTAGCGGGTACCGGAGGCTCTTCATTCCTCCGTCATGGACAAATCACGCTACCGGCGTACAGAGAACACCTAACCTATTGCTACGTCACTTCAATGGAACAGGATAAACCCGTATCGTTCCCTGAAAGAAAAAGGGAAAGATCAACCGTAAGGGGGATCGATGGCGGTGCGGGTAGGAGATCGGGGAGAAAGCGAAGGCTGCTCTGTAATGGAGCAGATATCGGTTGCGTCTGTTCTATCGACAACATCACCGAACGCAAAAGCGGGCAAACTTCCCCATGGTGCTGCACACGTTGTGACCTGAATAACTACGGAGATGAATGTCTGGTGAAAGAAGCAGACCGTTCGTCCCATCGAACGCTGCGACCTGTAAAGCTGTTGAAAATGATTGTTTGACAAGGAGGAATCGATCAAACCGTGCATCCCATTGCGCGTAGCCTACGAGGTTGGAGCGGCGAGGCAACAGACCGTTCGAAGCCCTCGGACAATGTACCCACGGCCGCAAGGTCGGCACCAGAACCGTGAGGAGACGGTGTATCTGCCAGCATAAGGTGGAGACGGGCCTAGGCTTCGGTAATATGGCTGCGAACTGAAAGCTGCTGAAGTGATTATTCATTGAGAGAAGTACTCTCTCGCATGAATCTCGTCTCCCATGGCGAGTACCCTACGAACTATGGCCGGAAGGCAACAACTGGTCAAAGAGCGTTCCGACAACGAATCCTGCAACCGCAAGGTTGGCACCCGAACCGTGAGGGAACGGTGCAGCTGCTAGCATCGTGGCGGCAAAGGGCAAGGGTGAATAGTATTGGTGAGCATATGCAAATTCTCTTAAGCGCCGTCATCAGCGAGGAGCGGAAGATGCTCGGCGTTCCCTTGCAGCGGGTACGGTAGGCTCCGTGTTCCTCCGTCATGGGCAAACAACGCTGCCGGCGTAAAGAGAGCACCTAACCTATTGTCATGTCACTTCAACGGAACAGGATAAACCCGTATTGCTCCCCGGAAACACAGGGGAAAGATCAACCGTAAGGAGGATCGATGGCGGTGCGGGCAGGAGATCGGAGAGGAAGCGAATGCTGCTCTGTAATGGGGCAGATATCGGTTGCGTCTGCTCTATCGACTACATCACCGAACGCGAAAGCGGGCAGACTTCCCCGTGGTGCTGCACACGAGAGAACTTGATTAATCGGCTCATGAGGCAAAGCAGATGACGACAGTGAAAACTGTTGGTGCGGTCTCAAGCGAGGCGGAGGAATGGTATGCCATTAATTGGCAGACCATCCACCAAAACGTGCGCCGACTCCAAGTCCGTATCGTGCAGGCAACGAAGGCTGGCAGATGGAACAAGGTGAAATCCCTACAACGTCTGCTGACCCACTCTTACAGCGGCAAGGTTCTCGCCGTTCGACGAGTGACGGAAAATACTGGCAAGAAAACTCCAGGTGTGGACCAGGTAATCTGGAAAACACCGGAAGATAAAATTCGGGCTGTACATGCATTGAAGAGTAGAGGTTATCAATCGCAACCTCTACGACGTGTCTATATACCGAAATCGGACGGCAAAACGATGCGTCCGCTCGGAATTCCCTGCATGATTGATCGAGCTCACCAAGCCTTGCATTTGCTGGCACTCGATCCGGTGCTGGAAACCAACGCTGATCGAAACTCTTATGGGTTTCGTCAGAAACGGTCCTGCGCCGATGCCATTGGACAGTGCTTCATTACGCTGTCCAATGCACCGAACACGCAGTGGATTCTAGAAGCGGACATCAAAAGCTGCTTTGATCAAATTTCCCATGACTGGCTCCTGGCGCATGTCCCTATGGACCGCGCCATTCTCCAACAATGGTTGAAATCCGGGTACATGGAAAAACACGTCCTCCACGAAACGACGGATGGAACCCCACAAGGCGGTATTGTCTCCCCGGCGCTCGCTAACTGCGCGCTGGACGGACTGGAGCGACTCCTGCAGGAGAAATACCCTGCAAAAAGGCGCCTCAAGTCCCTTGGAGGCTCATATCCCTCTGTGAATTTCATTCGTTACGCGGATGATTTCGTCGTCACCAGTAAATCGAAAGACTTGCTGGAAGGAGAGGTCCAACCCCTCGTTGAGCAATTCCTTCAACAACGCGGGCTCAAACTCTCTCCCACGAAGACCGTCATTACGCACGTGGAAAAAGGCTTTGATTTTCTCGGACAAAACGTGCGCCGCTACCCTAACGGGAAACTGCTCATCAAGCCTTCCAAGAAGAACGTTAAAACCTTCTTGGCGGGGATCCGGGCAACAATCAAAGCCGGGCTTGGCATGTCGGCCGCCGATCTGATCGATCAACTCAACCCAAAGATTCGGGGTTGGGTTAACTATCATCGGCACGTGGTCAGCAAACGTACTTTCTCACATGTTGATCATTCTATCTTCCACAGTCTGCGGCGGTGGGCACGGAGAAGGCATCCGAAAAAGTCCTCGGCCTGGCTCAGAGAGAAATACTATGAGCGCAGTCGGAGACACAACCGGTGTTTCTTCGGGGAACGCTACGATGACGAGGGACAGCCAAGCAAGGTGTGGTTGTACCGCGCCAAGAGCACACCCATTAAAAGGCACATTAAAGTGCAAGGCGAAGCCAACCCTTACGATCCTGCCTACGAAACCTATTTCGAAGCTCGGGAAGGTTCTCATATGCTGGACACGTTCCGGGGTACCAAGACTCTTCGCTTTCTCTGGATGGAACAACGCGGCCTCTGCGCCGTTTGCAATATTAAAATCACTCGGATCACGGGATGGCGCCTTCACCATTGCGTCCCTCTTGTGAAGGGTGGTTCGAAGAGCGCGGAAAACCGCGTTCTACTTCATCCAGAGTGCCACGACAGGGTTCACCGTCAGCACCTTTCCGTATCGAAGCCGCGTCTCCCTCAAAGAGGCGTTCGCAGGGCTTGAGCCGGATGAGTACGAAAGTCTCAAGTCCGGTTCTTAGAGGGCCGGGCCCCAGCAATGGGGCCTGGCTACTCGGTTCAGAATACACAAATGCTCGTAAGCGTCGTGAGGGACAGAGAGCCTAAAATGCTGCGCGGCTCTTCTTGCAGTGAGTACGGCGGCTCGTTCGTCCGCCGTCATGGGTAAACAAACGCTGCCGGCGTAAAGAGCGGGCCTAACCTACCGGGTCATTCCAGCGGAACAGGATAAATCCATACCGCTCCCCCGTAACAGGGGGAAAGTACATCGCAAGATGAACCAATGGCGGTGCGGACAGCAGTCAGGGAGAAAGCGAAGGCTGCTCTGTAATGGAGCAGATACCGGTTGCGTCAGTCGCATCGATCACATCACCGGACGCGAAAGCGGGCCCACTTCCCTGAGGTGCTTCACGCGAGAGAACTAGGCAAATCGGCACATGAGGTAATGCAGATGACGACGGCGCAAGCTGTTGGTGCGATCTCAAGCGAGGCGGCGGAATGGTATGCCATAGATTGGCAGGCCATCCTCCGCAACGTTCGCCGACTCCAAGTGCGTATCGCGCAGGCAACGAAGGCCAGCCGGTGGGGCAAGGTGCGAGCCTTGCAACGCCTGCTGACTCACTCGTATAGCGGCAAAGTTCTCGCCGTTCGACGAGTGACGGAAAACCAAGGCAAGAAAACCCCTGGTGTGGACCAAGAAATTTGGGACACTCCAGAAAAGAAGGCACAGGCAGTACATGCATTCAAGCGGAGAGGCTATCAACCTCAGCCTCTTCGACGTGTGTACATATTGAAATCGGACAAGAAGACGATGCGCCCGCTCGGAATTCCCACCATGAAAGATCGAGCCCAACAGGCGTTGCATTTGCTTGCACTCGATCCCGTGCTGGAAACCACTGCTGACCATAACTCCTATGGGTTTCGCCAGCAGTGGTCCTGCGCGGATGCGATAAAACAGTGTTTCACAACACTGTCCAAACCAAATCCGCAGTGGATCTTAGAGGGCGATATCAAGTCCTGTTTCGACCGAATTTCTCATGATTGGCTTTTGGCTCACGTCCCTACGGACCGAGTCATTCTCCAAAAGTGGCTGAAATCCGGATATATGGAAAAACACGTCCTTCACGAAACGACGGATGGGACTCCACAAGGTGGAATTATTTCACCAGCGCTCGCGAACTGCGCGCTGGATGGGCTGGAGCGGCTCTTGAAGGAAAAGTACCCCACAAAAAAGCCTCTCTCGTCTCTCGGAGGTAAATTCCCCTGTGTAAATCTCATCCGTTATGCGGATGACTTCGTCATCACCGGTAGAACCAAAGAACTACTGGAAGGAGAGATCAAACCCCTCGTGGAGCAGTTTCTGCAAAAACGAGGCCTGGATCTTTCTCCTGCAAAGACGGTCATCACACACGTGGAGAAAGGTTTTGATTTCCTCGGACAAAACGTGCGCAAGTATCCCAGTGGAAAACTGCTCATCAAGCCTTCCAAAAAGAACGTTAAGACCTTTCTGGGAGGAATCCGTGGAATCATCAAAGCCGCGCTCGGCATGTCCGCCGCCGATCTGATCGATTGGCTCAACCCCAAAATACGAGGTTGGTCCAACTATCACCGGCACGTGGCGAGTGCACGCGTTTTTTCATGCGTTGACTACGCCATCTTCATTTGTCTGTGGCAATGGGCCCGGCGAAGGCATCCGAAAAAATCTTCCGGCTGGCTCAAACAGAAATACTTTGAGCAGCATGGAGGGAACAACTGGACCTTCTTCGGGGAGTCGTGTGACGACGAGGGTAAAACGCACAAAGTGCGACTACTGCTCGCCAGTAGCACGCCCATTCAAAGGCACGTTAAGATCAAGAGCACCGCTAATCCCTACGATCCTGCTCATGAAACTTACTTCGAAAAACGCGAAGGAGATCATATGGCGGAAACGTTTCGGGGTACGCGGACTCTTCGCTTTCTCTGGAAGTTCCAACGCGGGTCCTGCCCCGTGTGCAACACCACGATCACCCGGATCACGGGATGGCGTCTCCATTATTGCGTCCCCCTTGTGATGGGTGGTTCCACGGATGTAGACAACCGCGTTTTGGTTCATCCAGAGTGCCACGACAGGGCTCACCGCCAACATCTTTCCGTATCGAGGCCGCGTCTCCCTGAAAGAGGCGTTCGAAGGGCTTGAGCCGGATGACGGGAAACTGTCACGTCCGGTTCTGAGAGGGCTGGGCCCCAGTAATGGGGCCCGGCTACTCGGTTACCCTACGAGACAGAGCGGCGAGGTAACGGACTGTTCTGGAACTCTCGGACAATGGACCCCACTCGCAAGAGTGGCATCTGAGCCGCGAGGCAAAGGTGCATCTGCTAGCATCGAGGCGGAGGTGGGACTAGGGTGCAGATAGCATGGTGAGCATATGCAAACTCTCGTAAGCGTCGTAAGCACCTGGGAGCGGAAGATGCTCGGCGCTCTTATTGCAGTGGGTACGAAGGCTCGTGTGTCCTTCGTCATGGGCATACACCACTGCCGGCGTATCGGGAGCACCTACACTATCTTCTTTGAGTTATCTCCGCGGAACAGGGTAAGCCCGTAGCGCTCCCTGCAAGGGGAAGATCAACCGTAAGGCGGATCGATGGCGGTGCGGGTATCGGAATTGCGAGGAAGCGAATGCTGCCCTGTAATCGGGCAGATACAGGTTGCGTCGCCTCGATGGGACAAGATTACCTCTCCGGAAACGGAGCTGACTTCGCGATGGTGTTCAAACTCGAGAACATTTGTGGAACCGACGTCGGAAGCAAAGCAAATGACGGCGGCGTAAGCCGCTGGTGCAGCTTCCCACACGATGGTGGTTTCCCTCCACCGCCGTGGGAGTTGGCCGCAGACCAGTATCGAGAAGGTTTTATTTGATGTTGAATACAGCCGCGTCCTCGTTTTTCAGGGGGGCGTTATCGAATGCTCGAGCCGGATGACGGGAAACTGTCAAGTCCGGTTCTTAGAGGGCTGGCCCCCAGCAATGGGGGCTGGCTACTCGGCGATTCGCGCCGAGTATCTATTTGCGAAGAAGGCCTGGCTTCTTTCGCGACTGCCTCCTAGGCGGTTCTCCTTATGCGCACGCGCTCCCCGGCCCGACCACGGCAATTTTGAGCCTCGAAGAGCGCCGGGAATCCGTGCGTGGCGCTTTTGCCACACGTGCGGGCAGCCAAGTTGACAATCTTTGCGTCCTACTGCTAGATGATGTATTGACGCGACCTTGGAGGCCTCCGCACGAACGTTTGTGCGAGGCCGGTTCCACGTTCCTATTCGCGCTCACCGTGGCCGGGGCCGCAAGAAATCCACTCCCTAGCTCCGTGGAGTGATAGAATAGAGCAAGGCAAGCTCAATGAGATCCAACCGGCACATGGCGGCCGATTCCCGGGGGGCTCATACCCCCGAAGCGGCTCGTGACGCTGCGCCCGGTTCCGAAGGCCCCGCTGGTAGTAGAATCCACAACTCGATTTCCCGTCGCACATCCTTGATGCAGGAACCTGTGCTCGTTTTAAATGCTACCTACGAGCCCATCAACGTCACGGCAGTACGCCGTGCCATGGTTTTGATGCTGAAGGGTGTGGCCCAGGCGGAAGAGCTGCACAATACCGAGGTGCACTCCGCGGCCCATTCGCATCAGGTCCCGTCGGTAATCCGCCTGCTGGCTTATCGGCACATTCCACAGCAGAGCCGCGCGCTTTCGCGCAAGAATATTCTGCTGCGCGACCGGAATACCTGCCAGTTCTGCGGGCGCGTGTTCCCCAGCTCGGAACTGACGCTCGACCATGTCCTGCCTCGTTCCCGCGGCGGCCGTTCCTCCTGGGAAAACCTGGTAGCGTGCTGCTACCACTGCAATAACACCAAGGGCGACCGCACCCCGGAAGAAGCCGGGCTGAAGCTGGCCCGCAAGCCCCGGCCTTTCACATTGCACACTTCCCGTCAACTGATGAGGCTGATCGGACACCGCGACGACCGTTGGCGTAAGTACCTGTTTTATTGAGATTTGCCCTTACTAAATCGATTTTGCCGAAAATTATTTTACCGTCCAAGGAAACCTTTTTCATTCCCGCACATCTAATACTACAAAACCACTTCGAGGACACACCCCGGGAAGCGGTTAGGGCTTGCCCCTAACCGCTTCTCTCCTTTTAGGGGTAAATTCTTCCCCCTTCTCGATCTCGCCCATTCGGAAGGTTCCTGAAGCTTGCGCGGGTAAGCTGAAGGTTCCGTCAGATCGAAGGCCCGAGAAGCGGACCTCGCTGATGGGCGCATGACCGCTCGCAGCCCACGCTTCGAGCTCCAGGGCCAGATCTTTCAGAAGTTCATCCCTCGATGGATGGAAGCGCGGTGCCGGAGGCACGAGACACACCGGGGAGGGAAATGCTGCAGCTCGATATCCGGGAAAACCCCTAATGGGCGATCGGTCCGCCTTGCAAGTATTTCTGCGCGCAGCCAGCAATGCGCAGCCTGAAGCGGCAGGTGATGAGCTCGCCGGCCTTTCACCCGATACCAAGTCCAGGGGCCACCCTGCTGCAGCTCCACCAGGCGAGGCCAGGAATTTTTTCGCTGGTGGCATGGTCGCGTGGTGGTCACAAAGCCTAACGGCCAACGACCAATCGCTGGATCAAAGCCTCGGGCAAGTGGCCGAACCGCATGCGCTTCTGTACCGCCGTAATATCGTACGGCACGCGCCAAAATTCGACCACATTGTGCGCCAAATCCCCAATTGCAAAAGCGGCTCGCGGATCGCCGTCGCGCGGCTGTCCGATGGAACCGGGATTCAACAGAAAGCGGCGCGTCGGCTCGATCCGCAGCGGGGCAAAAGATTCCGACATGCGCGGCCGGATCTGCAGCACTTCCAGGCGTGCGTCCTCATACGAAAAGCCGCCCTGGTGATGCGTGTGGCCGAAAAAAGTAACGATGGCACTCGAATCGAGGAGCCCATCCAGAGCCTGTTCCGGCGTGAACACATATTCATCTTCGTCCTGAAGGGCCCCGTGGATCAGCACGATGCCGTCGGTCTCGAGCGGCCCCTTTGGCAAAGCCGAGAGCCACGCCATATTTTCCGGCTTCAATTCCGCTCGCGTCCAGTCCACGGCAGCTTTCGCAACGGGATTGAAATCTTCCGTGGGCATCAAGCCCGTCACGGCCTTGTCGTGATTTCCTCGAATCGTCTTCGTGCCAAGTTCTCGCAACCGAGCGGTTACATAATTGGGATCCGGACCGTAGCCAACCACATCGCCCAGGCAAACGGACAAATCCCAGCGATTCTTGGCGGCATCGAGGACGGCGTCCAAGGCACTGCCATTGGAGTGCAAATCGCTGAGAACGAGAATGCGCATTCCTGGCCCCTGAAAAAAATGACCTAGAGTATAGATGAACAATCGAGGCGATGCACCCGCGCAAGCGTCGTCTCCGTCGTCTTGGACACAAAACGGCATGTGTTGCGTCGCACGGTCCTGTGCCCGCTCGTCCTTTTTAGGAAAGATTTACCTTTCGCAAGCGGAACGTAATGACGGTTGAGGAAAAATAAAGAGAGCACCGCCGCAATTTCTTCGTCCCAACCAAAATTTTATTAGGCTCCTGCGAAACATTCCCCGGCGTGATTTCGTCTATAAGGGGGCAGCCGCCAGAGAGCGCTGTTCAAGGCGAGATTCAAAAAACCCCGCGGTGGCAGCCGCGGGGTCGTGACACGCAGCTTTTCCGGCCCTTAGTCCAGGAAGAAGACGTGTCTTCACCGGCGAGACTACTCGTCCGCCGTTTGCGTGTCAACTCCATCTCGCCCGCCCGGCGGCCGATTGCGGCTGACTCGATCCTTTCCGAAAGGAACTTGACACGCATGAAAAACAACAGCTCCATTTTCCGTTCTTTCGCTCTGCTCGCTGCTCTCGTGCTGGCAGTGCCACTCTTCGCCAAGCCCTTTTCCAAGAACATTAACCTCGGGCAAGCCGCCAAGCTCGGTAAGGCCGAGTTGCAGGCCGGCGAGTACCGACTGCGGATCGACGGCAACAAAGCCACCGTGGAAAAGGGTGGCAAAGTTGTCGCCGAATCCGAAGGCCGTTGGGAAGACCGAAGCGCCAAGTCCAGCTATGACTCCTTGCTGATCAGCGAAAATGGCCAGGTCAAGGAAGTGCGCTTCTCCGGCCAGTCCCGCGTCTTTGTTTTTGGCGAGTAAGCGCCGCCGCTTCGCGATTGCATTCCTCCGGACGAGAGGGAGGTTGCACCCGGCGCACCCTCCCTGCTTGTTCCGAAGCTCTAGGAACCCCTGAGAGTCTTTGCCTCTTGTTTCAACCAATCAGCATGCAATCCCCGTAGCTGTAGAAACGATAGCCAGCTTCCACTGCATGGCGGTAAGCGGCCAGCACCCGTTCTCGCCCGGCAAAGGCGCAGACCAGCGCCAGCAATGTCGAGCGCGGCAGATGAAAGTTCGTGAGCAGCGCATGCACGGCGCGAAAATGAAATCCCGGAGTGATGAACAGTTGCGCCTCCGCTTTGCCGGAGATAACCGTATTTGAGCATCCCGCTTCTGCCGCGCGCAGCGCCGCATCTTCGAGCGCTCGCACCACGGTTGTTCCAACGGCCAAAACGGTCCGCCCTGCGGCGTGCGCTTGATGGATACGCTCGGCTGTTTCGCGGGGAATCTCGTACCTTTCGGGATGCATCACGTGGCTTTCCAGCGTTTCGCCGTGCACCGGCTGAAACGTCCCAAGCCCTACGTCGAGCGTCAGCTCGCACAGCTCCACACCCCGCTCGCGGATCCGTTTGAGTATTTCCTCCGAAAAGTGCAGACCCGCGGTAGGAGCGGCGATAGCGCCGGGCCGCTTGGCAAACACGGTTTGGTAACGCTCGCGGTCCGCCGTTTCATCCGCTCGCTCAATGTACGGTGGCAGCGGCACGTGTCCTAGCCGGTCAAAATGCTCCTTCACGGTGCGCGAGTCATGAGAAACGAACCGCAGCGTGCGCACTCCAAAATCCCCGCGCGCGGTTATCTCCGCTTCCAGTTCTCCCCCGCCGAACAGAACGCGCTCCCTTAAGCGCATTTTGCGCCCTGGACGGACCAAGGCTTCCCAAGCGTCGTCATCGACCTGGCGCGTCAGCAGGACCTCTACCTTTCCGCTCAGGTGCTCCGCGCGGGTGGATCGCGAAGGCTTCTCGGAGCGCACCCCGGCTCGGCGCCCGAAAAGCCGCGCGGGAATCACCCGCGCATTGTTGAGCACCAGCAGCTCGTCGCCCCCGAAAAGATCAGGCAATTCTCTAAACCGCCGGTCTTGCAACCTCCCCGAAGAGCGCTCGAAGAGCAGCAGGCGCGAAGCGTCGCGGCGCTCCAGAGGCCGCTGCGCGATTTGTTCGCGGGGCAGGTGGTAATCGAGGTCCTCCAGGCGCATGAGCAGTCGTAGTCTAGCAGGAACGCCGCTTCGTCCGGCGAAACAAACCGCTTGGGCCGTCCCGAAAGCGCCTAGCCGCAAGCTCGCAACACCCACGAAGTTAGAATTGCGGCCACCTCAAATATCTTCTACTCTATTGATTTAAAGTAGCTTAGTAAGATACTGTCGGCCACTTTAGATTGTACTTGACAACTATACACTCATATTTTATTATTCGTTTGCAATCACCAATGGAGGTGCTTTGAACCATGAGAATCATAGCCCGATGGGAACCCTTTCGAGGCGTTACCACCCTGCAGGAGCAGAGCAATCGCCTGTTCAACGATGCCTTTGACCGTACTGGCGAGCAATGGAACCTCAGCGCGTGGGCGCCCGCCGTGGATATCTACGAGACCGAACAAGAGCTCCTGGTGAAGGCGGATCTCCCGGACGTCGATCCCAAGGATCTGGACATCCGCGTGGAGAACAATCTGCTCACCATCCGCGGCGAGCGCAAGTTCGAAAAGAAAGTCAGCGAAGAGAACTACCTGCGTGTGGAGCGCTCGTTCGGTTCCTTCGCTCGCAGCTTCACGCTTGCGAACACCGTCAACACCGATGCGATTAAAGCCGAGTATCAGAACGGCGTGCTGACCTTGAGCATTCCCAAGCGCGAGGAGGCGAAGCCGAAGCAGATTAAGGTGAGCGTCAACGCTCCCGCCGTGGCCGCGGCTGCTTCCGGCAAATAAGCTCCCGACGCAGCAAGAGGCTCACAAGGAAAAAGCGGAGGGGGTAATCATCAGGGGCTGGCCGGCGCGCCAGCCCCTTGTTGCGATAGCGGGGAGATTGAGGTTGTTATGTTGCGATTTGAAAAAATGACCGTGAAGGCGCAGGAAGCCGTGCAAAGCGCTCAGGAGGTTGCCGCTCAGCACGAGAATCAGCAGATGGAACCGATTCACCTGCTGGCGGCGCTGGTAGCCCAGAGCGACGGCGTAGTGCCCGCGCTGCTCGCCCGGCTTGGCATTCACACCGAAGCGCTGACTCAAGAGATCGAAAGGGAGATCGCCCGGCTGCCCAAAGTGCAGGGGTTTGCCCAGCAGCATATGGGCCGCTCGCTCAACGACGTTCTCGAGCAAGCCTTCCAGGAAGCGGACAGATTCAAGGATGAGTACGTCTCGACCGAACACCTTTTCCTGGCGATCGCCGGACGCGACCGCGATCCGGCCGGGCAATTGCTAAACAGGCAGGGCGCTTCGCACGAAGCGATTCTTCAGGCTCTCGCCGGAGTGCGCGGCACGCAGCGGGTGACCTCTCAAAATCCCGAAGCTACCTACGCGGCCTTAGAAAAGTATGCGCGCGACCTGACGGAACTAGCCCGCAAGCAGAAGCTCGATCCGGTCATCGGCCGCGACGAAGAGATTCGCCGCGTCATGCAAATTCTTGCGCGGCGCACCAAAAACAATCCGGTCTTGATTGGCGAACCGGGTGTCGGCAAAACGGCCATCGTGGAAGGCCTGGCGCAACGCATCGTTTCCGGCGACGTGCCCGACGTGCTGAAGACCAAGCGCATTGTCGCCTTGGACCTTGCCGCTCTGGTGGCCGGAGCAAAATTCCGCGGCGAGTTTGAAGACCGGCTGAAAGCCGTGCTCAAAGAAATCACCGAGGCCGCTCGAACGCCGTTTTCAGCCGGTCCTGGTTGCCGAACCTACCGTCGAAGACACCATTGCCATTCTCCGCGGCTTAAAGGAGCGCTACGAAGTGCATCATGGTGTGCGCATCAAAGATGCGGCCATCCTCGCCGCGGCGACTCTCTCGCACCGCTATATCTCCGATCGCTTTTTGCCGGACAAAGCCATCGACCTGGTGGACGAAGCCGCCGCCAGCCTCCGTATGCAGATCGATTCCATGCCCGTAGAGATCGACGAAATCGAGCGCCGCATCCTGCAGCTCGAAATTGAGCGCCAGGCACTGCTCAAGGAGTCCGACGCGCACTCCAAGGAGCGGCGCGGCCAGATCGAGAAGGAACTTGCCAAACTGAAGGAAGAATCCAGCGGGAAAAAAGCGCGTTGGCAAGCGGAAAAAGAGGCTATCGGAAAAATCCGCAAGCTCAAGGAGCAAATCGAGCAGCTCAAGGCGGAGGAGCAGCGCTTCGAGCGCGCCGGCGAACTGGCCAAGGTTGCGGAAATCCGCTATGGCAAAATCGCCGCCGCGGAACGCGAACTTCAGC
>WNGJ01057605.1_pt1 | contig 13542 bp, 7 predicted proteins | sample 5400611 | NCBI WGS metagenome assembly WNGJ01 (sample SAMN13153375, study PRJNA577476) | soil metagenome | isolation source: 40 cm soil or saprolite under Garry oak tree replicate 1 | place: USA:California | collected 2016-06-15 | reverse complement strand
CCAATCCACCGATCAGACCCCAGAGGAGCAAGAGGATCAAGATGACGAGCAGGCCACCGGACGCACTGCCAACATCGCCTACCCCTGCCGCCGTGTGCTGGTTGCCGGGATAGTTGGGGATGTAGTGAGTGATGAAGCTGGCGAGGTAGGTGATGGCACCGGCGACGAAGCCTTCCAGGAAGCCACGCCTGCGTTGGACGGCAACTTTGCCGGTGATAAAACCGGCGATGAGGTAGATCAGGAGAGAGACGAAGAAAGTGAGCACGGCGTAGCCCAAGGTGGTGAAAGCCAAAGCTTGTTTGACGGCTGGTTGCGTGGCCGTGTCGTAGGCTTGATACGTAGGAGCATTGAAAAGAGTAATAGCAATGCTTTGCAAAGCACAGAGGATACCTGCTCCAGCTCCGATAATCAGGGCCTTCTGCGTGCCTCCTGGTGGTAGTAGAGGTACGAAATCCTCATCTTCTGCTGCCTCGTCCACGGCTGCTTCGTCTTCCTCTTCGTTAAAGTGATAGCGGCGTCCATTGCCCCTGTAGCCGTAGCGCCGCCGCGGTGGGCGCAATGGATAATCTTGTTCTGATCCTGAGTCGCGCATAATGCTGTTTCCTTTAATTGCTCGGTTTAATTTGAGCGTAGACAGTCGGATAGGTATTGATGAACTCCCATCTGGTGAACGGCCAGTAGACCATTACGGCTTTACCAACGATATAATCTTTGGGAACGTAGCCCCAATCGCGAGAGTCGTCGCTTTGAGGACGATTATCGCCCATGACGAAGTAATCGTTGAGTGGAACTTTCCAGCCGTTTTTGGGAGGCGGCGGATTGGCTGGTTGGCTGATATATGGTTCGTTGATGGTGAGACCGTCGACCGTTACAGTGGAAGATGTATAGTTAACAGTATCGCCAGGAAGTCCAATAACTCTTTTGATGAAATCTTTGGTCGTGTCTTGGGGAAAGTGGAAGACGATGACATCCCCTCGTTCGGGTGGATGGAAGAGGTAGGCGATTTTATTGACCAAGACATACTCATCGCTTTGCAGACCGGGCTGCATACTCACGCCATCAACGCGGTAGCTTTGAATGGCAAAGCGAATGACTAAAAAGATGATCAGGGTCAATGCTACGGTTTCAACGATTTCCCGTGCCAGATGTGAACGTTTCAAATTTGAACCTCGTATCGTAAATGCTAGGACTGAGGACCGCATATATGTTTGGATAGGTGTTGACCTGCCCGAGAGCGTTGAACGGCCAGTATGCGGCAACTACCCTTCCTAAATAATATAACTTCTGTCTAGTTACCCCCATGTCCGCGAATCTAAGCTGCCATCGCGATTGCCGTCCATTACTAAAGAACTGGTTTGGTTCCAATTTCCAGGCATTACTGTCAAAATTGAAGGCTACCTGTATATACGGTTCCGTGATTGTTTGGTTGTTCACGCTGACCATTCTTCGGTTTGTACTTTGCACATTATAGCTGATGCTGACTCTTGATACCATCTTTGCCCATGATTAGCTAGCCAAAGCGGGCCGAAGGTACTATGTATACCGACTTTGTGCATGCAAGAGCTTGATTTGTTGGTACAGGTGGGTATGCTGATAGTGAGAAACATAAGATGAGAGACGAACAAATATGAAACGATCACTATTACTTATACTCATCCTGGCTTCGCTCATTCCAGTAGGATATCTTGTGCATGTCGCTACCTACGCCCAGCAAAATACACCTTCCACTTTTCAGGCATTAAGCATTGCAGGCACCTGGAATGCTCACAACTATGATCTTATCTACACGATGGCCTTCAGCAGTGCGCAGCAGCCAGATGGCCCTCTCGTAGTTTATAGGGCTTCAGGAAGTGATTTACGCACGAGTGCGGCGGTAATCGCTGTAGCGCGTCACTCAGAAGGAGCGACGCCAATCTTTTTCCCTTCGCCCAACGGGCAATATCTTGCTTTACTAACGCCCCTACGTAGCGGCTATGGCACAGATTTAAATGGTGCAGCCCTACGTCTGCTCTCCACCGATGGGAGCGTCAACATTTTGCTGGTCCCAGGAGGAGTTGCTGCTGGTGATCAGGTGATATGGGCTAGCGATAGCTCAGCTCTCTATTATCATACTGGCATGCAGGAACACTCTTTCAATACAGTAATGACGAAAAATACTGTCTATGCAACACAACACCTGACCCCCACAAGGGGGGTCACTACATCTAAGGGGACATCGCCAACCTGTAGTGACCCCTCTTGTGAGGGTCAGGCGGAATGTGCCTCTGTATGTAGTGGCTACGACGAGATTCATCGTGTGGACCTCCATGGACATGATACAACGCTCCTGCATTGGCTTCAGGATGGCAGCTCACTGCGTTTGATAGGCATAGATGGCACCGGAAGTCTGATAGTGACGAAGGCACGTCAAGGACAGGCTGTAGAGTTGTTGCGTTTGGGAACAAATGCACCCAATCATGGGTTGCATTTGGGTGGGCAATCTGCTGCGAACATCAGTCTTGTTACGACGTTACCCCCTGATATTTTGCCAGGGAACGTCTTGCGCATAGGCAGCGATGGAACTTCGGTGGAGTGTGAGCGCGTGCTCAGTTGGAGTCCTTTACGCTATACCATTGTGCGTATCGGCTTTGTGAGTGGCACGACTACAGAGGTACCGTCACTGTTTGCAACGGCACAATTTGGCCATGGGCTCACTGCGCTGAATCGCTCAGGCGATGGGCAAGTTCTGGTGATGTCTCAGGTGACGGCATTGCGCACCGATCTGGCAGCACAAGGTATAGCCAATGTACCGGCCAGGGAAAATCTACTCGTGGCTGATGCCACATCGGGAGCAACTGAACGCTTAGCTTTGCCTGCTGGTGGGCAGATTGTGCAAACATTCTGGGCCGCCCATATTCCACTGGTCCGGCTACAAGCTGTATCACCGGCTACGATCTCTGGTCTACTGAACTGGCCTCGGCGTTTTGCTGGCACTAGCGAACAGAATGCCAGCGTTTTGCAGCAGGATGAATGGATGCTGGAAGCTCACGCGAATAGACTGTTCGATGCGCCCACCTTGCCTACCATGTGCTATGGCAACTGTACCAATGCGGCGGGTACGCCCCATGTCTCGGCAGGTATTTTGCACGGTATAGCCTATGTGGAGAGTAACTGGCATCAGTTCAATACAACCGACTACCAGGTAAACGGTGAAGCAATTGGTACGCCAATCAAAAGTTGGGATGGCGGTTGGGGTGAATTTCAGCAGACATGGGCTATGCCACCCCAGTGCCAGGCGATCAATAATTGTCGCAGTGATGCCAGGAAAATTCAGCAGGAACAGAGCTACAATATCGGCACTGGTGTGCAGTCCCTAATCACTGCCTGGAATGGGACTGCCGGAGTAGTCTCAAATAGCGATCCCAACGACCCATATAAGGCTAATGACTGGTTTTTTGCTGTATGGGCCTACAATGGAGCCTCTGGGAACAATCCCAATGATGTAGCGTCATCGGTCTATGGACACTGGTATCCAGGGGCACCGTTTCGCTCGATTTACGAGGAATATGTTTGGTACTTTGCCGCTCATCCTCAAAATGCGACCAGTGGTTGGACGGATAACTACCTACCAAGTCTAGGGAGTGCATTGCTACCGCCACAATCCGATTTTACCAATACCTCAGATAGCTTCGTGGGCTGTGTTACCTGTACTATTCCTGATTGGACAAGTGGTAGTTTCGATCGTGAGTGGGTCGGCGTGGGTGCCCCCAATACTACGGTGGCAGGCTATTTCCATACATTGTTCACACAATCTGGTGGTGAAGACGTGGTTGGGTTGCCACGAGATAACGGTGGTTCAGCCGCCATGCATCGCTGGGGTAGTGGTTGGACACAGGACTGGGCCGGACACTTACCTGCGACAGGCATTCCAGACGGGATATATAGTATGGGATGCCACAACGCAATCTCTAGCAGTTGATAGGTGTGGATAGGCGGCTTCATCTATCCATCACATCACGGGTTGATAGATGTCGTAACCGGCAAAAAAGGTATGGTGATATGCTCTATGTACATGAGGAAGCCTGCGCTTGAAGCTGATATCAACAGGTGAACCAAAGGGTAAGACGTAAGCTGCTTCATCGGACACGCTTTGGACAATATCATAATAGGGACCATAGCGGTTGTTGCCGCCATGAAGAGTATCGCTGAGTACGCTACAGATGATGCGCTCCCGGCTCTGGAAGATGAGACGATTACAGGTCCAGTATTCTGAGTAAATACGTGTTGCTCCGATTTGCTCCAATTTATGGACGAGTTCAGATTGTTGCTCATTTATGACTTGGATGCCTGGTACCTGGGTAAAGGTATTAATGGCACCCAACGTGAGCATCACACAAATGTAGAGTAGGATGCCTCCCCGCACTATCTCAGCCAGCCACCCGCGTAAGAGACGTATTCTGGAAGTTGTTGTCGCCGGTGACGTGGTCGGGGCCATGTCGACTGTTTGCTGAGCATCAGACTCATGTTGAATGTCTTGAGATGCCAGCGCAGTCTGGGTCTGTCTCTGTGGCATGTTACGCAGCATCTGTTTTCTTGTAAGCCAGCCGATAAAGGAAGAGAGTATGCGACCTTGTTGCCAGAGTGGATCAATAATGGCTGGCGTGGCTGTCAACAGGCAGAATAGGTAGCGTGAGTTTTGCCATGGGTTTAAGCCAGCTACGGGACTGAGGGCAAAAAACAGCAAGGTAAGAGCGGCACTTCCAAGCAGAGCCAGTTGTGCCACATAGCGAATGGCAAGCTGTCTCGCTTCAGAATATTCCAGATTGAAACCGTGTTTGCTAAGTACCTTTTGTTTGCCCAGTGCTTTAACGGTCATGACTACGGCAATGACCCACAGCACGATGCAGCCGATGGACCAGCTGCCTTGCATGAAGGTACAGGAGATGCTTGTGGGACTGAGTAGTCCAAAAAGGGGCAAGTTCTGAGTAGAGCAGACAGGGTTTTCACCTGTTAAATTGGGCAACCCGACCAGTAGCGCACCGACAATTTTATTCAAAGGTGTAATCTGGCTGATGATAGTTGGATCGGTGACATCTGAACGGTAGACACGCAAGAAATAATAGACGGTGCCCTGTTGGGGGAGTTCGTTAATATTATAGATGAGTAAAGGCAACAGACCCAACGTAAAGCTGGCGATGATGAAGGTAACTGCCAGACTGTCCAGATCGGGCCAGCAGAAGAGCAAGAGCACAATGGCCGACATCAAGACGAATGGAATGATTAACTGGTCAGTGTAGATACCGAAGCCGACAAGATAGCCCCAGCAGGCATAGCCGAGCAGACGCCACCAGCGTCTTTTACGCGACATGACAGGACGAAATGAAAGAGCCAGGTACGCGGCTAGGAGCAAAAGCAAGGCACTCATCAGCAGCGTCTCCCCATAGCCACCGATAGCACGCAATTCTGTAAAGAGAATGCCTGAAGACCCTAGACTCAGCAAGATGAGTGTCACGAGGGCTAATTTCCGTGTATACAGCAGGCTGGTGAGAAAATACATACTGATAAAAAAAAGGCTCACCAGGCTCAGCATACATAGCCGTACCAAGAAAAGCGAAGGCCCGAAAAGTAAAAAAAGGCGGGCCGGTAGATACGCTTCGAGGACCCCCATGTAGCCCTGCCCATAGAAAAAAGTGGGGGTTTCACCATGATAGGCGATGTGTAAAGCCATCAAACCAATAGTACTTTCATCGCTATCTGTTGGTGGCCAACCTGCCCTAAGGAGGATCAGGCGTAAGAGGATGGCAAAGAGAATAATGCCAAGGGCGCATAGATCGTATAAGTCAATTTTCAGATGTTTCCGCAAATACATATCAATAGTCTGCTATAATCTTTTTTCTTAAAGGCAAGATTCAAAGAGAGGCCATCTTGCTTGACAATGGTTGCCTCGTACGAACAGAAAAGTGTCACGTTCATTCGAACCTTGCCATAAACCACACGGATATTGAAAGATTGTGCTAGTCATACTAGCACAATTTATCTGGATGAACAAGCATCGCTATTACTTTCGTATGAGTGGTGTGTGATATAGCGACACCATAACCCTTGCCATCATGTCTCTACATCACACATCCCTCATCTACTCTACCAGGGACGAATAATCAAATTGCCTTGAGCGACGGCATTTACAATGTCGGCACGACTGATGATGCCGACTAACTTGTTATCCTGCACAACTGGCACTCGTTTAATCTTGCGCTCCGTCAGGAGCATAGCAATGTCGCTTACAAGTGTTTCTTCATCGACAGTGATAACCTTGTGACTCATAATGTCTGCAACCAGCAGACCCTCTCGATTTACCTTGCTGATAATGTCTGCCTCAGTAACTATGCCAATAATCTTGCTGTTCTCATCGACCACAGGCAAGCCACTGATACGCTTCTGGCTCAGTATCTGGGCCGCTTCCTGTGCCTTGACCTGAGGACCAACCGTGAAAACTGTGCGCGTCATAATGTCGCGTGCGATCATGTTGACACACTCCTTTAGATAGTTATGAAGGAACGCTACTAGAATAGCCATACCTTAATCATAACATATTCAGGGCCGATTCAGCAGTTGTATATAGAGCTTGCGCAACCGATTGGCATAATGCTCCCAACCGCTGGCGGCATCGAAGGCCTGATTTTCTTTCTCGTTCATACCATAGCGGAGTGTTTGCACTTTATGCAAGGCTTGTTGCAGCGAGGTGCGACTTTTGGACTCGTACAGGATGCTGGCCGAAGGTGGGAGCATTCCATTAAAGCGTGGCAGGCTAGGAGCGACAACCGTGCGTCCATACGAAAGGGCAAGGAGTGCTGTTTCCAGCATACCAGATGTTTGCCGGGCAAGATGTGGCAACACTAGTGCATCAGCAGCACCAAGGTAGAGCGGTATGGCTTCTGTACGCAGCGGTGCTATGGGAATGCTTCAAGCAGGTGTATCAACTCACGTTCCGTATGTTGCTGGGCAAAGCACAGGTACACAAAGCCTGCCTGCTCAGGCAAACCCAATTGCCAATGCGCTTGTTGGCGTGGTATGGGCGGAGCGTAATAGCCCTGAAAACCGGGATGAGGCAGGCAACGCACTCGTCGGCGTAACTTCTTATCGGGATAGAGCTGTTCTGGTTGCCGTGTCGAACTGAACACAATATCGCTGATAGAGAACAACTGGCGTTCCAATGTGCGCTGGCTAAGGGAGCGCAGGCTCCGTGTGCTTTGCCACCAGCCGCCTGTATCGCTCGTTACAATACGCAAACCCCAGCATTGTGCCAACCAAAGCCGGAACCAGAGCTGCTGATGTTGTCGGCGCGTCAAGGGTAAAGCACCTGCTCGATAGAGGTGAACAATACCCATAGCCTGCCCCTGATAGGCGCGGTGACGCCACAGCCAGGAGAGAGGAATATCAGCAATCGTTTGTGTACAGTTCACATCTTGCAAGTTGAGCGCATGGATCAGCAGATCAGCCGCTGGATCATCTTCGGCGGAGCATACAAACAACACAGCAGGAGTTGTAACCTCTGGTGGCGCATGTTCAAGGAATTGGAGTTTTTGTCGCAGGTGGCCCCAACTTCGCGCCTGGGCCATCGCAGCCTGCAATCGTTCATTGGTAGAGCGTCCCGCCAGTCGCAGCAAGGGGCGATGGAGCAAGAGCAGATAGCTTAATTCACGCATCTCAGGTAATACAGATTGGAAGACACTTCTATACGACTTGGTTTCCCCTTCATGTGCTTTGTTGGCATACTCGGCTAGCACTTCCGAACATCCTTGCCAGTAGGCACGCCCCATAAAGTACGAGCGCTGCAGGCGAGCTGCGGGTACACGATGGGTAACCACTGCCTCCGGCTCGTACCACAGGCTATAGCCTGCCCGATGCAGACGCTGGTACAGGTCGTCTACCTCGGCGTTTGCTGGTAAGTGTTGACGTTTGCTGAGAAACGGTGAAAAATAGCCAATACTGCGTAACGCGGACATGCGGACAGAAAAGCTCGTGCTGCTAAAGCACATCTCCTCCTTTAACTGGGTGCGCGTCTTAAAAGGCGCAAAGTAACCAAGCAGATGCAACATATCCTCACTGAGCCAGTGCGGACGTTGGGCCTCCCACCGCAACTCGACACGCCCCCCAATAGCATCAGCGCCACTTTCATCGTAAGCTGCTAGCAGGCGCTCCAGAAAATAGGGATCGGCCAATGCATCATCGTCCAGAAAGACTGCGATTTCACCGCTTGCCTCCTGTAAAGCCGTATGGCGTGCATAGGCTAAACCGTTCTTGCTCTCCGATAGGCAGTGAACATACCACAGCTCTTGTGACTTACGCCCTAGTTGTACACCAGCACTTACATAGGTACGTACCGCTTCCAGTGTACCATCGGTAGAACCATTATCGACAACAATTACCTCGAACTGCTCATAGGCCAGCGTTTGCCGTCGCAGGCTCGCCAGAGCGGAAAGTACCAAGTTGCGCCGATTATAGGTACAGAGAATGACGCTCAAACGTGGTGCTGTCTTTGAATGAGATGGTGCTATCTTAGATGATTTTTCGTGAATAGTCATGAACGAACATCCTTCATTATCCCAAAATCATTTTTTTACAGATACAGATGGAACCAATGGCGGAGACAATCTGAGCCATGGCACTTGCCATGGCTGCACCAGTCACACCCAGGAAGGCAATCAAAGGTACTGCCAGCAAAATATTGATCAGAGCTGCTACTATACCCAGGTGTATCTGGGCGCGTTTGCGCTCTCCATGAGCGAGGTGAGTCAGGCTAATTGTGGCAACGCTACCGCACAGAGCAGAGACCAGGAGAATACGTAGTGGTGTTACTACACCCAGGTAGGCGGCTCCAAAGCACCAGGAGATAAGTATAGGGCAACAGAAAAAGGCTCCCAGACAGAGCGGTACAGCTAACAGAGCAATATAGTGCGATGTTTTGAGAAAAGCATCTCCCGCGCTGATGTAGTGCTGACCCGGCATATAGCGCAGGACTAGTGGCAGGATGCAGGTAGAGAATATCGTTGGGGCAATACCAATCACACGCGTGCTGATGAGTGAACTGAGCGCATAGAAGCCCAGTGCGGCAGTACTATAGCCATGCGCCAGCAGTAGCATCTCGCTGCCTTGCCAGACGATGCCATCTAAAATGAAGAGTAGCAGCGAATTGCTCAACCCGCGGGTGAGGCGGTCTTGCAACAACATTCCTGGCTCTACCGCCTGTTTCATTGGTAACAGACAGAGAATACAGAACAGGGCCATCATGAGTGTCAGCGTACTGGTAATAGCGGATGCCAGGAGAAACATGCCGGTCTGTTCCCCCTGGAATTGTGTTGCCATGAAGACAAGCAGGAGGGATGTACCAGCCCCGAACAGGCGCAGGGCGGCCAGTAGATCGAAACGGCGCAAGCTCCGTAATGTTATGCTTGCCACCCCGCTTAACAATATCGGTAGCGCAGAAAGACCTGCCAGAAGCAAGAGCAGAAGAGGTGCCTTTGCTCCAAAGAACCATGAGAGGGGCCATGCTAGTAGCAGATAGATGCAACAATACAGCCGAATGCTGCGATACTGTCGCTGCCACACAAAACGAAAGATGCCAGCGATCAGGCGTGGCTTCTCACGCCCTTGAATACTGGCAAGGTAGCGACTGGTGACGCTGGACATGCCCACGCCAATGGCCGGAACGGCAGCAGTTGCCAGCCAGAGTACAAACATATAGATACCAAAGTTCTTCGGCCCTAATGTCCGTGCAATTACTACTATGGTAGCCACATTCAATGCAAACGAACAAACAGCTGTGCCTAAGCTCCAAGCTCCTGGTCGACTCACCCCCTGCTTACCCCGTTGCCGCACCATAGTCTGCCAGTGTTGTACTATCACCTCAGCCCCCTCCACCTCATGTACTCTGTGATGTCAACTTTATCTCCACTATGCCATAGCATAGTAGCGTTTAGCGTAGAGATATGGTTGTAGATGGGTTGCGATATGCTTTTTATGTTAAGGGTTGATGATGCGAAATATATAAATTTGTTATCTATATATAGTAGAATTGAGACAATTGATTTTGTTGGCTTTGCATGCAGAGCCGCTATCCTCTGTTCTTTGACAAATTGGCCTTTCGCGCTTAGAATGTGAAGCAGAAAGCTTGAGATGAAAAAGCAGAAAGACAACATACATGCAACAACAACCCAGAGAACATTCACGCGGCTTTGCCTTGTTTCGTTCCCAAACACTCGAAGATATCCCACAAACCTACTCCTATGCGTACTCAGCAGCCGGTCTACTATAATGAGAGAATGTTCCACTGGCAGGTCTTTCGTTACGAAGACGTGTTAGCGGTTCTAACCGATTATAATCGCTTCTCTTCGCAAGCCTTTGGAACTAGCGATTCCTTCCTCAAAGACACGCTGGTCGCCACAGATCCACCCGATCACCGCAAATTACGTAACCTGGTCAATCAGGCGTTTACTCCACGGGCGGTTGCCCGCCTCTCGGAGCGTATTACGCAGATAACGCAAGAGTTGCTGGATCGGGTACGCTCACAGGGCAAGATGGACGTTGTCTCAGACATCGCCTTCCCACTGCCTGCCAAAGTCATTGCGGAGATGCTTGGCGTACCAGCAGAAGATTGGGATATCTTTCAACGCTGGGCGCGTATGGACAGTTCAGGCCCTTCGAGCAACCGGCAAAACACCGGGAGATCCATGCAAGAGGAGATGTTTGATTACTTCTCCAGCCTGCTAAAAGAGCGACGCCGTACACCACGAGAAGATTTAATCAGCTCACTGAGTACGGCTGAAGTGGACGGTGAACGATTGAGTGAGCCTGAACTGATCAATTTCTGCACGTTACTGCTGGCCGCCGGGCAAGAGACTACCAAAAATCTGATCGCTAATGCTATTGTTTGCCTTACCGATCATCCCGATGCAATGCAACGGCTGATCCGTGAGCCTGCCCTGATGCCCAAAGCGATAGAAGAGATCCTGCGTTACCTGCCGCCAGTCTGGTTTCTCTTCCGCCAGACCAAAACAGACATCGAACTGGCGGGCCAGCACATTCCGGCCAACCGGATCGTGTTGGCTTGGACGGCCTCAGCCAATCGTGACGCTTCCCAATTCCCTAATCCCGATCACTTTGATATCGAGCGTGAGCCTAATCGCCACCTGGCCTTTGGTCATGGCATCCACTTCTGCGTTGGGGCTCCCCTGGCTCGTCTGGAAGCCAGAATCGCCCTGCCAATGATGCTGGCACAACTCAGCAATATCCAACATGTGGAAGGTTTCCCAATTTCTGTCCATACAGGCATCGTCTTTGTGATCAGATCGCTGCCAGTCACTTTCCTATCCGGCTAAGACCAGAAACACTAATTTTCTGATTGTGTTGGAGTCAATACCCTCGTGGTCGCCCTCTGCAACAATCGCAGGCGCACCCGGTGTGAACTTCTTCATTGCATCCCGCTATGTTCAGGTGTTATACTGCTTTTGGTGGAGAATAGAATTATCAGTTTTCGGATTTTCGTATATAGTTTGCTTGCTGTACCTCCTCAAGAGAGTGTAAACATAGAGTTTTTTTTAACATATACCACAAGAGAACGTCCTTCTATCATATAGAGTGTATGCGCCTATGACAGATGAACACGAAGCGATGAATAAGCAACACGACCCTGATAAAGAGCGTCACAATCCTCGTGGCGATCAGCAGAATAAGTTCCGTTTTGGGAACTATGATCTGGTGCGCCGTATCGATAAGGGTGGCATGGGTGAGGTTTATCTTGCACACCAACGTACCGCCTTTGGCCGCGAAGTAGCCATAAAAATTATTCGCTCTGACCTGGTTCATGATACAACGAGCCGCCAGCGTTTTCTACGGGAGGCTGAGGTAAACGCCCATATCAAGCATGAACATATCCTGCCCCTTTTTGAATTTGGTGAGGAACAGGGGCGGCTGTTCATGGTAACGCCCTATATTGCCGGTGGCACGCTGGCAAAGCGTTTACAGGCTGATCCCCTGTCGCTGGATGAGGTACATCAACTCTTTACGGCTCTGCTGCAAGCTGTTATCTACATTCATCATCGGGGAGTGGTACATCGTGATCTCAAGCCTAGCAACATTTTGTTGGATTCAGAGGGTAACAACGGGCGCGTTTATGTACGTCTGATCGACTTTGGCATTGCTAGCATTGCGGGTCAGGCTGCCTCTCCACCGTTGACGACGGCAGACACAGAGATGGGAACGCTTGCCTATATGGCTCCTGAACGCTTTTCCGGCATTGCCGCTCCCAGCAACGATATCTACTCGCTGGGCGTCATTCTCTATCAGATGCTGACCGGCCAGCTTCCCACGGATGAACGCCGCATCGCTTTACCGCAACCACTGGAATACGTCGTCGAACATTGTCTCGTTTCCGTGGATCAGGGTCGCTTTAAGAGCGCCGAAGAACTACTGCATGCCTTTGAAGACGCCTATGACTACCTGACCGCAGATCAGCAAGAGCAGGATGGAGTAGCAGTACCACCACCGGTGCCGGTAGTGAGCAGCAGAATTGTACCTGTGCGTAGCAGTACCACACGCTCTAACAGCCATGTCCGACGAGAAATCCGAACGTTGCACCGCTCTGACAATCTGCCGGATATGCCTGCCCTGCCCATGGCACGTCCACCACAGCCGGATGTATTTGCTCGCGAGGACTATGAATCTCCTACCACGAATATCGATGTCTCGCAGTACGATGGCCGGTCGTATGTACCTGCTACACCGTCTTCTCCGCCCGATCCCCCAACTTATGCACGTAAACGACGCCGCAATCCCCTACTCGCGCTGATTACGATCTTGACTGTGGTCATCTTATTGGTGATGGCTGGCCTATCCTTGTTTGCCTTTCAATCCATCACTATCGTCTCAGCCAGTGTCAATTTTGGTCCGCAGGTGCATGCCATCAATAAAGTATTCCTGGTCAAGGGCAGTGTTTCGCAAAGTACCGTAGATGTAAATAGTGCAACCATTCCAGTCAAAACACCGACTCTTAGCAAAATTGGTTCACAATCAGGCACAACCAGTCAACAATGCTTTTTCGGTCTTTGTCGACAAATTGTCACCAATGATGACGTTAATCGAATTTCAGGACAACTAAAATCGAGTCTGGATGCGCAAATCGCGTCGCAGATACAGCAACAGTTACAAAAGCAGGGTGCCGTTCAGGTTGGTTCTACAGAGTTCACCACGCCCTCATCACCAACCTCAGACCCGCCGGTTGGCACACTCAGCAAGACGGTCACGGTCACCATGACTGAGCAGGGACAGTTTGCTTACTTCCTGAGAAGTGATGCACAGTCGGTAGCCAGATCATTACTCAATCGTGAAGTGGAGAAGTTGGGGGCAAACTATGCCCTCTTCAGTCCTTTAACCCAGATTGGACAACCGGTTGTGACCAATATCGATAGCAACACCGGTATTGTCTCGATTAGCATTGCCGCCGGTGGTGATGCCGTGTATCATTTTTCCTCTGCTGAGCTTCAAGCCATCCCAAATGCTCTCAAG
>WNGJ01008819.1_pt1 | contig 13542 bp, 10 predicted proteins | sample 5400611 | NCBI WGS metagenome assembly WNGJ01 (sample SAMN13153375, study PRJNA577476) | soil metagenome | isolation source: 40 cm soil or saprolite under Garry oak tree replicate 1 | place: USA:California | collected 2016-06-15 | reverse complement strand
CGCCCGGGACTCGGGGCAATACGCGGTGCGGCACAATCCGTTCGTCTACTACAACGACATCGCCACGAACGCGAGCCGCTGTGCGCGCGTCGTACCGTCGGGCAATGCGGCGGGCGCCCTCCTGAACGACCTCGCTTCCACGACGACCGCCTCGAACTACCTGTGGTTCACGCCGAACGACTGCAACAACATGCACAGCTGCAGCGAGTCGATCGGCGACACGTACATGTCCGTCCTCGTCCCGAAAATCCTGAACAGCACGGTCTTCCGGACCACCCGCGCGGCCCTGTTCATCACGTTCGATGAGGGCTATCGCTTTCCGACCTATGCCGTCTGGGTCGGTCCCTTCGTCAAGACGGCTTATGCATCCTCCTTCGGATACACGCACTACTCGGTCCTGGCGACGATCGAGTCGAATTGGAACCTGTCCCCTCTCACGGCGAACGACCGAGACGCCCCGCACATGGGGGAGTTCTTCGTCGGGCAGCCCTCTCGAGGATTCCAGAATCCGCCGCCGCATCCGCTCCCCCTCGCCTACGTCGCGACGATTTCCGGGTCCGGCGGGGTTGCCTTGATCGTGACAGGAGCGATCCTCCTTCGCCGCGAGAAGCGCCGATCCGCCGAGTGAACCGCCTTCGCCATACCTGCAGTTCTTGCACTGCAGACGATGCTGTAGGACGTCTTGGCGCGTCCTTCCCTGTGGCCACGAACACGATTCTCTGACCGCGTCGATACATCTATGTATAACCTTAGGTATAACTTGTGATGTGCTTACGAAAGCAAAGAAGTGGGGCAACTCGATCGGCCTGGTCATCCCAGCGGAGGTCGTGAAGAAGGAGCGGATTCGGCCAGGCGACTCGATCGAGCTGGTCGTTCGGAAAAGAGTCCCTCGACTGGAGGAGCTTGGAGGGACTCTCAAGCTGCGCCACAAACTACAGGATCTCCTCGGGGAGATGGAAGAAGGTTGGGACGATCTCTAGGTACTTCTATGACTCTTGGGCGATCCTGGAGTACCTGAACACAGGACGGCTCGCGGGGTATTTCCGTTCCACCCGAGGGGTGACCACATGGCTCCAAGCTATGGAGGTCTTCTACGCCCTCCTGCGCGACGGGAAAACTGAATCGGAAGCGAGGGACCTGGTCGTGGCCCTTCAGCCTCATCTTATCGACTTCTCGTTTGATGATGTGCTCGGCGCGATGATTTTGCGGATACAGATGGCCCGCAAGCGGCGGAATCTATCGTATGTCGACGCCATCGGGTATTACACCGCCCGGAAGCGTGGACTCCAGTTTCTCACCCGCGACCCAGATTTCCGCGGCTTACCCGGAGTCGTGGTCCCGTGAAAAGGCGAGTGGAGACAACCGTCCATGGTGGCAAACATGAACTATATGGACGTGAGCCCAAGGGCACAACTCATTGGACATCCCAACTCGCTAGGCCCTCGGTGAGGCGTTACGAAGATTCGAAAGCAAGTCCGCGACCTCGAACCGGACCGCGAGCTCATCGACATACCTCCAGTCGATCCGATCTCGGTAGAGGATCGCGAGCATCTTCGCGTGCTCAAGATCTCCAGCTCTCTTCCACCATTTCGCGGAAAGCATTCGCTTGATGAGCAGGTCTTCAATTGCGGCGAGTCGGACCGAACCATACGGGGTAATCAAAACCTGAGTCTTCGAATAATCGTATGTATACGGATACGGTACAAGATCGACAACAATTTTGAGGTCGCCGTTAATCCAGAGCCGGCCTTGCTGTGAGAATCGCCAACCACGGAGGGTCTTGGTGAGGTCCCGTCGTGGGGGGACGACGATGTCGATGTCTCCCGATGTGTATTCGCCGCGCGTGTAAATCTCGATGGCCGATCCGCCCACAATAATGAAGTCATCCGCAGGGACCTCGCTAGCCTGTGCCAACAACGCCGAGAAGTGCAGACGCAGTTCTGTCGGGGTTCTCGCGGTCTCTAGCTTGGCCACGAGATCTTCATATGGAAATTTCAAGTGCATCCTACCGAGGCGCGTGATGGCGTGCGGCAATCCGAGCTACGACTCGATCCTTTTCAGGTGGACGGATAAATTCACGCCGGTTCGGGATCTCTTTCGGAATCCGTCCCGCCTTGGGAACCTTGACGACCATCTTGTTCGCTAATCGGAATGCTTTCTCCCGTTCACGGACCATTTCTGGACTGAACCAGTCCTTCTCAACGCTAATGCGGACCTTCTTGGCGAGCAGTCTCCTCAGATCGTCGTCTACCATGAAGTAGCCCTTAAACTGGGAACCTTTGGAGACCGCCTTTAGGAAACCCGAGGTTTCCAGCCTCTTGAGGACAGCATAGACTTTTGGCGCGCTGGCGTCGAGCGCTTTGGCAATCTCATAGCCTGTCTTGGGCTCGACTGAACTCGCGAGGACGCCAAGCACCTTGGCGCGAGTCTCGGACCCGAATAGTTGTACCACCGCGGGATCGATCCTGAATTTCATGACAAAACATTACCTATTCTGGGTAATAAGCATTACCCTTTTAGGGTAATACAATGATAGTCCAGGATTCGCGAGGATCACAGTTCCGGGACGGGGAATGGTCGAGAGCGATTTTCTCACCGATTGCCACGGCAAGGATGCCCACGACCTGTTTCCTCCGGGAAATGGGTCCACACACATCACGGGAACCGGTGGTCGGGCGAGTCCACCACGGCGGTTGACGATGATGAATGACACCCGATTTCGATTCGTGTCGAAGTGCATCGACCCCATGCGAAAATTTTCGCATCGTCTCGGACGCTGAGGATGATTCGAGGACACTTATGCGCCAGGTTCCGACGCCAACCCCCAAGCCGGTGACCCAAATTCCCCCCAAGGGCCGCCCGCATTCGCCCACGGCCGAGTCCGATTCCGCAGAGACCTCGTTCCTGCGGGTCGGACTCAACTAACATCCGCCGTCTCCGGAGAAGTGTTGCATGGTCCTACGGTCGCACCAGGTGATTGGCGCCATTGTAGCGGCCATGCTCCTCCTCCTCGTCGCCCTCGCCGGCTCGGGGATCCTTCCCTTCGGCGTCCCCGATCATGCGGCTCCTCCCGGTCCCATCTCTGTGGAGACCTCGAACAACTTCGATCAGCTCGTGGTCGTCCTGATGGAGAACAGGAACCTGAACGAGGTGTACGGCCCGGCCACGTACTTGACCCAGCTCGCGGACACGTTCGCCTTCTCAACGGGTTGGACGAGCATCACGAACCCGTCCCAGCCGAACTACATCGCCCTGATCGGTGGCAGCACGTTCGGCGTCTCCGGCGACGGAAACCACCCGAACCTCAATCACCCGACGATCGTCGATCTCCTCGAGAACGCCGGGAAGACATGGAAGGCGTTCGCCGAAGATGCGAGCGGGACCGGCTGTGGCCTGAACCCCCCGCGGGGCGAAGACCACTTCCCGTTCCTCTCCTTCACAACGATCACGGGGAACGCCTCGCGGTGCGCCAACCTACTGCCCGGCTCCTCGAACGAAGTGATCTCGGCCTTCAACGCGGGCACGAATTTCATCTGGCTCACGCCGAACGATTGCAACAACATGCACTCCTGCTCCGTCGCCCAGGGCGATGCTTGGATCGCGAGCTGGGTCCCTGCCCTGTTGGCTGCGATGGCGGGAAAGAAGGCGGCACTCCTCATCACGTTCGACGAAGGCTACACGACCCCTCCATACGTCTACACCGCGTTCATCGGCACCGCCGCGAACCTGGCGTACAAGTCCTCGGCCGCCTACCCTCATTATTCTTTCGCCAAGCTCCTCGAGGACGTCTGGGGCGGCGGGAACCTGGGCCAGAACGATGTCACCGCGCCTTCTCCCGTCGAGTTCTTCCAACCCGGCGGGCCGGACTTCGGAATCTCCGCGAGCCCGACGAGCGTCTCGTTCGGATCCGGCGCGTCGGCGACGTCCACCGTGAGCCTGACCGCGAGCGGCGGCTTCAACGGAACTGTCGACCTGACGGCGGCCTCCGCGCCGGCGGGCGTGACGACGACCTGTGTGCCTTCGAGCATCAGCGGATCGCAGACGTCGACGTGCACACTGAGCGCGACGAACGCCGGATCCTACACCGTCACGATCACAGGAACGAGCGGAAGCTTGGTCCACACCGCCACGATCGCGGCCACCGTCACATCCCCCGATTTCTCCCTGTCGGCGAATCCCGCGAGCGTATCGTTCGGAACCGGACAATCCGCGAGCTCGACGATCTCTCTTTCGTCGACCGGAGGTTTTGCGAGCACTGTCAATTTGACCGCCGTTTCCGTGCCGACGGGAGTCACGACCTCGTGCGTCCCGTCCAACCTCACCGGGAGCGAGACCTCCACGTGCACGCTCACCGCGAACAAGGCCGGTACGTACGTCGTGACGATCTCCGGAACGAGCGGGTCGCTCGTCCGCTCCACCACGATTGACGTCCTCGTGTTGGTGCCCGACTTCTCCTTGACCGCGAACCCGAACAGCGTCTCGTTCGTGGTGAACGACTCGGCCACCGCCACGATCTCGCTCCATTCGATCGGCGGTTTCTCGGGGAATGTCAGCCTGAACGCGACGTCTTCGCCGGCAGGCCTGTCGACGTCCTGCTCCCCCGCGATCTTGGTCGGGAGTCAGTCGTCCATCTGCACGGTGAACTCGACGACGATCTCCTCGTACACGGTCACGATCACGGGCACGAGCGGGAACCTCAGCCACAGCGTGTCAATCGACGTCACCGTGACCCCAAAACCACAACCGGACTTCACCCTCGACGCGAATCCGTCCGCCTTCTCCTTCACGGCCGGTGATTCCGGATCGACGACGATCTCATTGCAATCCACGGGAGGCTTCGCGGGGATCGTCGACCTGACGACCGCATCCTCGCCCGATGGGCCAAGTATTTCCTGTACGCGAACGAGCCTCACGGGAAGCCAGACGTCCACGTGTACGCTCGGGAGCTCGACGGCCGGATCCTATGTGGTCACGTTCACGGGCACGAGCGGGAACCTGGTCCACACCGCCTCCGTGTCCGTTGAAGTCACCCCGCCGGTGGCCGTCCCCGACTTCTCCCTCGCGGCGGATCCCGCTGCCCTCTCCTTCGTCGCCGGCGAGTCCGGCTCCTCCACGATCTCCGTCCTGGCGACGGGCGGTTTCTCCAACGCCGTAAGTCTGACCGCCACCTCGGACCCCGCGGGCGTGACCGCCGTCTGCTCGCCCACCAGCATCCCGGGTTCCGGGACCGCGATCTGCGTCCTGAGCGGGAGGACGCCCGGCCCGTTCCACGTCGACGTCATCGGAACGAGCGAATCGCTGACCCGGTCCGTCCCGATCCTGGTGAACGTACTCCCGGGCGAACCGAAGTCGGACACGATCCCGCCGCAGATCACGATCACGTTCCCCTCGAACTCGACCGTCCTCCCGTACGCGAACGTCACGGTGACCGGGAACGCCTCCGACAACGTCGGGGTCCAGACGGTGGAGCTGAGCACAGACAACCTGACGTGGGTCCGAACGAACGGGACCGTGTCGTGGACCGCGAACCTGACGATCCCACCCGGGACGACCACGATCTACGCCCGGGCGACGGACACCGCGGGGAACCGACAGACGGTCGAGGTCCATGTGTACATCCCGTCCGCGGGAGGGCTGCCTCCCCGGCCGCCCACGGAAGGATCTCAGCTCGTCTCGGGGACGCTCCTGCCCATCCACCTGGCGGCGATCCTGTTCGGCGTCGCGGCAGCGGTGGAGGCCTTGTTGATCGTCTGGGCACGGCGGAAGGAAAACGAGGCGATCGACGATTGGAATCCGGTGGACCACACCGCCCCACCGCCGACCGGGGGCGTCGTGTCTCCGTTCCGACTTTTCCGATAAGCCGGCGTCCCGCGGAATCAATCCGGGGAACGGGCCGAAGCCGGATCCCGTCTCCGTCTGAGTTCGAGATGTGTTCCATTTGCTTCAAGTGCAGACACGGGAACGTCTATGGTCGACGCGGCGACCCGTGAGAGGGCGGGACACGCGGGGGAGACCTTTGCAGCAGATGCGAGAGACGGTTCAGAGCGAACACGAGTCGGTGTGCGTGGTCGGTCTCGGCACCGTCGGGGCACCCACGGCCGAATATTTTCTGGGCCGCGGGATCCCGACGCATGGATGCGACCTCGACCCGATCGCCCTCGGGCGGCTCTCGCCGCGTCTCCACGGAAAGGCGACCACCCCTGCGGCCCTCCCTCCAGCCGACGTCGACTTCGTGACTTTCTCTGCCTTGGGACGACCTTCGAAGTCTCCGAGCCAGACGTCTGATTCGACGCGAACGTCTGGCGTGGTTAGTCGACCATGTCACTCTCTCGCAAGTTTGAAATATAGCTTCTGGGCTCCGGGGCGATACGGCCCAATGGCCGGCCGGACATTGGTGGGGGGATTCCGTCAAGTCATTCAGACTAGGGACGGAACCCCTTTATCCGTTCCGACACGTTGGACGGTTGAGAATGGCGGCGGGGAAACCATGAACCTCGGGACCAACGCCATGACTCGGAGGGGAATCGAACCGGGGGGATCGGATGCGAATCGCTCAGGTTAGCCCCTTCCTGCCCTCCCGGGCAGGCGGTTCCGTCGTCTACTCTTCGAACCTCGCCATGCAGCTAGAGAAACGCGGACACACCGTGGAGTTCTTTGCTTCCCGGTATCCCAATACCGACCGCCGGACCAAGATGGGCACGGACATCGCGGTCCAAGCCAGTCGATGCTACGGGCTCGCTCTCGGGATCAACCCGATGTCGTACCTCCTGTCCCGTCTGATGCGAAGCTCTGTCGATGTGGTCCATGCGCATTCCTACGTCTTCTTCACGTCCAACCAAGCGGCACTAGCCTCCCGCCTCACCGGGGTCCCACTGGTCCTCCACATCCATGGTGCGACCTATGTCCGGGAGCCCGAACTCGACAAGAGGACCCGGGCCAAACTGTGGCTCAAAGAGAAATTCTACGACCCCACGCTGGGAAAGTGGACCGTCCAGAGCGCGGATGCCATCGCGGCGGTCTCGAGATTCGACATGCAGAAGTGTCAAGAGGTGTTCGACATCGATTCCGATCGCCTCCACCTGATCCCCAACGCGGTGGATACGAACGTCTTTCACCCGCCGGCGGCACCACCGAGCGGACATGTGGTCACCTTCATCGGGCGATTGGAACCTTGGAAGGGCGCGTTTTCCCTGCCCAAAATCGCGAGACTCGTCCGGGAGGACGTCCCGGACGTGCAGTTCAATTTCGTCGGAGATGGTTCGGTCCGCGGAGAATTGATGCGGGCCTGCAGCGACCTCCGCGACAATGTCCGGTTCCTGGGCGATGTCGACCACGAGACGGTCGCGTCTCTCCTTCGTTCCACGTCGGTCCTCATCCTTCCCTCGTTCATCGAAGGTCTGCCGACCGTGTGCCTCGAAGCCCTTGCCTCGGGAGTCCCGGTCGTCGCATCCAACATTGGAGGGACCTCCGAGGTCGTGATTGAAGGCGAGACGGGTTACCTCCGACCGCCGGACGACCTAGAGTCGATGTCCGATTGTGTTGTGAAACTGCTTCGGGACGACCGCCTGAGATCTCGGATGGGGGAGGCCGGTCGGAAGTTGGTCGAAGGGGCGTATTCGTGGGAGCGGATCGCCGAAATGACCGAGCGTTTGTACGAACGCGTCGCGTCCTGAGCCCCTCGCACAGCCGTCCTCATGCGGAGCGGATCCTCCACCGGTACGTCGCCCGATCTTGGGTCCATCCCGCGGTGACGAAGCGATCCATCGATGGCATCCGGCGGTCCTAGGGGACTACACGAAACACATACGTGGTCGCCGTCGCATATTGCAGAACGAAGTGAGGAGGCACGAAGAGTCCAGCGAGGGGACCCAAGGAGACCCCGGGAATGGGCCCTGTAAAGATGGTCGACGGATCTTCCTGTGCCCAGAGCACGGTCCTCGTGGAGATCAACACGTAGGTTCGGTTGAACCCGAGAGCCACGGTCCGATTCACGATGTCCGGGGTTGAATTCGACGCAAAGATGCCGTGAAGATCACTCCGCAAGTTTGGATAGACCGATGAAATGAGTTCGGGCGCCCGACCGTCGGGAAGAAGGAAAAAGACGGAGGCGTTTCGGAGGGAGAAACCGCGCAAGAAGTAGCCCGTCCCGGGATCCGTGATCACGTACGCGTCGCTCGTCGTGTGGGCTTTGATCCACATCGCCGTGTCGTACTCGTCCACGGACAGGTAGGCGTCGTGGAGCTCCAGATGAGCCGGGATGGAGAGCATCATCATTCCCGTGGCGATGAGAAGGACGGCCAATAGGGCCAGGAACCGCCGCTCTGGGCCCGGCGTTCGAACAATCGCCCACCAGTGCTTGTCGTTCCGAGATTGAAACGATTCCTTTACCTCGGCCCACCGTGGGATCGGAATGGCTGCCATCAACAGGACGAGAGCGAATCGGAAATAAAATTCGACGCGATATATGGCCCAAAGCGGCAGGAAGAAGAGGATGCCATAGAAAATCGCGTATTCCACCAAGAGGCGAAAGTCGAAGCCCTTGACCTCTCGGACCTCCGGTTGCTTTCGTCGACTCACGAATGCAAGGACGAGGAGAACGACAAATTCGGCCGGGTAGATCGCCGCTAAGACGAAAATCTTCTGCTCGGTCGGAAAGCCAAAGAGGGGGTCTAACTGGGTTCCTGGAACAAACACTTGAATGAGTATCGAGCCCGCGATCGAACCGACCAGGACCACCAAAAGGGCGACTCGGAACACCCGTTTCCGGACCCGCGAATCTTTCAGAGTCAAGGGCTCCGTGAGCATGAACACGAGGAGGGGTCCGACCACGATGAGTTCGTAATAGTAGAAGTACAGAAGGAAGGCCGAGCCTAGCACCAGGACCGTCCACCTCCTCGCCTTTCCGTGTTCATCGTCCAGATAGAAGAGAACGATGGCGATGAAGATCAGTTGCGCAATCATGTCGATCGTCAGGAACAGGGGGGTTCGCACCGTCTCAATGTTCGTGGTGCCGAGGATCAGTCCCGCGACCCCGCAGAATACGGACGGGAGAAGGCGCCCTGACATCTTGTATCCGATCCCGAACATGCCTATGGCATACAGGACGAGGATCGGGATGATCCCGTAGTAGAAGATCGAGTCCGGTGGGGCTCCGAGGAACAACGAGTAGGATGCAATGGCCTGGGCGAGCGACGCCGGATAGGGCAGGGCCGCGGTGTCGGGAAACGGACGAATCAGGAGGTAGGAAAAGCCGTGGTGCTCGATGGCCCACGAGACCGTGGCTAATGTGGCATTCAGGTCCCAACCCCGAGTCGATGGATACGGTGAGGGCCGAGTGAAGACCGCGAAAATTCCAACCGAAAGTCCGACCAACGAGGCGAGGGCCATCAATAAGGGAGTTCCTGGGTGTGAGATGGATTCGGTCCCTTGTGGGCTGTTCCTTCCAGCAATGAGGATCGCCAGGCTGAGTCCGACCGCGAGTCCAAGGACGAGTCCAACGAACAGATCCTCATGAAACGTGAAGGTCACCATGAGGGCGGCCGTCAGGGCGATCGTCATCCCAAAGCTCGCCAGACAGTCCAACGCGATTCCCGAGGGAGACCAGAGAGACGCGGTGGGGGGTTTCCCGAACGTCACTCTCGCCAAGCCTCGCAGCAGGTGGCCGAGCAAGAACAGCAGGATGGCACTCCCGGCGAAGAGTCGCACGATGACCAAGCCAGGGAAAAGAAACGAAAGGGCAAAGGCGAGCGAGAACCCCAGGCTCACGGCTGCGCTCGCGCGTTCGCCCCGGAGCCAGTTCAACATAACTCCTCCACGGCGCGGACGAACTGGGGTGCGACGGCAGGAGCGTCATACCGGTCTCGCACCCTTTCCCGCCCACTGGTCCCGAGTCGCCTTCGCAACGCCCCATCCTGGGCCAGGCGGATGAGAGCCTCTGCAAATTCCCGACGATCGAAGGGATTGACAAGGAGACCGTCTTGGCCATGTCGGATGACCTCGGCGATTCCGCCGTACCGCGTCGCGATCACCGGCTTGCCGAGGGCCATCGCCTCGAGGGCTGCCATTCCGAAGAGCTCGACATGGGACGGAATCGCAAGGATGTCCGCCTTCCGCATGAGATCGAACAGCTTCGAAGGCGATGTCCATGGAAGGAGCTCGATGCGCAGATTCGGCCCCATCCGGGGCTTCTGCGACGCCTCCCGGACGGTGGTTACGAGCGATCCCTGGCCCACGAACCGGACCACCAATCGCGCTTCCACGGCCGCTGACTCCGCAGCTGCTAGTAGCTCGTTCACCCCTTTCCAGGGCTCCAGGTAACCCGCAAAGAGAACGGATGTCTCGTCGGAAGGGAAGGAATTTTCCGAGGGCTGGTTCCCGGTTCGATCAATCCGATTCATGTCAAGGCAATGAGGAACGATTCGAATCCGTTCCGCCGGAATGCCGATGGCCGAATACAGGTCTTTCTGGAAGACGCTATGCGCGAGGATCCCTCCGAGAATCGTCCTCGAAGCCGTCACGTCTAGCGCCTCAAAGACGCGGCTCCTCCAGCCCGGCGGTCGCCAGAACGGAATGCCGAACTTCCTGGCCCAGCCGCGATGCGCGACGTTGAGAAGCACATTCTGGCCAAGAAGCACACGCCGACCCGCGCCGGCCGCCACCTCGAAAGCTGTGTCGTGACTCGCAAACACGAGGGTTCGCCTCGGCCGAAGGCGGGCCATCGCCGTCCTGGCCCGAACGATATTGATTGGTCCGTAAGCCAGTCGCTCGAACATGGAATTCGACGAACCGGATAGTCCTCGAACGATCGGGAAGGACGCGCATTTCGCGAATTCGGGGTCCAGTGGATTCGCGGTGGTGACGACCCCAAATTTAAGTCCCATCTTCTGGACCAGGTAATTACCCAGGTCAAGGATCGGATTGTTCGGCCCCGCGAACCGGTAGAAGCTCGACACGAACGCCAAGATGTCGAGCCGCTCGGCTTCCATTCCCTCGGATGAATCCAAGGGGGTCCAAAAAGGCTTCGCCGCGCTCGGAGCGGACGAGCTTTATTTCACCTAACGACACTCCCGGCGAGAACGTGGGTAGTCGCCTCCCAAGCCCCGACGAATCGGCCCGCATTAAGCGCGGTTACATGGACGGGGCCGAGCCCACGCACTCGGATTTGTTGCTTCAAGAAACCGGTCGAAGACGGTACCGTGCCATCGTCGAATCGCTAAATGCAGTTCGGCCGGAATCCGTCCTCGATTTGGGGTGTGGGGAGGGCAATCTGGCGGACATGATTTCGAATGAGGGCTTGAAGATCAAACTGCTCCTTGGCTGCGACCTCGATCGGGCGAAGCTCCGCAAGGCCGCAGGAAAACAGTTCCGAGATGGCCGCGTGGCGTACATCATGGCGGACGCGGAAAACTTGCCCTTGAAGCCGGGCTCGTTCGCGATGATCGTCGCAACCGAAATCCTCGAGCACGTCCCGGATGAAACGCGGTGCCTTGCCGAGCTGAGGCGCTTGGCCCCCAATCAGATTCTCCTGACAGTCCCTGCGCTACACTATCCCATGTTCTTGTTCGCGGTGGGATCGGAACGACTGGACGCATGGATAAAGAAAGACCTACGTTCGTCCACTGCCCTAAGCCGAGTCTTGAAGGCCATACTGAGAATGTCGGAGGGACCGGGCCTTCCCCTTTTCCTGCTCCTCGGGATTCTCCGAGCGCGCCGGCTCGCGTACTACGATTACCGCCTGTACCACGGGAACTTACCGCACCGACTGTACACGACCAAGTACCTGGTCGCTCTGCTCCGCGGTCAAGGGTTCCACGTGGAACGGACAAGAGGTGTCGGTTTCAGCATCCCGTTTGTGCCGGAATTGGAGGTCCTCCTCAGGCGCCGAGGGATCGCGTCGTTGGCACAACTCCTCGGACAGCTGCAGGCCGGATTCGACCAGCACTTCTCGAGAGACCCCGACCGCAGTCAGAACATCATGGTCGTCGCGACGATCAAGGCTCACGGACGGTGAGATGGGACCGCTTCATCCGAGGGCGCGATACTGGGCCTCGTAGTATTCCTGGAAGTCCCCCACCTTAGTCGGCTTCCACCACGCTTCATGCTCACGGTACCAGTGAACCGCTTCTTGGAGTCCCTCCGCAAACGACCGGGACGGTTTCCAGCGAAGCTTCGAACGGATCTTTCCTGCGTCGACCGCGTGCCGCTGAACGTGTCCGGGCCGATCGGGCACCGCCTTCAGGAGCGACTTCGGCTTTCCGAGAGTCTTGAGGATCGCGGAAGCAATCTCGTTCACGGAGTGCTCTTCTGACGCTCCGATGTTGAAGACCTCGCCCGCGACACCCTTCGCCTCAAGGAGACCCTCCAAGGCGGCGCAGTGGTCGTCGACATGAATCCAGTCCCGCGTGTTCTTCCCCGTGCCGTAGACGGGCAGGGGCTTGTCCTCCAGGGCGTTCGTCACGAAGAGCGGAATCAGCTTCTCCGGATGCTGGTACGGCCCGTAGTTGTTCGTACACCGCGAGATGACGACGGGCAATCCATAGGTCGCGAAATAGGAGAAAGCGAGTCGGTCCGCTCCCGCCTTGCTCGCGGCATACGGGCTCTTCGGCATCAAGGGGGCATCCTCGCGGCAGGGTTCTCCCTCCGCCTCCCCGTACACTTCATCCGTCGAAATGGCGAGGACTCGGTCGACCTCGGCCTTGCGGCTCGCCTCGAGGACGGAGAACGTGCCTACGACATCCGTCTGCACAAAGTCTCCCGCCTCCAGGATCGACCGATCCACGTGGGTCTCCGCCGCGAAATGCACGACGGCATCGGCCTGCTTTGCGAGTCGGCCGACGAGGTCCCGGTCGCACACGTCCCCCTTCACGAAGTCGATCTTCTTGCCGTCCAGGAGGTCCCGCAGGTTCTCCTTGTTCCCCGCATACGTGAGCTTGTCGAGCACGACCACGTCGTGCCCTTGCCTCACCGCCCTCCGGGTGAAGTTCGAGCCGATGAATCCGGCTCCACCGGTGACGAGGAGGCGCGCCATGCCCCGACGGAAGGCGGCCGTCTTTGAAAACCCTTCGACGGCGAAAGGATTTGAGTCGGCCGACGCATCGGGCGGGCCGTTGTCCGACGTCCTCGTGATCGGAGGGAGCGGGCTCCTCGGCCAGCACCTCGTCGGGGAGGCGAAGGCCCGCGGCCTCCCGGTCCAGGCCACCTATGCGAGCCGTGCGATCCCCGGCGGAAGCCGCATGGAGCTCACGGACCTCGAAGGCATGATCAGGACGCTCGTCCGTCTCCGACCGAAGGTCGTCTTCCTCGCCGCGGCGATGACAGACGTCGACGGCTGCGAGTCCCATCCCGAACAGGCCGCCGTCATCAACGCGGAAGCTCCCGGAGAAATCGCCAAAGCATGCGCGTCTCTGGGTGCCCGACTCGTTCATTTTTCGACGGACTATGTGTTCGATGGATCGACGCAGGCCGCGTACCGAGAGGGGGACCCCGCGGAGCCCCGTAGCGCCTACGGTCGGACGAAGCTCGCAGGCGAACGGAACGTCCTTG
>WNGJ01005279.1_pt1 | contig 13544 bp, 8 predicted proteins | sample 5400611 | NCBI WGS metagenome assembly WNGJ01 (sample SAMN13153375, study PRJNA577476) | soil metagenome | isolation source: 40 cm soil or saprolite under Garry oak tree replicate 1 | place: USA:California | collected 2016-06-15 | reverse complement strand
GACCGACACGTCCGGGCGGTGCCTTCCGGCGGTCCGGGTGGGCGCCTTCCTCAGCGCCCGGATCTCCCGGGTCGCATTCGGCACCGATGACCGCGAGGATGTGATCAAGTACGCCATCGCGGTCGAGGTTCCAGGTCATGCCGCGCACAGCGAGCATGACGCCGACCCCGGTTCCAGGAGTTCAACCGTCTCGCTGACCTCCTGCAGCCGGAAGACCCGCTGGTGTACGGCGGAGAGGTGCTGCACGCCGTCTGACCCGCTGCACCGAGCGGTTTGAGTGCGGGCGGATGCTCGTCGCCGCGGATGACGGCTGAGACCACCGCGCACGAAAGCCGCGCGGCCGGGTGGCCGCTAAGGAATTGCCGGGCTCACGGCATGCTGGGCGACTCTGGACACCTGGCGGGCCAGCCGGCGTTCCCAGGTGGCGCGCGCGGCCAGGTAGGACCCTGCCGTCCTGGGATCGCAGTTCTAGCAGACCCTCGCCGCCCGGCATCGGTGACGGCACAGGTCACCGTGAGGGTAGGGGAACATTACCTGTACGGTAGGAGCCCATCGCGGTCATGGGAGGTCCCGATGGCAACGAGGATTGCGATCGTCTTGGAAGATGATCTGGACGGCGGTCCTGCCGACCAGACGCTGGAGTTCGGATTGGGCGGCACGGAGTACGTGATCGATCTGAGCGCCAGGAATGCCGCCAGGTTCCGGCGGCAGCTCGCGCCGTTCATTGAGCACGCCCGTAAGGCGGGACGCGGGCAGCCTCGCCGGCCAGGCCGCCCCGCCTCGGCTCGGGAGCGCAGCAGCCGCATCCGGGCGTGGGCGAAAGACCAGGGCATCGCGGTCAGCGACCGCGGGCGCATCCCTGCGGGCATCGCCGGGCAGTACGACGCCGCTCACGGGTGACCACCAGCGGTGCTGCGGCAGCTAGGCGGCGAGATTTTAGGAGCGCTGGCCCGGCGGGCTGGCACCCTGGCATGCAAGGTGGTGGCTGGTGCGAGGATCGAGGTTGACGGTGAATGTTGCCTAGTCCTGCGTAGTGGAGGGATGTCATGTCGGCAGCCGGGCCTTCGGTCAGTGCGATGCGGCAGACGATGGACGGCCAGGCTGAGGCGCTGGCGAGAATCCTGGCCGATGTGGAACCGGTCATGGCCGTGGCTGAGCGGCTCCGTGGCCGCCGGGTGCTGGCGATCGGCACCGGTACGAGCTGGCACGCGGCCAGCCAGGCGGCCGCGCTGCTGCGCGCGGCCGGGCTGGACGCCTCGGCTGCGCAGTCTGCCGACGCCGCTGCGGACGGCCCGCTGCCCGGCGGGGATGGCGCGCTGCTGGCTTTCACCCATACCGGAGCCAAGCGCTACACCGCGCAGGCCGCGCAGACCGCCCGCCTGCGTGGCGCGGAGGTCATCCATATTTCTGGGATCGGGGTGGCCGGCGCTGACCTGGTCACCGTGGAGCGCGAACGCTCATCGGCCTACACGGCCAGCCATCTAGGGGCGCTGTTGCGCGCGGCGCAGCTGGCGCAGGTGCTGGGCGCGGACCTTTCCGGGCTGAGTGAGATCCCGGCGGCCGTCGACCATGCCTACCGCACGGCTCGGGACGATGACTGGCCGACGCTGCCGCCGTCGCGGCTGATCGAGTTCATCGGCGGCGGGATCAACCAGTGGACCGCTGCCGAGGGAGCGCTGAAGATCCGCGAGGCCGCCTATCTAGCCAGCGAAGGCCTCGGCGTGGAGCAGTTCCTGCACGGGCCCTCGGTGGCACTCGGCGAGAATGACCGGCTCGTCTGCCTCAACGGCGGCGGAGCCTGGTCTGCGAGGATCGCTGAAGTTGCTCAGGCCGCTGAAGACGCCGGCGTCCCGGTGACCCGCGTCGCCCACGATGGGCCGGGAGAGCTCCTGTCGATCTTCCCGCTGACCGTGGCTGTCCAGCGGATCGCGCTGGAGGCCGCCGAAACGCTCGGCGTCAACCCGGACACTTTCGGGCTGGACCTGCCGGGCCACCAGGCCTGGGACCGCATCGACCTGTGAGCGAGCCCGGCAGAATTCGGCGGGACACGCCCTAGTCGGGCAGGGAGTAACCGAGCACAGCTAGCGGCTCGGTGTCAGCAAACAGCACAGAGTCAGGTTCCACGAGCGGACGCAGTCGCTCTTTGTAGAGCTTGAAGTCCGCGCCGGATTCATGCGCCTCGACGGCATCGAGATCTGTCCAGGTTTCGTAAAGCCAGAACTCCCGGGGATCTTGCCTGGAGCGGTGCACCGCGAAGGCAAGGTTTCCGCGTTCCCCAGCCCGGATGCGCCGCATGTTCCAGAGCAAGACATCTTGGACAGCCTGCTCGTACCCCGCAACAGCCCTCATGCGCACGAAGTAACTCACCGCCATAGTTCCCTGCCCTTGGCCGGATCCGCCATCCAGTTGCCCTTCGAGTACATTACGACGACGCCCCGCACATGCGGGAGTTCTGCTGCGGACTGCGCCGAACCAGGGGCCCACGCCCGATCCCGCATCTGAATACTCAGAGCGATCGGCCGGCCTCGGTGAGTAGGCTTATGCGGCGGGCTCCTGGAATTGCGGCACGACGGTCGACAGGAAACACAAAGACGATGGCGAAATGGCTGGACAGTCGGCAGGCGCGCCATATCGCAGTCGCGGCTGTCTTGCTGATCGTCGTGGTCGCAGCTGCCGGCTCGTTGACGATCTGGTTGTACCAGAGCGCGACCGGGAGTCAATCCGCGGCACTGGCAGTCGGGATAACTTCGGTTGTCCTCGCGGTGACCACGATCGGTTTCTCCTTCCTTTACATGATCCGGGCGCTGAGCCGCGGCTCCGGCCGGGAAGACGACCTCATGGAGACGGTCGGCCGGCTGTCCGACCGCAGCGCGCTCGTCAGCCGACTGCACTCCACGTCCGAGGTGCTCGACGAGATGGCCAGCGAGCTGAGCGATGCGGCGAGGAGCGCCAGCACCGCGACCACCGAGCAGTCTGCTGCGATCGCGCAGACCTCGGCGACAATCGATCAGCTGGTCACCACGGCCGGCTCGATCGCCGACGCGGTGCGCGTTGTCACCGACGCGGCGAAGCGGACCGGCGACACCATGCGCGACATGCAGGACAAGGTGGAGGCCATCGCGGCGCACGCGCTGTCCCTTGGGGAGCGCACGCAGGAGATCGGCAAGATCGTGGAGCTCATCAACGCGTTCGCCGAGCAGACCAAGATGCTGGCGCTCAACGCCGCCATCGAGGCGGCCCGCGCAGGCCAGGTCGGGAAGGGCTTCGCGGTCGTCGCAGCCGAAGTCCGCCACCTGGCCAAACGGTCCGTCCGGTCCAGCGAGTCGATCACCAAGATCATCGATAACGTGCGGGACGAGACGAACGCGACGATCATGGCGACCGAGCAGGGCAAGGTCCTGGCCCGCGACGTCCGCGACCTGATGCGCTCGACCGTGACGATGCTTGACGAGTCGATCCTCGCGAGCCAGCAGCAGAAGTCTGCCGCCGATCAGATTGACACCGCGATCCAGCAGATTCGTCGGGCGGCAGAGCAGCTCGCGGCCGAGCAGGCGCAACAGTCCGCGACTGCGCAGCGGCTGGAAGCGCTGGTCAAGGAGATCAGCGAAGCACTGCGCGCCGGCGACGCCAGTGACGCGAGCTCGCTGGTCCGGGACGGTCAGATCGCGTCCGCGTAACGCCGCCAGCGCGATCCCGCCTGCCTAAACGCGGGCGAGCAGGGCCTGGACCCGCGTGGCGAGCTCGAGGGCTGAACGGCTTGACGACGTAGTCGTTCGCTCCTGCCTCGTAACCTGCCGTGACATCGGCCGGCTGCGCGCGAGCGGTCAGGATGATGATGAGGACACCTGCCGTGTCGGGGTGCTGCCTGAGCGCCCTGCACACCTCCTCGCCGCTCATATCGGGCATCACAACATCAAGGACGGCGAGGTCGGGAGGGCGCTCCCGGGCGTCGGCGAGGGCTGAGGCGCCGTCTCCGAACGCCCTGACCTCGTGACCAGCCTGCTGCAGCTTCAACGTCACGAGCAGCCGGATGTCGGCGTCGTCTTCAGCCAGCAGAACCGTGGCCATCGTTCCCCCCGCTGATGAGCCTGCCTTGCCATGCCGGACGCTATGATCCTGCCCGCAGCCAGGCGCGCGTATCACCCTGGTCGTCGGGTCCCTGCACGTGCTTGCCCGGTTCCGAGCTCACTGTCATCTCCAACCGCAGCGTGATCTCCGGGCTCACCGTCATCGCGACGCAGCGGGATCCGCACCGTGACGGTTGTTCCCCGGTCGCGCACGGAGTCGATGCTCATATCGCCACGATGGTTGGCGACGATCGCGCGGACAATCGAGAGGCCAAGGCCTGAACCGGGGATGGCTGCCTCGATCGCGTTGGAAGCCCGGAAGAAGCGGGTAGACAGGGAGCTCTGGTCCTCCTCCGGAATGCCGATGCCGGTGTCGGCGACGGCCAGCACCGCTGAGTCGCCCGCGGTGCCCACGGTCATGGTGACCTTGCCGCCTCTGGGGGTGTACTTCACCGCGTTCGACAGCAAGTTGGCTATCAGCCGGTCGAGTTGCTCGGGGTCGCCGTCGACCAGGACCACATGATCGGCGCAGCGCAGGTCGAACGCGAGCCCTCCCTTGGCCGCGTCCGGCTTGATCACGTTCATGGCCGCCGGGGCCAGTTCGGCCAGGTCGATCGGCTGCAGCCTGGTCGTAAACGCTCCCAGCTCGATCTTGGAGGTCGTCAGCATGTCCTCGACCATCGCCTGCAACCGCCGTGCGTTGCGGTCAACGCCCTCGAGCATGCTGGCCTGATCGGGGCGAACCGGTCCCGCGTCACTCTCGGACAGCAACTCGACGTAGCCGATGATGCTCGTGAGCGGAGTCCGCAGGTCATGCGAGGCCGAGGCGAGAAAGCTCGCCTTCGCCCGGTCCAGCGATTTCAGCTCCGCCACGAGGCGCTGCTCTCCCTCGTACAGCTGCGCGTGCTCAAGCGCCCGGCCGATGTCGGCGGCCAGCGCCTCGACGGCCTCGATCTCTGGCTGGGCCCAGACGTGCCCCTGACCGGTCCGCAGCAGGATCAGGCAGCCAAGCAGTTCCTGACCGGCCCCGAACGGCGTGAGCAGCAGCGACCTGGCGCCATGGCTGCGCAGGATCTGCGTGATCCCGGCCGGAACCTCCTCCGCCTGCGTCACCTGCATGTCCTGAATGCGGTAACTCGACCGGTGCCGGTAAACGTCCCTGATCCAGCCGACAGTGTCGAGCGGGAAGCCGCCGGCGATGTCCGTGACCTGACGCGTGGCGCTGGCGCCGCCCTCGGACAGCGTCAGCCTCCCCTCGGCGACGATGCCCACCCAGACGAAGTCAACAGTCAGGTGCTCATGGATCGCCGTAACCGCCTCGCGAATGATCGCGTCAGCCCGCAGGTGCTCATGGATCCTGACCGACGCCTGGTGCACATCTGCGAGCAGGTGGTTGCGCTCGAGCTCCGCCGCCATCATCCGGTCGCTCTCATCGGCCAGCAGGTTGAGCAATGCGGCCAGTTCCCGGACGTCGGCCGGTCCGCCGGGGACGGAGCGCGCGGCCCGGTCGCCTAGAGTGCGCCTGCGCACGGCTTCGGTGATGGTGTGCAGCGGGACGCTTACCCAGCGCAGGCCAACCGCGGCTCCGATCACCGGGAGCATGAAGCCGGTCGCGACGATGACAATGGTCCAGCCGAGCCCGACTCCCAGCGGGCGCTCATTCCGCGCCGCAAGGGCGTCACCGTCCCTGCCGAGCCAGTGGCGCAGCCGGTCAGCCTCGCTCACGAAACGTCCAGACAGGGCCGCGGCCCGCGCGTACTGCCTCGCCGCCGCGCTGCCTGCCCGGGCCCGCACCGCCCGGTCGCCGGCCAGGAAGGCGGCCCGCGCGGTCCGCTGTTCCGCGCGCACGTGGCCGATCACCGGGCCCCGGGCCAGCCGGCGCGCACGAATGAGGTCAGCCGCGAACCGGTCTTGCCTCGCGTGGAAGGCCCGCAGGAGGCCTGGCCGGCCGGTTGCCTGGTAGCCGCGTGCCGCGCTCTGCGCATCGAGGAAGTCGGCGAGCATGACAAGGTTCGCGACCTGCGCAGCCTCGACCCTGTCGTGCAGGCTCGCTATGGCCGAGCGCTGGGTGGCGGCGCCTGACAGCACAAAGGCGATCACACCCAGGGCAAACGCCACTTGCACCGCGAGCCCGGCCCACGCATAGAAGACGATGGAACGCGCTTTCCTCACGGCATCTTGCTCTTCTGCGGAGAATTGTGACCGCTTTCTTGCCTATGCATGAGGAGATGGCCACAAGCCTAGGCAATTACGTTGCATTGCGCTTCCCTGGGCGATCTTCTCTGCGCCTCACCTTCCAGATAAGCGGACCGGCCCGCAGGTCCGGGAATAGATACTATAATCTGCTGGCACGTTCAGCCTGAAGATAGCATCATACGAGCCAGTCACTAGAACTAATGCTTAAGTAGCGGGCAGTGCCGATTATTTCGTGTTGTCCGGGCGCATGGTTAAGCGCGACATCCAGGCAGTTAGTGAGGAACAGGTGACAGATCATTCTGCGGCTGCCGTCGCAGGAAACATGCCCGTTCCGGCCATTCGGCTCGAACCCGACGCGATCGGGGTCGCCCAGGACACGGTTATCGGCATGGCCTCGTCCGCCCCCGCGGCGACCATCGGCTTGTCCCTCGCCTCGCTGGCGCTGGCAACCGCCTACGGCAGCGGGCCGGTACTGATCGTGACGGCGATTCCGATGCTGATCATCGCTAACGCGTACCGCCGGTGCAATATGTGGAACGCCAACTGTGGCGCATCGTTCGAATGGGTTGGTCGTGCGATAAACCCGTATCTCGGTTTCCTCACTGGCTGGCTGATGGTGGTCGCCTACATCATCGGGACGGTCGCGGAGATCCTCTTGCTCGGGCCCTCGGTGCTCGCCGTCTTCGGTTCCACCTCCAACAATCCCTGGGCCTGGATCGGCATCGGTAGCGCCGTCGGCTTGGTCATGCTCGTCATCGCCGTCGTCGGCATCCGCTTCACCGCGCGCACTCAGGTCGGCCTCGCGGCGGTCGAATACCTGATCCTGATCGGGCTGGCGATCGCCGGCCTGGTGGCGGTGCTGACTCACCGTTCCGGCACGTACCCGATCACTACGGGCTGGCTGAGCCTGAGCGGAATCGACGGGAAGGGCAGCGCGGTCGCCGGATTTCTCATTGCCGTCTTCGTATTTGGCGGCTGGGACGGCGCCTTGTACGTGAACGAGGAGGTGAAGCGGCGCCACGCCAACCCTGGCAAGGCAGCCATGGCCGCCGTCGCCCTGCTGGCAGTGATCTACACGCTCGCTCAGGTAGGCCTGCAGGGCGTGGTCTCGCCAGCCAGGCTGCAGGCGCACTCGGCCTCTGCGCTGGTCTACGTGGCCGATGCGCTCGGCGGCGGTTTCTGGGCCAAGATGATGGCGCTGTCCATCGCGCTGTCGGTGATCGCCACGACCGGTACGGGAATCGTGCTGAGCTCACGCATCGTCTACGGCATGGCGACCTATCGCGCGCTGCCCGGTTTTCTCAGCAATGTGTCGCCGCGCTTTCACACTCCGGCGGCGGCGACCGTGCTCATGGGTGTACTGCTGATCGGGCTGACCTGGGTCTACTTTCTCTCCACTCCCCTCCAGGCCGCGTTCACCGACGTGATCAGCGTGACCGGCCTGTTGTTCGCCATCTTCTACATCCTCACCGCGCTCGCCGCCATCACTTACTACCGGCGCCGCGTCCTGTCGAGCACAAAGAACTTCGTGATCCTCGGCGCGCTCCCCCTGGGCGCCGCCGGATTTCTGGCCTGGATGTTCACCGAGTCAGTGCAATCCTCTCCCGCCCAGGAGGTCTGGTCTCTCGTCGGCATTATCTGCGCCGGGGTGCTGCTGCTGGCGGCGGCACGTTTCGTACTCCGGTCTCCGTTCTTCCAGATCAAGCGGGAAAGCGAGACGCTCTGAGGCCGAGGGCCTGCCGATGAGGGCGCGGGCCTGCCGATGAGGCCGCGCGCCTGCCGATGAGCACGCGGGAGGCTACCACCGGGTGTCACCCTCCTGCCATGTGGGCCAGGCTCTTGCGCACCGCCTCGGTCATCGGATCGCCGGCTGGCAGCGCTAGCTCGCAACGCGCCAGAGTATCGCTCAGCAGCGTGACCGCGTCGGTCACGCGACCGGCCGCGTAGTAGATGCGTGCCAGGCTCGCGCTGCTGGCCAGCGTCCTTGGGTCGTCGGGGCCCAGAGCCCGGCGGTAACCCAGCTGAGCTTCCTCGTACAGCTGGATCGCCGAGGCGGTCCGGCCGCCTGTGTGATACGCGGCGCCGAGGCTGGCGCGCACCGCGATGGTGTCCGGGTGATACGGGCCATACTCGCGTTCGGCGTCGGCCAGAACTCGTTTGTAGTGAGCGAGAGCCTCCTTGGGCCGGCCATCGGCCAGGCACGCCTCGGCGAGTTGCCTGCGCGTGGCCATGGTGCCGGGATGCTCGGGTCCCTGCGCACGCTCGCGGTCTGCGAGCGTCTGCCCGCCCAACCGGATCGCGTCGGCACACCGCCCGGCGGCGCGGTAGGCCGCGGCCAGCTCGTCGCGCGCGCCCAGGGTGTCCGGGTGGTCGGCCGGGCGAACCCGCTCGAAGTCACCGATGACCCGCTGCAGGGCCGCGATCGAGTCGTCGAACTGCCCGGCGGCGGCCAGAGCATGACCGAGCTCGCTCCGGGCGGCGATGGCACTGGGGTGATCTGGTCCCAGCACGCGGACCCGATCAGTCAGGACGCGCTGGAACCACGAGACGGCCTCCTTCGCACGCCCGGCTGCCAGGCACGTGCCGCCGAGCCGCTGGCAGACCGCCAGGGTGTCCGGGTGACCGTGGCCGAGAATCCGGTCGCTCGCCGCGGCGAGCTCGGTCAAGTAGGCGACGGCGGGGCCGGTAAGTCTGAGCTGGTCCAGGCTCTGGCCGGCTCGCTGCAGCACCGGAGGACAGCCGTTCGCCCACAGCGCGTCGCCGGTGGCCTGCCAGAGTCTGGCCGCGGACGACCGCAGGGCCGAGACGAGCCAGATCGGCCGCTCATCCGCTGGCCACACCTGCAGCAGCGCGTCTGCTGCCGCCAGCGCCGCCCGGTCCAGCATCTCGGCGGGCATCGCCGCCCGCGCCGCCGCCTGAACAATCGCGCTCATCTGGACCAGTCGGTGCGTGCCTGTCGTGTTGACCGACACCAGACCAGCTCGCTCCGCCGCGAGCAGCGCTCCATCCGCATGGTTCTGATCCGCTGGGCGCGCGCTGTCGTGTGGTGCGACGAATCCGCGGGCGGCCTGTGTCGCGAAAATCGACGCGGGGAACCCGTGGCCGTCGAGCAGCGCGGAAAGCGAAAGCAGCCTGGCGGCGGCACCGTCCGGGGCGAGCCGGTCAGCGTGCTCAGCCGACAGAGCCCAGGTCACCGACGCCGCAGGCGGCTCGCGGCCCGCGGCGTCTGACGCCTGGGCCCGGCTGCGCTCGTAACGGTCGAGGTAGTCCCGGCAAGACAACGTTGAGCTGGCCATCACCGCGCCGGCCTGGGCGAGCGCCAGGGGCTCGTAGCCGAGGGCCTCGGCCAGGTCGGCTGCGCCGGGGAGCTTGTCCCGGCTCTCCGACAGGCGGCTGGTGAGATAGCTCTGCGCCTCCTCGGCGCTGAGCGTCCCGACGGGCTGAATCAGCGTTCCCTGCTCGGCGGAGAACGCCGCCGGATTGGCGGTCGTGACAACGACGCGCCCGGCCAGGCCGGCCGGCCAGAGCCCCTCCATGTCCGCGGTGCCGGACAGGTCGTCCAGCACCACGAGCCATGGCCTGCTGGTCGCGCCGAGCCACCGGACGAAGCGCGCGGCGACCGCCTCGCCATCGTCGCCAGGATCGGCGCCCATCGCGTCTCCGGCCGCCTCAAGGTAGCCCGACAGGACCGATGTCCGGCTCCTGGCGACGACCCAGACCAGCAGTTCCACCTTGCGCAGCCGCCACAAGAGCTCTGCCACGAACACCGCCAGCTGCGTCTTGCCGCATGACTCGAGCGAGCTCCCCGGCCCCTCCCCGGCGACGCGGAGCGGCACGAGCACGAGCCTGCCGCCCGCGACCAACGCCGCGCCGAGGTCGGCCGCCATCTGGGCTCGGGCACTGAGGCCGTCATCGAGCGATGGAACACCGCCCGACCGGACCGGCCACGTCACGCTCATCCCCCCGCCACACCTTGAAATCCCATCGCGACCCGCGGCCAAGCGATCACCGCAGGCCGCGGCTGCTCCGTTCCCGCAGTCAGAAGTCATCACCACTATTTCACGGACTGTAGTTCTCATATCACAGTCAGTACCTCCCACGCGCAGAACCGGGCGATTGCCGTGGAACCACGGAACGGCCTGCCGGGATATGAACGGCTATTGCCGTGTCCTTCGCACAGCCGTAGCGTTGCTGTGTCTTGGCGCGAGTGCCCCGGGAGGCATCTATGCAATGGCGCATGGCCCGTATCCTGACCGTTTCCGCGCCGGCCTTTGCGGCCGCGTCCCTGCTCGCGGCGATGATGGCGCCGCCGGCCTCCGCGGCGCCGCCACCGCCCGCGAACTTCGACGCGAGCGTCTTGCACGGCAACGAGGCCGAAGACGCGATCGCCATCAATCCAGCTGACCCGTCGAACATCGTGACCATGTCCACCCTGGCGGACGTGCCGAGCGGCCTGTTCGAGGGGGTGTCGTTCGACGGCGGGAAGAGCTGGACCCGCCGGGTCATCGGGGCCGGCGCCCCTCTCGGCCCGATCTGCTGCGACGAGCAGCTTGCATGGGACCGGTTCGGCAACCTGTGGATGGCCTACCTGATCAACACCACCGGTAACGTCCTCGTCGCGGTGTCGACCGACGGCGGGCTCACGTTCAGCAAGGTCGCGGACGTCGTGCCGACAACCCCGACAGGCAGCAAGGCGCCTGCAGGCGCGACCCCCAAACGGCTGCGGCCACCGTCCAACAACCCGAATATCCTGGGCGACCAGCCGTCCATCTCGACCGGGCCGGACAGCGTGTGGGTGAGCTATACGAGCTTCCCGTCGACCGTGGTGCAAGCGTTCGGAGCTGACGTCACCGGCTTGGGCCAGTTCGGATCGTTCAGCGCGCCAGAGAGCGTGCCGACTTCGGCCGGCCGCGGCGACTACGGGGATACGGCCGTGGGACCGGACGGCCAGGTCATGGTGACGTACCAGGATCAGACGAACGGCCAGGGCGGATCGCACATCTATACCGCCGTTGACGCGAATGGCCTGCGGCCCGGCGGTTTCTCCGATCCGGTGCTCCTCGCCAGGAGTGCGGTCGGCGGATTCGACTACATTGCCGCTCAGCCCGACCGTTCGATCGACGCGGAGGCCAACCTGGCCTGGGATCACAGCGGCGGACCGCACAACGGCCGCGTCTATGCGATCTGGACGCAGGAGTCGCCGAACGAGAGCGACAACACCGACATCATGTTCCAGTACTCCGACGACGCCGGGGCCACCTGGACCGCGCCGGTCCGCCTGAATGATGATCACACGGCTAACAGCCAGTTCATGCCGGCGATCGCGCTGGACCAGAGCACCGGGGATGTGGCCGTGTCCTGGTATGACTGCCGGAATGACCTCGGCGCCGGCGGATCAGGCGACACCGACGGGGTGCCGAACGATGACGCTCAGATCTGGGCCACCTACTCGATCGATGGCGGCGTGTCGTTCGCGTCGAACTTCCGGGTGTCCGCTGGCACGTTTAACGCGCCGGACGCGCAAAGCTTCTTTGACTACGGCGACTACACCCACGCCGCGTTCCAGTCGCACTCTTTCTATCCGGCATGGTCGGACAACTCCGACAGCACCGGTCAGAACCCGGACGGCACCTTGCATCAGCTTGACCTGTTCACGGCCAAGGTGACCATCCGGTAGCTGCCCCGCTCCCGACAGAAGAAAGCGTCCATGCCGGTCGTTTCCATGTTCACCGCCCGCCGCCGGGCTTGCAGGGAGTTGCTAGTAATGGGTCCGAAATCATGTTAAGTTCGCCCCGCTCTGCTCATGATCGGACTCGACCAGTATCCGGAGGACGGATGAAGAGTCTTCGATGGCGCTCGCGAGCGGCCGTGCTCAGCCTTCTCGCTTCGGTCGTGCTGGTCACCGCGGGAACACCGGTGTTCGCCGCCTCATCACCGTCACCGCACAAGCGGGGCGGCACGATCGTCTCAGACGGGTCGTTCGCGGTGCTGGAGCAGGCCGACCAGTACGCGCAGGCGCGTACGGCGCCAGCGGGTTCGGTCGACCCTGGCGCGTTCACCGCCGCGTACGCGCAGGCGGCGAATCTGCCGCTCTATCCCGGCACCTGGTCGGAGATAACCACCAAGCCGTACAACAGCGATGCCCAGGGGTACCGCGATCCGGTGTGGTCGAACTCAGGCGGCGGCGCCGGCGTCGTCGGCGGCCGCACGACCGCGCTCGCGGTGGACGGGTCGACGCTCTACGCGGGCGCGGCCGACGGCGGCGTGTGGAAGCGCGTCAACGGCACCTGGACACCGCTGACTGACGACGCCCCGTCGCTCTCGGTCGGCGCGCTCGGCGTCGACGGCAGCCACGGCCTGTGGGTGGGCACCGGCGAGGCCAACACGAACTCGGACTCATACCTCGGCGTCGGCGTCCTCTATAAGGCGGCGAACAGCAGCACGTTCGTCCGCGTCGGCGGCGACGAGTTGCAGAACACGACCATTGCGCGGCTCGTGTTCGACAACGGTTACGTTTTCGCCGCGACCGACAAGGGCCTGTGGCGCCACTCGGCCTCGACGACGAGCGGCGCGTGGACGCCTGTGCTCGCACCCGGTGCCGGCCTGCCGGCAACCTGCTCGGCGTCGACGGGCGCGCCGGGAGTCGCCTTCGTCAGCGACGTCGCGGTGCGGCCGCACACGGCCGGCGCGCAGGTGCTCGCGGTCGTCGGCTGGCGCGCGGGCTCCAACTGCAACGGCTTCTACCTCTCGGCCGATGGTGGCGCGACGTTCAGCCCCGTCACGATCAACGGCGCGCTGCAGGACCAGGATCTGGGCCGCACGTCGATCTCGTACTCGAGCGACGGTCGCAGCCTCTACGCCGTGGTGCAGTCGGCGTCGATGTTCAACCACGTGAAAACCGACTTCGGCGGAACGGTGCTGCAGGGCATCTACGAGGCGCCCGGCGGCGACGTGTCGGCGTCGTGGGTCAAGGTCGCCGAGTGGCGCAACCTCGAGAACAACACAGGCTCCGCGCTCGGCGCCATGTCTCTCGGCTATCACCCGGGCGTGCAGGCCTGGTACAACCAGTTCATCGCGGTCGACCCGGCGAACCCGCAGCACCTGTTCCTCGGCCTCGAGGAGGTCTTCGAGAGCTACGACGGCGGGGCGACGTGGAAGGCGGTCGGTCCGTACTGGAACTTCGGGCTGCCGTGCTCGGCCAACGGGCTCGACAGCTGCCCGCCGACGACGCATCCCGACCAGCACGCGGTCGCGATCGCGAACAACACCGTGTACGTCGGC
>WNGJ01005278.1_pt1 | contig 13544 bp, 15 predicted proteins | sample 5400611 | NCBI WGS metagenome assembly WNGJ01 (sample SAMN13153375, study PRJNA577476) | soil metagenome | isolation source: 40 cm soil or saprolite under Garry oak tree replicate 1 | place: USA:California | collected 2016-06-15 | reverse complement strand
CTGAGATCTACCTGGGCACGCCTGCGCCATCTGCTTCCTGCGGGTGTCACCCTGAAACGCAGTGAAGGTCTCTCGCGCAGGGCAACGAGATGCTTCGCTGCGGCTCAGCATGACACAATGAGGCAGCTTCCGTTGATGCATATGAGGGCCGAAAAATCGGCACCTACGGAGGGTCGGATTATTTTGTTCATGTGCATTAACAGTCGCTTAGTCATGTTGTCTTACCTCAAACACATTCTATCATACCGCGTATGCAGTGTCTGTTTGTGTATAATGTTCGGTATATATTTCAAAAGTTCATGCCACATAGGAAGGCGAAAGTAATGACCTTGAACACATCGGCGAGAAATTTGAAAATTGGTATTGTGTTAGATACGGTGGAAGGTTCTCTGCAAGGCAGGACGCCAACGTTCCTTGACTTGCAGGAGATGGCCCAGGCTGCTGAACGGGCTGGCCTGGATTCTATCTGGCTGTGCGATCACCTGATCTATCGCCGTCCTGGGCAAGAGGAAGTGGGCTTCTGGGAGGTCTTCACGCTGCTCGGCGCACTGGCTGCGGTGACAACACGTATTACGCTTGGTACTATCGTTGTCTGTACTTCGTTTCGCCCTCCGGCGCTGGTTGCAAAGATGGCCGATACTATCGATGAAATTAGCGGTGGGCGCCTGATCCTTGGCCTTGGTGCTGGCTGGCATCAGCCGGAGTATGAGGCGTTTGGTTACCCATTTGATCATCTTGCCGGACGCTTCGAAGAGGCGATGCAGGTGATCGCGCCCTTGCTGCGTGAAGGGCAGGTCGATTTCGATGGGCAGTACTATCAGGTCCACAATTGTGTGCTGCGTCCGCGCGGACCGTCGCGCAATGGTCCACCTATCTTGATCGCTGGTCGCCGCCCGCGAATGCTACAACTAACTGCCCGTTACGCCGATGCCTGGAACACAGCCTGGCATATGGAGCCGGCAGTAGTGAAAGTGCGCTATGAGGAATTTAAGGAGGCATGCGTATTGGTTGGGCGTGACCCTGCAAACGTCGAATTGACGGTTGGAACAGAGGTGAAGTTGCTCTCACCGGGTGAGCATACCGATGCGACGAAAGCGATTTCGGGATCGCCTGAAGAAATCGCCCGCCGACTTCGGAGCTTTGCCGAGGTGGGAGTCAGTCATTTGATCGCCACGCTTGAACCGTTGGGTGTTGAGAGCATCGAGCAGTTTGGGCGTATTGTCGAATTGTCCCACCAGGAATAGCGCCAGAGGGATTCCCCGGGGTATGGCATCGCTTGCTATGTAGAAGTCTCACATGCCATACTTGAAACAGCCGAATTGGTTCTATATGTGTGACCATTCGCCTGAACTATAAAACAATCGTCACAATGCAAATAGTTAGAAAGGCAGAAAATATATCGTGGCTGATCCCGTAATTCCTGAAAATGCTCAAAACTTGATACACTTCCTTAAACGGTTGCGTGCTGTTCGCCAGTTCCTCCCTGATCCTATACCACAAGATATTGTGAATGCCGTTCTCGAGGTTGCGCGCTGGTCAGGTAGCGCAAGTAATAGGCAACCCTGGGAGTTCGTGGTGATACGCAATAAGGAAACGCTGCGTGTCTTGTCTGCGGTTGAGGGATATGCATCACATCTGGCTGGTGCTTCGCTAGGAATTGTGTTGGTGATGGCTGGTGATCATGGACAAGTTGAACAGGAGACTTACGACGAGGGAAAGCTGAGTGAGCGCATAATGCTTGCCGCCGCTGCATATGGAATTGGTTCGTCTATCGGCTGGTTTAGGAGAATCGGAATGACTGATGCTAAGGCGATTTTAGGGATTCCACAAGAACGTTTGGTACGCACTGCAATCTCCCTGGGCTACCCTGATGAGGACGCGCGACGTGCTCGCCCAAAACATGCACAAGCGCGCAAGTCACTCTCTGATATTGTGCATGATGAGCGATATGGGTTGCATCAGCACCATAAAGAGTAAATGTTATAAGCGGGCATTGTGTATTGTTGAGCGGAATACTCCGCAATTCTAGAGGTGCATATGGCGCAAACCGAATTGATTGAAATCGATGAAATTGTAGACGAGATTGATTCCCGTCTACGTGCACTGCCAAACTTGAAAGTAGAGAGTGTGCGGGGTGTGCGCAAGGAGTTCTCTAAGCGGCTGGCACACTCCTCGCCACAGATAGTGATTTCAATCGCGCTGCGCTTATTAAAACTTGACCGGCCAGGTTTCGAGTACCGCTTTGTGGCTTATGAACTTGTTTGTCATCATAAAGCTGCTCTGCGTAGCCTAAGCGAAAATGAGTTGGAACTCCTTGGCCGAGGTATCTCGGGCTGGGGGGATGTGGATACCTTCGCCTGCTATCTGGCAGGGCCTGCGTGGCGTCAATACCAGGTGCCTGATGAATTGATTCACCGTTGGGCACGGTCCGAGAGCCGCTGGTGGCGGCGAGCAGCGCTAGTGTGCACAGTTGCGCTTAATAACAAAGCTCGAGGTGGAAGTGGAGATACAACACGTACTTTGTGGGTCTGCCGTATTCTAGTAAGTGATCGCGATGATATGGTTGTGAAGGCAATGTCATGGTCGTTACGTGAACTGAGCAGGCGTGATCCCGAATCTGTGCGGTCCTTTCTGTTGGAGCACAAGAGAATGCTTGCGCCTCGAGTAGTGCGGGAAGTGAACACCAAGCTTACGACCGGGCTGAAGAATCCACGTAGAAAGGTAGGTAACACAAATGTTCACCAGTGAAAACGAAAGGAGACTATCTCATGCTTGAAGTCTACGATTCATCTAATCAGACAGAAGTTCACGACCCGGCTATTCTTTCTCATGCAAAGACCATCCTGGATGCTTGCAGTTCTCCTCAGGAGATGCAGGAAGCTGTCCTTGCGGCTGTCGCTCGAAATGAAGAGTGGCGTGGGAAGCGGTGTCTAAATCTCCTGGCTCCTGAAGCACTGACCAGTCCAACGGTCAGAGGATTGCTTTCGGCTGAAGTGGGCACCCGTGCCGCTGAGGGACATATTGGCCCGGTAAACCGATGGTTTGCTGGTACACAATACATTGACGAGATCGAGGCTTTGTGCATCGAGCTTTTGAAAAAAACATTTCGTTCAAGATATGCTGACCACCGGCTGGTTGCAAGCATGATTGGTAATATGGCAGTCTATACAGCGTTGACTGAGCCTGGCGACATCATTATGAGCCTGTCTCAACCTTTCGGAGGTCATTCCAGCAACCGAGTCGAGGGACCAGCAGGAGTTCGTGGTTTAAAGATCGTGGATATCCCTTTCGATCCAGTCGAACTCGAAGTAGACCTCGACCTCTTCCGCAAAGTTGCGCCACTGGTTCGACCCAAATTAGTCGCACTGGGAGCCTCAATGACGTTGTTTGCTTTTCCTCTCCAGACTATCAGTGACATCGTCGCCGAATGGGGTGGACACGTCTTCTTCGACGGAGCACACCAACTAGGTTTGATTGCGGGCGGTCAGTTTCAAGATCCATTGCGCGAAGGTGCCGCAGTGGTGACAGGTTCAGCGGGGAAGACGTTTAGTGGCCCACAAAGTGGAATCATCGTCTGGGATGATCAGAATCTGACTATTCCGATTACTGATACAATTTTCCCTGTTTTGGCAGCAACACACCAGGTTAATCGTGTAGCGGCTCTCGCGGTGTCAGCAGCCGAAATGATCACCTTTGGACAGGAATATATGGCCCAGATTGTGCGCAATGCACAGGCGCTCGGAGCGGCTCTAGCTCGCAGAAGTATTCCAGTTCTCGGAGAGCACAAAGGTTACACCACCACCCATCAGGTCATTGCAGATGTGCGCCAGTTCGGCGGTGGGTTGGAAGTCGCGCAGAAATTGGCACAAGCCAATATCATTACGAACAAGAATCTCATCCCTGGTGACAGAGCAGAAGATTGGGATCATCCGAGTGGACTACGTATAGGAACAACCGAAGTCACGCGTCTGGGAATGGGTGAGAAAGATATGGAAACCATTGCAGACTTCATGACTCGCGTTCTTGTAGAACAGGTAGCGCCCGAAAATGTGGTTGACGATGTAATAGCATTCAGGGAACCTTTCCAGACGGTATATTACTGCTTCGATCACGGTATACCAGTTTGAGCAAGTCATCACAACCCTTTACCAGGTGTAACCGGGCGCGTTATCATCTATAACGGATAAATTTTTTGAAATGAAAGCACAAAAGGATATTTATGATACAGTTAGATCAACGGCATTTAGGTGCCTCAGGTATTGTGGTTCCCCCAATGGGAGTAGGAGTATGGAGTTGGGGAGATAAAAGCTTCTGGGGATATGAACAGGACTACACGCGTGAGGATGTAACTCAAGCGTATAAAGCTTGCCTGGATACTGGACTCAATTTTTTCGATACTGCTGAGATGTATGGGAGAGGAGAATCAGAACGTATCCTCGGTGAATGTATGCGGGAAGATGGTCGGCCGGTGATCATCGCAAGCAAGTTTGCGCCACTGCCTAATCGCCTTTCTGCTCGTTCTCTGCTCAAGGCGTTGGATGCCAGCCTGGAGCGTCTCAACGTTAAGACAATTGATCTGTACCAAATCCATTGGCCTTACAGTTTCATCGGTGTCGATGCGTTGATGGATGCGCTGGCAGAGGCAGTGCGATCGGGTAAAGTGCGGGCGGTAGGCGTCAGCAATTATAGCGCGGATCTTATGCGGCGTGCTCATGCTCGCCTGGCTCGTCTTGACATTCCACTAGCCTCAAACCAGGTGCATTATAACCTTTTAGATCGCAAACCGGAGAAAAATGGTGTGCTGGATGCCTGTCGTGAACTAAACACGGCATTGATTGCCTACAGTCCATTGGGACAGGGACTGCTTACCGGCAAGTATCGTATTTTTGCCTGGCAAGCAATTTCGGTTACGGGTCCCCGGCGTTTTACGCCAGCTTTTCGCACTTCCCAGCGTCGCAAAATTGAGCCTTTGTTGCAAACGATGGAGAACATTGCCAAAGCTCATAGTAAGACAATCGGACAGGTTGCACTCAACTGGCTGCTCTCAAAAGATGAATGCATTATTCCAATTCCCGGTGCAAAAAATGTGAGACAGGCCAGTGAAAATGCAGGCGCAACAGGCTGGCGATTGTCAAGTGAAGAGTTCAAGCAGTTAGACCTGGCTTCACAGCCTTTCTCGTGAGGAAATGTAGTGGTGCCCCTTGCGGGCACCAGGTTAATCATCACTTAAACTTTCACAAATCTCTAGCGATGTGAGCCGAACTGCTGCATATGCTTGCGTTCGCGTTCGAGCGCATCGACAGGGAAGGATTTCTCACCACCAAGAGTGCGGGCAGCCAACGTTAGTTCGGCTGCTTCTTCCATCGAGATAATAACCATTGCTGCATAAAGCGCATCGTGGCCGAAAGCCAGCAAGCCGTGATTTCCCAACAAGACAGCCGGAACTGTTGGATGCCGTTCAATCTGCTTCACGATGTTTGCCACGGATTCCTGTGATCCACGAGGCGCCCAATCAGCTACTAGGATATCTTCAGTAACGCCGAAACGCAGTAATGCTTCATAGGCGCAAGGTAAAGGCTGGTGTGCTAGCGCGAAACTTGTGACGTGTGGAGAGTGAGTGTGAATAACGGCGTTCACATCCATTCTCGCACGGTAGACACAAGAATGCATGCCGACGATCTCCCGCGTTACTGGCTCAAGAGCACCCGCTACCACTTCGCCATCAAATGTGACGACTGTCAACTGTTCTGGTGTCAGATTGGAGATGACGCCACCGGAAGTCAGCAGCATATGCTCTGTTTCGGGTAATCTGAAACTCATATTGCCGTGGCCACTATGCGACATAACACCGGATTGAAATAGCATGCGTGCTGCCTGAACAAGTTGTTCTCTAGCCAGGTTCTCAGTCGTAGTTGTCATTTTATCCTTCCTTTCAAGCATATTGATAGTTCCAGCATGAAGCGGATGCTCTAATCCACCTTAACAGTATACACCAGATTAATTTCGATACCTTTGTGTACTAGAAATTATATTTGACGTAGCGATTTATTAAAAATTACCGTGAGAGCAAGAACGAAAAGTAAACAAGAGAAAATTACAATAGTGCGAGTGCTTCCGAAGAATTGAAGAAAGATGCCTGTTACAAAAAAGCCCAGAGAATACGCGCCTAAGACAACCAGGCGCGTTAAACTGAGTATTCTTCCTCTAATGGCATCTGGCACTACAGAAACAGTATAAGTGGCAGTGGTGATCTCAAAAACAGGAACGATCGCAAAAAGTGCAGCAGTAATTATTGCCAGGGCAAGATCATTCGTTGCGAATGCATACAATGTAAACACGAGAAAATTCAATGTTGTTGTTGTTATCAGTAATGTGCTAAAACTGAGCCTCTTATGGATACGATTTGCTAATGAAGAGCCAATAAGTCCTCCAAGCGCTCCAATAGCAAAAATACTTCCAATGATCAGTGATGATGCGTGATGCTCTTTCGCAACAACAATAATCAGAAGATAGAGGCCAGATTCGAGCATGGTGCGCCCGGCTGATAATAGATTGAGAAAGCGGATAATTGGCTGTCTCCATAAAAATAGTATTCCTGCAAGTAACTCTTTGTGAAAGGATTTCTTCTGCGTTGGTCTCTCCAATTGAAGCGGGACGTTGATAAAAAAGATTGATACTGCATTTACGAAGTAGGAGAGCGAGTCCGCAAAGAATGCCAGAGCCGCGCCTACAGTCTGGAAGAGTAATCCTCCTAATGGCGGACCTATCAAAACGGCAAGATTATCAGCAACAGAGGTTTGGGCAACCGCTGCCGGAAATTGCTCTTTTGAGACGACAAGGGGAAAGGCAGTAAAACGCGCGAGGCTTGCAAAAACGAAAAAGGAACCTTCTATCGCGCCCGCGAGATACAACTGAGGAATGGTCAGGTGCTTGAGAAGCAAAGCAACATAAATGCTCCCCATTGCTAATCCACTCCCCAGATTGGCAATCACCATCACCGTTTTACGATTCCATCTATCAATTAGCGCACCTGCTGGTATTGCCCAGAGAGCGTATACTGCCCCTCTTATCGCAGCAATACTGCCCGCTTGAACAGTAGAACCTGTTAATGCTAATACGATGAGAGGTAAAGCAATGTTTGTTATTTCGGTTCCCACCCACGATACCAGTTGTCCACTCCAGAGAAGCATAAAATTGCGATTATTTAAGAGAGAATCTGGTTGTTCTTTCATGAAATTCTTTCTATAAAGAGAGTTGAGGGACTGTGATAGACTTTGGTCAGTGGTTGGGACACTCAAATAGACGAGAGAGAGATTGCAAAATAGGACATATTGGGAGCGGCCCTCCCATTAGTATATAATAGGTGGTCAGACGAAAGCTGCGCAACAATCAGCTTTCGTACAACAACAAAACGAGGTAGGGATTTGAAAACACTCTCACTTGTACACCTGGTTCGCCAGCCAAAGAAAGAAGCGGGTACTCCACCACTTTTAATGCTACTTCACGGCATTGGTAGCAACGAGCATGACTTGTATGGGTTAGCGCCATTTCTAGACGAGCGATTTCTGGTTATCAGTGTACGTGCGCCGAACACGCTGGGACCAGGGAGTTATGCCTGGTTTGAGGTCGATTTCACTGCTCAAGGGCCAGTCATTAATCCGGAGCAGGCAGAAATCAGCCGTAAAACTTTGATTACATTACTGAATGAGGCTGTCACGTCTTATGGTGCTGATCCAGAGCGAGTTTACTTGATGGGTTTCAGTCAGGGAGCCATAATGAGTGCCAGTGTGGCTCTCACTCAACCAGAACTTGTTGCTGGTGTGGTGATGATGAGTGGACGCATTCTGCCAGAGATACAACCATTGATTGCTCCTAAAGAAGAACTTGCAGGTCTGCCATTTATAGTTGTGCATGGTACTGCTGACACAGTACTTCCCATCACTTATGGCCGTGCCAGTCGCGAGTTACTCTCATCGCTGCCGGTGGAGTTAACCTACCACGAGTACTCGATGGGGCACGAAGTCAGTCAAGAGAGCCTGAATGATGTGACAACCTGGCTAAGCGGGAAGCTAGATAAAGCTCAATTGCGACAATAACCACTGGCTAATGAATAGAGATAGTAAACATCTGGACGGAGTAGACAGATGCTTTCAGTAGCGATTATAGGCGCCGGATGTAGTGGACTTGCAGCCGCACATGAACTACACGATGCTGGCTATGTCATGACGATATTTGAACAAAGCCAGGAAGTTGGAGGGCGGGCAGCGAGCAGAGATCAACAAGGATTTATCTACGACTATGGTGCCCAGTACATCAAAAGTGGCAGTTCAGTGAGTATAGACTTGATTACCAGGCGTTTCTGGCTGGCTGACCTGGTTGATATAAGTAGACCCGTCTGGATCTTTCTTCGCGAAGGCAACATTCAAGAAGGTGATCCAGTTCAGAACGCGGAGCCAAAGTGGAACTATCGCAGCGGTTTAAACGCCCTGGCAAAATGTATGGCCCAAGGGCTAGATATACGGTTGCAGACTCGTATTGATTACCTGCAACAACGTACAACTGGTTGGAGAGTCTTCGCTAACTCAGGCCATCCTGTTGGTGATTTTGATCGCGTACTGATTACTATCCCTGCCAATCAGGCTGCTGAACTGATCAAGGTTAGCCAGGTATCTAATGCACGACAAAACGAAATCTGCGCTTTGCTGGATAAGGCGAGATATAATCCGCTCATCTCGGTGATACTGGGCTACAGACCGGCACCGGAAGTACGTCCTTATTATGCACTTGTCAACACGGATAAGGCGCATACTATTTCCTGGCTAGCCTGGGAGCATGAAAAGGCTCCCGAGCGTGTACCCGAAGGTGCAGGTCTGTTAATCGCGCAGATGGCTCCTCAGTATAGCCATGATAATTGGCACAAGCCAGATGCTGAGTTAATCAATGATGTAGCAAATCGTATTGCAGTACTCCTTGATGAACCACTACATAAGCCCATTTTTACCGATATATATCGATGGCGTTACGCATTACCAGCGGAAAAGGCAGATGCAGTGCAACTCAACGCAATAACATTGCCTGTCGGTTTGGCTTTTTGTGGTGATGCGTTTGTTGGCGGGCGCGTGCACCTGGCACTTGAGCATGGGGTGGAGGTTGGACGGGAGCTAATCGAAAAAGACAAAGAGAACTAGATCTCAATCCCTCAATTGTGGCATCACTTCGCGTGCGAAACGTGCAATCTGCTCAACCCGGTCTGGCCAGCGTGGAACCATGAATTGCAGCGCGAGGTGGGCTACACTGATCTCACGGTAGGCGTTGAGGGCTTCCACCAGTTGCTCAGGAGTGCCACGCAGGTGGCGTTCATCTTGTGGGACTGGCTGGTGCGTTACTTCGATCTGACGGCAGCAGGTAAAGAGTATCTGCTCAGGGTCGCGTCCGGCTTCGGAGGCCAGACGTTGGACGTTGTCATATCCTGCCCTCAGTTCTCCGGGAGAGATTTCTACGAAGTAAGGAAACCAGGCGTCTCCATATTTGGCAGTGCGTCTATGGGCATGAATGCCTTCACCACCAACCCAAATTGGGATACGAGGCTGCTGGATTGGCTTTGGATAGAATGCCACATCCTGGATGTTATAGAATTGACCATTGAAGCTGATATGCTCCTCTGTCCACAGGTGCGAGACGATCTCCAGTTGCTCATCGGTCATCCTCCCCCGATCCTTGAATGAGACGCTTAGTGCTGCGAATTCCTCCTGCATCCAACCGACACCAACTCCCATAATCAGGCGGCCCCCGGATAGTCGTTCGATAGAGGCGGCCACGCGTGTCCAATACAGCGGATGGCGGTAGGGTAGTACAAGTACACTGATACCAAGGGTGATTTTCTCTGTACATCCAGCAAGAAAAGCGAGGCAGGTGAGAGAGTCCAGGAAAGGCCTATCAGGTGGGACAATAAACTCGTGGTCCTCGCTGTAAGGATAGGGTGTATTGATTTGCCAGGGTGTGACCACGCGATCGGCTGACCAGACTGCATCGAAGCCTAGCGCCTCAGCGCTGCGAGCTGCCTCCATCAAAGTCTCTGGACCTGATGCCCTGCCGGAGATGGGGAGAAAAACACCGAACTTCATATGTGCACTCCTTTACTTTCTGATTTTACGTATGCGTACAGTATACATTTTGCCATGGATGTAAGGATAGAGAAAGATGTTTTTGGTAATCCAGATTATTGTGCATCACGTACTTTGAGAAAGGTAGGGTGATACATATGATAGACTTCTAACCTACACCCACCTGTTATAGATATCCTTGAGCAGGATTGGAGGAGAGACACATATCTACAAACTATGATCAAATGGAAGAAATCTGGGGTCTGGCGGCAATATACTCAGAGTATCAAATCGATGACCGAATTTGTTACCTTGTTGATGGGCAAACGCGCACAGGTATGATTATTTGGGTGTGTGCTCCTACCAATACTGTGGAGCAGCAACTGCCGACACGCTATGTTATTCGTCCTGACGACAAAGAAGAATCTCTCGATATAGTGTTGTCCGGTAACATTGTGATAAGCGAGACGTATAAGCTAGAGATACGTTCAAACTTCCTGACTGACGTGTCATACCAATCCGCGTTCAAAGTGACAAGTTTGAATGGCCAGTGACGCATGAGAATGCAGCACAATGTAATCAGTTAGAACGCATATTGGTATCAGAACAGGCTCTTATCGACATGCTGGCTACATTATCGATTCCTATTTTCATTCGAGAGGAAATCGATGATGACGGCCTTCCCTTTTATGTATGGCATATAGGCGAGTCGACACCAGAGAGTCCATATGGCGTGTGTGTTGGAGTTCATAGACAGTTTTCCGGAGCATTGAAGCTTGCCTTTGAGAAGGCGATCAAAGGTATTCGGGAGTAGTGGTGTTCGTGGATCTTTGTAGCAGTTGTCGCGATTGTCGCGGTTGTCGCGGTTGTATCGAATGTAGCAATCGTGAATTTTTTTGCGAAGCATTGAGGGGCATTTCCAAACACATACGGTTTTGAACGTTCTACTCATGTTCTCAAGTATTCGCTTTGTTTCTACAATATTGGATGAATTCCAGAGTAGCTTTGAAATCTTTTGGATCAGCACGCTGGCGACTAGAGACCGCCGGATCCGGGCGTCCGTTCCACGCTCGATAAATAAGCCCCGTCCAGGAGGGGTCGAGGTTCGCCTTTGCCCACTCAACCCCTGCCAGCTTGGAGCCAGGGTATCCCATGTGGAGGTCGTGTAACATGCGGCAGTAGTTCAAGACGATAAATCCCTGATAAAACCGATTATTGAAATGATCAGAATCGCTCAGAATCTCTTGCCCCCAGTCATGAATGGTTGCCATGATTTTCTCACGCAACATTTCAACAGGGATCGGATCGACCAACAGTGCTGGAGAAGGCCCTGCCAGGGTGACCCCATTTTCACGAACCACCCTTCGAACGAGAACGGTATTGCAGTGATCAGATTGTAGAAGCGAGCGACTCCCATGATCGAGATACCAGAGTTGCCCGCCACTCTGAGCAGAGGAGCGTAGGACTTCCCTGGGAAAGTAGGAACCTTCCAGATGTTGCGCCCACGGAATATCAAGCCCATAGATACGTTCATGTACTCCCTGTAAACCATAAACTTCCTCCTCAGAAAGTTCTTCTTCTGTCACCATGATGAAGTCAACATCGCTGTCAAGATCGAAATCACCCAACGCGAATGACCCTTGGAGGTAGGCACCCACAAAGTTGTTGCTCAAGACCGCCCGCACACTGTCGACGAAATCTTGCAAAACACTATTGAGCTCTGGATATGGTGTTGGAAATGTTTTACTCATCTTTTCCCTGTCTTTGGCCTTACAACTTCTTCGCCGTTCTCTCCACTTGAAACATCTGAGTTCATTCTACTAGAAACATTCATCCTAATCTAGATGGCACAAGGGGTTTTTGGCCTGAATCTCTGATCATCACAGATGGGGAAGACCTGCTTCTCTCCGATGAGTTGCTAGAATCTTTATAATTCTGTGGGACTTAAAGAAGTGTTGTGTAGATGTGCTGATATACGTGTATGACCTCGTGTTGCTCTTCTGTTTCTATACAGCCGGGGCGTAATTTCCTGGTGTACTCGATAGCTTCTTGCGCGGAAAATCCGCAAGTCTAGAAGCTATAAATTTGAAACCAGGAGCTTGAGTACTTCAAGCTCCTGGCTCCAGGTTTCTATTTATGCCATTTCCGCTTGCTTTGGTGGCAATGGCCTACCCGGCATCCACCAGTTCCATCTACCAAGTAAGCGCATCGTAGCCGGCACGAGCAGAGATCTGATGATCGTCGCATCGACCAGAACAGCTATCGCCATTCCTAAACCCATTTCTTTGGTTACAATCAAAATCTGATTTTATCATTAGACATACCTCTATAGAACTGCTGCATATTCTACAGTCTGTCCTCAGTCCTACTACCCATCATATAGCTTGAGAAAGGATACCTCCATGCAACAGCTTATCACAATTGAGAACCCCACATTTGAACTTCCTGATTGTACCCCAGGAGCACTTGACTACATGGCACAAGCGCACACAGAAGAGATGTACGCGTTTGTCCATTTGTTCCAGCAGCACACCCCCTTGTTTGGCTTACCTGAAACGTTTGCGCTCAATAGTTTCTACCTGAAACGACACCCACACGGCAAAACAGGCAGGAGACAGCAGGAGAAAGGACAACAGCTTCTTGATGATCTGGTAGGCCGATTTACTTCGGCTTTAACACAAGCTGGGTGGATATATCAAGGGGTATCCCCAAACAACGGGAAAACTCCAATTTGGCAACCGCCACAGATGGATACTTAGGACGTATGCCATTCATCCATGTGCTGCTTTCCTACTCCCCAGGAGAGCAGCATGTGTCTTTCTTGGTTGACTTTCACCCACCAGCTTGTATAATTCAAACCAGAATATGACCTCATATACCTTTTCCCATGCACACATCCTTTCACCGGATGTTGCAGAAAGACGAGCAGCACGAAGAAAAGTCATTGAACGCGCACACCGTATAGAGCAGGAGAGTTATAAAGCTCTCATGCGAAAAAGACGCCAGTTGCAGGCAGGGAGTAATCTTGCTACAATCGTTTAGCGTATGCTTATGAAACCCGATGAATTCAAATCACTTGTTGCAACCCTGAGCAACATCATTGATGCCAGAGCAAAAACCACAGAAACCCTTTTTAAGGCAGAAATGAGAGCGAGTGAAGACCGACTCAGCAAGCGCGTAGATGAAGCAAAAGAGGAATTGCGAGTAGAGCTTGCAACAAAGGAACAAGTAGCACAATTAGGGATTGCTATTCACCAAGTAGACACAAACCTCGTGAAAAAAGTCAACAAGCAAGAAAGACGGCTTGAGAATTTAGAAGAAAAAACACAGACCGAAAACCCTCACAAAAACTAACCTCTTGCAATTGTTACGCTTGAACACTACTATTGACTGGATTGTATGAAGAACCTAATAACGACTGTTCTGAAGAGTTATTATTTT
>WNGJ01005276.1_pt1 | contig 13546 bp, 12 predicted proteins | sample 5400611 | NCBI WGS metagenome assembly WNGJ01 (sample SAMN13153375, study PRJNA577476) | soil metagenome | isolation source: 40 cm soil or saprolite under Garry oak tree replicate 1 | place: USA:California | collected 2016-06-15 | reverse complement strand
CGAATTGCACCGCAGCCAACGGTCTCACCTCACCCGGGTCGGGACACCGCCGTCAGCAACGAGTCGTGACCCGGCCATAGGCGTCCACGACCTGTACGCAAGAGGAGCCATAGTAAGCGCCCGCCGCGCCGGCCGCAGCACCAACCGCAACCGCGCGGCGCGTCGTCCTCCGGGCGACCCCGGCATAGCTCATCGGTGTGAGCGGCCGACCGACCCTTGCCTCGGCTTCGGAGAACACTCCAGTCGTGATGACGTTGCCGTCGTTGCAGAACAGCCCCGCCGCGAAGGCTGCAAGGGCGGCCGCAAGCATGATGATTTTTCGTGACGAGATCATTTCTTTGCTCCTGACGGTGTACCGGGGGGAAGTTCATCGAATTCCGCCATGACGCCAGAATCCAGATCGACCTTGGTCACGCCAGCGGGTGGCTTGAACACGAACGCGTCCGCATCTGCAATTGCGTCGGTCTTCCAGTCCTTGATCCTGAGCGTGTATTGCGGTGCGCCGGCCACGGTCTTGCTGGTGATCGCGTATTTTCGGGGTACAGGCCGCGCGCCACTCTCGATCCAGATCTGCCAGTCGGTGTCGACCCCGCGGAACGCAAGGTGCTCACATTCAACGCCATCGATCACCCCCTGCCCGATGTGACTGGCCAGGATGACATTGGACATCAACTCGTCATAGGCGTTGGAAAGCAGCAGATCCGTGCCCGGCATTGCCGCGCCGGATTTTGCCTGGATCAGGTCAACCAGCTGATCGATCGTGCCGGCGAGATCGGCCTGCGCGTAGGCCTTGGCGTTGTTGCCATAAATCGAAACCGTCTTGCCGTCATAAACCAACTGAACGTCGGCATAACCGCCGGTTCGACTGATCCGCAACTTGTCCGGTCGCGTGAGCTGCAGCTTTCCGGAACTCGTGAACTGGATTTTTTCCAGCTCTGGCGTGACGACCTCGATATCACTGTCGAAAGTCGCTGAAATGGACTTCTGCGCGGCGGTATAGTCGGTCATCGCCTTGAGAAACTTCGCTGGATCATCCGCCCGCGCCGACTGGGCGGTGAATGCGATGAAGATCGTGACCAAGGCCGCATCTAGCAGGCTTTGGATCAATGTACTCACTCGTTGTCTGATATTCATGGCGTTTCTCTATTGACCGACGCCATTCATTCCCACGTACCGCCGCTTCCGTTGATCTAAGTCAAGCTTCATCAATCAGGGCGTTCATCCGCTAGATCTGACAGCGGTGATACTTCACTTCCATTCCCTCCATCCCCGGAAACTCCCGGGAGATGGTGTCGTCATCGAGCACCTTCAGGAAGAACTGGACGTTTGAAAGCATAATGCCCGAGGCGCAAGCAACGACCAGATTGATAGTTTGACCGGTTTCCTTCCGCGACTTGACGGAGCAATTCTCGAACTTCCCTCTCAGACGATTGGCTTCAGCAATGAAGCCGCCGCCATACACGCCGGAAAAATTCGTGAAACTGATCTGCTTCGCGCGTCCTTTGCGGGCGAATACCTTGCTGCATTGGTCCGCACTCGTGGCCCACGCCCCGGTGAGCTCGAACGCGTTCACCTCCTGCGGCGATAGCGGGGCGGAGCCTGCCGCGATTGCCGTAGCGAGGACCAGGTTTCGAAGCACACTCATCGCCTTCCCCCTTGAACCTGTCAGTGACCGCTGAGCACCAGTGTCTTGATCGGCAGGAGCAGTGCCTGGATCCGCAGCAGCAATGCATGCACCAGCCCCACGCCATCGATGACGTGCAGCACAATGCGCTGACCGGTGCTGGTGTCCTTTGCAGAAATCGTTTCATGGTTGCTGGTGTAGGCGTTGACGATGCAGCTGCTGCCCGCCGTCACCCCTTCGAGACCGCCTTTGTAGAGCGGCTCCAGATAGACAAGAATAGTCCCAGGTCTTGCAACATTCTGCGCCTCGATCAGCTGCTCGCCACCGCGAAACTGCCCGGCGGCGATGTAGTCCTGAACCATGGTCACAACCATCGGGATGATCACCCATGGCCTGGAGATGCAGGTCGCCTCTGCCACCATCCCTTCCTTGATGACTTGAGCCTCAATCTGGCCGAACCCCGCCTGCAGCACCCGCTGGCCAGCCCCCTCCGGAATGAGAATCCCGGCGGGCCGCATGAGTGGATTGACGACATCGCCTATGCGCAGGGCGAACTGCTCAACCCGTCCAGTAACCCCGGCACGGACAAGGGTTTTGTCCAGATCCACCTGTGCCTGTGCCAACGCCGCTTCGGCGCTCGCCTTTTCCGCCGGCAAGAGCGTCGAAACCCGTGTGATCGCGGATTGCTTGGTTGCCGCAGCGACATCGATTCCGGCTTGGCGCTGATCCACCAGCACCTGCAGCTTTTCTATGTCGCGTTGTGGCACGATCCCAGGATTGCGACGCTGCAGTTCACTTTTCACATCCAATTCGTCTTTCGCTTGCTGATGCGCGCTCTTCGCTTCCTGGATCTGGGCTTCCGCCTTTGTGACGTCGGCTTCCGCGGCTACCGCCGCCGCATCGACTTCAGCGATCTTGCGCCTGGCCGTTTCAAGCGCCGCCTGCTGTTTCGAACTATCCAACCGGAAAATTACGTCTCCCTTGGAGACCGCCGCACTGAAGCCGACATTGACTTCCGCCACACGCCCCGACGCCTCTGGAAGAATCGGGACCGTCCTGAAGAACAATGTGGCGCTGGTGGTCGAGGGATGAAAATAGAAGATCATCGTTATCAGCGAGATCGTAAGCATCAGACATCCGGTGATGCCCCATCTGAGCTCGTACCAGACCGAATAGAACGTGATCTCCTTGCCAAACCGCTTGTTTTGGACATAGCGGCGGTAGAGATAATCGGGAAGGATCGTCACAAGGGAGCAAATCATTAGCTCAAACATGGCCGCCCCCCGCCTTCTTTGCGGTGCTCGCCCCCTTCTTTGCAGCGTCGGGCCGAACTGACGCGGGAACCAAACTGGTTTCCTGCTCCGCTTCGGAACCGGTATCCGGCATGGTGTCTGCGATCTTCTCGACCGACCCTGCGATGCTGCGCAACGGTGTGCCGAAATCGGGGATATCGATCATGGCAAGCAGCAGTCCCGCAACCCAGAACAGGTGGATGTGCGTAAAGAGCGCCAGCAGACCCAAGATCGCTACGATCTCGAATTGCAATTTCTCCGACTTGTGCGCCATGCGCTCCGGCAAGCTATGCAACCGCAAATATAGCGTGCCGACCCAGATCAGGGCGGCAACCAGAAAGACGCCCATCACCACCATCAGGACATCGGTTCCGCTCCCGGGGGCGAGATAGAAGGGCAGATGATGCGGGCCCATCGGATGTATCTGCTCGTTCAACGTTCTCTCCCTGAAACGAACTGGGCCGTTTTCAAACCTCCTGAGCACAGTGAGTACCCCGGTGCGGATTTGCTTGATTTGGATCAAGGGAACGGCATCGGCCGAACCTAGCCTTGAAACAACGCTGGAGCAGAACAGCCATTCAGGAGCCGTCAGCCATGCCCTACAGCATCGATGATCTCATTCCCAATGCGAAGCAGATCCAGAAGGAAGCGGCCCTCAAGGAGGCCGAAAAGGCAGAAGAATATGCCCGCCTTGCCGCTGCCGTCGAATCGGAGAAACGTGCGCTGATCGAGCGGCTCAGCGGTCCGTCAGGCAAATCCGAGGAGGAAAAGGTCAAGCTCGCCTCGACAGTGATTCAGCGAGCGGTGCGAAACGGATTGACGGAAGTGCAGGTGTATCGGTTCCCGAACACGCTGTGCACCGACAAGGGCCGCGCCATCAATCAGCGGGAGCCGGGCTGGGAGAATACGCTGACGGGGATTCCGAAGGAAATCTTCCAGCTCTGGGCCGACTATCTGAAACCGCGGGGCTATCGCATCAGCTACCAGATCATCGATTTCCCGGGAGGCCTGCCGGGCGACATCGCCATCACCATCGCCTGGGGAGACTGAGGGCAGTTCGGCCGAATTTGACCTGAACCAGCGGAAGGTGAGCATGTCAGCCGACGCGCCCGCGGCACGGATGAAACGGAAGGTCTATGAGAAGGAGCTGGCAAAGCTCCAGGTGCAGCTTTGCCATCTCCAGGAATGGGTTAAGGCGAACAAGCTTCGGGTCATCATCCTGTTCGAAGGCCGGGATGCCGCCGGAAAGGGCGGCACGATCAAGGCGATCACGGAAAAAGTCAGTCCGCGCGTGTTTCGCGTGGTCGCCCTTCCCGCACCGTCGGACCGCGAAAAATCGCAGCTATTCCTCCAGCGTTACATGCAGCATTTCCCGGCCGCCGGCGAGATCGTCATCTTCGACCGCAGCTGGTATAACCGCGCCGGCGTGGAATATGTGATGGGTTTCTGTACACCGGCCGAGCACCAGCGGTTCCTTTCGCTCTGCCCGCAGATGGAGAGATACATCATTGAGGGCGGCATCGTCCTGATCAAGATCTGGCTCGAGGTCGGGATGGACGAACAGGAAAGCCGTTTCAGGGCCCGGATCGACGATCCGCTGCGGCAATGGAAACTGAGCCCGATGGATACCGAATCCTACTGCCGCTGGTACGATTATTCCCGGGCGCGCGATATGATGTTCAAGGCCACCCATTCGAAGCACGCACCTTGGCATATCATCCGCTCCGACGATAAGCGACGGGCGCGGCTGAACTGCATCGCCCATCTCCTGGATATGATCCCGCACAAACGCATGCATAAGAACAAGATCAAGCTGCCGAAGCGTTCCCAGAAGGGACGCTACAATGATCAGGCCGGGCTGCGCGGGATGACTTTCATTGCCGAGCGATATTGAGCGAAGCCGCGGCCACGCAGCAGCGCGGCCTGTCGTTCGCAACTACTTCAAGCGTATGCTGACGCCGGCCGCGGCGACCGAAAATTCGACTCCGACCTTGGGGCCGCTGAGCTGTAAGATCACGACATTGGTGATCACGCCATTGTTGTTCCGCAACCGAACGCTTCCGGCGCCGCCGGCAAGTGCCGCACCGGCGCCGACCGCACTATAGGTGCCTTCAATGGACTCGGGGCCACGCAGGTTGAAGGCTTGTCCAACGAGCTTAGTGGTCGAGGCGCCAATCGTGCCGCCCACACTTATGCCTGCGACAGTGAATGGGTAATGCCTGCCTCGAAACGTCAGCACGCCCTCACCGCGGCCCACACCGAGGATAAGGCCGCCCTTGGTAAACGCGACAGCTACAGATCCGGTTTCCGCGTGCAATGCTGTGCTGATGGCCGCCAACCAGAGGATACCCAGCAGGGCAGCCAGAACAACATGTAGGCAAGATTTCCTCATGACTTTCTCCCAAGAAAGCTTAGGTGCCGACCGCGAACCCACTTGGATAATCGCAAATTATCCGACCACGGCGAGCACAATGCCGGACGGTGCGCATGTGGGGGAGCTCGGGTCCTTTGACATGTATCCCACTCGACCTACGCGATAGCCACCGCGCGATCGTAATTCCCCTCCCGCTCGCCCCTTTGATCCTAGTCAACGCCTCCTTGGGCCCAAGCCAGTCGTCCTACTGGCGCTGGTACGACTGCTGCGGGCCCGCGACCTGATGTCCATTGCGACCAGTTCGACAGATACGCCTTGGCACATCATGCGCTTCGACGACAAGCGGCGGGGACGTGGGCAAGCTGCCAAAGCGTTCCATGAAGGAACGCTACAACGCCAGTTCGCGCAGATGACGTTCGTTGCGGAGCGTTACTGAGCACATCAGGCGGCACACTCGCGCGGCCTGATCGCTTTGATCTATTTCAAACGAATCGTTACCCCACCGACTGCAGCCGACACTTCAGCCCCGACCTTCGGGCCGCTCAGCTGCAAGATCACGCCATTGGCGTTCTGCAATTGAACGCCTCCCGCGCCAGCCGCAAGGGCACCCCCGGCTCCGAAAGCGCTGTACGAACCTTCGATCGAAGCCGGTCCCTTCAAATTGAGCGCTCGTCCAACAAACTTGGTGGTCGAGGCCCCGATCGTGAAGCCGACGCTCATGCCCGATACGGTGAACGGATAGCGCTTGCCTCGCAAGACCAGCACCCCTTCGCCGCCGCCGACTCCCACAATAAAGCCGCCCTTGGTGAAGACGACCGCGACCTGGCCGGTTTCGGCACGCGAAGGCGTGCTGATGCCGACCACGCCGACGAGCAAGGCAGCCAGTGCAACGTTTATGCAAAACCTTTTCACAGCCATTTTCCTACCTCTGAGGAGATGAAATTCGACGCCAACCTATGTCCGAGGAGCCCCGCGACTAGCCAAACAGCAGCGCGGAAGGCCTCATAAAGTCCGAGAATCCGGGCTCCGATTTAATGAATCCATTGCCCGGCCATTTCATATTCACTTCGCTGGAACGGCTTTTGATGCCTCATAAGTGTCCCTGTAGCCGCGCGCGATCAGCCGTACCCCTCGCCCGATTTGTTCGTATGCTTCATCCGGCAGGTTCGCCAAGGACACGCGAAGCGACCAATTCGGTGCCTCGAAACCGCCGCCGTTGAGCAACACGATTCCGTACGCCTCAGCCAGACGGAAGGCGAGATCTAGCGGATGAATGTTCTTCTTCAGGTATTCGACCGCTTCGTCTCCGATATTCTTGCGCGCCCAGAACTCAAAGTCGATCAAACCATAATAGGCGTCGTAGTTCGGATTGGGCCCGAGTTGAAGACCCATGCTCGCGATCAACGTTTGGATGCGTCGGTGGACAATCTCTTTGCAGGCGACCTGGTAACGCTTCTCCGTATCCATCATCTCGGCGAGGGAGAACAGACTCATCATGACCTGCTGCGGCAACGACAGTCCGGCCGTATGGTTGAGCGCCACATCGCGGCTGTCGGCGACGATTCGATCGATGAACTTGATCTTGCGGGGTTCCAGCGTGAGAGCGCGATAACGCTTGTCCAGCGCTTTCACGTCGGCCTCCGGCAACTTGGCGATCATCTTGTCGAAGATGCTGTCCTCATGAACCGCGATGACGCCGAGCCGCCATCCCGTGCAACCGAAGTACTTTGAGTAAGAGTAGACGCCGATCGTGTTTTGCGGCAATTCGCCGAGCAGAGAGCGGAATTCGTCGACGAAGGTTCCGTAGACGTCATCCGTCAGCAACATCAGGTCGGGACGTTTTGTCTTCACCAGATTCGTGATCTTGCCGATGGTTTCCTTGCTCATCGCCATGCCGGTCGGATTGCCGGGATTGACAATGAAAAATGCTTTGATCTTCGGGTCCTCCAGCCTTTTCAGTTCCTCGTCCGTATACTGGAAGCGGTTCTCCTGAGGCGCTCTGACGTGCAGGACCTTGAGATCGTAGTCTTCCAGGTGGGTCATTTCCAAATAGGGCGTGAAGATCGGCGTGCCAAGCGCGATGGTATCGCCCGGGTGCAATAGTCGATTGGCCTTCAGCGATTTGAAGATATAGCACATCGCGGCGGTGCCCCCTTCGACCGCGTATAGATCGAACTTGCCCAAGGGCCGGGGCTCGCCGCACATCGCCCACATCAGATATTCATGCACGATCCGCTCGTTGTGGACCAACATACGATCGGGAACCGGATAATTGTCGCCGATAATCGAGTCGACGAGTTCGTGAACGAAGGCGTCGCCCTCAAAACCGAATTTTTTGACAGCAAATTGCGTCATTTCAGAAAGGAAACCGGCGCCCGGCATGTCCGAATGCTTGCCGAGCCAAGTCCCGAATCGGGCCGCTATGCCACTGGCCTGCGGCATTCCCCCGATTCCGGCAGGATGCTCCATCACGCGCTTGCTCTCGGTCACTGCAAACTGGCCAAGCAAGAAAAACCCCTCGCGGGGCGAGGTAGCAATCCAGTTCGGATTGCCGCGGCCGGCATTAAGGAAGGCAGACTGGCTATTCCTGGATGTTACCTTCGCGAGGTTGATTAGTTCGTCCTTGATCTCGAATGGACTCAAAGCCTCAAACTTACGTAGTGTCATAATGTCGGCCATGACTTGCTCCTGTTTGTTGCGAGGTTCGGCGGCAAACTTGTCACAAGGGTAAATCTGTGAGCACGCCCTCCCCGGTACGTGCTCACAATCTCTCGCCGCTACGTCAGCAGCATCACGAGAACCATGCCCCATACAGTCAGCAGCGTATTTCCGACGGCGTAGGTGACGGTGTAGCCCAGGCCGGGGATCTGACTCTTGGCACGGTCATTGATCATGCCGAGTGAGGCAGTTGTGGTGCGTGCACCAGAGCAGCATCCGAGCACAATGGCGTCGTCGAACCGGAACAGGTATTTGCCAACGTATATCGCCAGTATCAGCGGCACCGTCGTTACCGCCACGCCCCACAGGAACAGGCTGAAGCCGAGTTGTTGTAGCCCGGCTACAAAGCCTGGTCCGGAGGCGATACCGACGACGGCGATGAACACGTTCAGGCCGACCGAGTTCATGAACCAGACCGTCGATGACGGAATTCGGCCGAAAGTGGGGTGAACGGAGCGCAACCAGCCGAAGAAAAGGCCGGCTATCAATACGCCGCCGGAGGTGGAGAGTGTAAGCGGCACGCTGCCTACTTTATAGACCAGCGCACCGAGCAAGGCTCCGATCGTGATTGCTGCTCCAATAAATGCCACGTCCGCCACGTCTGTCGCCCGGTCCGGATAACCCAGCATCTTGGTCGCAGCAGCCATGTCCGGGGTGCGTCCAACGAGCGTAACGATGTCGCCCCGGTTCAATTGTGTGTCGGCCAGAATAGGAATCTCGGTTGCGGTCGCACCACGGACAATTCTTCGCAGGAACACGCCGCGCGCTGCCGGCCTGGTCGCCAACTCAGCCAACGTTTTTCCGGCGACGTCCTTGCTTGTCACATAGACATCGACACCTTCGATCGGCACCGCGAGCAGTTCGCGATCGTTGACCTCTTCCGCGGTGGAGCCGACCAGGTTCACCAGCACCTCGCGCCGCCCGGCCAGGGCCACGACGTCTCCGGCGTGGATCACGGTATCCGCCGTGGCCTCCAGGATCTGGTCGCCCCGCCGAATACGCTGCACGAACACGCGCTGATCGGGAAGCAGCGCCTCCACTTGCTGCACCGTCTTTCCGACGACGGGGCCGCGTTCCTTGACGCGGAACGCGCGCAATTCGAACTGGTGCCAGGCGGTGCCGGGGCCGCCGGCCTCCTTTTTGCCTCCGTGCTTCTCTTCATACCGCCTGCACGCGGTCTCGAGGTCGATGCCGAGGAGCGCCGGCCCCAACAGCGCCAGGACGATCGCCGAGCCGATCGTTCCGAAGATGTAGGTGACGGCGTAGGCGACCGGCATCGCATCGAGCAGTTTCTTGCTCTCCTCGGGTGCCAGGCCGAGGCGGTTGATCGCGTCGGTCGCCAACCCCATAGACGCCGAGATCGTCTGCGATCCGGCGTAGAGCCCGGCCGCCGAGCCGACGTCGTAGCCCGCCAGCTTGGCGCCCAAATAGGCGGCTCCGAGACAGAAGAAGCACACTACAACGGCAAACAGCGCCTGCGGAATTCCGTCCTGCGCGATGCCGCGCACGAATTGTGGTCCAACGCCGTAACCAATGGCGAACAGGAACATCAGGAAAAAGGTTGGTTTGAGCGGACTGCCTATCTTGATCTCAAGCTGCCCGATGAGCACCGCCGCAATGAGGGTCGCGGTTACTGCTCCCAGACCAAGACCTTTATAGGTAAAGGACCCGAAGTAGTACCCGAGCGCCAGCGAGAGGAAGATGGCTATCTCTGGATAGTTGCGAAGCGTCTGCACAAACCAGTCAATCATGATGTGGCCCTCCCGATTACAGCGTCCTATTCCGCGGCGGCCTTGATCCCATCGGCGCGTGAATGCCGGTCACCGAGTTTTGCCAGCGCTTCGGGCCGTACGAGTTTCAAGCCTTCCTTGGCGTCGTAGCCATGGATTTCCTTCACATCGAGCTTGCGCATGAAGTCGATGGTTTCCTGGGTGATGACCTGTCCCGGCACCATGATCGGGAAGCCCGGGGGATACGGGATCACAAAATTGGCGGAGACCAGCTCCGGACCGGCCTTCAGGCGACGGTCGATCTCTGAATCGGTGAGGCGAAGATATTCGCAGCCCGCGGCATCATACGCCGAGTAAAAGCCGGTGCGGATATCCCCCTCGTTCGTCTTGTTGCCGGCATCGCCACGGAAACTCTGGTGGAAATGCGAGAAGTTCGGCAGGTCGGGCACATCAGTCATCAGGCTCTTCACGCGTGCCTCGAACGTCTTGCGCACGTTGGTACCGCCTTGGGCCAAGCCGCGGTCAACCTCGCCCGCAATCTCCGCCAACACCCGGATCAGATGCGCAACATCGCTGCGCGTGTTGTTGATGTTGGACTGGAACAGAACCGAGTTACGTGAGGTCTTGTTGACCTGGATGCCGTATTGGTTTGCCAGGATGCCCTTGAACTGCGTGCCGTCGAAGCCGGCGGTGCCGCACACCAGCGTCATGCGGGTCGGGTCGAGGCAGAATTCATCATCCTGCAAGCTCTTCAGTGCAATAGCCCAGTTCGGGCCGGCCGCCAGGTAGTCGACGAAACCGGTTTGCCGGTACTGCGCTGGCACCATGGCGTCGGCGCCCAGGATACGGAAATATTTGGAGATCAGCGGATTGCCGTTGACCGCCTGACGGATCGCGAGCGCGATTTCCATCGCATTGGCCACCAGACCATAGCCTTCAAGTTCCATCTGGCGTCGTGCGACATCGAGGCTGCCGATCAGCTGCTGGCTGGGGCTGGTCGAGGCATGGGTAAAGACCGCCTCGTGAAACTGGGCCTCGACCGTGTGGAATTCAACGTCCTTGACGAAGAGCATGGAGCCCTGCCGTAGCGCAGACATCGACTTGTGGGTCGAGTTGGTCTGATAGACGCGCAGCCGTACCTGACGCGGGTCGGGAATGAGTCTGGTCTTGAGCAGCACCTCGTCCGACGGATTCTTGCCGAGTTCGGCCTGCTGCTTTTCGTAGGCCGCGACCGATTTCGGATCGCGCATCCACGCCTCGATATCGTTGGCGGCACCCATCGCGGTGCGCGGCCGCAGGAATGGCGAGAAGCGCGCAAACCCGAACCAGGCCTCGTCCCACAGGAAGATCAGGTCCGGCTTGATCGCAAGACATTCCTCCATCACCCGGCGCGTATTGTAGATGTGACCGTCGAAGGTACAGTTGGTCAGATCGACCAGCTTGACCCGATCGAGCCGGCCATCCGCCTTTGCGCCTAGTAGCGCCTGCTTGATCGTCTTCAGCGGCACGGCGCCATACATCGAATATTCCGTCATCGGGAATGCTTCGACGTACAGGGGCTGCGCGCCTGCAAGCACCATCCCGTAATGGTGGGATTTGTGGCAATTGCGGTCGACGATTGCGATGTCGCCCGGGGCGAGCAACGCCTGCACCGCCATCTTGTTCGAGGTCGAGGTGCCGTTGGTGACGAAGAAGACATGGTCCGCGCCGAAGGCGCGCGCCGCCTTGTCCTGCGCCTTCTTGATGTTGCCGGTGGGTTCGAGCAGGCTGTCCAGACCGCCGGTGGTCGCGCTGCTCTCGGCAAGAAACAGGTTCGGGCCATAGAATTCGCCCATGTCGCGAATCCAATCCGACTTGAAGATGGATTTTCCGCGCGCGATCGGCAGCGCATGGAACGTCCCGATCGGACGTTGCGCATACTTCTTGAGATTGTCGAAGAATGGCGTGTCGAAGCGATCCTGCACGCCTTCCAGAATGCAAAGGTGCAACTCCAGAAGCTCCTCAATGGAATAGAAGATTCGGCGGACCACATTGGCGTCCGGGTTTCCGGCCATCTCCTCCACGTTGCGATTGGACATCAGGTAGAGATCAAGCTCGGGCCGGACCCGCTTCAGGATATGAGCGAGCCGGAGCGCGGAAAGGTCGGACTCCGCCTGCGGGCCCATCGAAGCCATCAAGGTGCGGAGCATGGGCGCGTCATGGCGCGAGCGAAGCTCAAAGCCTTCGTTGATCACGACGGCGGCAAGATCGGGGTTCAAGATGGTCGCGCAGAAGGCGTCCTCGAGACTGCCGACGATGACAGGTTCATAGACAAACGAGTCGATCGGACGCCTCAGCTTGCGCCATTCCGTGCAGAGCCCCGGCCAATTGTCGGAGGAAATGCCGGTGACGATCAGGACTTCGAAATAAGGACGGTGCGCCCCTTTCCGCCCGAACGAAGGCGGCAACAGATCGGGAACATCCCCAGCGCCATCATCGTGCAAATTCCACTCGCCGGCATGCTGGCGGAAGGACCTTGTCGTCAGCGCTTGCACAATCCGCGTTGAAAGCCCGAGCGACGTTGCCGCGTCTCCGGACACAGCGGCTTCCTTCAAGGTCGCCATCAAGTGCAGGCCCGGATAGCCGTGGAATTCTTCCGTTACCGAGAGGTCGGCCAGCGCCACATCGTATTTCGCGCGGTCTCCACCCTGGGCCCATGCCTTTGCCGCGTCGACCAGATCACGCCAGTTGTCTGCTCGCCCTCCGGGCCCGGAAAAGAATTGATCGATGCGCTGCTGTGCGGGCTTGGTGTCCTTTGACATGTCTCTCTCCCGATCCTCGCGAGGGTGATGGCTCGTCGGATCGTGACCCCCTGCCCTCCCACTCCTTTGATCCAAGTCAAGGGTCGCACTCCCTCGAAACAAACTCGCCAAGCTGCGGCGAATGCAGCGCTTCGCAATGCAATAGGCGTGAGGGATATCTGGCGGTCGCCTATTGTCAGCAGGAGCTTCGGGCTCGATCCGCGTAAAGCGGACAGTAGCTCACGGTCCAGACGGCCGTTCCTGGTGGAGACCGGATCGCTCCCTGGCCTTGCCCTCGCTCAGCACGCTGTCCAGCGTCCGGAGCCACGCGCCGCTGTCCGTCTTGTCCGCCAGCCCTTCCGCCCGTAACAGATCGCGCAACTGCGCATGGGCGCCTACGATGCAGAGCGTCGCATGACGTGACGCCAGCTCATCATGGAGATCGAGCAACATACGCGCCCCTGCCAAATCGATATAGGGGGATGCCGAGAGATCGCAGGCAACCAGCCTGATGTCAGACGAGTTTCGCAACGCGCTGAGAACCGTCTCCAGAATCGTCTCGGCATTGATGTAAAGCAGCGAGGCTTCCGGCCGGAACGCGATGACACCGACCAGCGGCTCCACGCCCTCGTGCCTGGCGCTGTCGGAATAGCGGCCGGTTCCGGGAAGCCGCCCGAGGAACGCGACGTTGGGCTGCGACGCGCGGCCAAGCAGCAGGAAGATCGATGCAAGGGCGGCGAGCAGGACACCTTGCAGGATTCCGAGCAGCAGCACGGACACAAGCGCGATAGCCGCGGCATAGAAATCGATCCGGCTGACCCTCCACATGCGAAGCAGCGCACGCGCGTCGACCAGCTTGTAGACCGCGGTAAAGACAATGCCCGCCAACACCGCCTTGGGAAGGTTGGTCAGCAACCCCGTAAAGAAAAGCAGGCAAAGCGCGAGGGCCAATGAGCAAACCACCAATGCCAGGGGCGTGCGCGCTCCCGCCGTGTCATTGACGGCGGACTGCGACAACCCCCCGGCGA
>WNGJ01007601.1_pt1 | contig 13551 bp, 16 predicted proteins | sample 5400611 | NCBI WGS metagenome assembly WNGJ01 (sample SAMN13153375, study PRJNA577476) | soil metagenome | isolation source: 40 cm soil or saprolite under Garry oak tree replicate 1 | place: USA:California | collected 2016-06-15 | reverse complement strand
CGGATCAGCAGCCACATGCCCGCGCGGAGACGCTCCCGGCCTTCCTCGACCGTCAGTGCCTCGTGGTCGGAGCGGATCCCGGCCGCGGCGTAGGCATTCAGCTGCTTGCCGACGACGCCCGGCGCGTGGCCGTCGACGTGCGCCGCGCCGGTGAGGCCGAGCTTCGTCAGCTCGTTCTCGTCACCCGCGATCACGCCCGGAAAATTCATCATCTCGGCCAGCCCGAGCACACGGCGGCGGCGGAGCAGGCCCTGGAGGTCGCCCTCGTTGAGAGCGCGGCGCGGCGACTCGAAGCTCGAGGCAGGCACCGACGAGGACGCCATGAAGTAGACGTCGAGCGGCAGCTCGGCGCAGAAGTCGAGCAGCCAGTGGACACCGTCGGTGCCGAGGACGTTCGCAAGCTCGTGCGGGTCGGCGACGACGGCGGTCGTTCCGAGCGGCAGCACGAGCCGCGCGAACTCGTCGGGCAGCAATTTCGGCGTCTCGAGATGCAGGTGCGCGTCGATCAGTCCGGGCACGACGAAGCGCCCGCTCGCGTCGATTTCCTCGGTTCCCTCGTAGTCGCCGAGGCCGGCCACGTACCCGTCGACGATCGCGACGTCGGTCTCGAGCCATTCGCGCGTGAAGACGGAGAGCACGCGTCCGCCGCGGACGACGAGGTCCGCGGGCTCGTCGCCGCGTGCGACTGCCAGCCGTCGCGCGAGATCCATGCGGCGACGATACCGCCCCGGCTGCAGGGCGAATAGCCTTCGCCGCAGTGCAGGTGCTGACCCCTCGCTCGCTCGCCGAGGCGCTGCGGCTCAAGGCCGAGCACCCGGGCTCGGTGCCTATTCAGGGCGGCACCGACGTGATGGTGGAGCTCAACTTCGACCGGGCGAGGCCCGAGACGCTGCTCAACTTGAACGAGGTGGGCGAGCTGCGTGGCTGGTCGCGCGACGACGGGTCGATCCGGCTCGGCGCCGGTCTCACCTACACGGAGGCGATGGAGACCCCGCTTGCGGAGACGCTTCCCGCCCTCGCTGAGGCTTCTCGCACTGTCGGCGGTCCGCAGATTCGCAATCGCGGCACGGTCGGAGGCAATCTCGGCACGGCGTCTCCGGCCGGCGATGCGCTGCCGCCGCTGCTGATCGCCGGTGCGGTCGTGGAGGTGGCGAGCGTCCGCGGCGAGCGGAAGGTGCAGCTGGCCGAGTTCCTGACCGGGCCGAAGCGGAACGCGCTCGCCGACGACGAGCTGATCGCCGGCGTTCGCGTCTCCGCTGATGCCGGGCGGCAGACCTTCATGAAAGTGGGCCCGCGGAACGCGATGGTGATCTCGGTCGTGTCGCTGGCGCTGACGGTCGACCGTGAGCGCGACGAGGTTCGGGCCGCCTTTGGCTCCGCGGGGCCCGTCCCTGGGCTCGTCACGGCGCCGCTGGCGGAGCTCGACGGCTTCCCGGAGCGCGTCGCTGCCGCGGCAAGCCCGATCGACGACGTCCGCGGCAGCGCCGCATACCGCCGGCACTCGTTGCGCGTGCTCACCGCCCGGGCCGTCGAGCGTTGCCTGCAATGAGAGTTGAGCTGACGGTCAACGGCGAGCGTCTCGAGGCCGACGTCTGGGCCGGGGAGAGCCTGCTCTACGTCCTCCGCGAGCGGCTCGGCCTGCCGGGGTCGAAGAACGCGTGCGAGCAGGGCGAATGCGGCTCGTGCTCGGTGCTGCTCGACGGCAAGCTCGTCTGCGCGTGCCTCGTTCTCGCCGCCCAGGCCGACGGCCACGAGCTCGTGACCGTGGAGGGGCTGGGCGAGGACGGCGAGCTGCATCCGGTGCAGGCGGCGTTCGCCGAGACCGGCGCGGTGCAGTGCGGTTTCTGCACGCCCGGCTTCGTCGTCGCCACCGCCGACCTGCTGGCACGAACTCCGAACCCGAGCGACGACGAGATCCGCGAGGCGCTGTCGGGCAACCTCTGCCGCTGCACGGGCTACGCGAAGATCTTCGACGCCGTCAGGCTGGCGGCCGGCTCGTGATCGTCCCTCCGGAGACACGTCCAAAGGGACAAACGCGCTGCAATTGCGCCGCTTCGCGCTCGGCTGCGGGACGTGTCCGCAGTCCGATTTGGTGCCAGGCATGAGGACACGGCCGGAGTGAGCGCGCCCGCCCGCACGCTCGAGCTCGGGCGCGTCGGCGAGAGCGTCAAGCGCGTCGACGCGATTCCGAAGGTGACCGGCGAGTTCGCCTACTCGAGCGATCTCTTCGCGGCGGGGATGCTCTGGGGCCACACACTGCGCAGCCCGCACGCGCACGCCCTGATCGCCGAGGTCGACATCTCGGAGGCAGTCGGCATGCCCGGCGTCCACGCGGTGCTTACTCACGCCGACGTGCCGGGTGCGAAGACCTACGGGCTCGAGTTCCCCGACCAGCCGGTACTCGCGATCGACCGCGTCCGTTACTTCGGCGAGCCGGTCGCGATCGTCGCCGCCGAGCACCCGGAGCAGGCGCGACGGACCGCGGAGCGGATCCGGGTCGCCTACCAGCCGCTCGAGCCGGTCGTCGATCCCGAACACGCGACCGAGCGAGAGCCGATCCACGAGGGGCGACCGACGGCCGGCCACGGCTTCCGCGACGACGATCGGCCAAACGTTGTCCGCACGATTGTCATCCGCCACGGCGATCCCGACGCACGGGCAGACGTGACCGTCTCGGGCGTCTACGAGCTCGGCATCCAGGATCAGGCTTTTCTCGGTCCGGAGTCCGGCCTCGCGATCCCCGACGCAGAAGGCGGCGTCGACGTCTACGTGGCGACGCAGTGGCTGCACGTCGACCGCGACCAGGTTGCGCCGTGCCTCGGCCTCGAGCCCGAGCAGGTCCGGATCCACCTCGCGGGCGTCGGTGGGGCCTTCGGCGGTCGGGAGGACCTCTCGATGCAGATCCACGCCGCAATGCTCGCCCTGCACACGGATCGGCCGGTGAAGATGGTCTACAACCGGGAGGAATCCTTCGTCGGGCACATCCACCGCCACCCAGCGAAGATCTGGATGGAGCACCGAGCGAACCGGGACGGCAAGCTCGTCAACGTCCGCGCGAAGATCCTGCTCGACGGCGGCGCCTACGCCTCGAGCTCCGGAGCGGTGACCGCGAACGCGTCGGCCTTTGCCTGCGGCCCGTATGCGATCGAGAACGCGCTGATCGAATGCACCTGTGTCTACACGAACAATCCGCCTTGCGGCGCGATGCGCGGCTTCGGCGCCGTCCAGAGTTGCTTCGCGCACGAGGCGCAGATGGACAAGCTCGCCGATGGGCTCGGCATCGACCCCGTCGAGCTCCGTCTCCGGAACGCCCTCGCGCCGGGCGACTCGCTCCCGACCGGCCAGAGGATCACCGGCTCGTTTCCGGCCGCCGAGGTGATCCGCCGCGCCGCCGCCCTGCCGGTACCCGAACCGGAGGAGCTGCCGCGCGACACGCTGCGCCTCCCCGGCGGCTCGGGCAACACGACCCGCGGCGAGGGCGTCAGGCGCGGCGTCGGGTTCGCCGTCGGGTTCAAGAACGTTTGCTACTCGGAAGGGTTCGACGACTCGACCGCGGCTCGCGTGCGGCTGACCGCGAGCGGCGACGAGCTCGCTGTCGAGGTCCACTGCGCCGCCGCGGAGGTCGGCCAGGGCGTCGTCAACGTGATCCTGCAGACCGCTCGCACCGAGCTCGACCTTGACGACGTCGTGCTCGGCTCGGCCACGACGAGCTCGGTCGGCTCCGCGGGCTCGGCCTCGGCGTCGCGGATGACCTGGATGGCCGCCGGCGCCGTGCAGCTCGCGGCGCGTGCCGCCAAGGAGGAGCTCGCGCGCCGCGGCGGCAAGCTCGCCCCGGGCGAGACGATCGACGTCGAGCGCGTCTACCACCATCGGCCGACGACGCCGCTCGATCCCGAGACGGGCCAGGTCACCGGCGACGGCGCTCACGTCGCCTACATCTGTGCGGCGATGCGCGTCGTCGCCGAGGTCGACGTCGAGCTCGGCCTCACCCGAGTCGTCTGGATCGGCACGGCCCAGGACGTCGGCAAGGCGGTCAACCCGCAGGCCGTCTACGGCCAGATCGAGGGCGGCACCGCGCAGGGCCTGGGGCTCGCGCTGATGGAGGAGATCCAGACCCGGGATGGCCTGATCACAAACGCGAGCTTCACCGACTACCTGATCCCGACCACGCTCGACATGCCTCCCGTGGACGCCGAGCTCGTGGAGGAGCCCGAGCCGGACGCCCCCTACGGGGTCAAGGGCGTCGGCGAGCCACCGACGGTTGTCTCGACCGCGGCGGTCGTCTCAGCGCTCCGCGATGCGACCGGCCGCGCGCTCACGCGGGTTCCCGTTCGCCCCGACGAGATCGTCGGGCTCTGACCCGGCCGCGCCGCCGAAGGAGGCGCCTTCGGCCGCGACGTCCTGCCTGGACTCCCTGCGCACGACGATCGCTACCGCGGCGAGGACCAGCAACGCGCCGCCGACGATCCGCCAGGTAATCGACTCGCCGAGCACGATTGCCCCGAGCGCGATCGCGATCACCGGGTTGACGTAGGCGTACGTCGAGACCTGCCCGATCGGCGCATTCGCGAGCAGCCACGCGTAGGCGCTGTAGCCGATCAGCGAGCCGAAGACGACCAGGTAGGCGAGGCCGAAGAGCGAGCGCGCCGAGTAGTGAGCCGGGTCGAGCTGGTGGGGGCTGTATGCGATCAGCGCGGCAGTCGTCAAAACCGCGCCCCCGGCGAGCATCTCGTAAGCGGTCGCCGCGAACGCGTCGCGCGGCACGGGCAAGCGTGGCGAGAGGAAGGAGCCGAACGCCCACGTGAAGGAGCCGAGCACGGTCAGCAGCAGGTAGAAGAGCGATCCCGAGCCGCCGCCCGGACGGACGAGCAGGGCGATCCCCACGAAGCCGACGACGAGTCCGGTGACCGAGACGAGATCCGGCCGCTCGCGTGCGGCGAAGCGAAGCAAGACGACCCAGAGCGGGATCGCCGCGATGATCAGCGAGGCCAGGCCGATCGGCACCTGGCGCTCGGTGAGGAAGAGGAGCGCGTTCGAGCCCGGCAGCAGCACACCCACCACGGCCGCCGATGCGGCTTCCGCCTTCGTCAGACGGAGCACCGCGGTCCCGCGCCGCCAGGCGACGAGCCCAAGCATCAAGCTTCCGGCGATCAAGAAGCGGCTCCCCGCTGCGAAGAACGGCGGGATCGTCTCGGACGCGAGCTCGATGCCCAGGTAGGTGGAACCCCAGAGGATGTAGACCGTCCAGAGCGCGATCCAAATCCTTGCCTGTCCGCTCACCACGGTGACAACGAGCCCAACCCGCGATTCCATCCCGCTACGCTCCGACATCCACGACGGGAGGAGACCGGTGTTCAAGGCAATGGTCCTTTGGGAGCGTGCGCCCGACCGCGACTGGTATGCGGGCCACGGAGAGTTGTGCAAGCAGGTGCCGGGTGCCACCTTCAGAGCGGGGCGGATCTTCGGTAGCCCGGCGGGAAACCCCGACCGCGAGCAGTACGCCGAGTTCGAGTTCCCGGACCGGGAGAGCTTCGACCGCGGGATGACCAGCAAGGAGATGACGGCCGCGGTCGAGGACGGGCAGACGCAAGGGATTCCCTTCCACGTCTACTTCGTGGAAATGAGCTAGCGCTTCAGCGTCAGCCCCGCGCCGGCGGCGAGCAGTACGAGTCCGGCAACGCGCGTCCAGCCGACGGGGATCCGGTCGAGCCCGAAGAGGCCGTAGCGGTCGACGACGGCCGCGGCGGCGAACTGCCCGACGAGGAAGACCGCCACGGTCGCGGTCGTTCCGAGCCGCGGCCCGGCAAACGTGATCGTGAGGACGACGAAGGCGCCCATCAGACCGCCGAGCCAGAGCCACCAGGGCTGATGGATCGCGTCCGCATAGCCGGCGAACGAGCGGCGGGCGGCGATGAGCGCCAGCGCCCCGAAGCCGGCGGCGACCGCCGCCGCGAAGGCGAAGGCGGGGACGACGCCGATCCGGTCGCCGAGCCGTCCCATCACGGCAATCTGCACCGTGCCGGCGACGCCGGCGACGAGACTCATGCTGACGGCCAGCGCGTTCCCTCCCGACACCGGCCGGATGCTAGACGCGCCTCCGTTAGGCTCGCGCCCGTGACCGAGCCCGACGCGCCGCGGCCAGTCTCGCCCGACGAGCTCGGGTTCGAGCGGATCGTCTACGAGAAGACGCCGCCGCGCGCGACGATCACGCTCAACCGGCCCGAGGTGCTGAACGCCTTCGACTTCAGGATGCTGCGCGAGCTCGCGCGGGCCTGCGAGGACTCCTCGTGGGACGACGAGATCAAGGTCGTCGTCGTCACGGGCACGGGCCGAGCGTTTTGCGTCGGCGCCGACCTGAAGGCGTGGGGGGCCGACCTGCTCGACAACCCACGCGAGTACTGGAAGTGGTTCGGCGCCTTCAAGGACATGCACGACCGGCTACGGGAGATCGGCAAGCCGACGGTTGCCCGGGTGAACGGGATTGCAGTCGGCGGCGGCAATGAGCTGCAGATGGCCTGCGACCTGGCGGTGATGGTCGACGACGCGTTCATTCGGCACGTCGGGCCGGAGCACGGCTCGGTGCCGGCCGGCGGCGCGACGCAGTGGCTGCCGATCTTCGTCGGCGACCGCCGCGCGCGCGAGATCCTGCTGCTCTGCGACGAGATTCCCGCGAAGCAGGCCGAGGAGTGGGGGCTCGTCAACCGCGCCGTGCCGGCAGCCGAGCTGGACGCGGCGGTCGACTACTACGTCGACCGGCTCGCGGTGAAGCTGCCGCAGACGATTCGCTACACGAAGCAGCAGCTCAACTGGTGGCGTGACATCTCCTGGCACGAGACGGTGGGACATGCGCGCGACTGGCTGGCGATGTCGATGCTGGGCGACGAGGCGAAGGAGGCGATCCAGGGATTTCTGGAGAAGGACAAGGGTTAGTCCTCCTCGAGCGCGACGGCCCGGTGGCGGTCGTACTGCTCAACCGGCCCGAGGCGCTGAACGCGCTCTCGGACGAGCTGATGGACGAGCTCGTGGCGACGCTGTCGGAGCTCGACCGCGACAAGGCCGTCCGCTGCATCGTTCTCGGCGGCAACGAGCGCGCTTTTGCCGCCGGCGCCGACATCGGCGAGCTCTCCCGCTCGTCGGCGATCGACCTCTACTACCAGCGCCGGGTCGAGCGCTGGGACGCGATCCGCTCGCTCTGGACGCCTCTGGTCGCCGCTGTGTCGGGCTTCTGCCTGGGCGGAGGCTGCGAGTTGGCGATGTCGTGCGACCTGATCGTCGCCTCCGAGACGGCGCAGTTCGGCCAGCCCGAGACGTCGCTCGGGATCATCCCGGGCGCGGGCGGCACGCAGCGCCTGACCCGCGCCGTCGGGAAGGCGCTCGCGATGGACGTGATCCTCAGCGGCCGGCGACTGACGGCGCAGGAAGCGCTCGCGGCGGGCCTCGTCTCACGTGTCGTCGCCCGCGAGGCGTGGCTCGAGGAGCCGAAGCGGCTGGCGCGCGAAATCGCAGCCAAGGGCCCGGTCGCGACCCGGCTGGCAAAGGAATCCGTCAACCGGGCGTATGAGACAACGCTGCAGGCGGGTCTGGAAGCCGAGCGCCGAGCGCTCTACCTCGCGTTCGCGTCGGAAGACGCAAAGGAGGGCCTGACCGCGTTCATGGAGAAGCGGGAGCCCGACTTTAAGGGTCGTTAGTCGGTCAGTCTTTTTCGCGGAGCGCCGGGCTTTGCCCGGCGCGACCAGAGGCCTGGCGGGAGAAGCTCTATCCCGACAAAGTCGTCATGGCTCGCGCGCGGCGCGAGCCGGACTTTGTCGGGCTAGCCGACGTAGATCGGGGTGTGCAGCGGCACTTGCGGGTAGAGCTGCTCGACGTCCGGGATCGACATGCGGATGCAGCCGTGCGAGGCCGCGGTGCCGAGTGACGAGATCTCCTCGGTGCCGTGGATCCCGGCGCCGTTGTAGAAACCGAGCCAGCGGGCCTTGATCGGGTCGTCGGGACCCGGCGGGATCACACGGCCCGCCAAGGCGCCGGCCCAGGCGCTGTTCGGGACGTGCCATGACGGGTTCACCTGGCGGGCGTTGATCTCGTAGAGGCCGGCCGGCGTCTCGAGACCCTGGCGGCCGACGGCGATCGTGTACGAGTGGGCGAGGTGGAGGTTCTTCCACAGCCGCAGCGTGAAATGCGCACGGTCGATCGTGATGAACGTCTGGTTCACGTAGGCCAGTCGCGCGCTGCTGAGGTGCGGGCGGAGCGTCCGTGTCGGGATCACGGCGGCGTGACTGGACGTCGGGTCTCGCAGCTGACGCAGGATCCGCGCCGCGAGAACGCGCTTCTGCACCGCGATCCCCTCGTGCGATGACGTCACGTTGAGCGAGTAACCGGTCGGGTTGATCGTCGCGCTGACGGCAGGTCTTTCGATCTCCTTCGCGATCACGCCGATGAAGCCGTAGAGCTTCTCGCGCGAGTTCGCGACCCGCAACGGCACCGCGGCTCGCACCTTGCTTCCACGTAGGTCACGCACGGCCCGGGCGAGGAAGCTTCCCTCGCGGCTGCGCTGCAGCGCTTCGCGAACCATCCGGTCGACGCCGAGCCTCGCGTCGATGTCGGCTGCAGGCAAGGTCCAGTGGCGCCCGCCCCACCTCAGGACGACGCCCTGGCCGAGCTTGGGGCCGAGGCTGCGCTGGAGCACGTCGCGTGCGCGCGCCGCGCTGAGCCCGCCGACGTCGACGCCGCCCGCCGTGACCCCTTTCGCGATCACGTCCGAGCGTGACGAGTCGTAGGCGTAGAGGCCGCCCGCGCCCGCCGCGAGGACGAGCAGCACGACCGCAGAGCCGATTGTCAGCACGCGCGTTTTCATCTGACTCAGGTGGTTGGAGTTCCCGCTTGCGAAAAGTGTTACGCGGGAAGCTAGCGTCTACGTCCGACGTTCGCTGACCTGTCTGGACTAGTCGCTAGCCGACGAGCTCGACCGGCACGAGGTCGAGCTCGCGCTCGGAGCCCTCGCGGAGCACTCGCGCGTGAACCTGGGAGCCGATCAACTCGCCGACCATGAGACGCTGGATGTCGTCGACCGTCTGGACGGGAACGCCGTTCAGCTCGACGATCAGGTCTTCCGGCCGCAGCCCCGCTTGAGCGGCGGGGCTGCCGTCGACGACCTCGACCACCTCGACGCCGCTCGCGCGCCGCAGCCGTGACGCAACCCGCGGCGGCAATGGCCTGGTCCCGCCGGCAATCCCCAGATAGGCGCGGCGGAAGCGTCCCTCCGTCATCAGCGCGCCGACGATCGTCCGCGTCGCCTGGTTGATCGGCACCGCGAGGCCGAGCCCAACACCGGCGACGGCGGTGTTGACGCCGATCACGCGGCCGTGTCCGTCGGCGAGCGCCCCGCCGGAGTTGCCCGGGTTCAGCGCTGCGTCGGTCTGGATCACGTTGTCGACGACTCGTCCGCCGCGGGTCGGCAGCGAGCGGCCGAGTGCGGAGACGACGCCGGCCGTCACCGAGCCGGCGAAGCCGTGTGGATTGCCGATCGCGACGACGAGCTGTCCGACCCGCAGCCGCTCGGCGTCTCCGAGCTCGGCCGGCCTCAGGTCGCGGGCGTCGACCCGAAGCAGTGCCAGGTCGGACATCGGATCCGAGCCGACGACCTCGAAGTCGAGCTCGCGGCCGTCGACGAACGACGCACGGCCGCCGTCGGTCCGCTCGATCACATGCGCGGAGGTCAGGGTGAACCCGTCGGGCGTGATCACGACGGCACTGCCGCCGCCGTCCAGGCGACGGCCGCCCCGGACTCGTCGCGAGACCCGCAGGTTCGCGACCGACGGCGTCAGTCGCTCTGCGACCGTGGTGACGGCTTTGGAGTAGGCGTCGAGCGGTTCGTCCTCGTCCGCGTCGGAGGAAGAGGCGATGAAGGTCAGCTCCGGCATTGGCCCAAGCTAGCAACGCCGTCTCGGCCTGCGGCGTGATTTAGGCTCGCTCGCATGGCCGAAGTGGAAACAGCGCGCGAAGGCGCGGTTCTCACCATCACGCTGAACCGTCCTGACGTCCTGAACGCTCTCAACGCCGCGACGCTCAAGGAACTCGGAGCGGCACTGAAGGCCGCGCGCGCCGACGACGTGCGAGCGGTGCTGATCACCGGCGCCGGCCGCGGCTTCTGCGTCGGCCAGGACCTGACCGAGTTTCGGGACGATGCAGGCGACATCGGGACGCGCCTCCGCGGCAACTACCACCCGACCATCAAGGCGATCCGGGCGCTCGAGAAGCCGGTGATCGCCGCCGTCAACGGCGCCGCGGCCGGAGCGGGCCTCTCGCTCGCCTGCGCCTGCGACCTGCGGATCGCCTCCGACCAGGCGACCTTCGTGCCCGCGTTTGTGAACATCGGCCTCGTCCCGGACTCCGGCGGGACCTTCTTCGTCACCCGCCTCGTCGGTCAGGCGCGCGCCTTCGAATGGCTCTGCTCCGGCCGCCGTCTGACCGCGGCCGAGGCGCAGCAGTGGGGCGTCGTCTCCGAAGTCGTCGAGACCGAGGCGCTGGGCCCGCGAGCCGCCGAGGTCGCGAGCGAGTTCGCCGCCCTGCCGACGCGCGCGATCGGGATGACGAAGCGGCTGCTCGACCGTGCCGCGACGGCAACGCTCGACGACCAGCTCGAGTGGGAGGCGCAGCTGCAGACGGCCGCCACTCAGACCGAGGACTTCCGGGAGGGGGTCGCGGCGTTCCTCGAAAAGCGGCCGCCCGACTTCCAAGGGCGCTGAGACTGCTAGTGGCTTGACCGGCAACGTCGGCCAAGCTCCCTGGCCCGCGATCACGCTGCGCCAGATTCCACGCTCGCCCTTGTCAAGGCTGCGAGCCTTGCCTGCGGGCGATCGCGGCCTCTGGCTTGGTGCTCGCGACCCAGGAAGCGGGCAACGTCACCGGCCAAACCACTAGGATCGCTGCATGGAGCAGGCGGGGACGATGAGCTCGCGCGCGCGGCACCCGATCCGGCTCGTCGTCAACGACGACCTGCAGCGCAACCGCCTGACCGTCTTCTTCCGGCTGCTCCTCGCGATCCCGCATCTGATCTGGGTCGCGCTCTGGGGGATCGTCGCCGCCTTGGCCGCGCTCGCCAACTGGGTCGCCACCCTGGTCACCGGAAATTCCCCTGAAGGGCTCCACAACTTCCTCGCCACGTTCCTGCGCTACCAGACTCACGTCTACGCGTACGTGCTGCTGATCGCAGACCCGTTTCCGGGGTTCGGCGGTCAGGCGGGATACCCGATCGACCTCGAGATCGAGCCGCCCCAGCCGCAGAACCGCTTGACGGTTGCGTTTCGGTTGATCCTCGCCATCCCCGCGTTCATCGTCTCGGGGATCCTGGGCTACCTAAATCGCGCCCTAGCGGTCTTCAGTTGGTTCGTCGCCCTCTTCATGGGCCGTGTACCCGAAGGGCTGCGGAACTTCGCTGCGTTCGCGGTCCGCTACGAGCAGCAGACCGCCGGCTATGCCTTGTTGCTGACCGAGCGCTACCCGAGCTTCAACGTCGCCGTCAGCGAATAACGCTCCTCCCCCGAAGGAGTGATTCGCCTCCGGGCGCGCAATTTTTCGGCGTCTGCGCCATCTCTTAGCGCACAGCCGAACGAAAGGACCATCCATGTCAGTCCTGGAACACGATCCCCAGCCGCTCGAAGTTCTGATCGCAGACGATCACGACCTCTTTGCCCTTGGCCTCGAAGAGACGCTTGCCCATTGTCCCGACATGACCGTCGTGGGTAGGGCCTCCGACGGAGCCGAAGCGGTCGCGCTCGCCTCGGAGCTTCGACCCCACGTCGTGCTGATGGACGTGAGCATGCCGCGCGTCGACGGCATCCTCGCAACGCGTGAGATCACCGACACGCTGGCACGCACGCGTGTCGTCATCCTGAGCGGCCACAGAGACCTCGAGACCGTGTGTCGCGCCCGCGCCGCCGGCGCAGCCGCCTACCTCTCGAAGGGCTGCCCGGTCGATGAAGTGGTCTCGGTCGTGCGCGAGGTCGCCGACTGGTCGTCAGATCGTCTTGAACTGCTCGAACGGCTGCCGGCAGTTGCGGCAGTAGCGCACTGAACGGCAGGGCGTCGGCCCGAAGATGTTCTCGAGCGCCGTATCCTGCGAGCCGCAGTAGGGGCAGCGGAAGGCGTTCGATTGAAGCTGAACGAGTTTCGGCCCGCCGACCTCCCGGGGCGCGGGTGGCGCGAAGCCGCTGGCCCGAAGCTTCTCGCGCCCTTCGGGGGTGATTCGGTCGGTCGACCACGAGTCGTCCGAGATCACGTCGATTTGAGGGTCGGCGCCGAGGGCGCTGATCCGTGCCGCGATCGCATCGCGCATCACCTCGAGCGCCGGGCAACCGAGGAACGTCGGCGTGAATTCCACCCGGACCTGGTCCCGGGACACGTCCACGGACTGGATCACACCGAGATCGACGAGCGAGATCACCGGAATCTCGGGATCGGGGATCTCGGCGAGCGCGTCCCAGACCTGCTGTTCGGTTACCAAGTCGCTCCGATAATCGAACGGCGCACCATCGTCATCTCATCCCAGAGCCCGATGAGCTCCGGCCTGCGCTCGTCGCGAACGTCGAGCAACGGCCTGAGCTCGTCCAGCGCCGCCGTGAAACGCGGCTCGTCCTGGAGGCGCTCGAACCACATCTGCGCGTGCATGCGGTGATAGGCCTCCTCGCGGTCGATCTTCGCCGCCAGGCCCGCGATCTCGGGATCGTCGGACTGCTTGAGCGCTGCGATTCGCTCTTCGTCGGCCGTTTCGTAGAGGAAGTGACGCGCGATCGTGGCGGCCCAGTCCGGGACGAGCCGCAGCTCGACGAGGCGTGAGCAGCGGTACTCGTCCGGCTGCCGGTCGAAGGCCAGCTCGTCCGCGGTCGTGCCGAGCTCACGCGCGGCTAGCTCGTACCAGGCTCGCGCGTGCCCGATCTCGTTCTGGGCGATCGACGAGAAGGCGACGTCCTCCTCGAGCAGCGGCGCGATCCCGGTCCACTCCGAGTTCCGCCAGCCGAGAATCAGCTCGTCGTCAGCGAGCTCGAGCAGCTTCTGCGCGTTCACGTGCTTTCCCCAGCTTCTCTTTCAGCGGATAACCGTCGACGCGGTGGTAGTTCTTCTGCAGCTCGTCGGCGAAGTCGTCGATCTCGTGCACGGCCTCGCGCGGGACGACCCACAGAGCCGTCGACTCGCCGCGGCGGCCGTACTGCTCACGGGCGTACGCCTCGGCGAACTCCTCGTTGGGAGCCTCGACCGAGCCGGCGTGTGCGAACGCCTGGCCCTTGCGCTCCTGGCGGAAGACCTCGTAGATCACGCCGCTTCCGCGAGCACCGCGCGCCGAACCCAGGCGTTTTCCTCGCGCGTCGCCCGCCGCAACTCGAGGCGCTCGGCGGTCTTCGGCCCGTGGCCGGTGACGACGTGCTTGAGCTCGTCCCAGTCGGGCTCGCTGAACTCCCACTCGCCGTCGTCGCGCTTGCGCAGCTTCGGGTCGGGCACCGTCAGCCCGAGCTCCCAGATCTGCGGCACGTAGCCGTCGAGGAACTGCTGACGCGCCTC
>WNGJ01005272.1_pt1 | contig 13552 bp, 13 predicted proteins | sample 5400611 | NCBI WGS metagenome assembly WNGJ01 (sample SAMN13153375, study PRJNA577476) | soil metagenome | isolation source: 40 cm soil or saprolite under Garry oak tree replicate 1 | place: USA:California | collected 2016-06-15 | reverse complement strand
CAAGGAATTGGCGCGCTTCCCGGACGATGTCCTGTGGCGGCGCTCAAAGCTCGGTTTGAGCATGCCGCCGGAAGAGCGGGAAGCGCTGGCGGAATTCATGGCGGCGGCGAAGTACTAGCGGCGCTTTGCTCAGCCTCTCGCAACCACGCCGCGTCGCGCATCGATGGTCTTCGCTGCAGGCGATCAGCGATGATCTTGGTCGCCTTGTCGCCGCGTCCGCCGCGAAGGTAGGCCACAATCAGCGTATCCTCCCATAGCTCACGCTGAGCATGGCTGCCGCCGATCCGCACCACCGCTGGAATCAGCGGCTCGAGGATGCGGATCGCCTTCTCATGGTCGCCTTCCGCGAATGCGCTGACGCCAAGGCAAAGCCCGATGGCGGAGGGGCCCGGGGCCAATCTGCCGTCGGCTGCACGCGCTTCCATTTCCGCAAGTCTTGTTTCCAGAACCGCGCTGCCGGTTGCCGCCGCAGCCAGCGCGTAATGGACATCGGCAAAATGCGGCCCCGCCCGCGGGAAGAAATGGTCGCCATAGGCGGCCACTTCGCGCCAATAGGGCTCCAGACCGGTCTGGCCGGCCAGCGAGAGCCGCCACAGCAGCGACGTGGCATCGGTAAAAACGTTCAGTGGTGGATAGCGGGAATCCGGCGGCGTGAAGTGCTGCTGGTAGATTCCGAGCGCGCCGTCGAGATCGCCGGCTTCGAGCGCGGTGAGGGCGGTGTGCCAGCAAAGATGTGCGTGCAGGAAGCTTGATCCTTCATGCGCCGGCAGCCAGCTGGAAAGAAATTGACGGCCTGCCGCCGCGTCGCCCTGCTCGAACAGCGCATGCGAGAGCGCGTGCGCCGCATTGGCGTTTTCATCCCGCAGCGCCATGGCGCGTTCGGTCAAGGTCCGGCCGATGCTGGCGTTTCCTGCCTCGGTATGGGACCAGCCGAGATAGGTGAGAAACCACCAATCCTCGCCATAGTGCGCGGCGTTGCGCTCGCAAACCGCGAGTTTTGCGGCATCGTGGTCCGCGCGTCCCGAGAACGCGTAGAGGCCGAAGGCGCCGAGCAGCAGCGAGAGTATCAGCGCATCGCGAGGAAACTCGTCGAGATGCTGCTCCGCGCCGGTCAAGGCCATGGCCGGTTTCCCCTCGATGGTTGCGGCCATGATCTCGACGTGCTGGCGTTCGCGCCGGCTCGCAGCGGCGGCGAGCTGCCGGGCGAGCGCCGCCTTGGCGCGCGCCTCCGAGGCCTCCATGTTCATCTGGTGGACGCGCGCTCGCGCGACATAGGCGAGTGCGAAGTCCGGATCTTCGGTGATGGCGCGGTCGAAAGCTTCGGCGGCCCCAAACCAGGCCGAAAGCATGCGGTCGACGCCGTCGCGGTAAAACATTGCCGCGTCTTCCGATACGGTCGTCAGCGGCAGATCGTATCTGTCCCGGTTCATCTTGTTTTCCCGGCTAAACGAGGACGAACCGTATTGCATCATGAAACCAGCGCGTTGCGGAGGTTCGGCCGATAATATTGTGGCTGGTGGCCGCGGCTTCCTGGTCTGAAGTTCCGGACTGCTCCAGCAAGGGAACGTCGATACGCTCGATGCTCTGTCGATGCGCCATTTTCTAAAACCCTTAGCCGCGGGTTGGATTGTGGCAGCTCCGCGTCACGGCACCGCCGCCAGAAGCTGGCCACCCGCAGCGCAGATAAGGACCACCAGCCACGGCGGTGTTCGCCACAGGAACAACAACAGGAAGGCGATTGTCCCGAGGCCAAAGTCCGCCTTCGTGAGAATTCCCGATGTCCAGACGGGATTGTAGAACGCCGCCAGCAGCAGGCCGACGACCGCGGCGTTGACGCCGCGCAGCGCGGCCTGCATCGTTTTCCTGCGCCGCAAACCTTCCCAGAACGGCAGTATCCCGACCACCAACAGGAACGAGGGCAGGAAAATCGCCACAAGGCAAAGCACGGCGGCCTCCCAGCCGCCAATGACAGCACCGAGGTAAGCCGCAAATGTGAAGAGCGGTCCAGGCACTGCCTGCGCCGCGCCATAGCCGGCCAAGAAGGCGTCGTTGTTGACCCATCCGGACGGAACAACTTCAGCTTGAAGCAACGGAAGAACAACATGACCTCCGCCGAACACCAGAGAACCGACGCGGAAGAAGGTATCGAACAGGCGGACATTCTGATTGCCGGTCGCTGCCGCCAGGATCGGCAGCGCCATCAGCAGAACGGCGAAGACCGCCAACGCCAAGACACCGCTCACGCGGCTGGTCGGCAGCTTCAATCCCATTTGGTCTGAGGCTGGCGCTCCTCTGAGCAAGGTCATGCCAACGATAGCGCCGACGGCGATGGCGCCGATCTGCCCCCACGCCGAAGGTATCGCCAGCGCGATCACTGCGGCCAGCACTGCCAAACTGGCGCGTTCGCGGTCCGGTGTGAGGCTCCGCGCCATGCCAAGAATGGCCAGCGCCACGACCGCCACGGCCGCTACCTTCAAGCCGTGGAGCCAGCCACTGCCTAGCGCATTTCCGGATGTGGCAAGTCCATATGCGAAAACAACCAGAGCGACGGCTGATGGAAGCGTGAATGCCGTCCAAGCGGCAAGTGCTCCAAGATAGCCGGCTCGCAACAGGCCGATCGAGATCCCGACCTGGCTGGAGGCCGGACCGGGCAGGAACTGGCAAAGAGCGACCAGATCCGCGTAGGTCTGCTCGTCCACCCACTTGCGACGTTCAACGAACTCGTTACGGAAATAGCCGAGATGGGCGACGGGACCGCCGAAAGATGTCAGGCCCAGCTTCAAGAACGCCGTAAAGACCTCGCCGGCGCGGCCCTCGGGAGCATCGCTCATATGGAAGCACCAGTAGCGATCGTCAGGGTTTCATCGCCTCGCCGGTGAATTCCCGAATCCGGGTCTTGGCAAGCGCGAGTCCTTGCTTGCCCAGTTTGGTTGCCTTGTAGAGCTTTCTGGCGACGCGCCCCTCGCGCTGCGCGCGCGAGCTCAGATATCCTTTGCGTTCCATGGCGTGCAGCATCGGATACAGGGTTCCGGGACTGAGGCGGTAGCCGTGGCGCGCCAACTCGTCGATCATCCACTGGCCATAGATTTCGTGCTCCGCCGCGTGATGCAGAATATGCAGTCTGATAAAGCCGGTGAGCAGATCGTCGAACTTCATCGATCACGGTCATGTGCTTTGATTCCCATCATCGATGGACGATATCGGGAACCGATACTGTAGCCAAGCGTTTCCGCCCATCCACTCAGCAAAGGTGGCTGTAATGGCCGGACCGATCGACATCGAAAAGCGAAATTTGGTCGCGAGGACTGCCGTTGCTGGAGTGGCTATCGCGGGAGGTTTGATTTTGCCTTCCGCTCTCGCCGCTAAAGATAAGAAAAAGAGCGCCGAGAAAGACGAGGCAGAGGTGACGCCGCCCGAGGACTTAATGCGCGAGCATGGCGTGCTCGACCGGCTGCTACTGGTTTACGAAGCCGGCTTGCGGAAATTCGCGTCGAACCAGGATTTCGACCCCGCGATCATCACCAACGCCGCCGAAATCGTGCGGGATTTCATCGAGAACTATCATGAGAAGTCCGAAGAGGAGGCCGTCTTTCCGCGCTTCAAGAAGGCCGGGAAAATGGTGCCGCTTGTCGATACTCTTCTGACGCAGCATCAGGCGGGCCGCCGTGTCACGCAGATTATCCTTCAGTCCGCTCCCGGCAGCCGCAGGGACGGCGATGACCGAACGCGGCTGGCGGCCTCGATTCAATCGTTCATCGCCATGTATCGACCTCACGCCGCTCGTGAGGATACGGATCTGTTTCCCGTGCTTAGAAGCCTCGTCTCCGCGCACGAATACGACGCCATGGCTGAGGATTTCGAGAAAAAGGAGCATCAGCTGTTCGGCGAGGATGGCTTTGAAATGATGGCGAAACGGGTCGCCGGTCTTGAACAGCAGATCGGCATCAGCGATCTCGCCCAGTTCACCCCGCGCTGATGGCGCCGAAGAGAATGAAATTGTGGGGATGGTAACAACGGAATAGACGCCATGACCGGGTCGCGCCTTACAATTGGCTCGTCGCCCGCCTTCAATTTCGTATTGACGATGGGGGTGGTGAACCTGTTCGGCGACATGACCTATGAGGGTGGCGGAGCCATGAACGGCCAGTTCATGGCGACGCTCGGAGCGAGCGCTGCCATCGTTAGCATTACCGCAGGCCTCGGCGAATTTCTCGGCTACAGCCTGCGTTCCGTCTCCGGCTATATCGCCGACAGGACGGGGCGATACTGGCTTGTCACTTTCATCGGTTACGCCATCAACCTGGTTGCCGTTCCCGCGATGGCCCTGGCCGGAAACTGGCAGGTCGCCGCTCTCCTTATCTTGGCCGAGCGCATCGGCCGCGCCATACGCAAGCCCACGGTCGAAGCCATGCTCTCCTATACGACCGGCAAGCACGGCAAAGGATGGGTGTATGCCGTCAACACGGCCCTCGATGAGACCGGGGCCACGCTCGGACCCTTGATCATTGCGCTCGTTCTTTTGCTGAATGGCGATTATCGGACCGGATACACGCTGCTTTTGATTTCCGCCGTGCTGGCGTTTGGCGCGTTGGCGGTCGCCCGCATTAACTTTCCGGTCCCTTCGCGTCTGGAAGAGGGAAGAACGGGCACCCGCGACCGGATTGAGCCGGTCATACTGGCTATACATGGCAGCCGCAGCGTGCTTCGCGGCCGGCCTGATCAGCTATGAGTTGGTCGCTTATCACCTGGCCACTGCTAAAATCGTCACCGAACACTGGATACCGGTCTTGCTTGCGTTTTCGACCGGATGCCGCGTGATCGCCAGTCTCGTTCTCGGAAAGCTCTACGACAGGGCGGCACTGCCAACCCTGCTGATTGCCGTGTTCTTGTCCTCGCTGTTCTCGCCCTTTGCATTCCTCGGCGGTCTTCCGGCGGTCCTCGCCGGCATGGTGTTCTGGGGCATCGGATACGCAACCCAGGACACCCTGCTCAAGGCAGTGGTCGCCGGCGTGCTGCCGGAGGGCGAACGCAATCTCGCTTTCGGTCTCTTTTACTCAGGGTACGGAATCGGTTGGCTGATCGGCAGCGTTGCGACAGGATTGCTCTATGATCAATTGCGTGTGGCCCTCGTCGTCTTCGCGGTGGCGGCCCAGCTCATTTCCCTGCCACTGTTTGTGATTGCCAAACGACAAGAGCCGTCGCGCTAACGGCACCCAGCGACCATCACGAAGACGTGCGCTCACGTGTCGTCAAACCTTGCGCGGTTCATCTGGACGAGCCTTTCGGTTACGCTTGGGTCCGCTTGATCATCCGATATGGTATGAGAAAATCCTCGAGCTCGTTCGACCTGAAAGATGCCTGGTTTTGCACGTGATGCTATGCCGACGCCAGTTTGCAATCGGATCCGCCGCGATCGTGTCGGGCGGCCTCCTCGGGGGCCTCGTCGGCAGTCGTCTCGCGCAAAGTGAATCGTCGCGCTTCGGCAGGCCTTTGCCGATTCCGCCGCTGATCGACGCGGCCAAACAGGGGAGCGCTGTAAAACTGACGGTCACGAACGGACGACACGCGTTCATCAAGGGCAAGCCGACCCGCTCCTATGGTTACTCAGGACCCGTGCTTGGGCCGGCAATCCGCCTGCGCCGTGGCGATGAGGTGGAGATGACAGTCGAGAATGCGCTTGATGAAGACACGACAGTGCACTGGCATGGGCTTCTGGTACCCGGACGTGATGACGGCGGGCCGCATCAGGTGATCAAGTCGGGCGGTTCATGGCGCCCGAAACTCAGGATCGATCAGCCGGCTTCAACCGCGTGGTTTCATCCTCACCTGCACCATGACACGGCGCGTCAGGTCTATATGGGTCTTGCTGGACTGATCATCGTCGATGATGGCTCCGACGCCAAACTCGGTCTGCCGAGCACATACGGGTTCGACGATTTGCCCATTATCCTTCAAGATCGCTCGTTCGATTCCCATGGATCGCTTTTGTACGATCTCGACCCTCTCGCTATCCAGTATGGGGTCCGAGGCGACACCATCATCGCCAATGGCGTAGTTGGCCCCGTCGCCAAGGTTCCAAGCGGTCTGGTGCGGCTGCGAATTCTTAATGCCGCCAACGCGCAAAATTTCGACCTGCGCTTCAGCGACCGGCGTGCCTTCCACGTCATAGCGTCAGATGGCGGTTTACTGTCAGCACCGGTCGTCGTTAAGCAGCTCAGAATCTCTCCGGCGGAGCGTTTCGAAATCCTTGTCGACTTCGCCAACCGCAAACCCGTCCTGCTTGAAACGGGGCCTGATACGGTCATGGGCATATTTGGCGCGGTGTCGCAGGCTGGCAGCGCCGAATTCGTGTCGATCATGCGCTTCGAACCGACCGCGACAGCGGGAACGGTGAAAGATTTTCCGCTTCGTCTTGTTGAACCCGTTGCAGCCGATTCAGGCCAAGCCGTCCGCCGCCGCCAATTCGTGCTGGACAGCGGGATCTGCGGAGGTCAACGGCCGACGGAGATGGGCATGCTGCCTGGCTTGTGCATCAATGGAAAGACCCATGATTTGGCCCGCATTGACGTTGAGACCAAGCTTGGAACATCGGAAGTGTGGGAAATCGTCTCACTCGGCATGCCTCATCCCTTTCACGTGCACGGCGCGTCATTTCGCATATTGTCACTTGGCGGCGCGCCACCGCCCGCCCATCTGACGGGTTGGAAGGACGTGGTTCTCGTCGAGGACAAGGCCGAACTTCTGGTTGCCTTTCATCACCCCGCGACGCCGGAACATCCCTTCATGTATCACTGTCACGTCCTCGAGCACGAGGATGCCGGCATGATGGGTCAATATGTCTGCGCGTAAAGCATCTTTGTGTAGCGGCCTCATGCGGCACGCATCAATGATCTTGCCCGTTCGCCCGACTAGTCACGGTGTCGTTTCCGAGGGTATCTTCGTCCAGCCTCCGAGAACGCAGGGAAAGAGGGGGGAAGGACCGCCGATAATGCCGATAATATTGTGGCCGGTGGCTGCGCCGCGGTTGAGCCGGGCCTGATCGGCCGCTAGCGTGGGCCCGGATTGGGCCGGCGAGGAACATGGCTGAGGAATTACCGAAAATCGAACCGGCCGAGGAGTTGTCGATATCGCAACCGCCGGTCGTGGCGGCGACCGACGTGCCGTTGCTGCGCATCGATGCGGTGGTGAAGAAGTTCGGCGCCTTCCGGGCGGTGGATCGGCTGTCACTTGACATCAGGGCGGGGGAATTTTTCGCGCTGCTCGGTCCCAGCGGCTGCGGCAAGACCACGCTGCTGCGGATGCTGGCCGGTCTCGAGAGGCCGGACCAGGGCCGCATCCTGCTTGGCGGCAAGAACATCGCGCAGGTGCTGCCGCATCAGCGGCCGGTCAACATGATGTTCCAGAACTACGCGCTGTTTCCGCATCTGACGGTGTGGGACAATATCGCGTTCGGATTGAAGCGCGCGGCCATGGCCCGTGCCGGGATCGAACGGCGTGTGACCGCATTGGTCGCGCTGGTGAAACTCCAGGGGCTGGAGCGACGAAAGCCCGACCAGCTCTCCGGCGGCCAAAAACAGCGCGTCGCGCTGGCGCGCTCGCTGGCGCGTCAGCCGCAGGTGTTGCTGCTCGACGAGCCGCTGGCTGCGCTCGACAAGAAGCTGCGCGAAAGCACCCAGCTCGAATTGATGGAGCTGCAGCGGCGGCTCGGCATGACCTTCATCATTGTCACCCATGATCAGGAAGAGGCGATGACGATGGCCGACCGGATCGGGGTGATGGATGCCGGCCGTCTCGAACAGGTCGCGACGCCGCGCGAGCTCTACGAGGCGCCCATTTCTCGCTGGGTCGCGGAGTTCGTCGGTGACGTCAATCTGTATGAGGGCCAGGTCGGCGCGCGCGAAGCGGGGCGGCTGGCGATCTCGACGCGGGATGCCGGAACCATCATGGTCGCGGAGCCGCGTCAGCCGGTCACGCGAACCACCGTCAGCGTCGCGATCCGCCCCGAAAAAATCAAGCTGTCGCGCCGCGGTCCGGCGTCGGACGCGGTCAACTCACAGGCCATCAACCGGCTGGAAGGGGTCGTGACCGACGTCGGCTATCTCGGCGGCCTCACCACCTACAAGGTCAGGCTCGACACCGGCGCCGTAGTACGTTCATCGATGGCCAACACGGCGCGGCTTGATCGGGATGCCTATCACGCCAGCCAGCGCGTGGTGGCATGGTTCTCGCCGGACGATTGCGTGGTGCTGGAGCAATGAGCCGGCGCCGCATCTTCACGCGGCCGGCGCGGTTCGCGGCGATTGCGCCCTATCTGTGGATGGCGCTGTTCTTCCTGGTGCCGTTCGGCTTCGCGCTGAAGATCAGCCTGTCGCAGACCGCGATCGCGCAGCCGCCTTATCTGCCGGTGTTCGATCTTTCGCTCGGCGCTGCGGCGATCAGGGCGGCGCTGGCGGCGCTGTCGCTGGATAATTTCAGGCTGCTGATATCGGATAATCTCTACGTGCTGTCCTATCTGCGCAGCCTCGTCGTCGCCACGGTCTCGACCTCGATCCTGCTCGCGATCGGCTATCCCATCGCCTACGGCATGGCGCGGCTGCCGCGGAACTGGCAGGGGGTCGCGATGATGCTGGTTATCGTGCCGTTCTGGACCTCGTTCCTGATCCGCATCTATGCCTGGATCAACATCCTGCAGCATGACGGCCTGCTCAACAAGATCCTGCTGGCGCTGCATCTGGTCTCGGTGCCGGTGGTGTGGCTCTCCACCGACAGCGCGATGTATCTCGGTATCGTCTATTCCTATCTGCCGTTCATGATCCTGCCGCTCTATGCGACGCTGGCCAAGATGGACCCGGCGTTGCTGGAGGCGGCGGCCGATCTCGGCGCCTCGCCGCGGCGGGCGTTCTGGCTGGTGACATTCCCGCTGTCCCTGCCGGGCGTCGGTGCCGGAATATTGCTGTGCTTCATTCCCATCGTCGGCGAGTTCGTGATCCCGGATCTGCTCGCGGGCTCCAACTCGCTGATGATCGGCCAGACCCTGTGGCTGGAGTTCTTCACCAACCGGGACTGGCCGGTGGCCTCGGCCGCCGCGGTGGTGTTGCTGGTGCTGCTGGTGGCGCCGATGTTGCTGTATGACCGGTTGCAGCGCCGCCAGCTCGAAGGCGGCCGCTGATGGCCCGCTTGTCGAACAGGCTGTCGCCCTTCAACGTCGTCTCACTGGCGGTCGGGCTGGCGTTTCTGTATCTGCCAATCGTGATCCTGGTGATCTATTCGTTCAACGCCTCGCGGCTGGTCACGGTATGGGGCGGCTGGTCGCTGCGCTGGTATAGCGAATTCTTCAACGACCGCGCCATGATCGAGGCGGGCTTGATGAGCCTGCGGGTAGCGGCGGCCTCGGCGACATCAGCGACATTGCTCGGCACGCTCGCCGCGGTGGCGCTGTCGCGCGGCGAGACGTTCAGGGGCCGCACACTGTTCTCCAGCATGCTCTACGCGCCGCTGGTGATGCCGGAAGTCATCACCGGGCTGTCGCTGTTGTTGCTGTTCGTGGCCGTTGATGCCGAGCGCGGGTTCTGGACGGTGACGATCGCCCACACCACGCTGACGCTGTGTTTCGTCGCCGTGGTGGTGCAGTCGCGGCTCGGCGCGCTCGACCGCAGCCTGGAGGAAGCGGCGATGGATCTCGGCTGCGGCCCCACACGGGCGTTCCTGAGCGTGACGCTGCCGTTGATCCTGCCCGCCATCGCCGCCGGCTGGATGCTGGCATTCACGCTGTCGCTCGACGATGTGGTGATCGCGAGCTTCACCACCGGCCCCGGCTCGGCGACCTTGCCGATCCGGATCTATTCGGAGGTACGGCTCGGGGTGAAGCCCGAGATCAACGCCATCTGCACGCTGATCATCGGACTGATCGCGGTGGTGATCGTGCTGGCGTCGCTGGTCTCGAAGCTCACAAGCGAGCAGGGCGAGAGCGCCGCGCCGTTGTAACGATGACAGGTTCCGCGAAGCAATCCATCTGACGCGCGAGGACTGGATTGCTTCGTCGCGTACGCTCCTCGCAATGACGGCCAGTTTGCATCACGACTTCACCGCCCCCGCGGTCAGCCCTCCGACCATATACCGCTTGAACGCGTAGTAGATCGCGGCCGGCGGCAACGCGTAGATGAAGCCGGTGGTCATCAGCAATTCCCAGGGCGAGTCGTCGGCGGCGAGGAAGTTGCCGAGCGCGACGGGGAGCGTGATGTCGGTGTCCCTGGACAGCAGCAGGAACGCGTAGAGATATTCGTTCCAGGCCAGCAGCAGCGCGTAGGTGCCGATTGCGACCAGCGACGGCATCATCAGGGGCACATAGACCAGCCGGAACAATTGCAACGTCGTCGCGCCATCCATGATCGCGGCTTCGTCGAGTTCGACCGGCAGCTTGTCGGAGGCCTGTTTGAGCACCCAGATCGCGTAGGGCGAGGCGATGGTCACCATCGCCAGGATCAACGCCCAGTGATTGTTCAAGAGGCCATAGGTGCCCATGGTCCGGTACATCGGAACCGCGAGGAAGGCGGCCGGGATGAAGTAGGTGAACAGGGCGAGATTCATCACCCAGCGGCCGCCGGGGACGCGCAGCCGCGAGATCGAGAACGCCGCCGCGGTCGCGATGAACAGCGTCAGCGCACCGACGGCCACCGCGATCACCGTGGAATTCCAGAACTGAATCCAGAAGTCCCTCAGGAAATAGTGCTGCTGATAAAACACGATCTCGAAATTGTGCAGGGTCGGGTGCGACGGCCACAGCTTGCCCGAGAAGGCGTCTTCCTTGGGCGAGATCGCGAACAGGAACATGTGATAGATCGGCAGCATGGTCCAGAGGAACACGGGAATGCCGATCAGCAGCAGCCGCGCTTCGATGCCGACCTCGCGCAGGGAAGGGAGTTTCATCGCGACAGCCGTTTCATCATGAAATAGACCAGCGGCAGCACCAGCGGCAGCGCGCAGACGATCGCCGCCATCGACAGATCGAGTTGGTCAAGCCGCAAATAACGAATGCCGAGGGTGGACAGCACATGGGTGAGATCGGCAGGTCCACCGCCGGTCAGGAGATAGACGCTGTTGAAATCGCCGAGCGTCCAGATCATCGAAAGCAGCGTGCAGGTGAGATACAGCGTCTGCATCGATGGCCAGGTGATGAAGCGGAATTTCTGCCACCAGGTCGCGCCGTCGACCTCGGCCGCCTCGAACAGATCTTGAGAGATGGCGAGCCGCCCGGTCATCAGGATCAGGGTCCAGAACGGCAGCGATTTCCAGATGTGCACCAGGATCGCCATCGTCAGCGCGACGGTCGGATCGTTGAGCCAGTTCGGGCCGTCGTCGCCGGTGAGCTTGAAGATGATCTGATTGATCATGCCCCATTCGGGGTTGAACATGAAGCGCACCGACAGGATGGTCGGTATCGACGGCACCGCCCATGGCAGGATGAACAGCACCGACAGCCATTTGATCCAGGAGCGCGACTGCACGAAGAAGCCCGACAGGAACAGCGCCACCAGCATCTTGAAATTGATGCCGATCACCAGAAAAATCAGCGTGTTGACCGCGGCGCGCGCGAAAATCGGATCGTGGTAGAGCGCGACATAGCTCGCCGGATGACGCGCGAGCCAGAGCCCGTAGCCGACGGGATAGACCACAAAAGCGAGGAACACGAGGACGTAGGGCGCAAGCAGCACGATGCCCCAGATCTGCGGCATCGTCAGGCGCGCCGACAGCGGCGGGCCTTGCATCGCTTGTCCGGAGGTAGAAAGCGTGATCGCCATATGCCGTACTTTACTCTTGGGAGATGCCGGCCGTAGCTAAAGCGGTCTTTGTCGTCATTGCGAGGAGCCGAGCGACGAAGCAATCCACACCGTCGTATCGGCGCAATGGATTGCTTCGCTTCGCTCGCAATGACGGTTTCAAAGCCCTAATCCTGTTGGCTGCATTTGCGGCGGCCGACATCGTTTGCTCTAACCCGCGACCTGCTTGATGCGGGCGATCAACTCGTCGACGGCCTTGTCCACCGGCACCTTCTCGCTCACCACGCGGTTCATCGCCTTGGCCCAGACGTTCTCGTTGTTCAGAATCGTGAACTTCCAGTTCTTGGTGAAGTCGAACGGCGTCGTGCCGCCCGTGAACTGAGTGTAGACGGCTTTCCGGTGCCGGTCAGCCTGCCAGAACGGGCTTTGCTGACTGGCGGTCGTCACCGGGAACCAGCGGCCGAGTGCGCCCTCGATATAGGGCCGAACGTTCTCTTCCTGCAGCAGGAACTTGACGAATTCCTTGCCCTCCGCCTTGTTTTTTGCGGTGGTGAAGATGAGCCCGGTCTTGACGTCGGAGCGGTATTTGATCGGCGTGCCGTCCGGCTTGTTGGGGAACGAGGCGGTGATGATGGTTTCCTCGTAAGCCTTCTTGCCGGCGGCGCGCTGTTCCGGGGTCAGCGCCGGATTGTTGTAGTCGTCGAGCCACTTCGCCGCGATCGAGATCGTGAAATTGTGCGTCATCACGATGGTCTTGTTATGGAAGGCGACGTTGTTGTCCGGATCCTTCCAGGTGGTGGAGGAGGGCGGCGTGCAGCCCCTGATATAGGTGTCGGTGTAATCCTTCAGCGCTTTGATCAAGCCGTCGCGCACCTTGGGATCGTCGACCGTCAGCTTGCCGTCGTCATCGACCAGCTTGACGTTATAGGCGTCCATGAAGGTGTAGAACGACTGGAACGAGTCGGTCGATTCAACGCCCATCGGCTGGCCGACGGCGTAGGCGCGGCTGCCGGAGGCCTTGCGATAGGCGGGCTGCACCTTGTCGCACCAGAACGACCAGTAATCCTCCCATTTGGTCGGGATGTCCGAGACCTTGAAGCCGGCCTGCTCCAGCAGGTCGCCCCAGATCTGGACGTGCATGCTCTGCTGCTTCAGCGGGAAGCCGTAGTAGGCTTTCTTCTTGGCGACGTCGTTATAGAGCAGCGCCGTCTCGAGCGTGTTCGGCGCGAACGCCGATTTCATCGGCGTCAAAATATCGGAGAGATCCTCGAGCTTGCCCTCATAGGCCCACTTGCCCTGCGCCTGCACGTCATAGGAATCGGAATAGGCAACATCAGGCACGGTGCCGGCGTCGAGCGCGGCGACCGTCTTCGGAATCATGTCCTGGATCGCGTACTGCGACAATTCGACCTTGATGCCGGTCTTGGCTTCGAACTTCTTGATCGCCTCAAGCAGCGCATCGTCCTCGGACTTGTAGAAGCCCTTGCCAAACCAGACGGTGATCTTCTTTTCCTGCGCCATCGTCGGCGCCGTCGCGTAGAAGAACCCGACTGCTGCAAGCGCGATCGAAAGCGCAACCTTACCCTTGGATCTCACGTCATTCTCCCTGCTTGTCGCCGATCTTGTTAACCGGTTGGATAAAAGACTAGCGCATGGCGGCGGGGCGATCTAGCGGCATCTTGTCAGACGTAGGTAGTGGCGTAGTTCGGCGCCTTTGGCTTGACCGGGGCGACCCAGTATTCCAGAGACGGCTGTGATAGAGCCGTGAAGCCGCG
>WNGJ01011639.1_pt1 | contig 13554 bp, 10 predicted proteins | sample 5400611 | NCBI WGS metagenome assembly WNGJ01 (sample SAMN13153375, study PRJNA577476) | soil metagenome | isolation source: 40 cm soil or saprolite under Garry oak tree replicate 1 | place: USA:California | collected 2016-06-15 | reverse complement strand
GGCTCGCTCGTGCCGTTCCAACGTGTTTCGCCATTGGTTGGAACGACACTCGCGGGCGTCGCCCAGCATGCGGCCCCCCCGGCCGCGCCCTACACCTACCAGGGCACCGTCCACTCCGTGCAGGCGAAGACCGGCACGCTCGAGCTCATCACGGGAGTGGGGCATGCCCTGCGTCTCGTGCAGATGCGCGTCCCGACCGGACTGCAGGTTGCCGGCACGGCCGGAGGTGCGTCGCTCGGGGTGCGGGGCGTGAAGCCGGGCGACGTCGTGCGCGTCGTGTGCCACCGCGCGGGCGGGAGTCTCGTCGCCGACAAGGTCGAGAAGCTGGAGCCCGCGCCGTGAGCCGCCCCGGGGCTGCGGCGGCCCTCTGCCTCGCCGCCCTCGCCTTCGCCGGCTGCAGGGTGGTCAAGCCGGGAGATCCCGTGTTGGGGCTGACGCGCGACCAGCGCGACCGCTTCGAGCGGGGACGCGCGGTGTTCGACAGCGTGTTCACGCCCGAGACCGGCCTGGGCCCGCTCTTCAACTCGACGGCCTGCGGCGAGTGTCACGAGGATCCGAAGAGCGGCGGCACCGGCGACGAGGTCGAGGTGCACGCGACGGCGTTCCGCGGCGGCGTGTGCGACCCGCTGGTGCAGGAAGGCGGGCCCGTCATTCAACAGCACACCACCCCCGCCCTCAAGCAGGCGCTCGGGATCGACGCGGAGCCGTTCCCGCCGTCGGCGACGGCGCGCGCCATGCGGACCACGCCCGTGATCTTCGGGCGCGGCCTGCTCGATCTCGTGCCCGACTCGGTCATCCTGTCCTACGCCGATCCTGACGACAAGAACCACGACGGCATCTCGGGCCGCGTCAACCGCAACGTGGACGGGCGGATCGGCCGGTTCGGCCGCAAGGCCCTCGTCCCCACGCTGCGCGAGTTCAACGACGGCGCCTTTGTCGCCGAGCAGGGCGTGACCAATCCCTCCGTCCCGACGGAAGAGACGATCGGCGGCAAGCCGATCCCCGGGGGCGTCGATCCCGTGGCGGACCCGGAGATCAACCAGGACCAGCTCGACCTCACGAACGACTTTGTCCGCTTCCTGGGCGCGCCGACACCCGAGCGGCTGGGAGGCGAGGGCCGCCGGGGCCGCGAGATCTTCTCCCGCATCGGCTGCGCCGCCTGCCACGTCCCGATGCTCCGGACGGGCGCCAGTCCGGTCGCGGCGCTGCGCTCCAAGGACGTCGCGGCCTACACGGACCTGCTGCTGCACGACATGGGCCCCGACCTGGCCGACATCTGCCTCGGCCTCGCCACGCCGGCCGAGTTCCGGACGGAGCCGCTCATCGGGCTGCGCTCCGTCAAGACGTTCCTGCACGACGGCCGCGCCGCGACCCCCGAGCAGGCGATCCAGGACCATGGGGGCGAGGCGGCGGGGGCGCGCGACCGGTTCCAGGCCCTGCCGCCCCCCGAGCGCCAGGCCTTGATCGCATTTCTCAAGTCGCTGTAAGCATTTGCAACGGGGCCTTGAACACCCCGGCGGGGGGTGATTAGCATCTCTCCGCCGATAACCCGACGCGCCCAACGCTGATGCCTCTCCTCTCCCTAAACGGGGTCTCCAAGCGGTTCGCTGGTGTGACCGCGGCCTGATCACGCAGTTCTACGAGCCCGACGAGGGCGCCATCACGCTGGACGGCACGCCGCTCGCCGTGGCGGCGCGCGAGGCGAAGCGCCGCATCGGCTACCTGGCCGAGAACAACCCGCTGTACGAAGAGATGCTGGTCGCGGATTACCTCGCCTTCATCGCCGACCTGCGCGAGCTGGCCGGCGCGAGTCGCGCCCGGTCGTTCGACGAGGCCGTCACCGCGACGGGAATCGACGGGGTGTTCTACCGGCCGATCGGCGAGCTGTCGAAGGGCTACCGCCAGCGCGTCGGGCTGGCGCAGGCGATCCTCCACCGGCCCGACCTGTTGGTCCTCGACGAGCCGACGGAGGGCCTCGACCCGAACCAGCGGGTGGAGATCCGCCAGCTCATCGGCACGCTGGGGCGCGACCGCACGGTGCTGCTCTCGACCCACGTGCTCTCGGAGGTGCAGCAGAGCTGCTCGCGCCTCCTGATCATCAGCCGCGGCAAGATCGTGGCCGACGGTCCCGTGGATCGCCTGATCGAGCGCGCGTCGGGTGCCGTCGAGATCGCGGTCGAGGCCGCAGGCGACGGGATCGCGCAGGCGCTGCACGGCCTTCCCGGCGCGCGCAACGTAGCGGTGTCGCGCACGGGCGGCGACGGGCGCGTCGCCCTGACCCTCACCGCCGACCGCACCGCCGACCTGCGGCCCGAGATCTTCGCCCTCGCGAAAGCCCGCGGCTGGACGCTGTACGAGCTGCACCAGGAGACCGGGAGCCTCGAGGAGCTGTTCCGCCAGCTCACGGCCGGCGGGGAGGCCGAGACGTGAAGCGCGGCCTGCGGACGGCGTGGACGGTAGCGCGGCGCGAGCTGCGCGCGCTGTTCGACCAGCCCACGGGCTACATCCTGCTCGTCGTGTTCGTCGCCGTGAACGACTTCCTGTGCTTCCGCCAGATCGAGCTGTACGGCTTGGCGACGCTGCGGCCGATGCTCGACTTCCTCCCCTGGCTGCTCCTGTTCCTCGTCCCCGCCGTGACGATGCGCGCGCTCGCCGAGGACGCGCGCTCGGGCACCCTCGAGGTCGTGCTGGCGCAGCCGGTCACCGAGCTGGAGCTCGTGGTCGGCAAGTACGTCGGGGCGGTGCTCTTCCTGGTCATCGCGCTCGGGCTGACCCTCCCCATCCCGCTCGGGCTCGCCCTGGGCGCGCCGTTGCCGGCGGGGGTCGTGGTGGCGCAGTACGTGGGCTCGGCGCTGCTCGCCGCGGGCAGCGCCGGGGTCGGGCTGTGGGCCTCGAGCGTGAGCAAGAATCAGGTCACGGCCTTCATCCTCGCCGTCGGCGTGACGTTCCTGCTCGTCCTGGTGGGCCTCGACCCGCTGCTCGTCGGCCTGCCGCCGCGGCTCGGCCAAATCGCGGGGTCGCTCGGCGTGCTGCCGCACTTCACGGGCATCACGCGCGGCGTGATCGACCTGCGCGACGCCACGTACTTCCTGAGCCTCGCCGCGCTGTTCCTCTTGCTCGCCTACTTCGCGCTGATGCGTCGCAAGCTCACGCGCCGGGGCGCGACACTGCAGCGGCTCCGGCTCGGCACGGCGCTGGTCGCCCTCGGCGTGGTCGTGGTCAACCTGTTGGGGCGTCACATCGGCGGCCGGCTCGATCTGACCCCCGGCGGGGCGTTCACGCTCTCGCGGGCGACCAAGCAAATCCTCGGCTCCCTGCCCGACCTCGTCACGATCAAGCTGTTCGCCTCGGCCTCGCTCCCTTCGGAGGTGGCGTTTCTGAAGCGCGACGTCGACGACCTGCTGAGCGACTACCGTGGCGCCGGCCGCGGCAAGGTGCGCGTCGCGGTGCGCGACCCCTCAGCCGACACCGCCGCGCTGCGCGAGGCCCGCCAGCTCGGCATCCCGGCCGTGCAGTTCAACGTGCTGGGACGGTCGGAGCTGCAGGTGAAGGAGGGCTATCTCGGCGTCGCGGTCCAGTACGCCGAGGGCGTGAAGACGATTCCCTTCGTCCAGGAGGGAGGCGATCTGGAGTACCGGCTCACGTCCGAGATCCGCGCCCTCACCCACCGCGAGCGACCGGTGGTCGGCGTGAGCGAGACGTCGGACGCGACCTCGGTGCGGGCGCGCCGCAGCTTCGACGCGCTGCAGGAGCAGCTCGGCCGCACCTACACGGCGCGCCCGCTCACGCTGGGCGACAGCGCCATCGCGGAGGACGTGAAGGTGCTGGTGCTCATCGGGGCGCCCGACTCCCTGCGAGGGCGTCAGCAGGAGCGCCTCGAGCAGTTCCTCCGCCGCGGTGGCGGCGCGCTCGTCATGGCGAGCGGGATGGCCTTGAACCCCGGCACGCCGGTCGCGTACGCGCGCCCGGTCGCGTGGAACCGTGTCCTCAAGCCTTACGGCGTGCAGATCCACTCCGACATGGCGTTCGACCTCGCGTCCAACGAGCGCATTGCCGTGCCGGCGCAGTTCGGCCAGGTGCTCGTCTCCTACCCGCTGTGGCTGCGCGCCCTGAGCACCAAGGCCTCGCCGGTCAATGCGCAGCTCAACGCAGTGCTGCTGCCGTGGGCGAGCACCATCGACACGACGGGCGCCGCCCCCGGCAGCGTCACGCCGCTCCTCGCCACGAGCCGTGCCGGGGGCCTGCAGCAGGTGACGGCGTTCCTCACGCCGGCCCGCGAGTTCCCGCGGGACAGCCTGGCCCGGCGCCTCATGGCGGTGCAGGTCAATCCCCTGGCCCGCGACACGGCCCCGCCGCTGCGCGGCCGGCTCGTCGTCGTGGGCAGCGCCGACTTCGCGAGCGACCGCTACGCCGGCAACTCGCCCGAGAATGTCGTGTTCGCCCTCAACGCGGTGGACTGGCTCGCCCAGGACGACGCGCTGATCGCGATCCGCTCGAAGAACCGCGCGCCGGCCCCGCTCGCGTTCACGAGCGGGACCAAGCGCGACGCGGTCAAGTACGGCAACCTGATCGGGATCCCGGTGCTGCTCGTGGCGGTGGGCGCGGCGCGGCTGTGGCGGCGGCGCCTGATCACCCGAGGTACGTATCGGCCGCAGGGCGCGGCGCAGGTCGCATGAGCCCGCGGCAGCTTCGCGCCGTCGCGGTCGGGCTGGCCGCCGTGCTGCTGCTGTGGCTCGCCAGCGAATTGCTCTCGAAGCGCAGCGACCGGATCAGCGCGTCGCTCGGGCTCCCCCCCGTCTCCGACGCCGCCGCCGACCGCGTAACGATCACGCGCGGCGCGGACACCGCGGTCCTCGTGAAAGGCGCCGACACGGCCTGGACCGTCAACGGATACGCCGCGTCGCGCCAGGCCGTGACCGAGCTGTTCGCCGCGTTACGCGACTCGACCCCGGCCGAGCTCGCGGCCGAGAGCTCTGGCTCGTTCACCCGGCTCGGCGTGGACAGCACGGGCGGCCGCTGGATCCGCGTCGCGGGCGGCGGCCGCACCCTCGTCGAGCTGATCACGGGCCAGAACGGGCCCGCCTTCGGCACGCTGTACGTCCGCAAGCCCGGCGACACCCGCGTGTTCCTGTGGCGCGGGCGACCGCTCCCCGGTCCGACCCGCGGGGTGGACGAGTGGCGCGACCGGCGGATCGCCGGCGTCGAGCCGGACAGCGTGCGCGCGCTCGAGATCGCGCGGGGCAAGGAGCGCTACGCCCTGGAGCGCCGGGACCGCCGCTGGACCAGCGCCCGTCGGGGCCCAGCGGACTCGGCCGCGGTGACGCGGCTGCTGGAGCACTATCGCAACGTGGCGGCGGCGGGCTTCGCCACGCCGCGGCAGGCGGACTCGCTCCGGGCGCGACGGCCGCCCTGGCGTCGGGCGACGCTGCGTGGCCCCGCCGGGCGCCTGCTCCTCGCCCTCGCGTTCGATTCCACGGCCGCCGGCATCTGGGTGTACCGCGCCGACGGGCCCACCGGGACCGTGTACCGCATCGAGCCCTGGAGCGCGGACCAGCTGACGCCGGCCGGGCAGACGCTCGCGCCGAAGAAGTGAATCCCTTCATTTTCTGAGACTTACCGTCTATTTTTAGCCGCCCGAAATGGCGGAGCTCTCGCTGTCGCGGAGCCAGCTGTTGCTGCTCGCCGGGACGGCCAATCGGCCGCTCGCCGAGGAGATGGCCGGGCATTTGGGGCAGCCGCTGTGCGCGCTGACGATCCGCCGCTTCGCCGACGGCGAGATCTTCGTGAAGATCGACGAGAACGTCCGCGGGCGGGACGTGTTCATCATCCAGCCGACGAATCCTCCGGCGGAGAATCTCGTCGAGCTGCTCCTGATGATCGATGCGGCGCGGCGGGCGAGCGCGGCGCGGATCACGGCGGTGCTGCCCTACTTCGGCTACGCGCGGCAGGACCGCAAGGACCAGCCGCGCGTGGCGATCAGCGCGAAGCTGATGGCGAACCTGATCACGCACGCCGGCGCCGATCGCGTGCTGGGAATGGACTTCCATTCCCACCAGGTGCAGGGGTTCTTCGACATTCCGGTGGACCACCTGTACGCGGCGCCCGTGTTCGTCGCCCACTTCCGGCAGAAGCGGCTGCACGACCCGGTGGTAGTGGCGCCGGACGTGGGGTCGGCGAAGATGGCGCGCGGGTTCGCGAAGCGGCTGAACGCGTCCCTCGCGATCATCGACAAGCGGCGCCCCTCGGCAAACGTCGCCGAAGTCGTGAACGTCGTGGGCGAGGTGGCGGACAAGGATTGCCTCGTCCCCGACGACATGATCGACACGGCGGGGACGGTCACCGAGGCGGCAGCGGCGTTGAAGCGCCTCGGGGCGCGCAAGATCTACGCGTTCGCGTCCCACGCGCTCCTGTCGGGACCCGCCGCGGAGCGGTTGCGCGCGGCGCCGGTCGACGAGGTCGCGGTGACCAACACGATCCACATCCCCGACGAGCGGCGCTTCGAGAAGCTCCAGGTGCTGTCGATCGCGGACCTGATGGCGAAGGCGATCGGGTACGAGCACTCGAACCAGTCGGTGAGCTCGCTGTTTGACTGACAGTCGTAAGCCGCAAGCCATGAGACTTAAGGCTTACGACTTATGACTTACGACTTACGCCTGAGGAACTAGTGCAATGGCCCAGATCGTCTCCCTGACAGCAACCGCCCGCCGGGGTACGGGCAAGGGCGCCGCGCGCCAGGCGCGGTTCCGCGGCGAGATCCCCGCGGTGATCTACGGTCGCGGCCGCGAGACCCAGTCGCTCGCCGTGGAGGCGAAGGCCCTCGAGAAGGCGCTCACGGGAGTGGAGCCCGCGAGCACCATCATCGAGCTCGCCGTGGACGGGCAGACGGTGCGGACCCTGATCCGCGAGATCCAGCGGCACCCCGTACGGCCCGACATCATCCACGTGGACTTCTACGAGATCCACGCCGCCGAGAAGGTGAAGCTCAAGGTGCCCGTGCACCTCGTGGGCGCGCCGGACGGCGTCCGCAACGCCGGCGGCGTGCTCGACCAGGTGACGCGCGAGGTCGAGATCGAGGTGTTGCCCGAGCAGATCCCGGACCGTGTCGAGCTGGACGTGACCGCCCTCAAGATCGGCGATTCGCTGCACGTGCGGCACCTGCAGATCCCGAACGTCACGATCCTCACGCATAGCGACCTGACGATCGCGACGGTCGTGCCGCCGCGGGCCGAGGAGGTCGCGGCGCCCACGCCGGAGGCGGTGGCCGAGGTGGCCGAGCCGGAGCTGATCCGCAAGGTGCGCGAGGGCGAGGAGGAGGCCGAGGGCGAGGCCGCCGAGGGTGGCCCGAAGGCCGAGGCGAAGGGCGCGGCCGCACCGGCCAAGGGCGCTGCTCCACCGGCGAAGGGCGAGAAGGGCGAAAAGTCCGAGAAGACCGAGAAGCCCAAGGGCGGCAAAGAGAGCTAATCCCTGCGCGCTGTCGTCGGCCTCGGGAATCCCGGTCCGGAGTACGCGGCGACGCGCCACAATGCCGGCTTCTGGCTGGCCGACGCGCTGGTCGCGCGCTGGGGGTTCCCCCCGTTTCGCCGCGCCGAGCGGGCGCGCGCGACCGCGGGTGAGGTGGACGGGGTCCCCGTCCGCGTCCTCAAGCCCATCACCTACATGAACCGCAGCGGCGCGGCGCTCGCGTCGCTGCGCGCCGATCCGGGGTTCAATCCCGCCACCGACCTGCTGGTGCTCGTGGACGACTTTCAGATCCCGTGCGGCACGTTCCGGGTGCGGGGCGAGGGCTCCGCGGGCGGCCATAACGGCTTGAAGAGCATCGAGGGAGCGTTGCAGTCGCGGCAGTACGCCCGGCTGCGCATCGGCGTGGGCCCGCTGCCCGAGGGGGCGGACTGGTCCGACTACGTGCTCGCCCCATTCACCTCGGAGCAGATCGAGCAGATCGAGGCGTTGATGCCGGAGCTCGTGGCCGCCGTGGAACGGTGGCTGCGGGAGGGCGCGCCGTGAGCACCGGGCTGCTGCGTCTCCTGCCCATCGTCGCCGGGCTCGCGGGGCTCGGCGTCGCTTGGCTCGTCGCCGCCGCCATCCGCCGATACCCCGAGGGATCGGCCGCGATGGCCGAGCTCGCCGGGCTCATCCGCACCGGGGCCCTGGCGTTCCTGCGGCGCGAGTACTCGGTGCTCGTGCCCTTCATCGTGGTGGTCGCCGGACTCCTGGCCCTCGCCATCGGGTGGCGCACGGGGGCGGCCTACGTGGGCGGCGCGCTCTGCTCCATCCTCGCCGGCTTCTTCGGGATGAGCGCCGCGACCCACGCCAACGTGCGCACCGCCGAGGCGGCCCGCGCGCGCGGTCAGGCTGCGGCGCTGCGCGTCGCATTCTCGGGCGGCGCCGTGATGGGCCTCGCCGTGGCGAGCCTCGGGTTGCTCGGCATCGGGCTGGTGCTGCAAACCTGGCTCGGGCTCGCGAGGGACGACGCCGGGTGGCGCGCCTTCAGCCAGATCATCTCGGGCTTCGCGATGGGGGCGTCGTCCATCGCGCTGTTCGCCCGCGTTGGCGGCGGCATCTACACCAAGGCCGCCGACGTCGGCGCCGACCTCGTGGGCAAGCTCGAGGCCGGCATCCCCGAGGACGACCCCCGCAACCCCGCCACCATCGCCGACAACGTCGGTGACAACGTGGGCGACGTGGCGGGGATGGGCGCCGACATCTTCGAGTCCTACGTGGGCGCGGTGATCGCCACCGTGGCGATCGGCGCGACCAGCGGGCTCGTGGGCAATCGGCTGAGCGCCGTCGCGCTGCCTGTGCTGTATACCACCGCCGGGCTCGCCGCGAGCCTCGTCGGGATCGCGGCGATGCGCCTGCTCGAGCGCGCGTCGCCGCAGGGCGCGCTGCGCTGGAGCACGTTCATCGCCGCCGGCCTGTTCCTCGTCGCCGCCTACACGATCACGCAAGCCGTCGATCCGCAGATCACCGCACCGGACCACTCCCCTCTGCCCACGCTGGGCCCGTTCTATGCCGTGGTGTCGGGCACCCTCGCCGGAATCGTCATCGGCCTCCTGACCGAGTATTACACGTCGGCCGCGCCCATCCGGGTCATCGCCGAGGCGTCGCGCACGGGCCCCGCGACGAACATCATCGCCGGGCTCGCGGTCGGGATGAAGAGCGCCGTGCCGTCGGTCCTGATGATCTGCGCGGCCATCTTCGTCGCCTACCGCTCCGCCGGGCTGTACGGCATCGCCGTCTCGGCGGTGGGCATGCTCGCCACCGTGGGCATCACCATGTCCGTGGACGCCTACGGCCCCATCGCCGACAACGCGGGCGGCATCAGCGAGATGAGCCGGCTGGGCCCCGCGGTCCGGCGGATCACGGACGGCCTGGACGCGCTCGGCAACACGACCGCCGCCATGGGCAAGGGCTTCGCCATCGGCTCGGCCGCCCTCACCGCGCTCGGCCTGTTCAGCGCCTACGCCACCGCCACCGCGATCCCCGCCGGCGGCCTCGACCTCATCGACCCCATGGTCGTCATCGGCTTCTTCATCGGCGGCTGCATTCCCTTCTTCATCGCCGCCGTCACGATGACCGCCGTCGGCCGCGCGGCCGAAGGCATGGTCGCGGAGGTGCGCCGCCAGTTCCGCGAGATCCCCGGGCTCATGGAAGGGCGAGCGCAGCCCGACTCGGCGCGCTGCGTCGACATCTCGACCCGCGCCGCGCTGCGGGAGATGATCGTGCCCGGCCTCACGGCCGTGCTCGCCCCGGTCGTCGTCGGGCGGTGGCTCGGCATCTACGCGTTGGGCGGGATGCTCGCGGGGGCGACGCTCACCGGCGTGCTGCTCGCCCTCTTCATGGCGAACGCGGGCGGCGCCTGGGACAACGCGAAGAAGCACATCGAGGCAGGGGCGCATGGCGGCAAGGGATCGGACCCGCACCGGGCCGCGGTGGTCGGGGACACGGTGGGCGACCCGTTCAAGGACACGGCCGGGCCGTCGATGAATATTCTGATCAAGTTGATGTCGGTCGTGAGCCTCGTTCTCGCCCCCTGGCTGACTCGCTAAGTGCTGCGCCTCGGCATCGTCGGCCTTCCCAACGTCGGGAAGTCCACGCTCTTCAACGCGCTCACGTCCTCAAAGGCCGCGGCCGCCGAGAACTACCCCTTCTGCACCGTCGAGCCGAACGTGGGCGTGGTCGCGGTGCCGGATCCGCGGCTCGACCGGCTGTTCGAGCTCGTCCGGCCCAAGACGAAAGTGCCGGCGGTGGTCGAGTTCGTGGACATCGCCGGCCTCGTGAAGGGCGCCTCCCAGGGCGAAGGGCTCGGGAACCAGTTCCTCTCCCACATCCGCGAAGTGGACGCGGCCGTGCACGTGATCCGCTGCTTCGAGGACCCGGACGTCGTGCACGTCATGGGCCCGGTGGATCCCGTGCGCGACCACGACGTCGTCACGAGCGAGCTCGCGCTCGCGGACCTCGCGGTCGTGGAGCGGCGCCTCGAGAAGGCCCGCAAGACCGCCCGCGCCGGCGACAAGGAGGCGCAGGCGGAGCTGGTCCTGCTCGAGCGGGTGGTGGAGGAGCTGAACGCGGGGCGCGGCGCGCGCGAGGCCGGCGAGGGCGAGGAGGCCGTGCGGTTCCTGCGCCGGCTGGGCCTGCTCACGGCGAAGCCGATCCTGTACGCCGCGAACGTGAACGAGGACGACCTCGCGCGGGGCGGCGGCAGGTGGCTCGACGCGCTCCGCACGGCGGTGCAGGCGCACCACGAGGAGGCCGAGATCGTCCTCTTCTCCGCGCGGTTCGAGGCGGAGCTCGCCGAGCTCTCAGGCGAGGAGCGGCGCGAGTTCCTGGCGCAGGACCTGCTCGGGCTGCAGACGTTCTTCACCGTGGGCGACAACGAAGTGCGCGCCTGGACGATGCACCGCGGCCAGACCGCCTTCGAAGCGGCGGGCGAGATCCACTCCGACTTCCAGCGCGGCTTCATCCGGGCCGAAACCGTCGCGTTCGAGGAGTTCGTGCGGGCCGGGTCCTACAAGGCGGCGCGCGAGCTGGGTCTGGTGCGCTCGGAGGGGCGGGACTACGTGGTCAAGGACGGGGACATCCTGCTGTTTCGGTTCAACGTCTAGCAGATCAAGTAGATCGCGAGGCGCGGCCCGCGCTCCGGCGTTCTCCAGCGAATCCATCCCTCCGCAGTTCTTACTGCTCGCTCCGCGCACCACGGCCCGGGCCACTGTACTCGCACCTTCATCCAGTCATCCTTGACCTCCAACGGATACAAGCCGTACTCGCGCTCCCGAAGCTCGGCGACCACCGAGCCTATGCTGTCGGGGGACGCGTAAAGCGGGTGTGGGCCGGGCTCAGCGATGTAGGTCGGCGTGCTGTGGAAGTAGTGGTACTCCCAGGGAACGAGCCTCACATCGCTAGGGCTGAGGAGGAGATGCGACGTGTGAGCCCACGCCGTGCCGTCATCCCCAGGCGAAGGCGCAGCGTAGCGAAACCGGAACCATCCGTCGCTGTGGATCGCAAACACTCCTAACGAGGCCGGCCCATCGTACGCCGTATTCAGCAAACCGGCCACAACCAGCTTCCGCCAGCGCCCCGGCGATCCGACGACGTAGAGCCAGCCCCGCGCGAGCCACCCGTAGAGCCGACCCCCGGGCTCCCGGTAGATCGGCAGCAGCAGCTGCCGCATCCAAGAAACGCCAGTCAGAGGGCTGGGGCCGGTCAAGTATCCGTCGCCCAGTGTCGTGTCGCCCCGCCACGCGCGGTCGCCTTCGGGATCACGCGGCTCAGGACGCGGGACCGGCGGCGGGGCGAGGCTGTCGGGCAACCAACCCAGCATGCCCCACGGATCGACCCACGCCGCGCACTGTTCTAGGATCCGAGCGGCGACCGCCGCCGGGGGGCCGAGGCGCTGAGCGCTCAGCAGAGCCTCTGGAGTGCCCCTTGTGCCTTCCGAGCCGTGCGGGCCGCGGTTCTCCGCATCCGCCGTGGAGACTCCCCGCTGGGTGAGCTCCTCCGAGCCAGGCCGTGAATCGATACGGATAAGAGTCGCGCTTCCCTCACCATCGTTGCGGATTTCGAAGTACCACCGGACCGCTCGACTGCTGTCGATCGCGACGGCGATCTGCCGGATTCCGATGGGCACTCCCACGATTCGGAGACGAACTGCCCGCAGGCCTCCTGCGGCGTACTCCGGAGCCTCAGTGCACCGGCCCATGGACTCGGGAAGGGCCTTGACTGCCGGCCCAAACGCGGCGAGCGGCACCGACTCGTAGGGTTGCTGCTGGCGGGGAGCTGCAGGGCGCACGCCAAGCTGGGGGAAGCGGGGCTCCTGCTGGCGACAAGAGAGGCCCATCACCAACGACGCTAGGAGAAGGACTACTGAGATAAATCGACGCATGTTTGGGGGAAAATCCTACCGTGTCCTTTCAGGAGCGCCCCCGCGCCGCCTCACCACCCCACCGGCTTCGTCTGGTTCTGCCGCTCGAGCCAGGCGACGAGCGGCTGGAAGTAGTCCACCATCGCCGTCGCGTCCATCTGGCGCTCCCCCGTCGCGTCGGCGAGGATGTCCTGCCACGGCTTGCTCTGCCCCGCGGCGAGCATGCGGGCGAGCTGCCGCCCCGCCGCAGCATTGCCGTACACGGAGCACCGGTACAGCGGCCCCGTCCAGCCCGCCGCCCGACACCAGGACCGGTGGAACTGGAACTGCAGGATCCGCGCGATGAAGTAACGGATGTACGGCACGTTCGCCGCAACGTGGTATTTCGCCGCAGGGTCGAAGTCCCGCTCCGAGCGCGCCGCCGGCTCGGCGACGCCCTGGTAGCGGTGCTTCAGGTCCCACCACGAGGCGTTGTAATGATCGGGCGTGATCTCGCCCGCGAACACGCCCCAGCGCCAGCCGTCCACCGCGAGCGCGAACGGCAGAAACGCGATCTTGTCGAGCGCGATGCGCAACAGCATCGCCGTGTCGCTCGCGGCGCTCGGCAGGCTGTCCAGGAGCCCGATCCGCCGGAGGTACTCGGGCGTCACCGACAGCGCGATCGCGTCCCCGATCGCCTCGTGGAAGCCGTCGTTCGCCCCGTTCTGGAACAGGTAGGGCTGGCTCTTGTAGGCACGCTGATAGAAGTTGTGCCCCAGCTCGTGATGGATCACCACGAAGTCCTCGCCCGTCACCCGCATGCACATCTTGACCCGGAGGTCGTCCTTCCCATCGATGTCCCAGGCGCTCGCGTGACACACGACATCGCGGTCGCGCGGCTTCGTGATCATCGAGCGCTCCCAGAACGTCGCCGGCAGGGAATCGAAGCCGAGCGACGTGTAGAACCGCTCGCCGTAGCGGACCATGCCGCGCTCGTCCACGCGGTGCGTCACGAGCAGTCCGGTGAGGTCGACGCTCGGCGGCACGCCGGACGGCGCCAGGATGTCGTAGATGTTCTCCCAGTCCTGCGCCCACAGGTTGCCGAGCAGGTGCGCCGGGATCATGCCGTTCGGCGGGACCACGCTCGGGCCGTACTTCTCCACGAGCCGAGCGCGCACGTAGGCGTGCAGCTGGAGGTAGAGCGGCTTGAGCTG
>WNGJ01006222.1_pt1 | contig 13560 bp, 17 predicted proteins | sample 5400611 | NCBI WGS metagenome assembly WNGJ01 (sample SAMN13153375, study PRJNA577476) | soil metagenome | isolation source: 40 cm soil or saprolite under Garry oak tree replicate 1 | place: USA:California | collected 2016-06-15 | reverse complement strand
AGTACCGAATGCGAGGCGCTTCATCCTGTCCAGCCCGGCGTTGAAGCTGAAGGTCAGGGTCCCCGCCTGGAAGGCAAGCCTCGCCAGGGTGCTGTCCAAAGTTGCGCCCAAGCTCACCATGAGCAACGAGGTGGACCCCGGCACCGTCTCGCGCATCCCGGAGATCGTGGAGGCGTATCGCACGGACCCGCTCGTCCACAGCAAGATCTCGAGCCGCCTCTACGGCGAGTGGCAGAGCGCGGCAGCCGAGAGCCTGGATCGCGCAGGCGAGATCAAGATTCCGTTCCTGATCCTGGCCGGAACCGACGATCGGTTGATCGACCCGGTGGGCAGCCGGGAGCTGAATGCGAAAGCCCCGGTGATGAGCGAGCTACATATGCTGCAAGGCAGGTATCACGAACCCTTCAACGACGTCGGCAGCGACGAGGCCTTTGCGATGATTGCGGAGTGGCTTAGGAAGTGATCGCCGCGGCCGTGCTCGCGACGAGCCTCAACCTCGAGCCCGGTTCATGGCTGGCCTGGATCGTGGTCGGCCTGATCGCCGGCGCGATCGCCGCCCGCGTCGTCGCCGGACGGGGTTTCGGCTGCCTCGCCGATATCGTGGTTGGCGTTGCGGGGGCGATCATCGGGGGTTTCGTCCTGAGCACCTTCTTCGGTGCGAGCGGCAGCGTCGGATTCTTCGGCAGCATCGTCGTCGCATTCATCGGAGCAGCGGTTCTCCTTGCCGCCTTGAAGCTCTTGACCGGAGGGCGCCTCTAGCCGGCCGCTGCTCTCAGCTCTTCCTCCGGCTCCGTCGCAGCCGTCGAGCTTGCTCGCGGGCGGCCCCGAATCAACAGGGCGGTCACGGCGGTGAAGGCCAGGAACGCGATGGGCACGACGAAGGTCGCCTTCATCGCGTCGATGTACGCGAAGACGAAAACGTCGTGGGCGACGGCCGCGATCTGACTCGCCCGCCCAGCTGACGAATCGTGTTGAGGACTGAGGATGCCGCACCAGCGACGCGCGGCTCGATGTTCCGCATGGCGACCGTCGTCATAGGCGCAAACGTCATGCCGATGCCCGCCCCGGCGATGATCGCCGGTACCAGGAAGTTGATCCAGGTCGAGTCGGGTCCCGCGATGTACGCGATCAGCCCGATCCCGGTGGTGAACAGGGCGATGCCTGTCATGAGGATGTACTTGCCACCGATGCGGTCCGAGAGACGACCGGCAAACGGCGCCGTGAACATAGACGTCAGCGACATCGGCGCCAGGGTCAGGCCGGCGATCAGCGCGGAGAAGCCGCGCACCGACTGGAGGTAGATGGTGATGGGCAGGAATGCGCTGAGCATGCCGAAGCTGATCGCGGCGGCGATCCAGTTGGCGACCGTGAAGTTGCGGTCGGCAAACAGCGACAGCGGCACCAGCGGCTCGGCCTGGAAGCGCTCCCAGATGACGAACAGGACCATCAGCACAACGCCCGCACCGATGAGCTCGGGGATCGTGATCGGGTACGACTCGATCTGGCCCCAGCTGTAGCGCTGACCCTCGATCAGGCCGAACACGATCGCAAAGAGTCCGGCGGTCGCGACCGCGGTGCCGACGAAGTCCCAACCGTGGTGTCGGCCCGGGCGAAGGTCGGGGATGATCAGAAAGGTTGCGATCAACGCCGCGATCCCGATCGGCACGTTGATGAAGAAGATCCACCGCCAGTCTATGTAGGTGATGATCGCGCCGCCGATGGTTGGTCCGGCCAGCGTTGCCAGGCCGGCCACGCCACCCCACACACCGAATGCCGCGCCGCGGCGCTCCGGCGGAAAGATCGTGGTCAGAATGGCCAGCGTCTGCGGTGTCAGCAGCGCGCCACCAACCCCTTGCAAGATGCGAGCCCCGATCAGCTGCGTCGGGTTCTGTGAGAAGCCGCACAGGGCGGATGCGACCGTGAAGACGAAGAGCCCGATCGCAAAAAGGTTGCGCTGTCCATACAGGTCACCGAGGCGACCGGCCGTGATCAGCAGCACCGCGTAGACGAGGATGTAGGCGTTGAGGACCCAGAGGATTTGATCGAGCGTGGTGTTGAGTCCCGTGCTCATCGCCGGAATCGCCACGTTCACGATCGTGGTGTCCAGCAGGATCATGAAAAATCCCGTGGTCAAAACCAGCAGAACCAGCCACGGATTAGTGCGCGCCTGTGCCATGTCTTCTCCTCAATGTTTCAAGGCCGTGCACCATTCCGGTGCTCCACTCCAGCCGTCCTTCCGATATCTCGTCCGCGATCTGGCGAACCCATTTGCGCTCCGCTTCGAGCATCGCGATCTTGTGCTCCAGCTCGATCAGCGCGAGACGCATGAGGCCATGCGCCTGCAGCTCGTCCAGGATTCGCGAGAGCTTGGCGATGGTCGCCCCAAGCGCTGCCTCGCGCGTCTCCAGGTGAGCTGCCGCCTGCGCCGCCCCGAGGTGATGCATGAACATCAGGCCGGCGGCAAAGTGCGGATACTCGCGGCGCGGCCGGGCGACGATATCGCCGACAACCTGAATCAAGACCTCGCGTCCTGAGTCGGTGAGCTTGTAGACCGTTCGCTCGGGCCGCCGCCCTTCCTTCTCCCGCTCCAAGGGAACGATCCAGCCGTTTCGCTCGAGCATGTCGACCGTGTGGTAGAGCGACCCGAAGTTGAGCCGGATGAACTCGTCCTGGTGCCTCTCGCGCATGGTCGCGGCGAGCTCGTAGGGGTGCATCGGCCGCTCGTCCAGCAGCTGGAGGATGGACAACGCCAGCGGAGAGACGTCGATACTCGCTTCCGACATATTCCAAATGGAATATACCGACCTTGGACGGATGGCGTCAAGTTTCAGGTCACAGCAAATTCACGGCGGATTCCCCGAAACCCTGAAGTCGAAAAGCGTGTAACTCCGGTTGATGCATACCGAGGTGGCCCTGGATGCGCGCCGCATGGGCGAACTTCCCAGTGCCAAGGCGCGCTCGGCCGTCCAGCTCGTCCACGAGGCGAGCGGTGGCGATCTCGATGCGTTTGAGCAGCTGGTCCGCAGCCTCCAACGCAGGGTGTACGGCTTCGCCTACCAGCACCTGCGCGACATGGAGGAAGCGCATGACCTCGCGCAGGAGATCTTCGTCAAGCTGTACCGCAACCTGGGCCGCTACGACTTAGAGCGACCTTTCGAGCCCTGGTTCTGGAAGCTCGCGGCCAACACCGCAATCAACTACCGCCGCAAGCGCGTGCCCCTCCCGGTCGAGCTTTCAGAAGAGACCCCTGACGACGAGGCGCACCGCCAGCACGATCCTGCGCTCCTGCAGGCGCTCGCCCAGCTCGATCCCGCTTATCGCTTGCCGATCCTTCTTCACTACTACGCAGACCTTTCGCTCGAGCAGGTGGGCCGCAGCCTCAACCTCTCCGTGCCTGCGATCAAATCGCGCCTGCACCGAGCGCGGGCCCAGCTCCGCAACTCGCTCGCTGATGCGGAGGTAATCCTGTGAGCGAGATCAAAAGCCTCACGTGTTCGCGCGCGCGGACCCTTCTCGAGCCGTATGCCGACGGGGAGCTGACGCGCGATGATCCCCGCCTCGCAACCTCCGTACGCGAGCATCTGGCCGGCTGCGCCGATTGCCGCCGCCAGCACGAGCAAGCGATCTCGCTTCCGTTCCGGCTGCGAGCATTGACCTCGCCGCGCCCACCCGACTCGCTGGTCGCGGGAGTCATGCGCTCGATTGCGCCGTCGCGCGTCGCTTATCGGCGCGCGTGGACGCTCCTACTGCCGGAGTCCATCCTCGCGATGTTCATCCTTTGGTACCTCTCGGGCCTCGACGGCCTCACGACAGTCGCGTCGGGCATCTTCGGTGACCTGCAGGGTCTCGTGGGCTGGGGCTCCGGGTCGGGCCCTCTGCCGAGCATTCCGCGTGTGGACGTCCTGCTGCTGCTGGCGCTGATCGCCCTCACCGCCATCGCCGCCTATCACCTCTCCATCCTCGTCCGCCTCGAACCGGGCGGCCTCGCCGGCCGCCGCCCAGCCGGTGAGTGAACGGCGGCCGCGCCGGCTTCGGCGCTGGGGTTGGCCGCTGCTCATCGGAGCGCTTGCCGCCGCCGGCATTCTGCTCGCGGTTGCGGACATCGCGGCCGGCGGCAGGTCGCCAAACCCCATGACGCAGGCATTCACCGGCAGCGTGGTCGTCAGAAGCGGACTCCCTGCGACCCCGGCGCCGCAGACGGTTGCATTCGATCGCAGCCAGATCGGCGACCGATTCATCTTCGATTCGCCGATCGGCGGGCTTGGACCCCTCAACCCGTACCAGGCCGTGCGTGCCTTTTTGAGCAGTGGGGCCGGCCTGGTCCTCCTTGCGCTGGCCGGTCTGGTCGTGTTCCCGACACGCGCTCGGAATGCGGTCGACCGATTGGAGGGAAGTCACGGTGCGGAGATCGCACTGGGTGCTGGTCTTGTGATGATCCTGTTGACGCTCGCGGCCATCACGCTGCTGCGGTTCACGTTGGTGTTCCTGGCGGTCGTCCCGATCGTCTTGTTCACCGCGTTGATCGCCGCGCTGTTCGGGGTCGCCTGCATCTCTCTTGCGATCGGGCGCCTCCTGCACCGCCGTCTGGGACTGGCGAGAGTGCACCCGCTCATCGCCGCCCTCGCGGGCGCGATGGTGGTCTTCGACCTCGCGGTGATCCCTTACGCCGGTGTCTTTGCATTTGCCGCATTGACGATGGCGGGCCTCGGGCTTGCCGTCGTCACGCGCTTTGGGTCGGCCGGTGGCTGGTCGTTCGGCGATTTGAGCTGGTGAATCCGTGACCGTGGAGGAGTGAAGTGTTAGTTGGATTTCTGAACAGGACGCGAATCATCGTGGCCGGGCTGGCCATCATCGCCCTTGTGCTCGGCACGCTGATCTATCGCGACATGTTCGTGTCGGGCAAGAACACCGCCAGCTCGCTGAACATCTACACGGTTGCGCGGCGCACCGTCACCTCGACGATCAGCGGCTCCGGCAACGTCGAGCCGCAGCTTCAATCCAACGTGAACTTCAAGGTCGCCGGCACCCTGACCGAGATCGACGTCCACGTCGGAGATCACGTATCGGCCGGCCAGAAGCTCGCGGCGATCGAGTCGAGCGCTCAGAAGAACGCGGTCGATCAAGCCGCGGCCAACGTCGCGACCGCCCAGGCCAACCTGCAGGCGGTTGTGACCCCGGTGACACAAAACCAGGTCACGCAGCTTCAGAACAATGTGGCGAGCGCGCAGCAGACGTACAACGACACCGTCGCTCAGGTCAACCTGACCAACACGCAGGACGCGAACCAGGTCGCCGCGGATCAGAACCAGCTGACGCTGGATCAGCAGACGCTCAGCTTCAACCTCACCTATCAGAACGACCTGCTCCAGCTCAACAAAGACAAGGCGACCTACGGCACGGCGTTGGCCACGTTCAACGGCGACGCGAGCTGTGCCGGGGTGGCCTTTGCGAATTACTCGGCGCAGTGCCTCGCCGAGTACACCGCGGTCTCCACCGCGCAAACCGCCGTTGCGATCGACCAGGGCAAGGTGAATGTCGACACGGCGCAGGTCACCGCCGACCAGACAAAGGTCAACGTGGACACGGCGAAGCAGCAGACCGACCGGGCGACTGGCCAGCGCAGCATCAATCAAGGCGCGGCCTCGCTGACCAGCGCCCAGGACCAGCTCAGGACTCAGACCGAGACGAAGCCGAATCAGATCGCGTCCGCGAGGGCGCAGGTCGCGAGCGCGCAGGCCGCCTTGCAAACCGCCCAGCAGAACCTCAACAACACGACCCTCGTCGCTCCGATGGACGGCGAGGTGAACAGCATCAATGGCGTGGTCGGTGAAGGCGTCTCGCCTGGCGGCGGAACCACCGCCGAGGCTCCGGGCACGCAGGCGCCCCTGCCGACAAGCAGCGCGTCGACCGGCTTCATGGTGATCGGCGACGTCAGCGGGATGGACGTCGTGATCCCGTTCGCCGAATCGGACGCCTCCAGGCTTGCCTTCAACCAGGACGCGCAGGTGACCTTCGACGCGGTCGCCAACCTGACGATCAGCGGCCACGTCATTGCGGTCGCCACCGCCGCCACCAACGCCAGCGGCGTCGTGAACTACTACGTCACGATCGCGCTGAACCAGACCAACAAGGCCCTGAAGCAGGGCATGACGGCGAACGCCGCGGTCACTGTCAGCAAGGCAACCAACGCGATCGTCGTCCCCAACCTCGCCATCAGCCACGTCGCCGGACAAGCTTTCGTCAACGTCTACGCCGGCGGCCAGCAGGTCCAGACTCCGATCGAGACCGGAGTCGTGGGCGACCAGTTCACTGAAGTGACAGGTGGTCTCAGCGAAAGCGAGCAGGTGGTCATCCCGACGGTCAAGGCCGCCTCTGGCACCGGAAACACACGCGGAGGCGGTGGTCTCGGCGGCGGTGGCGGCGTCCAGGTCAGAGGATGATCACCCTCGAAGGCGTCACCAAGACCTACCGCATGGGTAGGCTGGAGGTGCCGGCGCTGCAGGGCATCGACCTGCACATCGGGCAAGGCGAGTTCGTCGCGATCATGGGCGCGAGCGGCTCGGGCAAGTCCACATTGATGAACATCCTGGGCTGCCTCGATGTCCCGACAAGCGGTCGGTACCTCCTCGACGGCACTGACGTCGCCAAGTTCGACGACGACCAGCTTGCGCGCATCCGCAATCGGAAGATCGGGTTTGTCTTTCAGAGCTTCAACCTGATCCCGCGCACGAGCGCCCTGCACAACGTGGAAATGCCGCTCGTGTATGCGGGCGAGCGGGGACGCACGGAGCGTGCGCGCGAGGCGCTTGGATCGGTCGGACTCGCAGATCGCGTCCACCACCAGCCGACCGAGCTCTCGGGCGGGCAGCAGCAGCGAGCTGCGATTGCGAGGGCACTGGTGACCAACCCCGCGATCTTGCTCGCCGACGAGCCCACCGGAAACCTGGACAGCGTCTCGAGCGTCGAGATCATGCGGCTGCTCGCCAACCTGAATGCCGAGCGTGGCCGCACCGTCATCCTGATCACACACGAGCAGGACATCGCGCGCTTCGCCAAGCGAGTGGTCGAGCTGCGCGACGGTCGAATCGTCCGCGACGCGATGAGCGCCGCATGAACCTGTTCGAAGCCCTACGCATTGCGGGCAACGGCCTACTCGCCAACCGCTTGCGCAGCGCGTTGACCACGCTCGGAATCCTCATCGGCGTCACGGCGGTGATCCTCCTCGTCGCGGTCGGCAACGGCGCGAGCGTGCAGATCAACAACCAGGTCCAGTCCCTCGGCGCCAACGTGATCTATGTCTATCCATCCAACGCTCGCGGCACGGGTGGCGTCTCACAGGGCTTCGGCACCGGCCAAACCCTCACTCAAGCCGACGTCGATGCGATCAACAACAGGCAGCAGGCCCCCGATGTCGTGGCTGCGATCCCGATTGCGCAGTCTGGCGGTCAGATCACCTACGGCAACCAGAACTACTTCGCGCCCACGACCGGAACAACACCCGCGTTTCCAACCGTGCGCAACTACACCCTGGCCCAAGGATCGTTTTTCACCGATGACGACGTGAACGCGCGCCACCGGGTCGTCGTGCTGGGTCAGACCGTGGTCGACAACCTGTTTGGCTCGACCGATCCGATCGGCCAGACGATCAAGATCAGCCGCCAGAGCTTCCGCGTCATCGGCGTCTTCGCGAGCAAGGGCGGCACCGGATTGGGCTCGCAGGACAACGTCGTGGTGGCACCCATCACGACGGTTTGGGCTTACCTGACTGGCGCGCGGGGCAAGGTCATCAGCCAGATCGTCGCCTCGGCATCATCTCCCTCGGTCGTGACGCAGGCCGAAACCCAGATCACGACGATCCTCATGCAGCGCCACCAGATCTCCGATCCAACGCAGGCGGATTTTCAGCTGCAGAGCCAGCAGGACATCCTGACCCAGGCCAACTCGATCGCCACCGCGCTGACACTTGTGCTCGGCGCGATCGCCGGCATTTCGCTGGTGGTCGGAGGGATCGGAATCATGAACATCATGCTGGTCACAGTCACGGAGCGGACGCGCGAGATCGGCATCCGCAAGGCGATCGGCGCCCGTCGCCGCGACATCCTGATCCAGTTCTTGATCGAAGCGATGGTGCTCAGCGGCCTCGGAGGAGCGCTGGGCATCGCGGTCGGAGCGCTGCTTGCCAACCAGGCGCCCAACATCCCGGCCATCGCGAGCTCCAACTTCCCGACGCCGGTCGTCTCGGTGCCATCGGTCGTGCTGGCGTTCTGCGTGTCGGTGGCCATCGGACTTTTCTTCGGCATCTATCCAGCCAACCGGGCGGCACGGCTGCACCCGATCGAAGCCCTCAGGTACGAGTGAAGGAGTGAGAGCGTGAAGGTTTACGTAGTCGCTTTGCTGTTGGTCGTGGGAATCCTCGGAGGTTTCTACGGCGGTTACAAGATCGGGCACAACAACGTCAGCGCAAACACGACCGGCCAGACCACCCAGAACACCCGAGGCGGCAATGTTGCCGGCGCAGGCCTCGGTGGAGGTCGCGGTGGTGCAGCCGTGTGTCCGAGCCCGGGCGCCCCGACTCCATCACCGGGCAGCCGCGCCGTGGCCACTGGCACCATCACCGGTCTCACCTCCAGCACGCTTACAATCACCAATCCCAACTGCGACGTCAAGGTCGCTTTTGACCCCACGGTGCAGATCTCGCGGCAGGTCGTTGGCAACACCAGCGACTTGAAGGACACCCTCACCGTGACAATCGTTGGGACACGTCAGGCGGACGGCAGCATCAAGGCGACCACGATCCAGGTCGGCAACGCTACTTTCAACGTCGGCAACCAGTCGCCGCCGCCAGGCGGAGGTTAGGCGCCCGTCTCGCCTCCCAGCGGTTTCTCGAACCAGGCCACGTCCCAGTAGCGGCCGAACTTGCGTCCCTGCTCGGTGTAGAGCGCCACGCGCTTGAAGCCGAATCTTTCGTGCAGCCCAATCGACTGCGGGTTGGGAAGCGCAATACCGGCGTACGCGCGATGCAAGTCTTGGTCGTCGAGCGACTTGAAGAGCGCCTCGTAGAGCGTCGAACCGGCGCCCTTGCCGATCGCCTCCGGCGCCAGGTAGATGCTGGTCTCGACAGAGGTTTCGTAACCGGGTTTGGGACGGAAAGGGCTGCTGCACGCATAACCGATCACCTGATTTTCTTCGAGCCCCACGAAAAGCCGGTAGCGTCCGCTCGTGCCGTAGTGGCTGAACCAGTCGCGGCGGAAGTCCATTTCTAAGGGTTCGAGGTCAAACGTGTAGTGCGACTGGACGACGTAGTGGTTGTAGATCTCGTTGATCGGTTCGAGGTCGTCCTCGGTCGCCGGCCGGACCTCGACGCGGGCGTGGATCACCGCGAATCAGTTTATTTCCGACAATTGGCGGCATGGATCGGGTCGAGCTGCGCGGGATGTCGTTCCAGGGCCGTCACGGCGTGCGGACGGCGGAGCGCGAGCAGCCACAGGAGTTCAAAGTCGACATCGAGCTAGAGGCGGACCTCGCCGAGGCGGGGCGGACCGACCGGCTGGCGGACACTGTCGACTACACGGCGGTCAGGGCGGTCGCCCGTGAAGTGATCGAAGGAGAGCCGCGCAAGCTGCTCGAATCGCTGGCCTTGGCGATCGCCCAGCGTGTCCTGGCGCTGCCCCGCGTCGAGTCCGTTTCTGTGCGCGTCGCCAAGCGCCCCGCGAGCATGCAGCCCATCGAGGCCGCGGCCATACGTATTAATAGGACGCGCGCATGACGATCGCTTACTTCGATTGCTTCTCCGGCATCTCGGGCGACATGGCGCTCGGGGCGCTGATCGACGGCGGCGCGGACCGTGCCGTTCTCGATGCGACGCTCGAGGCGCTGCGGCTTGGTGACGAAGTCAAGATCGAGGTCAGGCACGAGAATCGCGGCCACGCGGGAGGTACGCGGGTGCTGGTCGGAATCACGGAGCGGACGCCGCGCACCGTTCCTGCCCTGCGCCATGCGATCGAGGACTCCCACGCGCCTGACATCGTGAAGGCGCCCTCCCTGGATGCGATCGATCGCCTGGCCCGCGCCGAAGCCCAAGTCCATGACACAAAGGTGGAGGAGACGCATCTGCACGAGCTTGGCGGCGCAGACACGCTCGTCGACGTGGTCGGAGCGTTCTGGCTTCTGCATGCCCTCGACGTGCATCGTGTGTACGCCTCGCCGCTTCCGGCACCAAGCGGGCGCAAGAACGGCATGCCCCTGCCCGCACCGGCGAGCCTGCGAGTCCTCGAAGGCACCGGCGCCGTGTTTCAGCCAAGCGGCGAGACGCGGGAGCTGGTGACGCCAACCGGGGCGGCGATCCTTGCCGTGGCGGCGACGTTCGAGCGGCCGGCGATGACGCTTCGTCGCGTGGGTTACGGAATCGGCGCGCACACCGCGCCGGGCAATGCCCTTGCGGTGTGGATCGGCGAGGAGGTTGCCCGAGAAACCGGAGTCACGCTGCTCGAGACGAACCTCGACGATATGGCGCCCAATCTAATCGCGGCGCTCGCCGAAGATCTCATGGCCGCCGGCGCGCTCGACGTAACGATCGTCCCCGCGCTGATGAAGAAAGGACGGCCCGGCCATCTGCTCACGGTCATGTCACCTCCGGAGCTCGTGGCCGGCCTCAGCGATCACCTGCTGCGTCACAGCACGACGCTTGGGCTGCGCCTCACCCCTGTGCAGCGGGTGATCGCTGAGCGGCGGATCATCGAGGTCAAGACACCGATCGGCCCGTCGCGGGTCAAAGTCAAAGAGCTCGACGGCCGAGCCGTCGACGTCGCGCCCGAATACGAGGACTGCCGGCGGATTGCCCGCGAGTCAGGGATCGACCTCCGCGAGGTGATGCGGGTCGTCGCAGAAGCGGCTCGCCGCGACCTAGGACTCGAATGACCGCGCGCGTCCTGGACGGCAAGGCGGTCGCGAAGCAGGTGTATGAGGAGGTAGCCAAGGCCGTCAACGACCGCGTCGCACGTGGCGGCTCACGCCCTCGCCTCGCGACGGTCCTCGTCGGAGATGACCCTGCGTCTGCAACCTATGTCGCTCTGAAGCAGCGCAACGCGCGAAACGTCGGCATCGAATCAGAAGACCACCGGCTCCCGTCGAGCACGACCACAGAAGAGCTCCTTGCGGTGGTCCAGACCCTGAATCGGAACGACTCCGTGAGCGCGATCCTCATCCAGCAGCCGACACCAAAGCAGATAGACATGCGGCAGGTGGTCTTGGCGCTCGACCCCATCAAGGATGTCGATGGCTTTCATCCAATCAACGCGGGACTCGTGGCCCTTGGATTCACTGGCGGCGTGCAGCCTTGCACTCCGGCCGGCATCGTTCTTCTGCTCGAGCGATCGGGCATCCAGATCGAGGGTGCGAACGCGGTGGTGGTGGGTCGCAGCAACCTGGTCGGCAAACCGACCGCGCTGCTGCTCCTGAAGCGCAACGCGACGGTGACGGTATGCCACACGCGGACGCAAGGTCTTGCGAATCACACGAAGGCGGCGGACATCCTCGTCTGCGCTGCGGGGCACGCCAACCTCATCAGCAGGGAGATGGTCAAGCCGGCCTCGGTCGTGGTGGATGTCAGCACGAACTGGGTTGGTGGACGCCAGGTCGGCGACCTCGGGCCGGGCGTGGATGCGGTTGCAGGCTGGCTGACGCCGAACCCGGGCGGAGTTGGGCCGATGACGCGGGCGATGCTGATCAAGAACACCTTCGAGGCTGAGGTCCGGCGCCGGGGCTGAGACGTTGACATACCAGGAGGCGCTCGACTTCATCTCGAAGCAAGGCCGTTTTGCGATGAAGCTCGGCACGGAACGCACGCGCGCGATCCTCGACCGCCTCGGCGCACCCGATCGCGGGCTGAAGGGAGCGTTGATCGCCGGCACGAATGGCAAAGGTTCGACCGGGGCGTGCCTCACCGCGATCCTTCGCGCCGCGGGACACCGTGTCGGCTTCATGCCCAAGCCTCATCTCATTTCCTACACGGAGCGGATCGAGGTCGACGGTCACCCCATCCGCGAAGACGAATTCGTGAGCACACTCGAAGAGCTGATGCCAACCCTGGATGCCGTGGCTTCGGAGATGGGTCCAGCGACTGAGTTCGAGATGCTCACCGCGATGGCGCTCGCATACCTGGCCCCGCGGGCGGACAGGCTGGTGTGCGAGGTCGGACTCGGCGGCCGCCTCGATGCCACGAATGCGCTTGATCTCGGGGTCGCGGTCATCACCAACGTCGACCTGGACCACCAGAAGTATCTCGGGAACTCGATCGCCGAGATCGCGCGCGAGAAGGCGGCCATCATCAAGCACGGCAACCGCGTCGTCACGGGGTGCGAAGGAGAGGCACTGGAAATCGTGGAGGCGCAAGCCGAGCGCGAGTCCTCAGGGCTGTGGCGGCTCGGCCGCGAGATCAATGTCGAAGCCCACTCGAGGGGCTGGGACGGACATCTGCTCAGCGTGACCGGACCCGGGTTTGCGCACCGTGATCTATACCTGCCGCTCGTCGGCGACTACCAACCCTTGAATGCGGCGCTCGCGGTGGCTGCGGCCCACCAGCTTGACGATCTGGATGAGGAGGCGATTCGCGAGGGATTGGCCGCCACAAGGTGGCCGGGGCGCCTGCAGGTCATCGCCCAGAGACCGCGCGTGATCCTCGACGGGGGCCACAACCCGGCCGCGATGGTGAAGGCCGGGGTCTCGCTTCGCCGGCTCATCGGCTCGGAGAGGCTGGTCGCGGTTTTCGCCATGCTGAGCGAGCGCGATCCGGTCGAGCTCCTCGGCGCCTTGCGCACGCTCAAGCCGGATTCTGTGGTCTGCACTGAACCGCAGAGCGCCCATGGCCACGCGATCTCAGCCGAGCGCCTGGCATCGATTTACGGACCAGGCGCGCACGCCGAGCGGCCGGCCGGTGCGGCGCTCGAGGCGGCCAAGGGGCTCGCCGGTGCATCTGGGAACGTCCTCGTCTGCGGATCCCTCTACCTGGTGGGAGAGGTCCTTTCCCTCAGGGATTAGCGCGCAGAAATCTGACGCACAGGTAGAGGGACCCCAGGATCATCGGCAGCAGCAGAACCAACCCGGCGACGCTCCACCAGAACCCGGCGCTCACGGCCAGGCCGGCGAGCAGGACGATCGCCAGCGCAATTCCGCCGGTGCCAAGCCAGATGTCGTTCCGCGATCGCCGCCTCGGAGGCTGAGCCGCCCGCGCTGCGGGGGTGGATGTGGCCGCCGCACTCGGACTCCTCATGAGCGAGAGCGCAGAGATCAGGAGGATTACTCCAGCCATCCCGGCGAGGAGCGTGACCACCTCGGCGATCAAACCTTCGCGGGTGTCCGAGACTCGAGTGCCGGCCGTGAAGGCAACCGCGACAAGAAGGATTCCGATGACGAGGGCGAGCCAGCGCACTCAGTAGGCGCTGTCCAGAAGGTTCTGGCGCAGGCGGCGCATGCCCCGCAGCCAGCGGTCGTAGTCATCGGCTTTGCGGTGGAAGTAGTCGGCCACCTCGGGGTGAGGCAGGATGAGGAATCGCTCGTCGGCGA
>WNGJ01005844.1_pt1 | contig 13560 bp, 13 predicted proteins | sample 5400611 | NCBI WGS metagenome assembly WNGJ01 (sample SAMN13153375, study PRJNA577476) | soil metagenome | isolation source: 40 cm soil or saprolite under Garry oak tree replicate 1 | place: USA:California | collected 2016-06-15 | reverse complement strand
CAGAGCGTGAACGCAAGCAAGCCCCAGAGCTGGCGGCTCAGGTCTTCCTTGCCGGCCACGTGGTCGTCGACCAGGCGCGTCACTGCCTCGGGACGGAAGAACCCCTGCCGCCGCAGGGTCTCCGGCGCGAGCGTGTCGCGGGCGAATGGCTCCAGCTCCCCGCGCAGCCAGGCCGCGGCGGGGATCGAAAAGCCTCGTTTCTTCCCGCGCAGGATCTTGGTGGGAAGAAGCGGTGCGACGGCCCTTCGCAGCAGAACTTTCTTGCGCAGGCCGCGCACTCGGTGCCGGGTCGGCAGCGCCAGCGCGAAGCTCGTCACCACCGGATCGAGGAACGGCACCCGCGCCTCCAGCGAGTGGGCCATCGACGCGCGATCGGTCTTGACGAGCAGATCGTCGACGAGGTAGACGCCCAGATCGACGTCCTGCAGCCGGGCAAGGAGCTCGGCGCCCTCGGTCTCGGCGAAGCGGGCGCGGTACAGGTCGACCGGGTCGAAGCCGTTACTGCGGCCGGTCAGCTCCGCCCGCGCTTCCGGCGAGAAGATCTCCTTCCAGGCGTGATGGCGCTCGAGCGGCGGCAGGTGCGCCCCGCGAACAAAGCGCTTCGCTTTGTAGTCGAAGCTTGCGCGCGCGCTTGAGCTCGGCAACCGCTCCACCAGCGGGCGAGCGATCCGGGCGAGCCCGCCCGCGCGCAGCGCGAGCAGGTCCGCGACATAGGTGTAGTAGCCGCCGAAGAGCTCGTCGCCTCCCTCGCCGGAGAGCGCGACCTTCACGTCCTGGGCGGCGAGCTGCGAGACGAGATAGGTGGGTAGGGCCGACGAATCCGCAAACGGCTCGTCGAAGGCCTCGGCGAGCGCCGGGAGCAGGAGCGCCGCGTCGGGGCGCAGGACGAGCTCACGGTGCTCCGTGCCGTAGCGCTCCGCGACGACGCGCGCGTCTGCAAGCTCGTCGAACGAGCGTTCCTCGAAGCCGATCGAGAAGGTCCGCAGCCGCTCGGAGCTCTCTTCGGCCGCGAGCGCGGCCAGGGCCGACGAGTCGATCCCGCCGGAAAGCAGCACCCCGACGGGGACGTCCGAGACGAGATGAGCGCGCACCGAGTCGCGGAGACGCGCGCGCAGCTCCTCGAGGAGCTCCGCCTCCTCGTCGGTGCGGAGCTCTCGAGCGTCAACCGGTGCGGGCCGCGCGAAGCGCTCGATCCGTAGCGCTCCACCTTCCCAGACGAGCACGTGTCCGGCGGGGAGCTTGCGAGCCTCCCGGAAGATCGTCAGCGGCGCGGGGATCGAGTTGAAGGCGAGGAAGGCCTCGAGCGCCTCGAGGTCGATCTCGCCGCGCGGCAGGGCGCGCAGCTCCGAGGCGAACTCGATCCCCTCGGCGGTAGCGCGGTAGTAGAGCGGCTTGATCCCGTAGCGGTCGCGCGCGAGCACGAGACGCCGGCGCGGTGCGTCCCAGAGCGCAACGGCGAACATCCCGCGCAGCCGCTCCGCAAACCCGGTGCCATGCTCCTCGTACAAATGAACCAGAACCTCGGTGTCGCCCTGCGTCGCGAACCGGTGCCCCGTGCGCTCGAGCTCGGCGCGCAGCTCCCGGTAGTTGTAGAGCTCGCCGTTCTGGACGACGTGAATCGTCCCGTCCTCGTTTGCGATCGGCTGGTCGCCTGTCTGGAGGTCGATGATGGCCAGCCGCCGCGCCGCCAGGCCCACCGGCCCTTCCACGAATGCTCCGTCGCTGTCGGGGCCGCGGTGAACGAGGGTCGCGCTCATCGCCACGAGCCGCTCGGGGTCGACGGCGCCGCGCGAAGACGCGATCCCGCAGATCCCGCACATGGGCCCGAGTCTAGTGGCGCGGCCCGAAGAGGCCGCGGAGCGACTGCTTGAACACCCGCCATGCCGTGGCGAAAAGCGTGCGCAGGTAGATGTGCACGGATCGGTCGGCGATGTACTCGAGGTCGTGCGCGAGCTTCTCTGCCATCGAGGTCTCGTACCGCTTCCGCACTTGCGCCAGGCCCGTCAGCCCCGGGCGAACGACGAGGCGCTGCCAGTAGACGGGTAGCTCGCTCGCGAGCTCTTCGAAGAATCGCGGCCGAATCGGCCGTGGGCCCACGAGGCTCATGTCTCCGCGCAGGACGTTCCAGAGCTGGGGGATCTCGTCGAGCTGTGTCGCGCGCAGCCAGCGCCCGACCGGCGTCGTCTCTTCATGTGTCCGCTCGATCAGCTCCACGCCGAGGTACGGCCCGAGCCGCTTCTCAGCACCCCGTCGCAGCGTGCGGAACTTGCGCATCTGAAAGATCCGACCCCCGCGGCCGACGCGCTCCCCTTGGTAGAAGAGCGGCGTGCCGCTCGTGAGCAGGCTCGCAGCGGCGATCGGCACCGTCAGCGGAAGCAAGACGAGCAGGAAGAAGCCGGCAAACGCGATGTCGAGGGCCCGCAGCTCGAGATCGACGAACCGCTTCGGCGACTGAGAAGTGAGGACAGTGAAGCGCTGGACGAACGAATCGCTCGGCCTGGGCTGCGGAACGGCCACGGCAGGATGCTAGACCCTGGCGTTGTGCGTCGTTGCATAATGAATGCTTATGGAGACGCGACAGCTAGCCGCGTTTTGTGCGGTGGTCGACCACCAGAGCTTCTCTCAGGCAGCCGAGCGGCTCGGTGTCACCCAGCCTGCGGTCAGCCTGCAGGTTCGCTCGCTCGAGAAGCGGCTAGGCCAGCGCCTGCTTGACCGCTCGGGACGGCGGGTCGAGCCCACCGAGGCCGGTCTTCGGCTCTACGCGGGCGCTCAGCGGATCCTGGCGCTCGAAGGCGATCTACTTGCCGAGGTCTCGGGCGGGACGGAAGGCGACCTCGGCGGGACCTTGTCGATCGGCGCCTCGACCGGCCCCGGGGGAACGGTCGTCCCGCTGCTGCTCTGCGAGTTTCAACGCCGCCACCCCGGAGTCGCGATTGCGTTCTCGGTCTCGCACACGCAGAACATTGTCGACCTGGTCGCGGAGAGGGAACTCGAGCTTGGGGTCGTCGGCGCCGCGCGACGCCACCGCGCGGTTGCCTTCGAGCCGTTCTTCCGCGACGAGCTGATTCTCGTCTGCCCGCCGGGACACCCGTTCGCCGGCCGCACCCTCCCGCTCGACGAGCTGCGAACCGAGCCGCTGATCATGATGCAGGAGGGCGCCGGGGTACGACAGGTGATCGAGGACGAGCTGCGCGAGGCGGGCGTGCGTCTGCGCGACCTCGAGGTCAAGCTGGAGCTTGGTCTGCAGGAGTCGGTCAAGAGCGCCGTCGAGGCCGGCTACGGAGTCACGTTCATCTCCCGCTCGGCGGTCGAGACCGAGCTGGCGGCCGGGACGCTTGCCTCCGCGCAGGTCGAAGGCCTCGAGCCCGCACGCGAGATCTCCCTCGTCCGGGCAGGCGGTCGAACGCTCACTCGGGCGGCCGAGGCGTTCGTCGAGTTTGCGCGGGAACGCCTCGCTTGATCGTTCGCCGTTCGTTGACCGAGTTGCCCGCACTCCTTGAAGAGCTTGGCATCCGCCGGCCCTTCCTGATCGCGAGCGAGCGCTGGTCGCAGCTCGAGCTCGGCGTCGAGCCCGCCGGCCGCTGGACGGAAGTTCCGAGCGACCGGATCGGCGAGATCGTGCAGGAGACAAACGACGCCGACTCGCTGCTCGCCGTCGGCGGCGGCAGCGCGATCGACCTCGCCAAAGCGGTGTCCGCCGAGACCGCGCTTCCTCTCGTCTCGGTGCCGACGACCTACTCCGGCGCGGAATGGACGCCGTTCTACGGGATTCGCGACCCCGACAAACGGATGAAAGGCGGAGGCGCGGGTGCGCTTCTAGCCGGCATCGTCTACGACTCGGAGCTGACGCTCGACCTGCCGCGCCCCGAGACGGTCGGGACCGCGATGAACGCGCTCGCGCACTGTGCCGAGGCGCTCTACGTCAAAGCTCGCAACGAGGAAGGCGATCGCTGGGCTCTCGAGGGTGCGAGCCTGATCGGCCGTTCGCTGCCGCGGGTTGCCGAAGACGGACACGACCGCGAGGCGCGCGAGGAGCTCCTGGCCGGAGCAGAGGCTGGTGGCCGTGCGCTGGCCCTCGCCGGCCTTGGTCTCGGCCACGCCATGGCGCAGGCGCTCGGTGGCCGCTACGGCTTGCCTCACGGAGCGCTGAACGCGATCTGCCTCCCACCCGCCTTGCGCTTCAACGAGCCGGCTGCCCGGGACGAGATCGCACGCTTCGGCCAGGCGATGGGCACCGACGATCCCGTAGGACGAACCGAGGAGCTGGCGCGTCTCGGCGGCTTCGAGCGACTTCGTGACTTGAGCGTGCCCGAGGACGAGCTGGATCAGGTCGCCGAAGCCACGGCCGTGCGTGCCGGCGCCAAGGCGAACCCGAGGCCGGCCACGCCTGACGAGATCGCAGAGCTCCTCCGCAGCGTGTACTAGCTCCAAGACACGTGGTAGGTTCGCCGCCGCCGCGTGCCTAGAGGCAAAACCGAGTTCCGCATCCTGGGGTCGCTCGAGATCCGCGACGACGGCGGGTCGCTGCCGCTCCGCGGGGGGAAGCATCGTGCGCTCCTGGCCGTCCTCCTCCTTCATGCGAACGAGACGCTCTCGGCCGACGCGATCATCGACCGGCTCTGGGGTGAGAAGCCCCCGGAGCGGGCGGCGAACGCCCTACAGGTCTACGTCTCCCAGCTGCGCAAGCTGCTGCCGCCTGACACGCTTGTCACGCAACCGCCCGGTTACGTCCTTCGGATCGACCCCGAGCAGCTGGATCTGAGCCACTTCGAGCGCCTGGCCGGCGAGGGCCGAGCGGCGCTCGACGAGGGCGATCCACGGCGAGCTGCGAAGAGGCTGCGAGAGGCGCTCGAGCTCTGGCGTGGACAGCCGCTCGCCGACGTCGCCTTCGAGCCGTTCGCGCAGGGAGAGGTCGTCCGGCTCGAGGAGCTGCGGCTCGCCACGCTCGAAGACCGGATCGACGCCGACCTCGGACTCGGCCGGCACGCACCGCTCGTGGGCGAGCTCGAGTCGCTCGTCCAGCATCACCCGGCGCGCGAGCGCCTGCGCGCCCAGCTCATGCTGGCCCTCTACCGCTCTGGACGCCAGGCCGAGGCGCTAGAGGAGTACCGAAGCGCGCGGAAGACGCTCGTCGAGGCTCTCGGAATCGAGCCGGGGCCGGGGCTCCAAGCCCTCGAGAAGGCGATCCTCGTGCAGGATCCCTCGCTCGACTCGGCGCCCGCGGCGCGTCCCTTTGGGGTCGACCGGCTGCCGGTGCCGCCCACGCCGCTCGTCGGGCGCGAGCAGGAGCTGGAGGCCGCGGTCGAGCTCGCGCGGCGCGACGACGTCAGGCTGGTCACCTTCACGGGGCCGGGCGGGATCGGAAAGACGCGGCTCGCGCTCGAGGTCGCGCGCAAGCTGGCGCCCGAGTTCGGTGACGGCGCTCGCTTTGTCGCGCTCGCGCCGATCTCCGACCCGCTGCTCGTCGCGCCGACGATCGCCGAAGCACTGGGGCTTCCATCGGAGGGTCTCGAAGGCGAGCTCGCCGGGCGCGAGCTCCTGCTCCTCCTCGACAGCTTCGAGCAAGTCCTTTCCGCCGCGCCCGCGCTGACCAACCTCCTCGGTGCCTCTCCGAGGCTCAAGATCCTCGTCGCAAGCAGGGCGGTCCTCAGACTCTCGGGCGAGCACGAGTTCCAGGTGCCCGCGCTTGCGCCGGAAGCTTCGGCGGCGCTCTTCGTCCAGCGGGCGGAGGCTGTGAAGCAGGACTTCGACCCAGGCCCGGAGGAAGAGGGCGCGGTCGCGGAGATCTGCGCGCGGCTCGACGGCCTCCCGCTGGCAATCGAGCTCGCAGCTGCCCGCTCCAAGCTCCTGTCTCCCGGCGCCATGCTCGGGCGCCTCGGCAGCCGGCTCGAGCTCCTTACGGCGGGCGCTCGTGACGCGCCGGAGCGCCAACAGACGCTGCGGACGACGATCGACTGGAGCTACGACCTACTCGAGGAGCCTGAGCAGCGCCTATTCGCACGACTGGCCGTCTTTGTCGGGGGCTGCACGCTCGAGTCGGCGGAGGCCGTGTGCGGCGACCTCGAGACGAGCGTCCTCGACGGGCTCGCCTCACTCGTCGACAAGAGCCTAATCCGCGAGAGCAGCCGGCGCGAGGGACGCTTCATCATGCTCGACACCGTCCACGAATACGCACTCGAGCGGCTGGCGACCGGTCACGAACAGGAAGAGCTCGCCCGGCGACACATGCTGCATTTCCTCGAGCTCGCGGAGCAATCGGCCGAGCAGCTGACCGGCGCGGACCAGGCGACGTGGATGCGGCGTCTGACGTCCGAGCACGACAATCTGCGCGCGGCTATCGCCTTCACGCTCGAACGTGGCGAAGGCGAGCTCGGCCTGCGCTTCGGCATGACGGTCTGGCGTTTCTGGGAGTTCCAGGGCCACTTCGCGGAGGGAGGCCGTACGCTCGAAGCGCTGCTCGCCGAGCCGAGTGCGGCCAAGCCCTCGCTCGAGCGGGCGCGAGTTTTGAACGGCGCCGGTGTGCTCGCGGCCGAGCTCGGAGAGCTCGAGGCCGCGCGGAGCTTCTTCGAGGAGAGCAGGCGGCTGGCCGAGCAGCTGGGCGATGAGAACCGTGCCGCTTCCGCCCTGATGAACCTCGGCAACCTCGCTCTCTTCAAGGGTGACATCGAGCGGGCGCGCAGCCTTTATGAGGAGAGCACGCCTGTCTTCCGCCGCACAGGCGACCAAGGGCGGCTAGCGGTCGCGCTCGAGGACCTCGGCCTCGTCGCACACCTCCAGGGCGACCTCGAAGGAGCGGAGGCGAGCCTGCGCGAGAGCATCGAGACCGCACGGACGTCGTCAAACATCCACAGCTTCTCGTCGGCGACCCGGGAGCTGGCTCGCGTCAGGCTCGTCCAGGGTGCGAACGCCGAGGCGGCCCAGCTCCTCGCGGAGAGCCTCGCACTCGTGCGCGTGGCGGAAGAGCCGCCCGCTCTTGCCGACTGCCTCGAGTCCTTCGCCGGTCTTGCAGTCGCAGGCGGTGCGGCCGGAGACGCGGCTGTGCTCTTCGGCGCAGCCCAGGCGCTCCGCGACTCGGTCGCATCGCGTCGCCAGCCGGACCAGAGGCCCTGGTACGACCACCACCTCGGCCAGACGCGGGCCGCGCTTGGCGAGGAGCAGTTCGAGACGCACTTCGGCCGCGGCCGTGCACTTCCCGTCGAGGACGCGATCGAGCTGGCGCTGTCTGTCAGCGCGACCGCTTAGCAGGGGCCGGGCGCCGGTGAGCCGCCGGGGCTGCTGTCGTGGTAGACGGAAGAGCCCTGGTCGGCTTGGATGCAGTACGAGGAGGCGTCGGCGCGGACGAGAGCGACGCCGAATCCGTCCAGGCTCGCCCCGGCGTAGGTCCCGTTCAGCGAGCGGGACTGCTCGAGCGCAGCCTCCGCCTGACGGAAGCTGACAGCGGCTGCGACCTGGTTGGCCTCCGATATCGCGGTGGAAGCAGCTTTGGCCGACGGCCCTGCGTGCTTCATCTGCGCGGTCACCAGCCAACCGGCGACGGCGAGCGAGACGAGGAGGGAGACGATGCCGAGCGAGCGGCCCACACACCTCTAATCGGCAGCATGGCTCCAGTGCTCAAGGAATAAGCGAAAGTAATGCATGAAATTAGTGATTAGGTGATACCATCCCGCGGTTGTGGGCGACCCGCTCAACTTCGACGTGCTCGTGATCGGAAGCGGCGCCTCCGGGCTTGCGGCTGCGGTCTCGGCTGAGCGCTCCGGCGCGCGGGTCGCGCTTACAACCAAGGGCTCGCTCCCGTCGTGCAACTCGGCGAAGGCCCAGGGCGGCATCCAGGCCGCCTTCGGCGAGGACGACTCGCCCGAGCAGCACGCTGAAGACGTCTGGCAGAGCTCCCACGAGACGGCGGACCGTCGTCTCGTGGAGGTGCTGACGAGCGAGGCACCAGGCGCAATTCACTGGCTCGAGGAGCTCGGGGTCGAGTTCACCCGCGAAAACGGCGGCTACCGGCTCGCGCGCTGCGGCGGCGCCACCCGGAAGCGGCTCTTGCAGGTCGGCGATCGGACCGGGCATGCGATCACGATCGCCCTTCGGGAGGCACACGAGGCCTCGAACGCCGGCACCTTCCCGAAGTCGCCGCTGAGGAGCCTCCAGCGAACCGAGAACGGCTGGCGGGCACAGTGCGGCGAGCACGAGATCGACGCGGCCACCGTCGTCCTCGCCGCCGGAGGGCGCTGCTTCAAGGAGGCCCAAGAGCGCGGAGAGCTTTCGACGAACCACCCCGGCGCGACAGGTGAGACGACCCAGATCGCACTCGCGCTCGGAGCGGAGGCCCGCGATCTCGACGCGCTCCAGTACCACCCGAACGGGGGTGCCTGGCCGCCGAACATGCAGGGCTACTCGATCCCGGAGACGACGCGCGCTTACGGCGCGACCCTCCTGAACGCCGAGCGCGAAGAGTTCACCGATCCGCTCGCTCCACGCGACGCGGTTTCCGCAGCGATCTTCAAGGAGGTCGAAGAAGGGCGCGGCGTCGAGACGGAGGATGGCCGCCCGGCCGTCTACCTCGACACCACCCGCGTTTCCGAGCACGACGCCGAGATCTCGCTTCCGTACATGCTCCGCCGCTACCGTGCGGCCGGGATCGACCCGCTCGCCGAGCCGATCCTCACGTACCCGGTGCTCCACTACCAGAACGGAGGGCTCGTGATCGACGAGCAGGCAGAGACGACGCTCGAGGGCCTCTACGCGTGCGGCGAGATTGCCGGCGGCACACACGGGCGCAACCGGATGATGGGCAACTCGCTGCTCGAGTGCACCGTCTTCGGCAGGCGGGCCGGCAAGGCCGCGGCGGAGAGGGCAAAGGCATGAGCGTCCTACGGACTCTGGAGTCCATCCAGCAAGCGGTCGAAGACGCAGCGGCCCACCTTTACGTCTGGGCGCTGAAGGACATCCCGCAAGACCTCCGCGATGCGCTCGTAGACGCGCAGAAGCGCGAGACCTCGGTGCCGGGACGGCGCGTGCTCGACACGATCATCCGCAACGTCAACATCGCCGACGACCAGAAGAACCTTGTCTGCCAGGACACGGGGATCGCCGTCTACACCTGCCATGTGGGCGAGCATTTCCCGCTCCACCCGGCACGGATCTACGAGGCGCTCAAGGCCGGAACCGAGCGCGCGACGCTCGAGCACCCGCTGCGCTCGAACGCCGTCCACACGATCACCCGCGAGAACACCGGGCCGAACACCGGCCACCGCCTGCCGATCGTGCACTGGGAGTTCGTTCCCGACTGGGACGGGCTCGATGTCAAGTGCGTCCCCAAGGGCTCGGGCTCCGAGAACATGAGCTTTTTGAAGATGTGCGTCCCCGCCGACGGCGTGAAGGGGATCAAGGAGTTCGTGCTGGAGTCGATCGTCGGCGCCGGAGGCAAGCCTTGCCCGCCGGGGATCGTCGGCGTCGGCATCGGAGGTTCGGCTGACTACGCCATGTACCTGGCCAAAGAGGCGATCGCGCGGCCGGTCGGGACGCGCAATCCCGACCCCCACGTCGCGAAGCTCGAAGAGGAGCTGTACGAGCTCCTGAACGAGACCGGTATCGGCCCGATGGGCTTGGGCGGGGACGTGACGGTCCTCCAGTGCCACATCGAGCACGCGGACACGCACATGACGCTGAACCCCGTTGCCGTCAACTACCAGTGCTGGGCGGCCCGCCGAGCAAGCGTGCACGTGGGCCCCGACGGTGAGCTCGACTACGACCGGGAGTTCTGATGGCCCAGCACGAGGTCACCTTCCCGATCACAGACGAGGCGGAGATCCTCAAGCTCCGTGCGGGCGACGAGGTCACCGTTCAGGGGCACATCATCGGGATCCGCGACCGGACCCAGATCCGGATCTTCGACCAGGGCGTCGAGCCACCGATGGACCTCGGCGGCGCCTTCCTGCTCCACACGGCACCGGGTGTGCGCAAGCTCGCCCCTGGTCGTTACGAGAAGGTCTCCATCGGCACGACGACCTCGGCGCGGATGGTGCGCTTCACCGAGCCGCTGGGCCGCGACTACGGCGTGCGGGCGGTCTGCGGCAAGGGGGGTTTCCCGGACGAGGCGATCGAGCCGATGAAGCGTCTCGGAATGGTCTACTTCGCGATCGTCGGTGGCGCCGCGGCGCTGGAGACGACCCAGATCGAGGAGATCGAAGAGGTCGCCTGGGAGGAGTTGATGCCCAAGTGCCTCTGGCGCTTCCGGGTCAAGGACTTCGGCCCGCTCACAGTCGGCATCGACGCGCACGGAAACTCGCTCTACCACGACGTTCAGGCCGCGGCGCAGGAGAAACTGAAGGAGCTCTTTGCCCGGTTTTGACCTCGGCATTCCGCCGCGCGCCGGCGGGCTCACGCACGTGCTCGACAAGGGCCTCGGGCCGCGGGCCTGGGAGGACCTGCTCGAGACCTGCGGCGGGCTCATCGACGTGATCAAGCTCGGCTGGGGTACCTCGTACGTGACTGCGAACCTGCGGCGCAAGCTCGATGTGCTGCGAGACAAGTCTGTCGTGCTCGGCGGGACCTTCTTCGAGCTCGTCTACGCCCGCGACAAGCTCGAGGAGTACAAGCGTTGGCTCCGCGAGCTCGGGCTCACGCACGTCGAGATCTCGGACGGGACGGTCGAAATCCCCCGTGAGCGGAAGCTCGAGCTCGTAGCTGACTTCGCCCGAGAGTTCACCGTCCTCTCCGAGGTCGGGTCGAAGGACTCCGCCGTCGAGTTCACGCCTGACGAGTGGACACGGTGGCTGCGCGAGGAGCTCGATGCCGGCGCCTGGAAGGTGATCACCGAAGCACGCGAAGGCGGCACGTCCGGGATCTTCAGCCCGGCCGGCGAGATGCGAACCGACCTCGTCGGCGAGATCGCGAGCGGGGTCGAGCTCGCGGACGTGATCTTCGAAGCGCCGACCAAGAGCTCCCAGGTCTGGTTCATCAAGCACTTTGGGCCCGAGGTGAACCTCGGCAACATTCCGCCCGACGAGGTCATCCCGCTCGAGACGCTGCGACTCGGCTTGCGCGGCGACACGCTGAAGCAGATGTCGGCTGAGAAGAGGGCCGGGGTCTGATGGCTGGCTCTCGCGAGAAGGCTCCCGTCGTCGCTGCCGACATGCGCGGCAGCGACTCGTCGCGGCTCCGCGGAGAGCAGCAGCTAAAGGAGGGGGCTCACGGGGGAAACCCGGTTTCCCCCGTGCTAACCAGCGCGCCCCCTCTGCCTGAGCTCGACTTCGAGCAAATGTCCGCGGAGGACATCCTCCGCTGGGGCTTCGACGAGTTCGGGGACAAGCTCTGCCTGACGTGCTCGTGGCAGAAGCAGTCGTCGGTGCTCGTGCACATGGTCTCCGAGCTCGGCCTCGCGATCCCGGTGATCGAGCTCGACACCCAACTCTTCTTCCGCGAGACCTACGAGACCCGCGACCGGCTTGTCGAGCGCTATGACCTCGAGCTCCAGGGCCCGCAGGTGATCTCCGTCGCCGAACAGCACCGGCGCGAGGGCCCGAACCTGTGGGAGGTCGATCCCGACCGCTGCTGCCACATCCGCAAGGTCGAGCCGCTGATCGAGGCGCTCAAGCTCTACGGCGCCTGGATCTCGGGCATCCGCCGCGACCAGTCGCCAAGCCGGTCCGGAACTCCGAAGCTCCAGTGGTCGGAGCGCTATGGGGTCTGGAAGCTCCATCCGCTTGCCGACTGGGACGAAAAGCGCGTCTGGGCCTACATCCAGGTCAACGAGATTCCGTACAACCCGTTGCACGATACTGGCTACCGCTCGATTGGCTGCGTCCCGTGCACGCGGCCGACTGCACCGGACGAAGAGGAGCGCGCCGGCCGCTGGGCCGGTTCCGACAAGCTGGAATGCGGGATCAATCTGGACACGCCACTAAAGGAGACGAATGTCTAAAGGCTTCACCCTCTGGTTTACGGGCCTTTCAGGAGCCGGCAAGACGACGATCGCCGACCTCGTCGGCGCCGAGCTCGAGAAGGGCGAGCACCTCGCCGAGTACTTGGACGGCGACGTCGTCCGCACGCATCTCTCCAAGGGCCTCGGCTTCTCGAAGGAAGACCGCGACACGAACATCCAGCGGATCGGCTGGGTCGCCTCGCGCCTGACCCGGCACGGCGCCCCGGTGCTCGTCTCCGCGATCTCGCCGTACAGAGAGACGCGGCGGCATGCTCGCGAGCTGGTGGAGAAGTTCGGGCCATTCGTCGAGGTCTACGTCGAGGCGTCGGTCGAGGAGTGCGCGCGCCGCGACGTCAAGGGCCTCTACGCGAAGGCCTTCGCGGGCGAGGTCAAGGAGTTCACCGGTGTCTCCGATCCGTACGAGGCGCCGGAGAAGGCCGAGGTCGTTGTCCACACCGAGAAGGAGGCGCCGGAGGAGAGCGCGCGCAAGGTGCTCGAGAAGCTCGCCGAGCTCGGTCTCGTCGAGGGCGTCAGGGCTCCTGTATGAACACCCGCGCCACCGATGGCCTCGTGGCGCCGCACGGCGGTCACCTCGTCGACCGCACCGGCCTGCGGCCCGAGAAGCTCGACCGGCTCGAGGCCCTGACGCTGACCTCGCGGGAGCTCTCCGACCTCGACATGCTCGCCTCGGGGGCGCTGTCGCCGCTCGAAGGGTTCATGGGCCGCGACGACTACGAGCGCGTCGTCGACGAGATGCGGCTCGCCCGCGGTCTGCCGTGGGCGCTCCCCGTCTGCCTTGCGGTCGATCGCGCACCGCAGGACGACCAAGTCGCGCTGGTCGACGAGAGCGGACGCGAGCTCGCCGTCCTCGACGTCGACGAGGTCTACGAGTACGACCGCGAACGATCTTCGCCGAGCGCGGCTGGCGCCGCGTGGTCGGCTTCCAGACGCGGAACCCGATCCACCGGGCGCACGAGTACCTGACGAAGGGCGCCCTCGAGACCGTCGACGGCCTGCTGATCCATCCGCTCGTCGGCGAGACGAAGTCGGACGACACCCCGGTCGCGACGCGCGTCGAGTGCTACCGCGTCCTCCTGGAGGGCTACTACCCCGCCGACCGCGTGCTCCTCTCCGCCTTCCCGGCGGCGATGCGCTACGCGGGGCCGCGCGAGGCGATCTGGCACGCGATCTGCCGCAAGAACTACGGCTGCTCGCACTTCATCGTCGGCCGCGACCACGCGGGTGTGGGTGACTACTACGGCACCTACGACGCGCAGCGCATCTTCGACGAGTTCGAGCCGCACGAGCTCGAGATCGAGCCGATGTTCTTCGAGCACGCGTTCTTCTGCCGCGCCTGCGGGCAGATGGCCACGCCGAAAACCTGTCCGCACGGGGGCGACGACCACGTTTTCCTCTCGGGGACGAAGGTGCGAGAGCTGCTGGCCGAGGGTCAACTGCCGCCGGCTGAGTTCTCACGACCCGAGGTCGCCGAGGTTCTGATGAACGGAGCCACGTCGCGGGAATGAGCGAGTACGCCGCGGTCAAGGAAAAGCTCACCGGAGTCGAGGGCTGGCTCACCGACGAGGAGGGCCAGGCGCTCTACACGCTCGCCAAGGAATGCACCGGACGGGGCTCGA